>Ga0137390_10004187_pt1 | contig 11957 bp, 6 predicted proteins | sample 15con2h24AmetaG_FD_104937 | JGI IMG/M metagenome (GOLD analysis project Ga0137390, IMG submission 104937) | Vadose zone soil microbial communities from Angelo Coast Range Reserve, California, USA - 15con2h2.4A metaG | ecosystem: Environmental > Terrestrial > Soil > Vadose zone > Saprolite... | reverse complement strand
CTAATCCGGTGAGGGGGCTAAGCATCGTTTGCGGACGCATTTGGTAACGCCGATATTCCTTGACTGGCTCGAGAACGGACGCCAGCGTACGAAGCGGAGCCGTGTTGTCGCTGTTAGCCAGACGTCTGAGCATCATTCCGTAATTCTTTTCGTGCGTCAGACCCAACTCTTCCAATTGCCGGCTTATCACTGATAAACGCCGGTACATATCATCGACGTCGGTTACATCTCGAGGTGACCAAAGGCGCTCCGCAATGGCGGCGGTACGCGGCCAGATGCGGGAGTCAATCGTTTCCGGGCTCACCCACTCGCCCCACATTGTTGCTTCGCCTCCAAGGACATGCTTTGCTTCCTCAGGGGTGAGTGGGCTATCTGCAGGAAGGGGATCAGCACGGTAATGTTGCGCGGCGGTGAAAATCAGATCGATATAGTAACCGTTTGAGAGAATGCCGTTGTAGCCCTTTTTGGCGGCCTCAGCCAGAGCGGCCTGCCCACGCCACGAATGAATGACCGCATCTTTGGGAAGGTCGGGATGCAGGATCTCGTCCCAACCAATCATCTTCTTTCCATGCTTTTGAAGAATCTTTAAGAGTCGTTGATTGAAGTAGGCCTGCAGTGCGTGGTTGTCTTTGATGCCTTTCTCTTTCATGAAAGCTTGAATCTGCGGATTGCGATCCCACTGCTTGCCTTCGTTCTCATCACCGCCAATATGGAGATAGGCATCAGGAAAAAGCGAGGCCATCTCACCTATAAACGCATCAAGAAATTTGTATGTTTGCTCGCGTGTAGGGTCGAGTGCCGGCTCAAAGATGCCCGCTCCGCGTTCGATCTTGTATGGGCCGGGAGCGCTGCCGAATTCAGGATAACCGACGAGCCAACTGGTGCTGTGCCCGGGAATATCAAACTCGGGCATTACTCGAATGCCACGATCTCGCGCATAAGCAACGATGTCGCGTACTTGCTCCTGAGTATAGAAGAGACCGTCCGAACCCATCGCATGTAGTTTCGGAAACTTCTTGCTCTCGACGCGGAATCCCTGATCCTCTGTGAGGTGCCAGTGAAATACGTTCAGCTTGACTGCGGCCATTGCATCGAGATTGCGCTTCAGCACTTCAACGGGCTCGTAGTGGCGACCCACGTCGATGAGTAAACCGCGCCAGGGGAAACGAGGCTGATCCTGAATCTTGACACTTGGCAAGTAATAGCCATCGCGATCGCCCTGGAGCAGTTGCAGGAAAGTTTCCAGGCCGCGTAACACGCCAACTACTGTCGGTGCGATCAGGCGTGCTTGCTTATCAGAGATTTCCAGTCTGTAGCTTTCATTTTCAGTAACAGAAGGAATAGCTTCGCCCGGACCGTCGCATTGCACGACGAGCGTGGCCGTGCTCTCATCAGCAGCGAGATCAGACGGCAAGGTCAACACGCTTCGTCCTGCGAGGCGCTTAATTATGCGGACAATGCCCGCTCGCAGACGGTCATCCGAATAGTTTTTGGTAGTGACGCTAAAACTGCTGGTGATCGCCAGACGGCCTGCTTGAGATTGCACTGAGGCTGGGACCGGCATCAGGTTGAATTGCCCGGGCGGGATAACGGCCGGCTTTGATTCCTGCGCTCGAACTGTCGAGGTCATGACTGAAGCACAAGTTAAGATCATAGCCAGCTGAATGCATTTAGCAATCTTCATGTTTTAGGCTGTTTCCTTTGTTGTTTTCCGGGAGCTCGATTGTGTTTTGCAGGTTCTATTAGCTGTGGAATCGTGACATAATCGCTGCACACTTGCTTTAGCGTATTGTAGCTGATTCCAATCGGATTGTCGGGATCGAAATTGGCGATAGAAAGGGTTTCTTCGATGCGTAGAGTGAGGACTCAGAGATTTCCGCTTAACCAAAACTTACTTAGAAGAAGCGTGTTCACGATCGCACCGCTGATCGTTTTATTCACGTTTTCAAACCTGTCGTATTCACGTTCCCCGGCGACGACCGTTGCGAATCCCACGGTGTGGAGTCTTGCCTGGAGCGATGAATTTAATGGGCCAAATGGCTCAGCTCCAGATTCGAGCAAGTGGTCTTTCGATACTGGCACTGGCGTCAACGGGTGGGGTAACAACGAACTTGAGACATACACGAATCGCTTAGTCAACGCGGATCTCGAGAGCGGGTCACTCGTAATTAAAGCGCTAAGAGAATCGTTTACCGGTTCTGACGGCAATCGCCGTGATTACACTTCGGCGAGGTTGCTTACCAGGTTCAAGTTCACGCAGACCTTCGGGCGGTTTGAAGCGCGAATCAAAATACCGTTTGGACAGGGAATCTGGCCGGCGTTTTGGATGCTGGGCGACAACATTGGTACGGCAGGCTGGCCAAATTGCGGTGAGGTCGATGTCATGGAAAACATTGGCAGGGAGCCTTCGATCGTTCACGGCACCTTCCATGGCCCAGGGTATTCGGGCGCCAGTGGCGTGAGTGCGTCCTACACATTGCCCAATGGAAAGAAGTTCTCGGATGATTTTCATACTTTCGCCGTCGAGTGGGAGCCCAACGTCATGCGGTTTTACGTTGACGGTCTCCTATATAAGACGCGAACGCCCGCCGACCTTCCTGCCGGTGCAACATGGGTCTTTGACCATCCCTTTTTCATCATTCTCAACTTGGCGGTGGGTGGTTTCTGGCCCGGTAACCCTGATGCCACAACAGTGTTTCCCCAGACGATGCTGGTCGACTACGTTCGCGTCTATCAACGTGCGACGCCGTCAAATGTCCCGGTACTCTTAAGCGAGGAGGGCACAAATCGAGCGCTCGCTCTCGACTCAGTGACATTCAGGCACGAACCCTTCTCGCTCAGCAATCCTATTAACTTCAGCTCTGACCAACGCACAAGACTTCTCCTGTTCTCCGCTAATCTGGATCTCCAGCCGGGGGATGATGCTTCGATCGTCACAGCCGACGCCAACGGGTTCCCCCTAACGGTTGAATGGGTAGGTAGACTGCCAAACTTTGATTGGATAACGGTGGTCATAGCCAGACTTCCAGATCAGTTGGGAGGTAGCAACCAAGCCCTCATAAGTCTGACGGCGCGCAATCAATCCAGTAACCAGGTTATGGTTGCACTATCACCTTGACGTTGCCAACAGCCCTCGATCATTGACTGGAAGTGAGAGGAGGTTCTATGAAGCAAAAATTAGAGAGCGTCAATGCTCTGACTATTTGCCTTGTTGGAGGAGTTCTTGCTGTCAGCCTGTTTTACCCAGTCTCGGTTCGCGGTCAGGGGGCAGGAGCAATGCCTGCAGGCGCCGGTCCTCCTGCGAACGCCAATCCCAAACTCGAGGATCGCGCACGGCAATTACAAGAAAGCAGGCTACGCAGCACGGAAATGGATGCCGCTAACGAGTCGGAGAATGAAAAACATATCGAGGCTGCTATCGTTACCATGAAGGAGGACTTCACTCGTATACAAGTTTTGCGCAACGATATTGCCCGCAATCTCGTAGCCCATAAACGCCTCGACTACGATCTTATCTCCCAACAAACCGGGGAGATTAATAGGCGCGCCAGCCAATTAAACATTTTTATGATGGCTCATGCTCCTGAGGATAAGGAGCAAAACGATTTGCATGATGTTGCCGGCGAAGAAATGATTGGCGCGCTGGTGAAGCTATGCAAATTGGTCGACAGTTTTACGGACAACCCTTCTCTCAAGAACGCGGCGACAGTTGATGCGAAGGAAATTGAGAAGGCAAAGATCGACAAAGCCAAAGCAGATAAAGATCTGCTTGCTATCATTAAGTTGAGTGACAGGATCCGAAAGAAGTCGGACAGCTTCAAGGGCGTTAAGTAATTCCCGACGGTAAGAACTACTGTGTAATCGAAAACCAGGCCTCTTGCTTGATAACCTTGTTGCGAACCATATCCCGACTCTCAATTACCGCAGAATACTTGCCGGCTGCGAGCCCGGTAAGCTTCACGTACTTTGCAAACGTTATATGCGGTACTGGTTCGCTTCGGCTTTCTGTCAGCGTGTAATCCAGAGGTTTGGTCGCGGGCCTGCCGTCTTTCATTAGCGTGACGGTGACTCTTACTAATGGCGTGCCAGTCTCGGCGAAGGGCATCACGTTATAAAGTTTAAAGAAGATGATCAAGTTATCCGTATTGCGAAACTCACGACTTGGCGAGGGGCGAATCTGGACGTTGCCCTCGCTGAGCACATCGTTTGGGCCAGTCAGTTTTTGTTGGAATGGCTCGGCGTGGCGACTCAACACTGCCTCCGTCGAGCGGAACTCGGAATCCGCGAGGGGCAACACAAGCTTCTCTCTTTTGGCGGCCGTCTTTCCTGACAATCGATCTTTGACGACCAAATCAATTGTGTACGTCCCGGCTTCCAGTTGCATATCCTGCCGATAAAAGATTTTGTCACTCAAGATTGATTCGTATTGTTGCGCTGTCAATTGGACGTCGAAGTTTCCTCCGAGCCGGGAAAGGATCTTGTCTTCGGCTGCATCCCTCACCACTCCCAGAACGTCAAGTTGTAAGCGCTCCTTATCGCCCTTTCTTTCGAACTGCAAGGCGCTCGGTGGTATCTCGAACGATAGAGGGACCAGGTAATAGCCCATTTTCGTTTTGAATGAATCCAACTCCATCGACAGAGGTAACGTCGACTGCTCCTGTATCCTTGTAAGGTTAGCGAGTAAACTTCTTTCTTCCGGTGAAAAGGGCACGACCTGGCTCGGGGGAATCGCATAGTAGCCCGGACGCGCAATCACATTTGCCTCTGATCTTTGGACTTCGATTTTTATTTTACGAAAGCCGCCGTCGAAATTTGGATCACTGCTGCGATACGCCAGCGTATAGCGAGCGCGGATCTCAGCGTCTATCCGCTCCAGTCCGGCACCGATGTCGTTGGTATTTTTTATGAAGTGTCCTCCGGTATCCTCGGAGATCCGATATAACAAGTCCTGTTGGCGATTCAGTCCTTCCTGCCGGGTGATATCGAAAACGCTTTCTCCTGCCCCAGCTCGTATCCGACTTTCCTGGCTGGTCGCCGCCGAGATACCTGACAACGCCGAGGCGGGCACCAGCGCTCCCGACTGGGGAGTGCCGCCCGTCAACCCGCTCGAGTCGATAATATAAATGGCAACATTTGCCCGGTTGGCGATGTCGATGGTGCTTTGCACTTGCCAGTCGAGAACTTGAGGCGCGACAAAACCCTGCGAGAACATTACCAGCGTCTTCTTGCCCCGAATCGGACGCAGTCCTTCGCAGATGGCCGCGAGGGCAGCCAGGATGGGGCGCGTCTGCTGAACGCTCAAGGCCGAGCGAAACTGGATATATTGTTCAAGCACCCGACTCGAGATCATCGCTTGAGCAGCGGCCGAGCCACCGGCTGGGATAGTTATCGGTTCCGTGGGAGCACCCGATAGTTGATCCCGAAGATTGGCGATGTTTTCTGATATGCCATGTTGCTCAGAGGTCTTTGAAGTGGTGGAACTACCATAGGCTTTCTCAACAGCGGAGATGACTTTCGTTTTGTCTTGCGTGAATGGCAGCAGCAACTGCAAGCCGCCAGCGACGGAAAGTAGGGCAACTGAATCATTGTCCGAAACGCGCTCGCGAACATATTTCAACGTGCCGTCACGGACTTGCTTTAGATTAGCCGCTTCGGTCGTCTGTTCGTCCAATACCAGGGCGATGATGCTCCTTGGAAAACCGCTTGGTTGGCGCGGCAGAGGTCCGTTGGCAACGGTTGTCGGTTTAGTTGGGCCGTCGGGAGCGGCAAGCGCCGAATCGAAAAACTCAATGTTCTGGCGGACGCCGTTTTCAGTGACGGTGAAGTCATCTGGTCTAAGATCCGTGATGGCCTTTCCTTTCTTGTCCTTGACTATAACGTCCAGGTTTACGAGGTTGGAAGTGACTTTGATGACATCATCTTGATCCGCGCTTTTCTTTGTTTCCTTTTTCTCTTGCGATTGAACGGGCAAGGCGGAAAGACAGAAACCGAGGGTCAGAAGCAGATTGAGGACCAGACTCATCGAGCGTCGTTTAGGAAAACAGTTATAGTTAGACATTTTTCGCTTTACCCTTCACCGGTCAACACGGAGAACAGTTTGTTATCTAGTTTTAAGTCCCTTCCCGCTTCGATTCGAGATAGGTACGCGCTCCAGTCTAAGATAGTTTAGGGCTCAATGCCTCTACTGGCCACTGCCGGGTAGCATCTCAATCTGGTCGCTATCCCGGCCCAACCTTAAAAGCCACTCAGCAGCAAAATCTATAACTCAACTCGACTAATCTTTCAGGTAAGGAAGGCGGACCCTGTCCCCGCCCCAAGTTGGAATGCCACTAACCATCAAATCAAATGGATTCAACTAAGATAACTCAGAGCAAGTGATCAAGCTTCTTGCCCTCAAAGGTTACTGAGGTTTGATTCATTGATTTGCCGGTTAGTGTCATTCAATCTTGAGCGGGGACAGGGTCCGTCTTCCTTTCTGCGAGATTACTGAGGTTGAGTGATTTGGTGTTGGTGAGTGGCTTTCAGGTTGCGCCGGAGACAGTGCGGGTAGTCCACTTTGCGAATCGTCTCGAGCCCAGGGCCGAGACTGCGTAGAGTAAAATAGCAACCAACACGACGTACTGAAACCCCAGCATCATTGAGCTGTACTCAGTCAGACCGCCCATCATCGCCCCGGCAATGTTGAAGCCGAAGGCGCGATCAGGTTCCTCCGTGCGCCTGAAAGACTCCGCAAAAATAACTCCTGCAAACAGGACCGGCGCAAACACCAAAAGGCACGACCCGAAAACCTGCAGCCCTCGATTCATTCCCAGAAAGAAATCAAGTGGCACCATCGTGCTGATAACAAGCGTCACAAACAAACCCGCGTAGTAAGGCCATATTCGTGAAGGCTTGAATTTAAGTGTCCAAATATTGGCGAGTAGGATCGTCAACAAGACTGCGAAAAACACCACTGAGTTGACCACCCATGTACTACCGAAAAGCAGCGCCATGATCACTACTGCTTTTGTCTCGATAAGCATGAAGCCCGCACCGAGAAAGAAGATCTGCACATTGAGAGGTCTCGAATGCTTCTTGCCCGGCAGTGCCCTGGGGCGAAACAAGAAGATGAGCACCAGCGCTAGCGCCGACATAACGGCCATGCCGCGCAAACTCAACGTCGGGATCATTGGCTTTCGCAGATAAAAGAACGGCCAATCATCGGTTGCGGTGCGGAGTGCGTTTGGTGGCGCGACTACCGTGGCCAACCCGAACTGCTGCCAGGGCTGCTGTTGTTTGTTCTCCGCAAGATCGTGCCAGGACACTCGCTGCTGCAATCCGGGCTGACGAAACCCGTTTGGTGAATTTGGACCTGGCGGTTGGTCGTTGCGCAGTAAGTATTCCGGTTGTCGCTCAAAGGCCGTGCGCAAGGCGGCGGTTCCGCCGGCAAAGAAAACGGTGAAATCACCGAAGGTAGGTTTCTCCGGCTCAATCGTTTTTCTAAAAGGCAGAGTCAAAACCAGTGGATTACGGGAACCGAACACCTCCTCCAGCCCACTCTCGAGACGCGCAAGCAACCATCCCTGCCGAAAATAGTTGTAGATCACGAATGTTCCATCGCTCTTCAAATGGCGGTGCACATCAGCAAATGCCTGTTGCGTGAAAAGGTATGTTTCCAGGCGAATGTTGCTGTAGCCACTATGCAGGACCAGTGAATCTACCAGGGCGTAAACGATCAGGTCGTACTTGCGATCTGTGGAGCGCAAAAAGTTCCGGCCATCGTCAAGATGAATCTCAACTCGCGAATCCTGATACGGGTGATCGGGATGGTAATCATGACCCAGCCGGTAAATAGCCGGATCGATTTCTACTGCATCAACGTGGTTTGCGCCCCATTGCAAAGCACGACTGACATCGTTCCCTGAACCCGCTCCGATGATCAGGACATCCGCAAACGGTGCTCGGCCCGCGTCGCGATTCAACAAGTGTGGCAAAGCATATGCTGGAAAGTTTTCACTTCGCGACACCATCTGCTGGTGATAGATCCCGTTCACAGAAAGAGACAGATCCGCAGGCTGAAAGTTGATCCGGTAGTAAGGCGACCAAAAGTCCTTTGCGTCGCTGTGGGCCTTCAGGTTGCTCTCGATTGGAGTAAAAGCGGCCAACCAAACAACGAGCGGCAAAGCTACCAGTGCGGCCCATTCGAAAGACTTTACAGGACGAGCACGGTCCGGTGAGACGAAATAGAAACAAGTGAGCCCTGCGACAACCAGCAAAAACCACCAAATGGGACCAAGCTCGAACCATGAACAGGCCGCAAACAGAACTATCCCTGCAATACTTCCTAGGATGTTAAGGGTGTAGGCTTGTAGGCGATTGGACCAACGATTGAGTGCGCGTCCCAGCTCCTGTCCGGGACCGATCAGAGCCAAGGCAATGACAACGAAGAAGAAACCGCAAATGGCCTCGATGGGGATCGCGTAGCGAGAGAGGTCAGCCGTGTGATACTCAGTGCCGAAGAAAACAAGTTGCGGCGAGTTTTGATTGCCGACGTCGACGAATTTTGCGAATGATCCACTGCTGGCCTCAATGGCGTGTGCAGCAGCCATTGCGATCGCGAGCAAGAGCGGTGTCCAGACCAAGTAGCGACGCTGGTGGTTGGCAGCCAAACAGCCTATCGACATGCCCAGGAAGCAAGCCAATAACATTGTATTCGTAAAGAACGTGAGGAAGAGCACGTGGGCGGGGAACCAACGAATCGTGGCCAACTCAAGAAAGAGAATTATCAGACTGATCAGGAACAGCGCGAAGCCCTCGCTCAAGCGAGAGCCAATTCGTTGATTCTGACCAGGGGTTGGGGTGCTGGAAAGAGAGTTAGACAAAGTCGCTCATTGTGCCGATAAGATGATCCTGAACTACTGGATAGTTAGCGCATTACCTTGGTGGATGGAGGGCTTTCAGTGGATCTCCCCAGCAGCTTTCCGACTTCGCGCCAGGTAGTGAGCCTGACATTGTTCTCCTGAAGGAGTTTGCGAAAGGCATCACTCGTCATAAATTCGAAATCACGTTGGCGCCATGCAGCGCCCCAGTTGGGATGATCGAAGGCCACACCCTTCATCTCTTCGTCGTCATAAGCAAGATGAACGACCATCTCGGTTACCCCAGGTCGGAGATCCTTTATTGCGTCCGTGTAGTACTTGGACCAACCCTCGGGAGTAACGCTGGGCCCAATGCTAATGATCGAGTCTATGACAACGTCGTCAGGCTGGAGGATTGTGGGTAGAAAAGACGCTGAAGCAAACATTTGCTGCGAGACTCTGACGGGTAGTTTATTCTCGCGCGCCACTCGAAGCAGTATTTCGAACAGCGCCCTGCTTTGATAAAGCGTACCCATATGAGAATCGAGGTGCGTAGGTTGAATACCCAGAGCTCTGGCGCGGGCAATTTGAGCGCGAACCTCTGCTTCTACTTCTTTAACATCAATATGCGCGGCAGCCTCCGATTCCAGCGGATAGAAATAACCGCTACTGTCCAATAGCGACGGCGCGCGATCCTTTCCCAGCACAGGACCCCAGCGATAGAGACTCCACTCACTGGTCAGCGTCAGGTGTAAACCGAGATCGGCTTGCGGATGACTGCGCGCATAAGCGGCTATCTCCGGAAGCCAGGCACACGGCACCATAATGCTGCCGGAACTTACCAGCCCGGTCTCAAAGGCTTTGATCGAAGCAGCATTGATCGAATGAGCCATGCCCAGATCGTCCCCGTGCACAATCAATAGTTTTGTATCACGCGGATAGCCAAGTCGTTCCACCAGAGTTTTTGCTGGAACTGAGGGCGACGTTTCTGTCTGACAAAACACCTTGGCAGGGTAAGCGATTAGAAGCACTGTTGCTAATGCGGCAATCTGTTTTCTCATTGATTTTATCTCGGCGGCGAAAACGGCGGAGCTCGTTTGGGTCGAAAGCAGCGTACTGTCCGTATGCAATACGGGCCGACCATTTGCGCGAAAAGTACGTTTCATTGGTTGAAATGTCAAACAAAAGTTTTCGCGAAAGGTAATTATTGAGGGTAGCCTTAGCCGCAGCGAGCACTTCTAAAGATGGAGGGCATTCAATATGGTATTTGGCCAATCGAGCCGAGAGAATTTGCAGTTGAGAAGGAGACTTGTGTTTGCTTAAGTTGCAAAGCTACTCAAAGTTGAATTTAGACTTCAAGCTGAGCCGAATTGCAGGTTGGGAAGGTGGACCCTGTCCCCGCCCGAGCTGCGATCGCACTCAATGTTGAATCGTAATGCAAGTTGGGCGGGGACAGGGTCCACCTTCCCAACCTGCAAATTTGCGGACCTTGAGCGGTTAATTTGAAGGATGAGTCGCGCGAGCATTAACCAAAGACAAAATCAGCTTTCCTCATGACCTGAAAGGTACCGAAGCAACCCGGTCACTACCGCTCCTCGGTTCTGTAATTGAGTAGCAACGCCTCTCTCATCCCAAATTGCATCAATACCCTCGGCCGAAAAGTTTCTTTACAGAATCGCATCTTTCGATATTATGGGCGTCTTCAATCGCGAATGAATCCCATACCCACAACCGAAAAAGGCGCACTACTGCCGCGGCGTTTCGGGCTGTTGCAAGCGACGGCGCTGAACATGTCCAACATGATCGGCGTGGGGCCATTCATCACGATTCCGCTCTTGATGTCGGCGCTCGGTGGTCCGCAGGCTATGTTGGGATGGGTCGTGGCGGTCTTGATCGCGATTCCCGACGGAATGGTCTGGAGCGAACTCGGCGCTGCGATGCCCGGATCTGGAGGCAGTTACCTTTATCTGCGCGAGGCCTATGGCCGCGAGACCTTTGGCAGGCTAATGGCTTTTCTCTTCATCTGGCAGTTCATCCTCAGTGGACCGCTGGAGATTGCTTCAGGTTATATCGGTTTCGCCCGCTACACGGGATATATCTGGCAGGGAATCACTCCGCGCGAGACACTGCTGGTTGCGGCTTTAGTCGGAGTAATCAATATCGTGCTGCTCTATCGCCGCATCACTTCGATCGGCACGATCACTGTCAGTCTATGGATCGGAACTCTCCTAACGACACTGGCGGTAATGGTTACCGGAGCAATGCACTTCAGTGCTGCGCGCGCTTTCGATTTCCCCCCGGGCGCATTCACGTTCTCACTTGGGTTTCTTTTTGGTCTCGGCGCCGCTTCACGCATCGGCGTTTACGATTATTTGGGTTACTACGACATCTGTTATATCGGCGACGAAGTGAAAGATCCCGGAAAGACAATTCCTCGCTCGATCATCATCAGCGTGATCTCAGTAGCAGTCATTTATTTCGCTATTAATCTTTCGATTATCGGAGTGGTGCCGTGGCGTGAGTTTGTGCCGGTTGAGGCGCATCCTGAATCGGGGTTTGTGGTCTCGCTAATGATGGAAAAGATCTATGGCACAAAGATCGCTACCGTCTTCACCGCGATGGTGCTCTGGACGGCGTTCGGTTCAGTGTTTGCCCTGTTGCTCGGATACTCTCGAATTCCTTACGCGGCAGCATTGGACGGATATTTTTTCAAAGTTTTCGGCCGGCTTCATCCGACAAAGAGATTTCCGTACGTCGCCCTGATTGTGCTGGGAGTGATTTCTATTATTTGCAACTTCTTCTCACTCGACGTCGTCATCGACGCGCTGATTACAACCAGGATTTTGGTCCAATTCATTGGCCAAATATTTGCCCTAATATTGCTCAGAAAGCGCGGTCCCGAGATGCCCCGCCCATACAAGATGTGGCTGTACCCGCTACCGAGTATCATTGCGCTAGTCGGCTGGGTGTTTATCTTTGCGACGGCCAACCGGCCAGTCATTCTCCTTGGCCTGGGGACGCTCAGTCTGGGCGCGATCTTTTTCTTTATCTGGTCCTGGTATACACAACGATGGCCCTTTAGCCCGGCCCTTCAGAGTGCCGGCGATTGATTGCGAGAGG
>Ga0137390_10004186_pt1 | contig 11957 bp, 10 predicted proteins | sample 15con2h24AmetaG_FD_104937 | JGI IMG/M metagenome (GOLD analysis project Ga0137390, IMG submission 104937) | Vadose zone soil microbial communities from Angelo Coast Range Reserve, California, USA - 15con2h2.4A metaG | ecosystem: Environmental > Terrestrial > Soil > Vadose zone > Saprolite... | reverse complement strand
CGAAAGTAACTGTGTGTGCTTTGAGCGCTGTCACGGTAGGCGGCTCTCAGCCGGAGGAGTGTAAGAGACCAACGGCGATGCTTTGTCCGGGTATGCCGTGGGGATGTGACACGTCGTCAACAACAGAGATGACGAAACGGCCCCGACACGCATCCTGGCAAGCGCAGAAAACCGCCAGCACGTATGCGTTGCTGCCGCTGCCGTGATTGCGCGAGGCCGATTTAAGTTTTTGTCTGCCCCATGGACGCCCAAGTCAGCGCACGCGAGAGAAGAAGACTCGCGGAAGAAGAAAAAAAAAAGTAGGTAAAAAGATAGCGACGCACGAGATGGGGATCCCTCTGGCGCGCAGTTCGTCCGCAAACATGTGCGCCCTGTTGGCGTTGTCCACCGCTGGATCCGCGACGACGGAGAATTTGCCGAGGAAATTGGAGCGTGGGGGCATCGCCGAGAGTTCGTCGATGAGCCCATCCGACCACTGGAATTCTGGGACCTGGATGGACTGTGGTGGAGCGGGGGCGGGTATCGGTTGTGGTTGGTCGCTTGTGGGTGGTGGGCCTTGCGTTGCGAGCCCGTTGGAGCGATAATAAGGAGAAGCGGCGGAGCTTGAGGCTCGCGAGGACGTGTTTGGCCCTGGGTTCGGCACCGGGGTGAGGGAAACCGGTGTTGGCGCAGATGAAGATTGAGTGCCGGATGGAAGGGAGGGACCTGACTCGGAGGCGAGCAAGACGTTCTTCCTTGCCTCGTTGGATTTCTTCCAGCGGTTGTAGCTTTCTGTCCTGTTTCTACGGCATCGATCGCAGTTCTTCCAAGTATCGTCTGGCAGGGGCGCTTTACACGTTTTGCATCTGATGCTTGGCGGGTCTGTTGAAGCGGAGATGAGGGGAGGCTGTTGGTGATGAGTGGAGAAGGTCATGAATGACATGACAGTCACGGTGCACAGATCGTGTGATCAACGGTTGCGGTTGCTGCTCAGATCGGCGTGACTAATAAGCGCCGGCTTCCCGGAAAATAACTCGGCTTGCTGCGGCGGGAGCCGAAGTATCCACTTCCTTGTTCCGTTCAAAGTCGGTGATGCGCCCTCAACCTCAACCGCAGCAAGCAAACATTGGCACATTTGTGATTTGTCACGCCGAGCTTCCCAAGTGCGCTCTTGTCTCGTTCTGCCAAGGACGTCTCCGCTCTTGGGCCCGAGCTTATGACGGCCCAGCGCGTCATTTCGCACATCGAATACGAGCGCTCTGGGGCGGTTCGCGTTATCGTGACCCACTGCACTGTGCCACACTATTTCCATCGCATCACAGTCTAATCTTTTTCTCCCGGCGTTTAAATTTGACACATCTGGACGTGCTATCCAAGGTTCGCGCGCCGCCCAAGTCCTCTCCCCTAACATTGCAATCTGTGCCAGACCGCCAGTGACTGGGGCATGGCTCATATTACGCCTCCACTGCTCTCGCTCCCCCCCGAACTGATCGAGGAGATCATCATCGTCTCTGCACTTCTTGGCGACACTCGCATAGCCGCAACGCTTTCTCAGACATGTCGCCCCTTTCGTATCCTCGTCTACCACCAGTCGCACAAGCACCTCTGGCGCGAAATGTTCCTCATCGTCTTTGACGACCCACGCCCTGCACGCGATCTGCGTACCCACGGAAGAGCGCCCAGGCATCAACTAGACCCGAATAACAAAGGCAAAGGCAAATTCAAGAGCTGCCATGACTTTCCTTGGGAGGACGAGTACAAGCTGCGAATATGGACTGAGGCCTTCATCCCCCGACGCACTCGCCGTGCTCTATTAGCTTCTCCCTCCTCCTCCCGTGATGCATTACCTGATCCGCCTACCACTGATGCTGAACTCTGCGTCGTCCTCGAGACCCTCCTCCGCGTTATCTTGACCGCCACACCACTTCCCTACAACACACTCGTCTGCATAGCGTCCCACTCTCCCACATGCAGCCCGCCGCACCCGCACCCAGTCTTCCCCCCGCTCTTCGTCGCCGCACACACACAGCCTGCCCTCGTCCTCGTCTCTCGTAACACCACTTGGCTCACGCGCGTCCTCGCGTACGGGTTGCCTTGCGTGCTCATGGCGCGCCTCACAGCATTCAACGAGAACGGTGATGTGAACATTCAAAAGACTCCCGTCGAGTGGGACGGCTTGCTGGCAAAACTCGTCGCACAGATCGGCCTGATGACACCCGTCAGTAGCACTCCGTGCGCTGCCCAGCGCCCGCCGCATATGGTTCTCGTCGCTCCATTCATAGCAGGATCTGGTGATGCTGGTGCCGATGCCAGCGGCAGCGGCGCCGCCATTGCAGCAATGTCGATCATCACGGACGAAGCCGAAGGTGATGATGACGACGGCGATGGAGTCGAAACTCGAGATGGCGCGAGTCGAACTCTGGACGCCTACGACCTTTCGGATGACGACGACGATCCGGATTTCGAGCCCCAGTCCGAGGGCGAGAGCGATGAAGAGAACGAAAGCGAAATCAATGGCGACGAAGTGCTCGGCACCATGCCGACGCCGGCCACGATACAGCAGGACGGCGTGCGCCGTCTGGCGCGCGTCCGCGTTTACAACATGGCGTACCTCCACCCGTCCCGCGCCTTTGGCCCCTTCCTCCCGCTTGATGCGTGTCGTGTGTCCACTTCTCCGACGACCCAGAAGCTTGGTTCCGGCGCAGCTGAGGAAGAGGAAGAGTCGGATGTCATGGGATCCCCACCGACCGCCGCCAGTGCTCCGCCAGTCCCACAGATCCCAGGCACTAGCCTTTTATTGAGAGCGCTCGGCCGCGTACATGGCTTTGACATCGAGGACGCTGGCTTTTGGCCGTTGTTCGATGACGACGACGGGGACAATGATGATGATGACGACTACCGTGACGCGGATGGTTCTTCCGTGTCTTCACCATCGCCCCACGAAGATAGCAATGCGCCCGCCTCTTTGCCCTCGCCCGTTGCTGCGGTCGCCGCTTCGTCCAGCGCGGGGAGGATGCGCCCACCCAAAGAGATCCTTCGGGACCAGCTGCGCTTCGACTGGGCGTGGATCTCGGCGGCGCGGCAGGTGATCGAGCTCAATCTGCGCGACCTGCTCGCAGACCGCCATCAGGGCGTGCTCCGTGCGCTCCTCAGCCTCGAGGGCCTCCGGTCGTGCTCTGCGCCGGGATTCCCGGATGCTGCGCCGCCTGAGGTGCCGGTGGTGGCCGAGGATGGCGAGAGCGAAGGTCGCGGTCCGGTGTTCGAGGACGGGGAAGGGTGGGACTGGGCTGGTGTGGAGGGACAGTGGCGGTGCGTCATTGGAGCCCCTCGTCGCCTTGGATGACTTACTCTGTGCTGAGATAAACTGGGGGCACCGACAGACGATGTATCTGTTGGCTGGATTATGATGATTTGCTCGGTGCGTCGCCAGATACGCTCCTATCCCAATCCTCGACTCACAAACGTTCTCCCACCTCCACAGTCAACAACGTGCGCCTGGCTGCCCCTTTACCCCCTTCACTGACCTAAATCATTCCGGCGCGCTAACGACGACACAGGCGCTCCCGCTCGCGAAGCGCTTCAGCAACCCGGCCCTATACGAAGTGATGCGCATCATCCCGCTCACGCTGCGCATCACGCATTACACACGCGCGCCGGCAGCGTGGCCCGGCCGACCCACGATCCACGTCGCGGGCGACTGGCACACCTCCAACGCGCCGCCGGAACTCTCGCGCGTGCGCGGGACGGTCGAAATGACCGCGTCGGGTGACGTGCGCTGGACCCTCGTGCGTATCCTCCTCATGCCCAATAAGAAATATAGATATGATGTAAAAAAAAAATGAAAGGGGAAAGAACTGGCGCTGACGATTTGTGCTCTGTGTCAGGTATCGTTCCGCGAGGACGGGCAGGGCCAGTGGGTCAGCGAGGGCGTGCAACTCGGCGGGCGCGGCTCGGCTATGGGCGTCATTGGGATGTGGACCGGCGCCGAGCACGAGCCGTCCGACCCACTCGGTGCGTAAAATGGAATCCATCTTTTTTTTTTTACTCTTCTAATCTGTTGCGTCCTCTTACCCGGATCACTTTATTAGGCCCGTTTTGGGCGTGGAAAGTCGGTCCTGCGAAGGTCGATGCCGAAGCGGGCCCGGGCGTGTGCGCGCATCGCGGTGCATGATACGATACGCGATGCCGTCGGCAGCCACCACGATGTCGGTGGGGTGGATGGGATTGGCGAAGGCCGCGCCGCGGCGTTGCGGGTGCTTCGGAGAAGCTGGGTAAAAGATATATATTCCGTTTCGAAGGCAACCACTGAAACTCGTCCTCACAAACCCGCGCCCCCTTAATTCCCCGCCCTTCGCAACGCGCATATGAGTGGTGTGTTAGCGGGGCCCAGAAAATCATTCTAGCGACGTGAGGACGACGATATAAATACTCTCAGCAGGCTGATTGCGAGGTAGCCCAGCCGGTCATGTCATCGATAACTATCTACTACCCCGCCGCCCTTCTACAACAGTAGTAGCTGTCTTGTCTTTTCCGCTTTTTCTCGGTTCAAACTTTTCGACTCTGCTCATTGTTTATCGCCACTCTCAATTAAATGCCTCCAGCAAGCACGCTGTCCTCCAATTATTTTTTTCGAGTTTCCATCATGTCTGTTGTAGTTAGTTGTAGGGTTGACGGAAAGAAAGTATACTGTACAGTAATACACGTTAGTACAGTTCTTGCGCGTCCTGCCAATGACTCCTGCCAGTGAGAGCTGTGTAGATGCAGTCGATGATCGATGACCAATCGGGGGCACAACTCTCTGTACTAGTATACCAAAATTTTTAGAAAAAGTGCATGGAAAGCAAAAAAAAAGCACGCTGTTCCATGAAATACATTCGATTTTATAGATGCCATACGGAGAGATGTTTTAGTTTTTGGAAATATCTGTGGAGCGTATCTTGGATTTCCAACTCGACACTGGAAAGTGGGAGCATTTGTAAAAGCGACATATTTTTTGTTTTTACATGTACAAGTAAGAAAGGACATGGCAATGATAACGGTGGCATTCGGAGACGGACGACCGTAACAACTCGAATCGATGGTGGTGGTGTGGGTCGCAGCAACAGAGTCGTGCATTTACAATAAGAAAAGACCGGCAAAAAGAAACTGAGGCGCACAGGCCGCACATACAAGGGAATAGTCGGCGATTGCATGAAGGACAGATCAGCCTTCACCGCCGCTGCGAGAATAAAAGAAAGGGGACAAGCAGAGTGTGGCAAAAAACATACACAAACCCTCGCATCATAACATACCTTCCCACCTCCCCTCCCTGCCCTGGATCCAACTACCGATGTTGTCCAGGACCGCCAGGACCAGGACCACCACCAGACGCCCGCCGCGAGCGCAGGTAGTTCTCGTATTCGCGCTCTCGCCTCATCCGCTCGCGCGCATAGTCAAACTTCCAGGGCGCGTGTCCGCCCGAGGGGCTGCTCCGCCTCCTCCCGACGCTCGAGACGCTCCCGGGCCCGCTACTACTACCCACCACGGCCCCCTCGAGACCGCCCGCAGCACTACCGGCGCCACCGCCACCACCGCCACCACCACCACCAATAATGCCGGAGATGCTGGTACCGGCACTGGCGCCGAGACGGGCATGCCAGTCGCGCCCCCGCGTCGAACTGCCCCCGCTGTGGTAACCATAGTCCCGCTCTCTGTCCCACGAGCGCGAGCGCGAGTCGAGGCGGTGCGGCACACGAGCGCGGTCGCGCGAGAGGGATCTAGAGCGCGACCGAGAATGTGAAGGGGAGCGCGAACGCGAACGCGAGTATGAACGGGGCGAGCGCCCGCGGTGGTAGAAACCTCGCCCGCGGCCACGGCCACGGCCGCGTCCGCGTCCGCGCTCGTATTCGTGTACGCGCCGCAAGCTGGCGTGGCGGTCGTATTCGCGGGAGCGCGAGCAGCGGCTGAGGTAGCTGGGGCGGAGTGGGAGGCTCGCTGCGCCGCGCAGGCCTACTTTCGGGCTCGAAGCGCCCGGTGATAGACCGGATTCGAAGCGTTCGTTCTTGACTACTGGCCGCGGGGGCACCAGAACGAGCGGCGTTGGGTGAGGGATTGGAATTGCTTTGGGAGGCTCTTGCGTTTGCTGAGCTTGTTGCTGCGGTTGGAGGGAGAGGATGGCCTCTAGCTGTTGCAGTGCCAATACGGCGTCGAGGTTACTGCCCTGGTCTTCGAGTGGTTTTCCCGGTGACATGTGTTGCGGCAACGGGGTTTGTGTCTGCTGTTGTAGGCTTGCATTTGACATGGCCTTAAGCCCCGCAGAAAGAGACAGGATCTGTTGCAGCTTCTCAAGAGACTCGATGTCGATCGGTGCAATAGCGCTACCTGGCACCGGCTGGTCCGGCGGTCCGTCCACAACAGATGTGATGGCGGTGGGAGATGTAGGTACAGAGGTGGATGAGGCACTACGAGCACTTGCGGCTCGGAGAGCAGCAAGGCGATCCATTGGCGTGCGGAACGGGCCAGGTACAGTAGACGGCTCAGGATTTTCAGTTTTGATGTGCGGGGAGGATAGCGGGGGCGTCGCAGAGGTCATAGAGGTCGAGTGTGTCTTGGACTGCGAAGTTCTTGACGAAGTGAGGGGCGTCAGCGAAGGGGTTGGCGTTATGGACCCGTTCTTTTCGGTTTTGATCGCGATGCCAGTTACACGCGGAGGGCCGGAGGCACGTGGTGGAGTGGGTTCAGGTTCAGGGACGTTAGGAGGGCGTTCGGTTGGCGCAGCCGAGCGGGCGGCTTTGGCAGCTGGACGACCTCCGGCTCTTCGTGGCGCGGGGATATAGTCATCATCGTCAGCCCCTCCAGGATCAGAGGAACAATCGCTATTATCGTCCTCTACTTGACGCTTGCGTTTCTTCGGTGCAGGCGCACGAGCGGACTTGGACCCGGCTGTGGGTCCAGTAGCCGTGGTAGTAGCTGCTCGTTGAGATGCTGCTACTGGAGCGGGCGCAGATACGGGCGGACGGGGAAGTGAAGGAAGCGTCGATTGTGCACTTTTATCCCCCTGTCCGTCGCTACGCAGGACGAGCTTTGGCAACTTTTCAATGATAAACTTGAACAGTAGTTTACTGACGCGCCCGTTGCTGCGCACATCCTTTTCCACGGAACGCACGTCGGAGCGCATCTTTTCCACTGCATTGCTGAGCTGGGTCAAGCTGAGCATCTCACGCTTCATGAATATCATGACGCCAATCATGACAAACTCGATCGGAGAGATACGCAGCGCGAAGGGCTTCTTGTAGATCTTTTCCCGGACGAGGGACAGGTAAACGCGAAAGGTGTCGAACACGCCAGTGCGCAACTTGGGCGGGACAGCTGTCGACCGCGTCAGCCATTTTTCCATGGTTTGGGATGTGGGCGGTATTTTGCATCGGGGAAGGTGCTCAATAAGATAGACAATAGAAGCTAGCCCATGGAAGTCACGCCCACGAGCACGGCCCCAGTCAAAGGAATTGCCAAACCCATCGTCGCCAAGCACTTGGGACTGGATTTCGCGGATAAAGTTAGGCCAAGGACCGGTAATAGCTTGCATGCGCTCTGCTATGTGTCAGACGGCAATTTAGAGGGGTGTCGGTCAATTACATACCAGCGGGCGTCAGCGCTACGCCGAGCTGGACACGCTGGAGTCGCGTGCGCGTAAGCGAGGGTGAAAGGGTAGAAGGGTGGGGACACACTTGAAAAATCTCACGCTCTTGTTCTTCAGACAGACTATCGTATTCGACACATACAATTTGTTTATTTGCGAACGCTTGTTGCAGCGGCGTTGGGAGAAGTGGGCGTGCATTCGTCCCATAAGTCTTACACCAGTAGCGTTTAGATGTGACACTACAAAAAGGCGATCAAAAGGCAAGCCAATTCAAGAGTTGAAGTATTTACTGGTCTCTGTCTGTGAAAACCAGTTGAAACCAGATAAGGAGCTATAACATAACCAAACAAGGAGGATGGACGTACGTGGGATCTACGAGCGGTCGTACACCATAATTAGTACAGGGTTATAACAAGCGGAGTCGCAAAAGACAGCGAAAGCGGGGCGCACGGGTGATACCCATGTACACAGTTTGTATAGGCACACGGGAATTGCAAACACCGCCGCGGGCAAACTCAATGGAGCAAAGGCCCCATTGCCATCTACCGTCGGAGGTTTTTGCCAAACCAGTGTCCTCGCCAGAGTTTCCGGCGTGGAAGATCCTTTCTCAAGGCGTGATTGTAGGTGGCAGCACTCACAAGACCATCCATGAACCTCGGAAGAGTAAGAGACAAGACGGGGCAACAAGAGTTCATATGGAGCTCACTTTTGGATCGATGTCAAACGTTGCTTCCCATCTATGCAGACACGAGACTCGCTGCCATCCTCCGCAGTTGCGACGGCTTTGGAGAGAATCTGAGCAAGGTGAGATGAGGACGAGAAAATAGTCATCTCACCAAAGATGATAGGCGGGATGTAGTAATTGCGAAAGAGAGAGTCTATGAGACCGGACTGCTTTTGCTCCGACCAGACAATATCTACGTGGAGCAAATGTAGCTCGAGGTCAGTGGACAGGATGAAAGGCACGGGTACCTCTTTGATATTCTGGATCTAAGTTGATCGATCCATCGATGATTTGTTCTGGGAGAAAGTGAGCAGGAAGGGGGAAACGGGGAAACAAAAGGCAGACCGTATAGTGCTCTGACAGAGTAAGAGGTCGAGCGGGGAGGCCTAAGCGGATTGATGATTGTGTATGGGGACCGCTGATCTCGCTTGGGTGTTTTGGCGCTCGTTCTCTTTACGCTAGCGGGGGTAAAGTCGCCGTCATCATCTGAGGATGAGGTGATATCCGTGAGATCTGAAGCGTAAAAGTCTGAGAAGGACATGTCGGAAGGGTGGACGGGGGTAAAAGGTGCACGAGGTGTGCGCTACACACTTGTCGGGCACGCTTAGCCTTTGACCCGCCTCGCGGCATTCATTCCTATTTCGACATAAAATTATATTAATAAATAAAAAGAAAATACCACGTGGTCGGACCCAGTTGTGCCCATGATCCCGGGACGATGTTTCACTTTCATGAAAGCTGAGGGTGCGGACGAGAGAGAAGTGCCAGGAGCTCAGGTAAATGCTCGTCATCAACGTACAAGTACAACAGAACTGCAACCGAAACTGTTCCGGCACAGGCGCACAGCCAACTACAGCCAACACAACAACAGCAGACGAGCCCTGACCTGAAGGTCACGTGGCATGCACGTGGTCGCGTCCGATCGACGCGACGCTTCGACGCTTTCGACAACGACGACGACGACGGTCAGACATGCGTATAGAGGAACTCATCCTCGAAGGCTTCAAATCATACCCCGTCAGGACACAAATCACAGGATGGGATCCCTCCTTCAACGCCATCACTGGCCTCAACGGTTCCGGAAAGTCAAACATCCTCGACGCTATCTGTTTTGTCCTCGGCCTCACTAACATGTCATCCGTGCGCGTCCTCCGTGGCCTCTCCGGCATATTTCCTCTCATCAGGTCTTCCATTTTTAGATGCGTGCGCAGAATCAGCAGGATCTTATCTACAAACGTGGGCAAGCCGGTATCACGAAGGCCTCAGTCACCATCGTCTTTGACAACTCGGACAGGGAAAATAGTCCACCTGGAATGGAGAACTATGCTCAGATAACAGTTACAAGACAGGTGTGTTATTCCTCCTTTTTTCCAGCCATCGATTCTGCGTGTCCTGAATCCCGTCTAGATCGCCCTTCCGAATATCTCGAAATACCTCTTAAACGGCCACAAAGCGCAACAAAACATCATCCAGACCATCTTTCAAAGTGTCCAGCTAAACATCAATAACCCAAACTTCCTCATCATGCAAGGCCGTATCACCAAGGTTCGAATATACCTTGCTCCCCTTCGGCCACTTTATCATTCATTCGTAGGTGCTCAACATGCGTCCAAAAGAAATTCTCGGCATGGTCGAGGAAGCTGCCGGTACACGAATGTTTGAAGAACGTAAAGACAAAGCCAAAAAGACGATGGGCAAGAAAGAGAAGCGCGTCGACGAGATTACGGCGCTACTCGCGGAAGAGATAACGCCCAAGCTGGACACACTTCGCACCGAGCGGCGCGCCTTCATGCAATTCCAAAAGGCTAGCGCAGAACTGGAGCGTCTCGCGCGGGTCCTGCGCGCATACGAATGGATGGATCATCGGGCCAAGATCTCACGCAAGGAGGCCCAGATCGCCGAGAAGGAGCACGAAGTCGCGCAGGCGCGCCGTGACAAAGAGCGCGCAGTTCGCGAGGCCGGCGTCGCGGAAAAGAATCGGGTTGACGTGCAGACCCAACGCGACCGTGAGTTGAAGAAAGGCGGAAAGGTCACGCGGATGGAGGAGGAGGCCAAGGAACTCGAGAAGGTGGTCGTCAAGTTACGCACGCAGGCCGAGATTAAGGAGGGCACCATCAAGGATGAGGAGACTGCGCGGGATGCGTCTGAGCGTGAGCTCGGCGAGGTGCGCGTGTCTTTGTTCTCGTCTCTCATTTTCGCGTTCGCTGATATAAAAGTCAGCTCGAAGCTTCACTGACGGCAAAAAAGGTGCAAGTGGACACTGTCACGGCCGAGTATGATGCCGTCAAGGAAAAGCACACCGCTATGCAGACAACGCTCTCCTCTGCCGAAGATCTCCTCCAGACTCTCCTCACAGGACTCGCTGGCACCTCTGCGCAATCGGCTGGCGGTGGAGGATACATGGGCCAGATAGCGGACGCTCGTGCGCGGCTAGCTCATGCGGCCGCCGAAGAAGAACAGGCCCGGGTGAAGCTCGACATGAGCAGACGTGAGCTTGGCGAGCTGGAAAGGCGCTGGAAGGCGGTCGAACGGGAGGCCGGACAGGGCGAGCGCGACATCAAAAAGATGCAGGCCGACGTCGAGAGTTTGCGGAAGAAAGTGGACGCGACAGGATGGAGCGCGGAGAAAGAGCAAGCGAATGAGGAGGCCCTACGTAGGGCAAAGGACAACGCAATGGGTTGTACGCAGGTACGTGTTTGCATTCTCGCTCGCAAGTAGAGTGCTCAATTAGGAGGGTGGGCGGGCTGTATAGGAGCGGGATGTGGTGCGATCGCGACTTTCCCAACTCGACTTCAATTACACGCCACCGCCAGGATTCGATACACGAAAAGTCAAGGGCCTCGTCGCATCGCTCCTCGCGCTGAAGCCTGAGGATCACGGGAAAAGTACCGCGCTCGAGATCGCGGCAGGCGGCAAGCTATACAACGTGATTGTGGAGGATGAACGCGTGGGCAAGGATCTCCTCGAGCGCGGAGGCATGAGGAAGCGCGTGACACTCATCCCGTTGAACAAGATCCGCGCGTTCAAGATTTCCTCCGAGGTGCGTGTTGCTGTACCCACTATCCCAGCCTAATGGTGATCATGTGCCAAATCCCTCCAATTCCCCCACACGCAGAAACTGAAAAACGCGAATCACCTGGCGCCGGGCAAAGTGCGGCCCGCGCTCTCGCTTGTCGGCTACCCAGACGAGGTGGCCGAAGCGATGGCGTTCGTGTTCAGCGACACCTTGATCTGCGACGACGCGGCCTCCGCGCAAGCCGTCACGTTCGCGCGCAACGTCAGCGTGCGTAGCGTCACCCTCGACGGAGACGTGTACGAGCCGAGCGGGACGATGTCCGGTGGCGCGGCGCCAAGTGGATCAGGCGTGCTCGTGCGCGCGCAGGAGCTTCGCGCTGCGGAGGAGCGGGTCGACGGCGCGCGGAGGACGCTCGAGGCGCTTGAGCGCGAGGAGGCTAAGGGCCGTGGGGCGAGGGACGCGTGGAGGGCTCGCACACGCGAGCTTGAGATCAAGGAGCACGAGCTGCGTTTGATGCAGGAGCAGGTTGGCAGCAGCAATGCCGCCCGGGTGCGTCGCCGTCCACCTCTCATCTCTTCTCGGCTTTGCTCTTTCATTTGCTGAAGGGCCACCGCCCCTTT
>Ga0137390_10004182_pt1 | contig 11962 bp, 8 predicted proteins | sample 15con2h24AmetaG_FD_104937 | JGI IMG/M metagenome (GOLD analysis project Ga0137390, IMG submission 104937) | Vadose zone soil microbial communities from Angelo Coast Range Reserve, California, USA - 15con2h2.4A metaG | ecosystem: Environmental > Terrestrial > Soil > Vadose zone > Saprolite... | reverse complement strand
TTGAGCGCGGATTCGTACTTGAACTTGCCGTAATCCATCAGCTTGGCGACCGGCGGCCGCGCGGTCGGCGCGACCTCGACGAGATCGAGATCGGCCTCCTGGGCCAGCGCAAGCGCATCATTGATGGCGACGATCCCGACCTGCTCGCCAGCCGGGCCGACCAGCCGCACTTCGGGGACGCGGATGCGCTCGTTGATACGGGGTTCGGTGCTGATGTGACCTCCTTGTGTCACTGTCCCGGCCAGGGGACGCCCCCCTGCCGGGTAACTGCCAGATGTCTGCCGCAGCTCAGCGGGTCTGCTGCGCTATTGACGCAGAAAACCCCGCACGGCAAGCATGCGGGGCCACCATTGCCGCGGCGCCGGCATCCCCGGGCATGCCCGGTCCGGTTCCGCCAAGCAACGCAGCCGCCGACCGCGCGCTTCGCACCCGGCCGCCGACGCGTCCGGCCTGACCGGCCAGCCCTGACGGACTGCCCGGCCGTACCCGCCAGCAGCTGAGCTGGCAAGGTGGGAGGCGGCCGAGGTGGTCCTCCGCTTGCATGTCCGGCTTGCTGCGCCGGACTTATCTCCATCCAGACTAACGCATCAGGGTCCCCCGCGGTATTCCCGCCGCCCGGTGACCTGCTCGCGGAAGGCCATGCTGCCAGCCGGCCGGCTCGATGACCCGGGTGATCAACTGACCCGGCGGGCGAGCTCGGCCAGGCCGGCCGCCCGCATCGCGGCGATCGGCGCCGGCCTCCCCGTCATCAGCTCAACCTGCGGGCCGGCCTGGTGCAGCAGCAGTTCGAAGCCGCTCACCGTCGTGGCGCCGGCCTTTTCCGCGGCCGCCGCCAGCCTGGTTGGCCAGGGGTGATAGACCACGTCGAGAACTGCCGGCCGGACGAGAGCGGTCCGGAATATCCGTTCAGCGTATTTATCGGCCGCTCCGGCCGGAACAGTGGATATCAGCAGCCGCCAGCCCCGGTCCTCGTGCTCGCCGAACGCAGTCAGCCTGACCCGCATGCCCAGCCGGCCCGCCGCCGCCAGCAGGTCAGCGGCGCGGGCGGGATCGCGGACGGCCACCGTCGCATCGGCCTCGCCCAGCCCGCGCAGGCTGGCCAGGGCAGAGCAGGCGGTGGCCCCGCCGCCGAGGATCAGCGCCGGGCCGGCCGGGGAAACGCCGGCCTCGCCCAGTGCCGTGATCATGCCGGGCACGTCGGTGTTGTGCCCGCGCGAGATGCCGCCGGCGAAGGTCACGGTGTTGGCGCCGCCCACCTCGGCGGCCAGCGGCTCGACCCGGTCGAGCAGCGGCAGCACCGCGCGCTTCAGCGGCATGGTGAGGGACAGCCCGGCCCAGTCGCCGCCGCATCCCGCCAGCAGGCCGGGCAGGCCGGTCTCGGTGCATTCGATCGCCTGGTAGCTCCAGCCGGACAGGCCGAGCGCCCGGTAGGCGGCACGATGCAGCACCGGGGACAGCGAGTGGGCCACCGGTGACCCGAGGACCGCCGCCTGCATCGCGTCGTCGCGGCTGACGTCAGCGGTGATTCTTGATGTTGTTCGCCAGCTCGGCCCGGAACTGCTGGAACTGGGTCACGCTCGCCGTGAACTTGGTGATGTGCTTCAGCGGATCCACCGTCACGAAATACAGCCAGTTGTGGGGCCCGACCGGGTGCAGCGCCGCCCTGATCGCCGCATCGCCCGGACTGTCGATCGGGCCCGGCGGCAGGCCGGTGTGCAGGTAGGTGTTGTAGGGCGATTTCGTGCTCAGGTCCGCGGTCGTCGCCTGGATCCCGTACTTGCCGAGCGCGTAGAAGACCGTGCTGTCGAGCTGCAGCTTCATCCCCGAGTTCAGCCGGTTGTAGATCACCCGGGCGATCTTGGGAAAGTCAGAGAGCCTGCCGCCCTCGGCCTGGATCAGGCTGGCGACGATGATGATGTGGCTCTCGGACACGCCGGCTGCCTTCGCCGCGACGGGGAGGTTGACGCTCTGGGCTTCCTGCCTGAACCGCTGGACCATGCCCTGCAGGATCTGCAGGGCGGTCATGCCCGGCTGGATCTGGTACGTCGCCGGGAAGAGGTAGCCCTCCGGGTTCCCGTTGGCGAACGAAGGCAGGCCGAGGACCTTCGGATTCCTGAGCGCCTCCATGTAGGCGACCTGCTTGTAGCGCGTGTCCTTGCCGAGGGTGGCGACGATCTGGGATTCCCGCAGCCCCTCCGGGATGGCGGCGGTGGCCTGGATCCGCGCCTTCGGGTTGAGCAGCAGCTGGAAGGCCAGCGCGGCGTTCATGCCCTTGCGCAGCCGGAAAGTCCCGGGCGTGAGCCCGTCCGGGTTGCTGCTGGCCTTGGCCGCCGAGATGAACGCGGCCGCGCTGGCGACAACCCCTGCCCTCTGCAGCCGGGGCGCCAGCAACGTGGCATTGTCCCCGGGATTGACGACCACTAGGACCGAGCCGTGGCCACTGCCGGTGAAGTCCGCCGGGTGCAGCTTGGCCTGGATATAGCGGTACCCGAACAGGCCAGCCGCGCCGAGCACGACGACGATGACGACCGTGGCGATAAGGCCGGCGATCGTGCCGCTGCGGCGGCGCTTCGGCGGGCGGTCAGGCGCGGACGCGGGTTCCCGGCCGGGTCCTCGGGCGGCTGCCCGGCTGGTTTCCTTGCCGGGCTGCCCGGTAGGTCCGCGGTCAGCGTCCCCGGCGGGCGCCCGGCCGCGTCCCCGGCCCCGGCCAGGCCTGGCGTCGCCGCGGTCGGCGAATCCGGACTGCTGCGTGGCATAGCGAGGGTCGCCCCCGGCCGGATAGCCCGGGCCGCCGCCGGCCGGGTAGCGGGGATCGCTCCCGGCGAAGCGCGGATCGCCCCCGGCCGGGTAGCCTTCGCCGCCGGGCATGCCGTATCCAGCGGCGCCGGCTGCGGCCTCCGCGGCCGGGCCGAAGCCGCCCGCCTGGCCGAAGTCAGCCGGGCCGTACCCGGCAGGACCGAACCCGTCAGGACTGCTGCCACGCAGGTCGCCGAGGCCAGCCGGTTCGCCGTGACCCGCCGGCCCGGCGCCGGATCGCCTTCCGCCGCGCAGGTAGTCAGCCCCGTCGTCACCCCGGTCAGCGGTCGCTGGCTGCCCGGGGCCGGCCAGGTCTGCGGGAGGCAGCCAGCGGAACGGGCCGCTTGCCGAGCCTGCGGCCAGATCTGCTGCCGGTCCCTGACCAGGGCTCCCCGTTCCCTGACCGGGGAAAGACTGTCGCTCATGGTCGGGAAGAACGGCCGACTGGGGCTGGGAATCGTGCGGCTGGCCAGGCCCGCCGGGCGGGTAGGAGCCGAAATCCGGCGGCTGGCCGTAGCCGTCTCGCGAGCCGTACTGGCCGGCCGGGCCGTACTGGCCGGCCGGGCCATAAGGATCAGCCGGGCGGTAGGGATCAGCCGGGCGGTAGGGATCGCCCGGGCCGTAGGGGTCACGCCCGTGCCCGGGCGAGCTGTCGCGGCGGTACGGATCCTGGCCGCCGCGGGGATCGGTCTGGCTGTAGGCGTCGCTGCCGCCCAGCGGATCCGCCCGGCCGTACGGGTCCGGCTCGCCGTGGGAACCGGGCTGGCCGTAGGAACCCGGCTGGCCATCCTGCGACTCGCCGTAGGAGTCCAGCGGCACGTACGGCACCGACGGGTCGAGAGGATCTTGTCCGTGGTAGGGATCGTGCGGACTGTACGCGGCGGGCCGGCCTGGCGACTCCGGCGTCCGGTAGGGACGGGGGTCGGCGTAGGCGTCGTGGCCGGCGTAGGGCGCGGGCCGGCCGTACGGATCCGGTTCGGCGTACGGATCGCCGGAGCGCCTCGGCGCCGGCGGCGCATAGGGATCCGGCCGGGCGTAAGGATCTTGCGCGGCGTAGGGATCTTGCGGGCCATAGGGATCTGCTGCGCCGTGGCGGGCGCCGCTGGCCCGGTCCGGCTCGCCGCCGTAGCCGCCCGGCTGGTCGTAAGGTTCCGCCACGCCAGGCTCGTCATCGGGGGGCATGGCATGTCTCGACGGCCGGCCGTAGCCATTCGGCAGCGTTCCGTCCGCGGCGGGCGGCCAGTGCGTGTCATCCCGCAGGCCTTCCCCGTACCGCCCGTCGCGGGTCACCGGGCAGCCCCGGCAGCCGCGGCCACCAGCTCGCCCGCTGGCAGGCCGGTCGAGCGCTCTGTGTCGAGTGCCCCCTGCAGCAGGAGCGCCGCCGCCGCCTTGTCCACCACGGCCCGCCGCTGCCTGCCGCCGCGGCCGCCGCGGCGCAGCGCATCGTGCGCGATCACGGTCGTGAAGCGCTCATCGACCAGCCGGACCTGGCGCGGCGCCAGCCGCCCGGCCAGGGCCGCTGCGAAGGTCCGCGCATCGGCGGCCGACGCGCCTTCCCGCCCGGACAGGCCAGTCGGCAGCCCGACAATGATCTCAACCGCATCGCTGCTGATCACGAGCCCGGCCAGGCGGTCAAGATCGCCGCGACCGCGGGGAACGGTCGTCAGCGGGCTGGCCAGCAGCCCGTCCGGGTCGCTGCGCGCGACGCCGATCCGCACGGCCCCGACGTCGACGGCGAGCCGGACGCCGTGCCTCAACGGCACGCTCCCGGAGGCGCCGGTATCACCTCGGCAACAATGTGGCTGCAGCACGGTCTCACGCTACGCCACCTGGCCCCATCGTGTTCCCAACAACAGCGCGAACCACGTCAAATGCCTTCTCGACTACTTCCTGGGCTGCGGCTCCGAGCGGCGCCCCGCCGCCCTGCGCGATGTCATCCTTGCCGCCACCGCGACCGCCGAGTACCTCGGCAGCGGGCTGCACGAGCGCGCCCGCCGTCAGGCCGGCCTTCCGCGCGGCGTCGTTGACGGCCACTACCACGGTCGGCCGGTCCGCCGGAATGCCCGCGAGCACCACCACTCCCGGGCGCTGCGCTGGCAGCCGCCCGCGGAGGTCGAGCGCGAGCTTCCTGATCCCGTCGGCGGAAGTGCCGTCGGGGACCTGGTGTCCGATGAACGCGGCTCCGCTGACGTCCTCGGGGCTGCTGGCCAGCTCGGCACCGGCGCCGAGCAGCTGGCTGGACCGCATCCGCTGCAGCTCGCGCTCGGCGTCCCGCAGCCGGCCTACCAGCCCGGCGATGCGCTCCGGCAGCTCTTCCCTGGGTGCCTTGAGCTGCTCGCTGAGCTGGCTGACCAGGACGTTTTCCCGGGCAAGGAAGCGGAATGCGTCCATCCCGACCAGCGCCTCGACCCGGCGGACGCCCGACCCGATCGACGCCTCACCGAGTATCTTGACCAGGCCGAGCTGGCCGGATCGCGCGACGTGGGTGCCACCGCACAGCTCGCGGGAGTAGTCGCCGACCTCGACCACGCGAACCCGCTCGCCGTACTTCTCGCCGAACAGCGCCAGGGCGCCCATCGCCCGTGCCTCGTCGATGGACGTGTGGAAGGCGCGGACGTCCAGGTCGGTGATCAGGACCTGATTGACCTCGTCCTCCGCGTCGCGCAGGACCGACGGCGGTACCGCACCGGCCGCCGTGAAGTCGAACCGGAACCGGCCAGGGGAGTTCTCCGAGCCCGCCTGCGCAGCGGACTCGCCGAGGGCGCCGCGGAAGGCACGGTGCACAAGGTGGGTCGCGGTATGCGAGCGGGAGATCGCGCGACGGCGGCCGATGTCGATCTCGGTGTAGACGGGCGCGCCGACGGTGATCTCGCCGCTGGTCACCCGCCCCCTGTGCACGATGAGCCCGGACACAGGGGACTGCACGTCGAGAACCTCGACCCGGCCGCCGGCATCCGGCCCGCCGCCGCTGGCCTGGACGGTGAGCTGGCCGGCGTCGGCCAGCTGGCCACCGCCCTCGGCGTAGAACGGGGTCCGGTCGAGCACCACGTCGACCTCGGTGCCGGCCCCGGCGGCGGGCACAGCGGCACCGCCGACTAGCAGGCCGGTGACCGTCGCCTCGCCCGCCACCTGGTCGTACCCGGTGAACGTGACCGGGCCGGACCGCTCCAGGATGGCCGCGAACACGGAGATGTCGGCATTGCCGGTCTTCTTTCCCGCGGCGTCCTGCTTGGCCCGCTGCCGCTGCTGTGCCATCAGCCTGCGGAACTCCGGCTCGTCGACGGCCAGTCCCTGCTCCGCGGCCATCTCCAGGGTCAGGTCGATCGGGAAGCCGTAGGTGTCGTGCAGCTGGAACGCCTGGTCGCCGCGGATCGTCACGGCACGCCGGCGCCTGGTCTCCTCGACCGCGGCGTCGAAGATCGCGGTACCGGTCCGCAGTGTGCCGAGGAAGACGGATTCCTCCGCGTCGATCACGGTGTGGATGTTCGGGGCATCGCGGTGCAGCTCCGGGTACTGGTCGCCGAGCGCATCGATCGCGACCGCGGCCAGCTCGTGCAGGTAGCGCTCGTCATGGCCGCCCCGGTCGGCGTCATGCGAGCCGCCGGACCCGCCGCGCTGCGCGCCGGACAGCAGCCGGAGGTTGCGGATGCTCCGGCGCAGGATCCGGCGCAGCACGTAGCCGCGCGCCTCGTTCGACGGCAGCACCCCGTCGGCGACGAGCATCACGGCGGTGCGCACGTGGTCGGCGACCACCCGGAGCGCGACATCGGTCCGGTGATCCCGGCCGTATTTCTGCTCGGTCAGCTCGGCCGCGCGGTCGAGCACCTTCCACATGGTGTCGATCTCGTAGATGTTGTCGACGCCCTGCAGGAGCGCGGCCATCCGCTCCAGGCCCATCCCGGTGTCGATGTTCTTCGACGGCAGCTCGCCGGTGATCGGGTAGCCCTCCTTGCCCGGGCCCTCGCCGCGGGCGTACTGCATGAAGACGAGATTCCAGACCTCCAGGTAGCGATCCTCGTCCACCACGGGGCCGCCCTCGGGGCCGTACTCGGGCCCCCGGTCGTAGTAGATCTCGGAACACGGCCCGCACGGGCCCGGCACGCCCATCGACCAGAAGTTGTCGGCCATGCCGCGCCGCTGAATGCGCCCCTCCGGCACGCCCACGGTGTCCCGCCAGATCTTCGCTGCCTCGTCGTCGTCGTGGTAGACGGTGGCCCACAGCCGGCCGGGGGGGAAGCCGAACCCGCCGTCGGACTCAGCCCCGGTCAGCAGCTCCCACGCGAAGGGGATGGCCTGGTCCTTGAAGTAGTCGCCGAACGAGAAGTTTCCCAGCATCTGGAAGAACGTCCCGTGCCTGGTGGTCTTGCCCACCTCCTCGATGTCCGGCGTGCGCACGCATTTCTGGGCGCTGGCCGCCCGCGGGAAAGGCGGTGCCTGCTGGCCGAGAAAATAGGGCTTGAACGGATTCATCCCGGCATTGACAAGAAGCAGCGTCGGGTCATCGGCTACCAGGCTGGCCGAGGGCACGATGGTGTGCCCGCGCCGCTCGAAAAAGCTGAGGAAACGGCGGGCAATCTCTGCCGACTCCATCATCGGCCATCCTTCGCGTTGTCGGTACCGGGCGGGCCCGGCGGCCCGGAATGGCGATCCAGGTAAAGCTCCATGCCATCCCGCACGTCATGCACGAACGGCCCGATCCCGCGCCGCTCCCCGGTGCCGCTGCGGTGCACGGCAGGCCGGGTCAACCAGGCTGCCGGGGCACCGGGCCGGATCGCGAGCCAGGAATGCCCCGCCCGGCCTGCGGCGGGGCGGATCGAGCGGACGAGCCGGCTGGCCCGCCGGTAGCCAGTCACGCCGAGCACAACGCCGGCCCCCAGCCAGCACAGCCTGCCGATCACCGACGCGCTCCGCTGCGGGAGCTCAGGGGCTGACGGGCAGCGGCAAGCGGGCGGGCGCCTGAGGGCGCGCGCTGCTCGATGGCCGGCCCGAGCGTCGGCGCCGTCATAGCCTGCCTGGCGCCTGGCGCGGTGCCGAGGCGGAGCCCGGTGGCCCGGCGCAGGCCGTAGGCGAACGCGGAAATCCTGAGCAGCGGCGCGCCGAAGCCGCCGGAGATGGCCCGGGCCAGGCCCGCCATGGCCGAGACGTGCCCGGAGAGCTCGGCCATGTTGGCGGTGACATCGTCCATGCTTGCGGTGATGGAGCCGGTCCTGGCGAGCTGCTCGCCTGCCCGGTCGACGGCCGCCTGGGCACGATCGATCAGCAGGTCGGCGCGATCGCGGTAGTCCGACATCATCGTGGTGGCCGCGGAAATCAGCCTGGCCAGCCGGATCAGCACGTATACGGCGGCGCATACACCCGCCGCGAAGAATCCCGCTGCGATCAGCTCCGCTAGCTGCCCGGTGTTCACGTCCGGCTGCTCCTTCGCCAGCTTTGCCCGGCCTGCTTGCCTGGGCCGGCCTGCTTCCTGGTGGCGGGCCTGCCCGCCTGGCCTGCGGCCTGCCTGCCGCCCGGCCTGCTTACCCGCCCGACCCTACCGCGTGTGCGGCGGCGGCACGGCCGGGCCAGCCCGGGAGTCGCCATCGTCCAGGATGGCCCGGAGCCGCTCGGCGCGCTCGGCGTACCTCGCCTCGGTCCCGTGCCGGGACGGCTCGTAGTAACGGCGGCCGGCCACCACGTCCGGCGCGTACTGCTGAGCGACGACTCCCTCGGCGAAGTCATGCGGGTACTGGTAGCCGCGGCCGTGCCCGAGCCGCTCAGCACCGTGGTAGCTGGCGTCCCGCAGATGGACGGGAACGGGGCCGATCAGGCCTGCCCGGACATCTCGGGCGGCGGAGTTGATCGCCTTCACCACGGCGTTGGATTTCGGGGCCAGCGCCACGTGGATGACGGCCTGGGCCAGGTTGATCCTGGCCTCCGGCAGCCCGACGAACTCGACGGCGTGCGCGGCGGCGACGGCGGCCTGCAGGGCCGACGGGTCCGCCAGCCCGACGTCCTCGCTGGCATGCACGATCAGCCGGCGGGCGATGAACCTGGGGTCCTCGCCTGCCTCGATCATCCTGGCCAGGTAGTGCAGCGCGGCGTCGGCGTCACTGCCCCGCATGCTCTTGATGAAGGCGCTGATCACGTCGTAGTGCTGGTCGCCGCCGCGGTCGTAGCGCACGGCCGCCCGGTCCACGGCCCGCTCGACTCCGGCGACATCGACCCGGCCGCCGGACGGCACGCCGAGCGCCGCCGCCTCCAGATAGGTCAGCGCGCGCCTGGCATCGCCGCCGGCCAGCCGGACGAGCACATCGATGACCCCATCGTCCAGGGTGACGGCACCGCCAAGGCCGCGCTCGTCGGCGACGGCACGCTCGATCACGGCCCGCATGTCGTCGTCGCCGATCGGCTCCAGGGTGAGCAGCAGCGACCGGGAAAGCAGCGGGCCGACCACGGAGAAGAACGGGTTCTCGGTGGTCGCGCCGATGAAGGACACCCACCGGTTCTCCACCGCGGGCAGCAGCGCGTCCTGCTGCGCCTTGTTGAACCGGTGCACCTCGTCGATGAACAGCACGGTCTGCCTGCCGGTGAGGCCGAGCTCGCGCCGGGCGGCGTCGATCGCCGCGCGGACATCCTTGACGCCGGCCGCGACCGCGGACAGCTCGGTAAAGCGCCGCCTGGTGACATTGCTGATAACCTGCGCCAGCGTCGTCTTCCCAGTTCCGGGCGGACCCCAGAGCAGCAGTGACATCGCCGCGTCATGGTCGGCCAGCTTGCGGAAGGGAGTCCCCTCGCCGGTCAGGTGGCGCTGCCCGATCACCTCGTCAAGTGCCCGCGGCCGCATCCGGACGGCAAGCGGCGCCGCAGCGAGTGCTGCTTCTTGCTCGGCCGCGTCGAACAGACTGCCGCCGGCGCCGGCCTCGGCTCTGGCCACAGCTTGACACTATCCGGCCCGCTGCCAGTTTCGAGCGCGCCATCGCGGGCACCGCGGAGCTGGCAAACGGCCTTATTCCGGGCGTCATCGACGGAAGGGATGACGGCAGTGAATGAGAACGCAGACCTGGTCAGGACCGGGCCGCCGGGAATCCGCTCGCCGGACTCCGCAGCGGACTGACCACCCGGGCTCGTTTCGCCTTACTGGCGGGAGGTAGCGCGCGCACCGTCAGTCTGCGCCATGAGCACCGGCCTGCGCTGGCGGGATCGCGTCGATTCCGGCCTCCTGGCGCTGCGCGGCGGTGATGGGCGTCGGCGCGCCGGTCAGCGGATCGACACCCGAGGCGGCCTTGGGGAAGGCGATCACTTCACGGATCGAGTCGCGGCCGGTCAGCAGCATCAGCAGCCGGTCCCAGCCGAACGCGATGCCGCCATGCGGAGGCGGACCGAACCGCAGCGCGTCGAGCAGGAAGCCGAACTGCGACGTGGCCTGCTCCCGCGACAGCCCGATGACGTCGAACACCTGCTGCTGCATGTCCGGGCGGTGGATCCGGATGGAGCCGCCGCCGATCTCGGTGCCGTTGCACACGATGTCGTAGGCGTCGGCGAGTGCGCCGGCCGGCTCGGCGGAGAACTTGTCACTCCACTCGGGCAGCGGCGATGTGAACGGGTGGTGCACGGCCGTCCAGCCCCCTTCGCCGTCCTCCTCGAACATGGGCGCGTCGACCACCCAGGTGAAAGCCCAGGCGGACGGATCGATCAGGCCGCATCGCTGGCCGATCTCCAGCCGCGCGGCGCCGAGCAGGGCGCGGGCGGAAAGGGCAGGCCCGGCGGCGAAGAACACGCAGTCGCCAGGGCCGGCGCCCGTCGCGGCGGCCAGGCCCGAGCGCTCGGCGTCGGTCAAGTGCCTGGCCACCGGGCCGGCGTCAGACACCAGCCCGTCCGCGCCGATCAGCGCGTAGGCCAGCCCCCGGGCGCCGCGTGAGCGCGCCCATTCCTGCCACCCGTCCAGTTCCCTGCGCGACTGGGATGCCCCGCCGGGCATCACGACCGCGCCGACGTGCGGGGCGTGGAACACCCGGAACTCGCTCTGCGCGAAGTATCCGGTCAGATCGGAAAGCTCATTGCCGAAGCGCAGGTCCGGCTTGTCCGAGCCGAACCGAGACGTGGCATCGGCGTAAGTCATCTGGCCGATCGGCCGCTGCACCTGGTACCCGGCGATCTCCGACCAGAGCCTCGCCACCAGATCCTCGGCGACCTCGACGACGTCCTGCCTGGTGACAAACGACATCTCAATGTCGATCTGGGTGAACTCGGGCTGCCGGTCAGCCCGGAAGTCTTCATCGCGGAAGCAGCGGACCAGCTGGTAGTAGCGCTCCAGGCCGGAAACCATCAGCAGCTGCTTGAACAGCTGCGGCGACTGCGGCAGCGCGTACCAGCTACCGGGCCGCAGCCGTACCGGCACCAGGAAGTCACGCGCGCCCTCCGGCGTGGATCTGGTCAGGAACGGGGTCTCCACATTCACGAAGCCGCGATCCCGCATCACATCGCTGACCAGGTAGGCGGCCGTGGAGCGGGCGCGCAGCGCGGCGGACATCTCGGCCCGCCGGATGTCGAGGTAGCGGTAGCGCAGCCGGACATCCTCGCTCAGCTCGCCGCCGCCCTCGACCGGGAACGGCAGTGGGTCGGACTCGGCGAGCACCTCGATCTCGGCGACCGCCACTTCTATCTCCCCGGTGGGCAGCTCCGGGTTCTCGTTGCCCGCCGGCCTGCGCCGCACCTCGCCGGTCACCCGCACGCAAAACTCGGCCCGCAGGTCGTGCGCCAGGTCTTCCTGCCGGAACACGATCTGGGCTACCCCGCTGGCGTCCCGCAGGTCGATGAAGACCACGCCGCCATGATCGCGGCGGCGCGCTACCCAGCCGGCCAGCGTGACCTGCTGCCCGGCCAGCGCCGCACGCAGCGTGCCAGCCTCATGGGTGCGGATCATCGCCTTCCTCACCTCTCCGTTCTGCGTTGATCTGTCCGACCTGGCGCCGTTACGGCGGTCCGGCCAGCTGTCCCCTGCCTGCCGCCCTGTGCTGGCCGGCACCATGCTGCCCGCGTCCGGCCGGTCACAGGCCCCCGGCTGGCCCGGTGCTGGCTGGCACGGTGCTGGCCGACGCCATGCTGCCCGCGTCCGGCCGGTCACAGGCCCCTGGCCGGGCCGGTGCTGGCCGGGCCGGGCGCGGGCGCGAGGCCGGCCAGGAAACGG
>Ga0137390_10004181_pt1 | contig 11963 bp, 9 predicted proteins | sample 15con2h24AmetaG_FD_104937 | JGI IMG/M metagenome (GOLD analysis project Ga0137390, IMG submission 104937) | Vadose zone soil microbial communities from Angelo Coast Range Reserve, California, USA - 15con2h2.4A metaG | ecosystem: Environmental > Terrestrial > Soil > Vadose zone > Saprolite... | reverse complement strand
TTTTTAACAGTGACGTTAGCGGTTTAATGCCGTTGGCTATTGCTGTCGTCTCCGTACCGGGTTTGACTACTCACGACGTGACGTGACCAGCTGAGCAGTAAATGGGAGGCTGTCATGGAGCCGTTCCCGGGCGCCAGGAATCGCCGGATCCGCACGATCCGCAGGCATCGCCGGTTCCGCAGGATAGCAGCTACAGCCGCGGCACTGACATTGCCGCTGGTGGCGCTCGCGGCCCCCGCCGCCGGCGCCGCGGTCTTCCGGGCCGGGGGGGCGGCCGCAGCCCGGACGGCCGCGGACACGAACCCGTCCTGCCCGTGGCTCGACGAGTCGCTGCCGGTGCAGCAGCGGGTGTCGATGCTGATGGCGCAGATGATCCTGGCGGACAAGATCAACATGGTGACCGGGGCCGGGTTCAGCGAGCCGTACGTCTTCTATATCTCCGCGATCCCGCGGCTGTGCGTTCCGGCGATCGGCGAGGAGGACGGCCCGGTCGGCGTGGGCGACGGCCTCACCGGCGTGACGCAGATGCCCGCCGCCGTGTCCCTGGCGGCCGCCTTCGACACCTCGCTGGCTAACCAGTACGGGCAGGTCGTCGGGTCGGAGGAGCGGGCCAAGGGGGCCATGGTCAACCTGGGCCCGACGGTAAACATCGACCGCGACCCGCGCTGGGGCCGGTCGTTCGAGGCCTACACCGAGGACCCGCACCTGAACGCGGCGCTGGCGACCGCCGACATCGAGGGGGTGCAGAGCCAGGGCGAGATGGCGCAGGTCAAGCACCTCGCCGTGTATAACCAGGAGACGAACCGCAACAGCCCGGCCGACAACGCGATCGTGAGCACCCGGGCGCTGCACGAGATCTACCTCCCCGCGTTCTGGGCCGCGACGCAGAAGGCCGGCGCGTCGTCGGTGATGTGCGCCTACAGCGTGATCAACGGCCAGGCCGCCTGCCAGAACCAGTACCTGATGCAGACCACCCTGGACCAGCGGTGGGGTTATCCCGGCTTCGTGACCTCGGATTACCAGGCCACCCATTCGACGGTGCAGTCCGCTGACGCGGGCATGGACCAGGAGATGCCCGCCCCGCAGTTCTACGGCTCGGCGCTACAGGCGGCGGTGCAGTCCGGCCAGGTCTCCATGGCCACGCTCAACGACATGGTCAGCCGCATCCTGACCGAGATGTTCCAGTTCAACGAGTTCAACAACCCGCCGACCGGGTCGACGGGCGCCGTCGTCACCACCCCCGCGCACCAGGCGGTCTCCACCGCGGTCGCCGAGGCGGGCACGGTGCTGCTGAAGAACACCGGGGGCACGCTGCCGCTGGCGGCGAACGGGGCCGGCACGGTGGCGGTGATCGGCCCGGCCGCCTCCCCCTCGCCGGTCGACACCGGCGGCGGCAGCGCGTACGTGACCTCCCCGTTCACCGTCACGCCACTGCAGGGCATCCAGGCCGGGGCCGGCCCGGGCACCACGGTGCAGTACGCGCAGGGCCTGCCCGCGGACACGTCCCTGTCGCCGATCCCCAGCGCCAACCTGACCCCCGCCTACCACTCGACCAACTACGGCCAGAGCTACACCGGCACGCTGACCGCCCCGGAGACCGGCACCTACGTGCTGGCGTTCCGGAACCCGGGCTCGTATACGGTGACCAACCTGTACCTGGACGGCAAGGAGATCCTGGCCAACCCGGGCACCCCGCCGGTCTCCACCTACTCGGTCAGCGTGGACCTGCAGGCGGGTCAGACCTACACGCTGCAGCTTTCCGGCGGCGGCCCCTCGGCGTCGCTGAGCTGGGCCACCCCGTCCGAGCTCGCGCCGGGGATCGCGCAGGCGGTCGCCGCGGCGAAGTCGGCCGCCACCGCGGTGGTCGTCGTGTCCGACGACACCGAGTCCGAGGCGGCCGACCGGGCGGGCCTGTCCCTGCCGTCCGCGCAGAACGAGCTGATCTCGGCGGTGGCCGCGGCCAACCCGCACACGGTCGTGGTCGTGGACGCGGGCGCCCCGGTGGCCATGCCCTGGCTGGGCCAGGTCTCCTCGGTGCTCGACGCCTGGTACCCGGGCGAGAGCAACGGCACGGCGCTGGCCGCGGTGCTGTTCGGCAAGGCCGACCCGGGCGGCCACCTGCCAGTCACCTTCCCCGCGGACCTGTCGCAGGTGCCCGCGTCGAGCCCGAGCCAGTTCCCGGGGACCGGCGGCCAGGTGCTGTACTCCGAGGGCGTCGACGTGGGCTACCGCTATTACGACGCGAACAACGAGACCCCGCTGTTCCCGTTCGGCTACGGGCTGTCCTACACGACGTTCGGCTTCAGCCACCTGAGGATCACCCCGCAAGCGGTCACGAACGGCACGTCGAACCCGGGAACGACCGCCTGCGGCTGCAACGGGCAGTCCGCCGGCCTGGTGACGGTGTCCGCCACCGTCACCAACACCGGCAGGGTGGCTGGCTCCGACGTGGCCCAGCTGTACCTGGGCGACCCGGCCGCGGCCGGCGAGCCGCCGCGCCAGCTCAAGGGATTTCAGAAGGTCACGCTGCAGCCTGGCCAGTCCACGACCGTGCACTTCACCCTCAGCGGCCACGACATGTCGTACTGGAACGCCGCGGCCAACGGCTGGGTGGTCCCCGACGGCCAGTTCGGGATCTACGTCGGCGACTCCTCGGCCCTGGCCAGCCTGCCGCTGCGTGGCAGCGTCACGGTCGTGCGCAGCCTCGGGGCCCGCTACGCCACCCTGGCGGCCCCGGCCACGGTGACGCCGGGCTCCACCGCCACGGTCACCGCCACCCTGGTCAACGGCGGCGACTACGCGATGCCGCAGGCGCGGTTCACGCTGAAGGTCCCGGCCGGCTGGACCGCGAGCAGCCCGGCGCCGGTCACCCTGGAGCCGGGGCAGACGGTCACCGAGCACTTCTCTGTGACCGTGCCGGCCGGCGCCCAGCCCGGCGATCAGACGCTGCAGGTCGCGATCATGCCCACGGCAGGCACCGCCGCCGACCGCACCAGCCTGGTGGAGGCGTCGGCCACGGTGACCGTCCCGTACCCCTCGCTCGCCGCCGCCTACAACAACACCGGGATCAGCGACAACTCCAACGAGGCCGCGGCCAACTACGACGGAGTTGGCGACAGCTACTCCGCCCAGGCGCTCGCCGCGGGCACGCCGACCCCGCTCACCCCCGGCCAGCAGGTCACGATCGGCGGCACCACGTTTACCTGGCCCGCGGCCGCGCCGGGAACCCCGGACAACGTGGTCACCGCCGGCCAGACCGTCGCGCTGGCCGGGTCCGGGACCGACCTCGGCTTCCTCGGCGCCAGCCAGAATGGCACCGCGAGCGGGACGGTCACCGTGCGCTACACCGACGGCAGCAGCCAGTCGTTCAACCTCAACATGGCGGACTGGTACGCCAACAGCCCGGCGGTCGGCAACCAGGTCCTGACCACGACCTCGAGCTGGAACTTTCAGAACAACCCCCTCGGCCCGCACCCGGTGAGCGTCTACTTCGGCTCGGTGCCGCTGCAGCAGGGCAAGCAGGTGTCGTCGGTCACGCTGCCCATGCTCAGCAACGCGGGCGGCCGCACGGCGATGCACATCTTCGCGATGGCCACCGGAACCGGAACCCCGACGACCGGCGCGCCGTACTCGTCGCTCGCCGCCGCCTACGACAACGTCGGGATCAGCGACAACGCGAACCCGGCGGCGGCCGACTTCGACGGCACCGGGGACAGCTTCTCCGCCCAGGCGCTGGCCGCGGGCACCCCGACCCCGCTCACCCCGGGCGGCCAGGCCACGTTCGGCGGGACCACGTTCACCTGGCCCAGCGCAGTCGGCACGCCCGACGACGTGATCGCCGACGGACAGACCATCGACCTGTCCGGCTCCGGGACCGACCTGGGCTTCCTCGGCGCCGGCGCGTTCGGGGCGGCCAGCGGGACCGGCACGATCACCTACACCGACGGCAGCACCCAGTCGTACAGCCTGGTCATGGCGGACTGGTACAACAACGCCGCGGTGGCCGGCGACGAGATCGCCACCACCACGACGAGCTGGAACTTCTCCAGCAGCACGCAGGTCCACCACCCGGTGAGCATCTACTTCGCGTCGGTGCCGCTGCAGACCGGCAAGACCGTGGCATCGGTCACGCTGCCGACGGTGAGCGCGGGCGTCGGCAACGGGATCACCGCGCTGCACATCTTCGCGATGGCGATCGGGTCGGGCACGCCGACCGGCGGCTGAGCTCTGGCCCACGCCCTGCGCGGGCCGAGCCAGACCGAAAGCTCAGCCGCCGATCGCGGACATCGGGCGGTCCGGCTGCAGGAACGACGGGTTGTTGATCCCGTGCCCTGGCAGCTTCACGGCCACCGCGGCCTGGCCAGCTTCTTCGATTACGTCCGGGTCGACAACGGGCAGATCATCGAGCGGGTCCAGCAAGCCGACATGCTCGGCCAGATGCGCCAGCTCTACGGCAAGGCATTGGGCCTGATCGGGCTCGACGCCATGTTCTTGAGGCTCTGACAGCCCGCCCGCCACCGCTTTGCGCCTGCCGCAATCCGGGCTTAATTCTGCGGCCCCGAACGCCCAGATCTGCACGGCCAGCCTGTTGATCAGCATTGAGCCGCCTACCGCGCATATCGGCGGATACGGATCGTGAAGTGGTGACCGGTATCGACTGCGGAGCGTAATGTAAAATACATCCCGTCTCCCGACACCCAGCGCCTCAGTGCCGTGTCTGACGGCGGGCGTTCATGGTGGTTTCAGCATCTGTCCTGGAATCTGGCAGGGTTGGGCCATGCGCTTGATTGACGGGCTGTCCAAGGCTCAGCGGGTCGTTGTTGTCGTCGCCCTAGGGCTTGGCTCCCGGTTGTCGGTTCCTATCTGGTGAGCCTCAGCAGCGGGACCAGATCTGGCTGGTACGCGTACTCTCCGCTGACCGCTACGCTCCGGGCACTGGGCTCCCGGGATGGCTGCGCCTGATCGTCTGGCTGGTACTAATCGGCCTGTGGGCGCTCGCGTCGATCATGGTGCTGCGACCGCCCGCAGACCAGGACACCAGGCTGACACTCGCAGGGCGGAGTTACCGAACGCGGAAGTTTCACAATGTGCAGCGCAACCCGAACGTCGCCCTGGTGATCGATGACGTGCTGCCACCGTGGCGGCCTCGATGTGTGCTGATCCGTGGCACGGCCGAGGCTCTGGCAGAGGGGACCGGGGCGGACGGTCAGCCAGCAGGACCCATGATCCGGCTGCATCCCTCCGAAGTAATCAGCTGGGGGATGGAGTTCGCCGCGGAATAGTTTCCCACTGCCAGGCTCGCAGCGGCAGAAGGCGGCGAGGATCTACCGCTGGGCCAGGTGGACTGACGCGGGTTGACAGCAGCTCGCCAGCGAGCAAACCTGGATCCGGACGATTGAGCTGGCACCAGGGGGACGCCATGCAAACCGATCCGTCACCGTCTTCGTCCGGGCCAGTCCAAGTTGGCTCGGTTGCAGCGCTGTGGCGCTATCCGGTGAAGTCCATGATGGGCGAGGAGCTGAACTGCTCCGAAGTTACGGACCGGGGCCTGCTCGGAGACCGGCAGTTCGCCATCGTGGACCGCTCCACAGGGAAGGTCGGGGGGGCCAAGAACCCGAGGAAGTGGGGCAACTTCTTCGACTTCCGGGCCGCCTACGCCCAGCCGCTGCAGATGGGCGCAAAGGTACCTGCGGTTCGGATCACGCTTCCTGACGGGGCCGTGGTCGCCACCGCGCAGGGTGATCTGGAGGAGGTTCTCTCGCGCGCGTTCGGGCGGGACGTGGTCTTGGAGGAAGCGCGTCCCGGTGACAAGCCTTCAGGCGCCAGGGCCGAGGAATACTGGCCGGACATGGCTGGTCTCGACTACAGGGACACGGTGACCGACTTCGAGATGCCGACCGGGACGTTCTTCGACATCGCCGTCATGCATCTGCTTACCACCGCGACGATCGATCATCTCCGGGCGCTGTACCCGCAGGGACGTTTCGAGGCTCGGCGCTTCCGCCCCAATATCGTCGTATCGACCGGGCCGGAAGAGGGGGGTTTCGCCGAGAACGACTGGATCGGGCACACCGTGGCGATCGGCGGCAACGTCCGGCTGGCCATCACTGAACCCTGCACCCGCTGCGTGATGATCACGCTGCCGCAGGACGACCTGCCCAAAGATTCGGGAATCCTCCGGACCGCTGCCCAGCACAATGGGGTGAATGTCGGCGTATACGCCTCGGTCCTCAGTGGCGGAAGCATCCGCCGCGGCGACGCGGTCACTCTCGCCTGAAACCGTTAGACCACGACGCCGCAAGATCGTGCCCGGGTGCGAACTGCGGCGCGTATCCGGAGACCGCCCGCTCATCGGCTAGAATCGGGCGTCGGGTCGAGCTGCGGCCAGGCCTGCGACCCACACAGATCACTCGTTCGGGAGCCGTAAAGGCGGCCACGCTGGCCACCGGGTTGTCGTACCTATCGGCGGGTCGGTGAGCGTGCTGGCGCGGATGGCCGTTACGGACCGCGACTGCACCCTTGATGAGTCTTGGCTGACCAGGCGGCGAATGGCTTCACGTCACTTTCGCTGGGGTGATTCGCGGCCGGGGTCGAGACGGGTGATGTTGTGGGCTGCTTCCAGGTCGTGGCGCAGTTGGGCGTTGTCGATGGTGAGCCGTCGCAGGTGGCCGAGGGCGGCTTCCAGCTGATCGGCCAGCCGGTCCCGTTCGCGGCGCAGCCCGGCGTTCTGGCTGGCCAGCTCCCCGGCCCGGTCGCGCCGCGGATTCTGCCCGCCGGGCTGAGCCATGCTGTCACCGGCAGTGTGGCGGATCTCGGTGGCGATATCGCGGAAGTGCCGCAGAAGGTGGCGTTGCTCAGCCCGAGGCGGCGCGCCAGGGCGAGCACGCTGGGTTTGGCGCCGCCCGCGGCTGCCTCGGCGAGCATGTCTGCCAGGACGGCGCGGACCTGCGCTTCGGCGGGCAGGTCGATCTTGCGGCTCATTGCGGCGCCCGCTGGCTCTCGGCCAGGAAGGCGGCGATGGCGTCGCGGCGGCTGGCCAGCGTGTGCTGGAGGTAGGGCGGCAGTGCGGGGGTGCGGGTGAGGCGGGCGTCGATGCGGGCCAGCTCGTCGCGGAGCGCGTCGCGGTTGGCGGTGGTGAAGGCGGCGCCACCGGAGCTGGCCGATATCGGATCCCCTGGCCGCGAGGCGGCCTCAGCCCAGCGATCCCCGGCCACACCTCTACCGAGGATGACCGTCAGATCCAGCGGACCCATGCCCATGACCGCCGCTAGGACGACGAAGCCAGCGGTTCGGTAAACCGCTTCTTCCGCTTCCTCGGCCACAGCGATCCGACGACGCCGGGCCACCCGACCGCGCTCATGATCGCGGACGCTGTCCGCTATATGTCCGTGCACAGCTGGAAACAGTGGGACTCGGATGGACACAGCGGGACATCGCAGGGCCAAAATCAACAGCCCACGAGACCAGGAAAACCCAGCTCACGGGCTATTTCCGCAGGTAGTGGCAGGTGTTGGGTTCGAACCAACGTAGGCTAAGCCGACGGTTTTACAGACCGCCGGTCCTGATATGGCTATATGCCTCCTGAGCTGCGCATATGCGCCTAGCGATGATCTTCACAGCCCGCCCCGTCCGCCATATGTCCGTGCGCGCGGGTGCCCGGATGCGTGAATCTGCGGACAAGCACGGACAGCGTCCGTGCGAGCCCGCTACCAGCACGTTCACCTGGGCCATGGCCCGGGCGGCCGGTTAGCCTGGCAGGGTGAGCGTCGAGCAGGATTACGTGCGCCGCTGCATGGAGGCGTTGCGCCGCGACGGCGCGGTGAGGGCCCAGTTCCAGGTGCCTGGGGATGCCGGGGAGTGGCGGGCAGGGATGCGGCGGGCATGCCGGGCGGCTGGCCTGCGGGTGCGGACCGGCTTGTCCGGTGACGGCGGGGCGGCGTGGGCTTATCACGTCGATCATGTGGTCACCCCTGCGGAGTCGGAGGCGGCCAGCCGGGCAATCGAGGCCGCCTTGTCTGGCGACGAGAAGCATGTGCCCTTCCACGAGCTGGTCCGCGAGGAGCAGCGCAAGATGCTCCGCGTAGTTCCCCCGCAAGCCCGCCAGGGGTGATCTGCCCCAGTCTGGCCACGCGGATGGCCATGGACGGCGGGGTGGCGGTCGGCGGTGCCAGGGCCCGGTTGGTTACGCGGTATGCGCTTTGCCCAGCCCGGGTATGGAAAAGGACTTCTGATCTGATGGCTGCTGGCCCGGGCACGTAGTACGGTTCTGCTGGCAGCAGCACCTGCCTGTGCCGAGCCGTTTCGCGCCCACGCCGCAGCGGCATCTACCGGCCAAGGTCCCCGGGGCCGTGCCCTTCTACTTCCCCTGCCCGGGAAGCGTGGGTTCCTGGGAGGAGGAACACGATGCCGAAAGACGCTGCCCGCAAAAGCATCATCCGTGAATTCATGCGGGAAACTGGCCTGCGGTACACCGCTGCGCGCCGCGAGCTGGACGAGCCTCCCGGCCCGCCGTTCGACCCTGGCTGGCTGAACCTGGAGATCACTCTCCGGTCTGCGGTGGCGACACCGTGTACTGGCTGCTGCGCGACTCGCTGATGGCCCCCGAGCCAGGTGAGATGCTGGGCTACACCAAGCCCGTGGACCCCGGTTTCTGCCGTGGCTGCCATGTGTCATCGGGGGATTCGCATACTCCTGACCTGTGGCGCCTGCACAAGGACCTTGACCCCGGCCACTGCATAGAGTGCGGCCAGCTGTTGGCGGCATCCCTATCTGGTCACAGCTCGGCGACTTCCGGCATCGCTGCTTGGCTACGACTTCTCACCGAGCCGCGGGATCCACAGCTGCCACGACCGACCGACATTCTCGCCTGAAGCTCACGGTCCGTGACTCTGTGCGCGACGGCAGGCAGTCAAGCCGGGGCTCGGCTGCACGCCGTGAAGAGCCTCCCGGGCGGTCGAAATATCCGCCGATCTGAATGGATACTGCCTTGATGACGATCATTGCGCTGAAGACCCAGATCTGGGTGTTCCGCGCGCCGGTTCGCTGGTGTCCAACAGTTCATGGTCGCGGATGCCAGCGAGCCATTGCTGCCAGTCGGCTGGTCGGCGGCCTGGCGCTGACGCACGTGCGGCCGGGCACGGCGGACTCGCTACGTGTCGGTGGTGGCGCAGCGCCCATGTCAAGCGCGGCTGACCCTGCAGCTTCCTTCCCGGTTGGGAACGCGAACGGCGCCCGAGTGGCAACACTTGCTCAGGCGCCGCGAGCGGATTGTCTCCACTACCGTGCCGGAGTCGTCAGACCCAGATCATGGGCGACGCGCATGCCGAGGTCGGAGTCGACCTTGGTCCAGTAGTCGCTGACCGCGCGCTCCTGGATGAATCGCTCAACCCCCTGGCTCAGGTGCCAGACGATGTTGCCGGCCAGGTGGTCCTGGTCGGTCGGCGTCATTACATGGCGGTAGAGCGTGCCGGGCTGGACGAAGTCATCGTCGTCTTTGTGCGCCTCGTAGGCTGTACGCGTGATCTCGGCGCCCTCGACAAACCAGCTGGGATCGGGGTAGCGCTGTTGATCGGCCTTGGGCCCACCGTAGCTATTGGGTGCGTAGACGGGCTGGTTCCCGCTGTGGTGGTACCGCATCGGGCCGTCCTTGTTGTAGTTGTGCACCTCGCTGACCGGCCGGTTGACCGGGAGCTGGTCGTAGTTGGGACCGATGCGGTAGCGGGCCGAGTCGCCATAGGCGAACATCCGTCCCAGCACCATCCGGTCCGGGCTGGGCCCGATGCCCGGAACCATGTTCGACACTTCGAACGCGACCTGTGTGACCTGGGCGAAGAAGTTCTCCGGGTTGCGGTCGAGCACCATCCGGCCAACCGGGATCGGCGGGTAGTCCCGTTGCGGCCAGACCTTGGTTATGTCGAAGGGGTTGAAGCGGTAGCTCGCCGCGTCCTCGAACGGCATGATCTGCATCTCCAGGCGCCAGGACGGGTAGTCCTTCCGGGCGATCGCCTCCCACAGGTCACGCCGGTGGTAGTCGAGGTCTTCGGTGCGCATGGCCCTGGATTCGGCGTCGGTCATGTTCTGGATGCCTTGCTCGGTCTTGAAGTGGTATTTGACCCAGAACTTCTGACCCGCGGCGTTCTCCCACAGGTACGTGCTGCTGGCGTACCCGTTCATGTGCCGCCAGGTGCGCGGGGTCCCCCGGTCGCTCATCAGCATTGTCACCTGGTGGGCCGACTCGGGCGAGCGAGTCCAGAAGTCCCACTGCATGTTGTTGCTGCGCATGCCGGTGTCGGGCATGCGCTCCTGTGAGTGAATGAAGTCAGGGAACTTCATCGGGTCGCGTACGAAGAAGACCGGCGTGTTGTTGCCGACGATGTCGTAGTTACCTTCTTCGGTGTAGAACTTTACGGCGAAGCCGCGAACGTCGCGGTCTGTGTCCGGGGCGCCTTCGTCGGCGGCCACGATCGAGAAGCGCACGAACAGCGGGGTGCGCTTGCCTACCTGGCTGAGGAAGGCGGCCTTGGTCCACTGGCTAACGTCTGCGGTCACCTCGAAATAACCCGAGGCGCCGCCGCCCTTGACGTGGTACACGCGATCGGGGACCCGCTCGCGCACAAAGTGCGCCAGCTTCTCGTTCAGGTAGTAATCGTGCAGCAGCACCGGGCCGGTTTGGCCGACGGTTAGTGCGTGCTCATCACTGGGCACGGGGATGCCGGAATCCGTGGTCGTGTTGGGTGGCTGGTCAGTCATCTTTCCGCTCTCTTCCAAGAGATAGTTGCACCCGCTCCGGCACGAAGCGGACCACTTGTGCAGAGCTCACCGCCAGGCTGGCGCCTTCTTGTCGTAATCGTCGAAGGCTTTGATCAAGCCAGTGCACACTTCGGCGGTGGTCTCGAATAGCGCCTGCGCTTTCGGCTCGCTGATCTTCCCGATGTCTTCGCGCGCGTGACTAACGAGGCCCTGCAGCATCTCCCGCAGGTGGGCGGTGTGGTGCCGGGGGTCGTCCTCGGGGTATGTTGATCGCTCCGTCATAACGCCTCTCCTGGTAACGCTGAACTCTGGCCAGCCGCCGGCGGGTCTTAAGCGACCGTGCTGGCCACTGGCTGAACGGCGGGCAGGGTCTGGCCGCCTGGGTCCTGGGCATCGAGCACCCCCGCGGCCGGTTACGTGCTGCGTGAAAGTTCGCCTGGCTTGTTCCTCGATGCTGGGCCAGGCAGCCGCGCAGATGGGGGCGAGCTCGCGGCGCGGGTTGTTCATCGCGGAACGCTCCTGTTCGTGCCGATCCGGTTCAGGCCGCCGATTCCAAGCGATCCGTCGGCCCTGCGCGTGATGCTGCCCGGCGGCTCGGCCCTGGACGCGGCGGACCCGGGCCGATCGGGCGGGCCGGCCAGGTCGTCGAGGAAGTCCGCCGAGGGCGCGAAGAACAGCCCGCCGGTGACCGCGGTGGAGAAGTCAAGGATCCGGTCGTGGTTGCCGGGTGGCCGGCCGATGAACATGTTGACCAGCATCTGCTCGGTGACGGCAGGGGTGGCGGCGTAGCCGATGAAGTAGGTGCCGAACTCGCCCCGCCCGGCCTGGCCGAACGGCATGTTGGCCCGCAGGATCTGCCGCTGGGTGCCGTCCGGCTCGATGATGGTGTTGAGCGCGACGTGGGAGTTGGCGGGCTTGACCTCGTCGGGCATCTCAATGTCGGCCAGCTTGGTGCGGCCGATCACCTTCTCCTGCTCCTCCACCGGCAGCGCGTTCCAGGCCCGCATGTCGTGCACATACTTCTGCACGATGACGTAGCTGCCGCCGGCGAAGTCCGGGTCTTCGGCGCCGGCCAGGGCCGCCGCGGCCGCCGCCCGCCCGGCCGGATTCTCGGTGCCGTCCACGGTTCCGATCAGGTCACGCTCGTCGAAATACCGGAACCCGTGCACCTCGTCGCAGACCGTGACCCAGCCGGCCAGCCGGTACATCACCTG
>Ga0137390_10004179_pt1 | contig 11965 bp, 14 predicted proteins | sample 15con2h24AmetaG_FD_104937 | JGI IMG/M metagenome (GOLD analysis project Ga0137390, IMG submission 104937) | Vadose zone soil microbial communities from Angelo Coast Range Reserve, California, USA - 15con2h2.4A metaG | ecosystem: Environmental > Terrestrial > Soil > Vadose zone > Saprolite... | reverse complement strand
AGGAGTGGTTCGAACCCTTCGGCTTCTCGAAGGGGATGGCGAATCCCAAAACGGGCGAGATGCCCGATTTGTGGGATAACAGCCTCGCGCTCGTGGGCACGGTCGATACGGTGACGCGACAGTTGGAGCGGCTGGTCAAGCGTCTCCCCGTTCGCTGGATCTTTGCCTGGATGTACAACGGCCTGATGCCGCACGATCGTCTGATGAAAACCCTCGAGCTGTTCTGGACCAAGGTCCTGCCGCGCGTGACTGATTTGAGCTAGAAAGGAGCGGTTACGCCAACCTCAGGGCTTATCCACGCGATCGATCCATTTTTGGCTGCGGGGCGGTTCGTGCTGAACAAATTGATCTAGCAATTGATCTGGATCGCTCGCGATCAACACGCTCGAACGATGCTTCGGTTTGATAAAACCCTCCGCCACGGCATGGTCGAGGAAGCGGAGCAGATCATCGTAGTAGCCCGCGATATTCAACAAGCCCGAGGGCTTCTGATGCAGGCCGAGTTGACCCCAGGTGATCATCTCGGAAAATTCGTCGAGCGTGCCGAAGCCGCCGGGCAGCGCGATAAAGCCATCCGCTAGTTCAGCCATCAGCGCCTTCCGCTCATGCATCGAGCTCACCCGGCGCAGGTCTGGCAGCCCGTTGTGCACCACTTCGAGTTCGATCAGCGATTCGGGAATTACGCCGATCACCTCGCCGCTACGCGCGAGGACATGGTCTGCGATCACGCCCATCAGCCCGACACCTGCTCCGCCGTACACCAAGCCAAGACCGCGATCGACCAGGGCATCCTCGAGCGCGATAGCCGCTGAGCGGTATTCAACTCGCGCGCCCGGACTCGAGCCGCAGAAAACACAGATTCTCCGCAGGCCCATTTCAGAAGCTGGTGCGATCGCGACGAGGGTCTCGCGGAGCGACAGTCTCCAAGGTCACGCTATTTGTCGAAACCCTGCACCTTCGGGAGCGCGTCGTTGATCTCGATCCATTTGACGCGATCGGGCCAATAGGCGTGCCGCAAAGTCGCCACGGGATGGCCGGGTTCCGCATCCGCCGGCAGATCCGCGCGCGGGATCGCGACCAGATCGGGAAAGCCGTCCAGATAGACGGTCAGCGGCGATCCGCAGTTTTTGCATCGATTGCGATGCACCGTCGCCGAACTGTTGAAGGTATCGAGATCGCCGCCCTTGACCCACCGGAAGCCGGTCTTTGGGAAAATCGAGAGCGTGACGAAAGCCGCACCTTGCAGGCGGCGGCAGATCGAGCAATGGCAATGATGAGTCTCCACCGCCGGCTGCGAGACCTCGAACTGATTCTGTCCGCAAAAGCACGAGCCGTTGATTTTCGTGAAGTCTGCCATCGTAGTCCTCCGCTGGGCGAGCGCCGCAGCTCTGACCCTAGACCATACCCGGGCGCTTTTCGAGATGCTGATTCGGGAATTTGTCGATGAGGCATTTGCCGGGTCGCGAAGGTTTGTGTTAGCGGAGGTGATCGAGTCGTATCGATTATCACCAGTTTTCAGGAGGGACGCATAATGCCATACGCGCAGAACGGTGCGGTGAAGGTTTACTACGATTGCTACGGGCAGGGCACGCCGCTCGTGTTCCTGCATCCTTGGACCACCAACGGAGGCATCTGGTACTACCAGGCCTTTCCTTTCGCCAGGACCAATCAGGTCGTGGTGGTGGACCATCGCGGGCATGGCCGATCGGACAAGCCGCAAAGCGGCTATTCGATCCAGGAGCATGCGAGCGACGTGCGCGCGGTGCTCGACGCGGTGGGTGCGCAGAAGGCCGTGCTGGTCGGGAACTCGATCGGCGGGATGATCGCGATGCAGTTCGCGCTCGATAATCCCGATCGCGTCAAAGGCTTGCTCATTCTGAGCTCCGGTACGGGTCTCGGCGAGAATATGCCGAAGGAAGCGGCCGCCGCCTTCAAGAGCAACTTCGAGGCGACCTTCGGCGCTCTGCTCGAAGGTGCGATCTCGGCCAAGAGCAAGCGCGAGCGGCCCGAGATTCTCGAAGTGATGAAGGGTCACGCGACGGTCTCGACGAATTTCCCTAAACACGTCTTTGATTCCTCGATGGCGGATCCCAACGGCGTGTTCGGCTGGGATATCAAGAACCGGCTCGGCGCGATCAAGGCGCCGACGTTAGTCGTCGCGGGCGAAGAGGATCAGGCGACGACGGTCGAGGCGAACAAACTCCTCGCCGACAATATCCCGGGCGCAAGGCTGGTCGTGATGAAGGACGTCGGCCATTTCTGCCAACTCGAGAAGCCGCTCGAATTCAGCGCGATGCTCCAGGAGTTCGTCGCCGGACTCAAATAACCGGTAGTGAAAAGCGCGAAACAGCGGGGTCGGAGCAATCAGCTTCGGCCCCGTTCCTATTTCGGCGAGGGGCTTGGCTGCGCGGCGCTGGCAGTAGGCGAGGGCGTCGGCGTCGCCGTCACGTCGCCGTGCAGGCGATTGCCCGTATTTTCAAGATCGCCGATTGTCTGCGCCGGTATCTCGAAGACTGCCGGATCCGTCGTCGAGGTTACATAGCCGAAGGTTTTGTTTTGTGGTTTCTCATCGGAGCTATGTGCGGTCACGGTGACTTCGAGAATCGAGGCATGGATCGCTCCGATCGCTTTCCCATCTTTGCCGAACAGCCCGACCGTAACAGTCGGCTTGACCATCCCGTAGTGGCTCGGATCGCTCATCGGGTTTTCCACGATCTTGGTCGCCTTTAGATCGTGTACCTGATCGAGCAGACTTTGCGCGACCAGGGTTTCGGCCGCGGCGCTCTTGCCGCCTGATGTGACATTCCATTTGCCGTCGGCGGCACGCTCGATCGTCTCTTCGATCGGCCCGCCGCTAAACGTCATCCGGTCGACCGCCGCGGGATCGAAGATGATCACGGTCTTGTCCCGCAGATCGTCGAAGCCCTTGTTTGCGCCGGTCAATACGGTGTTCGCCACCGAATAGACCGGATCTTTCGGCTGGCTACCGCTGCGCGCATAGACGGCGTTGCTGTGGGCGTCGGGCAACTTGAACCCGAAGCGCACGATTTCGCCCGGCTGTTCGGCGGCCCTCGCCAGCTCGACCGTCAGCGAAGGACTGGTCAGGCCATACTTGCTGAGGTCCACCGGGTCGTCATCGAGGAATTGCGTAATCTGCGAGCCGCTGAGCGCTTGCAGAAAGGTCGTAACCGCGGCGCCGTCGGCGGCATACGGCTTCGGCTTGGTGAATGCCCATTTATCACCGGTGCGTAGCAACTCGGTGGTTTGGCCACCGTGCTGGATTGTGATTTTGTGCGCCTCTTCGGGTTTGAAAGTGAAAAGCGCGTTGGATCGCAGATCGTCAACATGCTTATTGACCTCGGCCGCGAACGAGCTAATCACCAACAGAATCGCCGGCTTGTCCGCCGTTTTGATAAATACCGAGCTTCCGATCGGCGTTTGCTTGCCCACCAGGATAGCGGGCAGCGTTTTCCCGTCCTTGGTCGTTACCGTAACCACCACCGCGGGGACGGCGAGCCCGAAAGGCGCGAGATCTGACGGATTGCTATCGGCTGTATCGGTGACGGCGAGGCTCGCTATCTGATTGGCGATACCATCGATTGTGATCGCTTCGGCCTTCGCGGTAAAAGGCTTGACGATATTCCAGTCGGCCCCGTTGCCGCGCTCCAACACGATATCGCGATCGGGCGATCGCAGCTCGATCTTCTGAATATCCTTGGCGTCGAGATGATAAACCTTGGGATTGGTTTCGGGTGGCGGCTGATGGTTCGAATAAAGCGCATAGCCGCCAACGATAATCAGAAGAATCAGAACAATGATCGTATTGCGCGAACTCATCGTGGGGACCGCAGGGCGTGAGGGATCAGTTACGGCGTTCCCACCAGACCGCCAACCCAATCAGCAATAACAACTCGGGCAGCAGCAATACCGAGAGGACGAAGACCACGTCGAATTCCTGGATCGTCAGATTGAAGCGCGAGGCGCGCAGCGTTTTCGGCCGAATCGTGATCGCGGCAGCCTGTCCGGCGAGCCAATCGAAACTGTTCATCACGAAATCGCGATTAAAGAACTGCTCGAGATACTGGTTGTTGGCCATCGCCGTGTCGCCGATTACCACTATCCGCGCGATACCCTTGCCGCGCTTGAGCTTGTCGAGATCGGCCTCAACGGCGGCCGCGACGCTGACCGGGCCTTTCTTGTCGGTCGCTTGATCGAATGACGCCGCTTGCTTCTGAAACAGCGCCGCGAGGTCGGTCTCGGCCCACGAGCTGTCCGAGGTTTTGGCCAGCGGTGTGACGTCCAGACCGGGGATGGGCGTCGTTGTGAAATCGACCGTGCGGACCATCGGGAAGACCGTCTGCTTGTCGAAGCCCGTGGTAATCGGATGGGGTTCGTAGGTGTTGACCAGCGGATTCAGCCCCAAGCTAGGACCAGCGAAGAGCCGCACCACCTGATCGACCACCACGTTATTGCCGACCACCACGCCCCAATCGTCGAGCAGCTTGATCAGTGCGATTTCATCGATCGACTTATCGGGCCGTTGCGGCCGCACCATTACCAGCGCCCGCCCGCCGTGATCGAGGAACTCGTTGATGCTGTCGATTGCGTGGGGCGCGAGCGGGCGGGTGGGTCCGGCGATCGCCAGCACCGTGCAGTCGTCAGGGACCTTCGCTTCGGTCACGAGGTTGATCTTCTTAACCGTGTAATTCTCGCCCTCGAGTGCCACCTGCAACTCGCTAAATCCGGATTGCCCTTCCTTATCGTCGAGAGCACCTTCGCCTTCGCCGATCGTGAAGCACGCGGTCTTGGCTTCCGCTTTAACCAGCTTGAAGATGCCGTTGGTGATAGCGGTTTCACTCAAATCGCTGACGTTCGTTCCTTGACCACCGTCGCCACCATACTGGATATGCGTGGTGTTCATCGTGGTGACCTTGAAGCGCTCGGCGAGTTCCGGATGCTGGTTCGGGTTGACTAGTTCGAACGCGACTTTCGGCGAGGCGTAGGCGTATTCCTGATATAACGCCTCGGCCTGTGGATTGCGTCCACCCTCGACGAAACCGTAGAACTTCAGCGGCTTGCTCAGGTCTTTGACCACCCCCGTGGATTGCGGCGAAAGGCTGAATACTTTCTGCGCCGTGAGATCGAACTGCCGATGGTGCGCTAATCCCAGGTAATTGATCGCGACCAGCAGCAGGATAAACGCGATCGAGTAAATCGCCGCGTTCGCGCCGTACCGCGTCGTGCGCCGACCCGCCAGGCTGCCGATCGTGCCCCAGCTCGACGTTAGCCAGATTATCAGCGCAAAGATGCCGCCGAGCAGATTGATCAGGATGAAAAGCCCGGCGAACCCTCCATTTACGAGGGCGTAGCCGATGATCCCGAACGCGAGAAGTACGATTCCGAGCAGGCCCGCCAGCGTCGATGTCCGCCTCATCCGCTTTTATGCCTTTCTAGCGCCAGCGCGCCGATTCCACCGCGCGCTGCGTGAGGAACAGGGCCAAGAGAATCGCGCTCAGGAAGAAGACGATGTCGGACGTGTCGATCACGCCGCGGACCATCGTGGAGAAGTGATCGGGCAATGACAGGTACTTCAGAATTCCCTTGATAGTGTCGCCGCCGGTCTGTGGCCATGAGATTACGTAGAGCAGGATCAGGATACCGAATGAGCTGATCGCCGCGATTATTTGATTCTGCGTCACCGAGCTGGTGAAGAGTCCCACCGCAACGAACGTGAGGGCCAGCAAGGTTAGCGCCAGATAGCCCGCGAACATTACGCCCACTTCGGGATTACCGAAAAGCATCAGGATGAGCGGGAAGATCCAGGCCAGCGCGATCATGATCAAGGTGAAGATCGCGGCCGCGATAAACTTGCCCGCGACGATCTCGCCCGTGCGGATTGGCGCGGTGAGCAGCAACTCGTAGGTGCCGGTGCGTTTCTCCTCGGCGAAGACCCGCATCGTCAACGCCGGCATCAGGATTACCAGCACGATCGAGAGGTTGTGCAGCACCGCGCCGATCACTTGAGTGTTTAGGTTCAACTGTTCGGCCTGCTGTCCCCCGCCCATCATCTGATACATCTGCACCATCTCCGCGAAATGTTGCAGTAGCGAGAAGAAAAACCATCCGCCGAGTAGCAGAAAGACGGTCAGCACCACATACGCGACGGGCTGCACGAAGTAGCCCTGCAACTCTTTGCCGGCGATAGTGAGGGTGTTTCGCATGTTCCGCTCAGGCTTGGGAACGTCCCGCGCCGACCTCTTCGAGGGTTTCTTCCGCGCCCGCGCCCGGGAGATCGCCTTCCTTGGCGATCGCGCTGAGAAATACCTCCTCGAGCGACGTTCCGGTCGGCAATTCAGATAGTTGTTCTTCGAGCGCGATCGCACCGTCATTGATAATCACGACGCGATCGCAAATCTGCGATACCTCGGGCAGGATATGGGTCGAGAGCACGATCGTGCGTTTCGTCGCAAGACTGCGAATCAGCTCACGAATCTCGTGGATCTGGCGCGGATCGAGTCCGATCGTCGGCTCGTCGAGCACTAGCACCGGCGGATCGTGAATCAGGGCCTGGGCGAGTCCGACGCGCTGCCGATAGCCCTTGGATAACTGGCCGCAAATGCGATGGGCCATCTCGGTGAGCCCGCAGGTTTTCAGAACGTGATCAGTGGCGGATTCCACCTGGGATCGCCCCACGCCGCGCAGCTTCGCGACGAAGTTGAGATAGGAAACCACGCGCATATCTGAATAGAGCGGCGGAGTTTCTGGCAGGTACCCGATCGAGCGTCGTGCTTCGAGCGAATTGGTGAAAATATCGAGACCGTTGATCACGACGGTCCCGGAACTCGCCGGCATAAAGCCGGTGATAATCCGCATCGTCGTGGTCTTACCGGCGCCGTTGGGTCCAAGAAAACCGAGAATCTGCCCGCTCTCGGCGCGAAACGAAATACCTTTGACCGCGACGAAGCTGCCGTAGCTCTTGGTTAGGTCTTTGACTTCAATCATTGGATTTCACTGACTGGATCTAAATCGCCTCACCGCCGCCCCGATAGCCCCCGCTGCCAACTCAAATCCCCACGATAGACGTATCTACGCCCCGACAAATTCAGGCGCATAAACAATCGCCTAGTTAAGCCGCGCCTCGACCCACTGTCAATGGGGAAGATCCCGCGCGGCCGCCGGGTTGACGCGACTGCTTGATTAAAAGATCGTTAAGCGATGCGCCGGCCTGTTGAGCAATTTTCTCCAAGTCAGGAGTGATCCGTCCCCTTAGATTCGCATAACAAGGAGGTTCGATCATGATTGATCATATTACGTTGCGCGTCACCAGTTTCAGCAAGTCGCTCGCCTTCTACACCGCGGCGCTCGCGCCGCTGGGCTACGTTCCGCAGTACGTCGATGAGGCTGCGAAAAGCGCGGGCTTCGGGCCTAAGGATGACGTCCACCTCTGGCTTGCCGAAGCCAAGCCGGCCGGCGTTGTTCACCTAGCGCTCCGCAGTCCGAATCGGGCGGCCGTCGGTGCTTTCCACACTGCGGCGCTCAAGGCCGGCGGTAAGGATAACGGCAAGGCGGGTCCGCGGCCCGATTACGGCGCCACCTACTACGCCGGCTTTGTTCACGATCCGGACGGTAATAATCTGGAGGCCGTTACGTACGATCCGGCGTGAGTCGAGAGATTCGCGAAGCCGCGCGACGCGGGTTCGTCTCGATAAGCGATCCCGCGCCGCGCTTTGTCTCGGTAAACCCTGGGAACCTCTGCACAAGCTCAATTTTGTCATCCTGAGCCGGCGAGCACCGCGAGCCGTGTCGAAGGATCTACGCGAAGCGATTCTAAAGAATTCGCATTGTGCAGAGGCCCCTCGGCTCCGCTGGCGCTACGCCTAATGCCACCTCCGCTCGCGGACTCGCTGCGGTCGGGATGACATTGAGGACTGGATTGCGCAACGAATTTGAGACTCAAAACACTATCGCGATTCACCTTTGGGATTCGCTTCAAGGCGCGCCAAACTCTCCGGCGACCATACTTTAGGAATCTGGTAGATCGATTTGAAGCTTCGCACGCCGCACGGCAGCTCCAACCAGGGCAGCTTGCTCCGCGTGTAGATATGGACGTCGGGGGTGACACTCTGCGGCTTGTCGAGCGTTCCCGCGCGGACGAACAGACAGTCGCTCGGGACGATATGATAACGGCTCCATAGGTAAGTCCCGCACGTCCCGCAAAAGAAGACTTCGTTATACTTCCCTGTCCCGCCCTTCAACTTGAATGAATTGGGCGCGGCATGATCTGCTTCGACGAACTTCGCCTCGATCCAAATGTTGATTACAAACGGGCCACCCGTGATTCGCTGACAATCCCGGCAGTGACAGGCATGAACAATCAGTGGCTGGTTGGTCAATTTGTACCTGATCGCGCCGCAGGCGCATCCACCTTCGAGCTGCATAACGCCTCCTTGATCGCGGGTCGGACCGTTGCGTAATTTGATCCTTCGAGTCGATTGCATCCGCCGGTCGCGGATCTCTCCAATTCGACTTGTAGCGCCTGGCGATGCCGCATACTTGGCAAAAATTGCTTACGACTCAATCGATCAGCCACGATGCCCTCGGCGAGGCGCTACGACTTAAGGAACGCGACGACGCCCCGGGCGCCTCGATCGGAACTCCGCTCGCAACCGGCGACGGCTGGCGCGTCGTCGATGTACTCTGCACGGCCGGTCCCGCCGATCGACCTTTCGAGGAGCGGCACGAAACGGCCTCGATAGCGCTCGTGATGTCCGGCACCTTCGTTTACCGCGGCGCTCGCGGGTCCTCGTTGATGTCGGCGGGCGCGCTGCTTCTTGGCAGTCCGGGACAGAACTACGAAGGTTCCCATCAGCACGGCGCGGGTGATCACTGTCTCTCGTTCCAGTTCGAACCGGAGTTGATTGGGCGCTTGGCGCACGAAGCTCACGCTTCAGCCGGGGCGCTGAAACGTAACTATCTTCCGCCATCGCGCGTACTGGCGCCCTTGACGGCACGCGCGGCGCTGGCGCGCTGGCGGGAAGATTCCTACGAAGAGATCGCTTGCGAGTTGGCCGGATCGGTTCTGAACCTGGCCGCTCGGGGCACCGATGACTTACCAGCGCTCTCCGAATACAGCGCTCGGGTCAGCCGCGTTGTGCGCGCGATGGAGGCCAGCATCGACGAACCCCATCCGCTCGCTGATCTCGCAAAGGCGACGGGTATTAGCCGCTATCACTTTCTGCGCACCTTCAAGGCACTTACCGGCGTCACACCGCACCACTGGCTGCTGCGCGCTCGCCTACGCGATGCGGCCCGCCGACTCGCGACGACCGCGGCGCCGGTCACCGCGATCGCGCTCGACGTCGGCTTCGAAGATCTGTCGAACTTCATCCGCAGCTTCCGCGCCGAGTTCGGCGTTTCGCCGAGTCGTTATCGCGCGCCAAGATAGAGAGTCGGAGGCTGGAATCTAGCGTCTGCTCCGTCGATGAATTGACGGTCCGCTAGCCTTTGACTCGAGCGCCAGGACTCAAGATTGAATGATTTCGCTCAGCTCACCGATCGTGCGATTGGCGCTCTCAAGTTGTTGTCGGAGCAGCGTGGTGCTTTCGATGAGGTCGTTTCTCGTCGGCGTTTTTTTGACCGCTGAAATCAGTATTTTGAGGTTCTCCTTTATTTTTGCGGCATAAAGCTCGGCCCACGTCAAATCTGCGACCAAATCGTTGTTGATGATCTTTTTCGGCATGTTGCACCTGGGGGAGAGGTTGCGATCCGGGATACCCGATGCGACTGGTCATTCTTCAGGTTCGCCGCCAAGCTTTGGTGCGACGTAAAGCGCCTGTCCCACGAGCGATGGACGCTCGCCATCTGAAGCTGCACCGCGCGCCGCTTTGAGGCGCGGAGACTTGTCATTGCACGAGGGCTCCAGTTCTTTGATCAGTTCGACCCACCGGCGTAGCCGGTTTTCCTGGGGGATCAGCTCAAAGGCGAAGCCTGATGGCTGATGACGGTTGATACAAGGACGATCTCCCGCCAAATGTTCGAGCAATCGAGCCCGGATATCCTCCGCTTCACCGATGAAGATCCAGAGGGCGCTATAGAGGCCATAGACCCCTGAAGACGCGGGCGCATTGAGTACGATAGATTCGCGCTGAAAGTGATACTTGCGATAACGATTTTCGGCAAACGGCGCCACGGCCGGGTTTAACTTGTCAGCGTTGCCGCCTGCCTTATGGTCAAATTCTACAGTGAAGCGTTTCATTGGAGCACTACCTTGGTCACGAAGAGCACCGTGGCCGGACCGTCGAAACCAGCGCAGATCTCTTGAGCATCCATCCGCGCTTCTTCCTCGTCGTCGGTCTCGACGAGCAAGCTCATTTGATGGCTGCCGTAACCAATGGTCACGCAATGCCATGGTGTTTCGAACCAACTCGCCGCCGGATCCACCGGCGGCGGTTGTTCAGAGCGCGCCGGGATGCCCCGCTTGACTTGGTGCCGCATTGGCTTGAGTTGAAGCCGCCGTTTGCTCATTGATGTTAAATGTTCCGCGTGATTCGCTCTTGTCCACCTGTAGTCACAGGAAACAGTCTTGTTGCTGTAGTTGGCGTACCCACCGAGATGCGCTGACCGCCGCTGGAGATGGCTGCAAGCAATCGCTTTTGATCGCCAAGGTCACTCCAGCCGACTCCAGCAACCGGCAAAACCGAAAGCTCGGTTGGGGATGCGGCTAGCACGCTGCCGGAGAAATCCACCACCGGGAGATCTCGATAGACGCTCCCAAGAACCTCGTCTTCAATGCCGGTCCCAAAAAACGATCGGACCCGGGTCATGGCAAGGTAGAGCTCCGGCACTGCGACCGCGATCAGCGACAGAAGAACGACAGCGTCCGCAATTACGATGAAGCTGTTCCAAAGATAACCCCGCTCGCAGAGCTCGCACGCAACCGCGGGCGAGGGCTTTTCCCAAAAGGACCGAATGCGGGCGATTTGCGCAAATGCAGGGTGGGTATCGGCAGCCGGCGTACCGGGCTCGATCCAGCCGTATTCATTTTCTGGTCCGTCGGGGGTGATTCCCAGCAATACGATCAGCTGCGGTGAACGATCGACGGCGGAGAAGGCGCGAGCGACGTGACGCATGAATTTAGTATCGTCAGCGACGTAGTGATCCGACGGAAAGATTGCTACCGCGCCCGTATGGCCGGACTCGATAAGGCGGAGCAGCGCGCCCAGGATTGCCGGCGCCGTCCCGCGATTCTCCGGTTGGATGAAGCAGTTTCTGGCCGACATTCCGTCAACGAGTCGGGAGTAGAAGCGTTCATGCGCACGATTCAAAACGGCAACTGTCTTAGAGCGCGGAACCACCAGCGAGACCCTGTCCAAGGTCTCTCCAAGCAGCGTCTTCCCATCGAACAGCGGACAGAACTGTTTCGGGAGGTGATACCCAAAGAGGTGATACCCAAAGATGTAGGAGCTTAGTCGGGCGCCCTCTCCGCGGGCCAGAATCACCGCGGCACAATTCGCCTCTTGGAACTCCGGAGCCATGAGGAAGCACTCCTCCAAGCCGATCCGGGGTCAGCGCATAGTCGATTTCAGAAAAACCATCCGGCAGCCGGAGGAGGCAAACAAGATCAGCCGGGCCAAGTAGTCGGAGGACCGGCTGCCAGATGGAAGGAGAAATCGCCGCACGTTACCCCCCGTCTTCACAAGCGCTGAGATCTTTTTCTCCTTCTTTTGCATCGAGGGAGACAAGAAAAACGGCCTATATCTGTGATCCCCGGGGATCATCATCGGCAGACTGCCGGGGACTTTTTGCTCAATTTGCGCCCGGGGTGGCAAAAACGCGGAGAGCGATAGTCCCCGATGACGAGGCCCGCCATCGGAAGCTGTCCTCGCGTACCCAGGCTTTGGCAGGTCTATGTGGGGGCTGGTAAGGCCCTTGTATCGTCACCGGATTTCACGAGGGCCTCGAGGTT
>Ga0137390_10004178_pt1 | contig 11965 bp, 12 predicted proteins | sample 15con2h24AmetaG_FD_104937 | JGI IMG/M metagenome (GOLD analysis project Ga0137390, IMG submission 104937) | Vadose zone soil microbial communities from Angelo Coast Range Reserve, California, USA - 15con2h2.4A metaG | ecosystem: Environmental > Terrestrial > Soil > Vadose zone > Saprolite... | reverse complement strand
CGGCCTTCATGCCCGTCTGCGGGTACAGCTTCGTGCGCGCGGTCATCGCCTCAGCCGCGCTCAGCGGCGCCGGGTGGAAGACGGGTAAGTAACCTGCGGCGCCTTTATAGCCGTCCTGGTAGACATTGGAATTGTCGTCGTTCGATGTTGACGCACCTGGATCATTGCCCACGATCGCCAGGGCGCTCGCCAGGGGGCCGAGCATTCCGACCGCGATCGCGATCGAGGCAATAACGATCGACCGGTGTGTCGCTTGTCGTGCGCTTGTCGAAGCGTGAATCCTAGACACGAGCCACTCCTCCCATTCAGTGAGGCAGCTATGCGTCGCTCTAAGGTTGTCGCGGGCGCCGGAGCGGCGCAGGCGACCAACTCCCGTCCGCCGGGCGGGCTTGCTTCACCACCTTCCCACGGCACGCTCCGTCGGCCGAGCTGTTTCCTGCCCCACACGTGCCTATCTCTGCCCGCGACAGCAGCCACCCACCATTCTCACGGGTGGGCTACATCTTGTAAACGTCGCGTGACTTTTCAGCGTTACGGGGCCGGACCGAGGGGCGCTCAGGGGTAGGCAGTGGGCTCGCGATTGCGCCGCGATTCGAACATCGGCGCAGCACGGCCTCCGACACGCGGGACAGAATCGCCACCAGTTCACACGAACGCCGGGGCGGCGGACACACGATCGCCACGGTGTAGAGTGGATTCCTCGCGCTTGATCGGTCGTCGGGGCGCGGGGCACGGGGAGGCCAAAAGAGCGGCGGTCTGGGTTCCCAAAGGAGGGACTCCCATGAGGCACACGTTGCGGGGTGCCATGTTGATCGGTGCCGGTGCTGGCACCGCGGTGGTCCTTACGTTCGCCCGGCTGGGGCGGCGCCGCCGACCAACTGGCCGCAGTGGGCCCAGAACCCACTGCACCAGGGTTTTGTCAACGTGGTCGGCCAGAGCCTGACTCGTGCGCTGACGAGCATCCAGTACGACGCGAACGTGCCGGCCGAGCTGGCCGCATCGGGTGGCGATCTGCTGGCCCACTATCAGGCGCCGCTGGTCCACGAAAACGACGTGTTCATGGAATTCAAGACAGGGCCGATCAGTGACCCCGATCACTGGAACTCGCAAACGTGGCACGAGAAGCGATTCCACTGGGAAGCCGGGGCGCTGGTTCAGAAGTGGGACTACGCAACTGACTGGAAGCCTGAGCCAAACGGCCCGGGCAACGGCTAGAGCTCGAAACAGACTGGGTCTTGGCGGCTGGGAGCCGTGTTTCACGCCGTGCTGGCCAACGGATTTGTCTACGTTCCCGGCGTAGGTGGGACGATCATCAAGCTGAACGAGGGGGACGGCTCCGTCTCGTTGCGCATCAACCCCTTCGGCGGGGGCCCGGACGCCCAGACCTTCGTGGCGGGGCCGCTTAGCGCCGACGATCTGGGCAACGTCTACTACAACGCCCTGAAGCTGGACGCGACCGACCCGTGGGGTGCCTCCGGAACGGGATGTCCCGGACTCGTGGCTCGTCAAGGTGACTGCCGACGACAGCACAGCGAAGGTGAGCTACAAGAGCCTCGTGCCTGGCGCTCCGACCACCTGCACCACGACCTACAACACCACGACGGATGTGTCTTGGCCGCCACCGCACGCGGCGCCGACGGGGCCTGCGGGTCGCAGCGGGTGGGCTGAACGTGGCGCCGGCCATAGCGCCGGACGGAACCATCTACTAGGTCAGCCGCGCCCACCTCCGCAGCAGGTATTCGTACCTCGTGGCTGTCAATCCAAACCTCAGCCCCCGGTGGCAGGCGTCGCTGCGCGGCCATCTCGCCGATGGCTGTGGGGTGACCTTACCGAACGATGGCGGGATGATTGGCTGCAGTGCTGGTGCCCCCTTCGGGGTGGATCCCGCGACAGGTGAGCCGCCGGTGGGACGGGTCGTCGATCAATCCTCGTCGTCACCCACAGTGGCACCGGACGGTGCCGTCCTGTACGGGTCGTACTCGCGCTACAACTACGCCCGCGGTCATCTCTTCAAGTTCAGCGGAGGGGGGCAGTTTCAAGGCGCGTTCGACTTCGGGTGGGACTCGACGCCGGCCATTTACCAGCATGGCGGCACCTATTCCATCGTGATCAAAGATAACCACTATGATGCGAACTGCTGCCCGGGGACGGGGGCGCCTCCGCCTGGGCCTTACTACATCACGCAGCTGAGCGCGAGTATGGCAGTCGAGTGGCAATTCAGGAGCACCACCGTCGTCCAACCCGACCACCCGAATGGCTTTGAGTGGTGCATCAACGCGCCCGCCTTCGACGCGAACGGCACCGTCTTCGCCAATAGCGAGGATGGAAACGTGTATGCCATCCCGCAAGGACACACCGGCGTGTTCACGTCGCCGCAATCGAAGCTGTTCTTGAAGATCGCCATCGGCGCGGCCTACACGCCGCTTGCCATCGGCGCCGACGGAAAGCTGTACACAGAGAACGACGGCTTCCTCTTCGTTGTCGGCCACTAACCTTTCCAGGTAGTCTGGAGGATCGGCGGCTAGTCCGCCGGTTCCTCACACTCGAAACCAGCGAGGACATGCCCCATGGCTCGCGGCAAACACCGCCCTTCCCTTGCCAGCCGCTTTCTGGTCATTAGCCCGCTGCTCGCGGCGCTCACCCTTGGTCAAGGCGCTCCGCTGGCCGCCGCGACGCCAACTGTGACCAACGTCCAGGTGAACCAGGCCCTGGCTGGGCCCTTTCCTAGAAACAAGCAGAACGAGCCCAGCCTTGCCCAGAATCCCACCAAACCGCTGAACCTGATCGCCGGTTCGAACGATGAGATCGGCTTGCCAGCGTGTACCAACACGACCCCATCGTCCTGCCCGTTCACCAACGGGGTGTCGGTCTCAGGCTTCTACGCCTCGTTCGACGGCGGCCAAACGTGGCCGTGCCAGGGGCTCATCGACCTGTCGGCGTTCGGCGAATACGCCTTCGGCGATCCATCGCAGGCATTCGATAGCCGGGGCAACGCGTACTACGGGACGCTGGCTTTCCCCAACTCCGTGACAGCCACCCCCGATCAGCTCGCAACTGGACTCCAGGCTGACTTCTTCGTGGCCAAGTCCACCGATGGTGGCTGCCACTACACGTCTTCCGCAATGGTCAGTAGTACGTCGCCGGCCCTATTCGACGATAAGGACGCGATCACCGCGGACTCGAATCCTGCCAGCCCCTTCCGCGATAACGTCTATGCCGCCTGGACCAAGTTCAGCAAGCAGGGCGGTCTCGGGTTCGGCAACGATCAGATCCACTTCTCTCGCTCGACTGACGGGGGAGCCACGTGGAGCGATCCGCAGCCGCTCAGCCCGGCCCACAACAACAACTCGACAGGTGGCCGCCAGGGAGCGACCATCAAGGTCGGCCCTGACGGCACGGTCTTCTTGACCTGGTTGGACACGGTTAACAAGCAGTCCGTACAGCTCATGCGTGTCTCACGCGACGGAGGAGCGACCTTCGGCCAGCCGATCACTGTCGCCACCGTCACCGACGACGCCATCAGTCCCCTACCGGGGTCCAGCTTCCGACAGGATTCGCGCACGTTTCCATCTCTCAGCGTCGCGGACAATAGCGCGCTCTACGTCGCGTGGAGCAACCGGACGAATGGCCATGCCGTCGTGCTCGTGACGCGTTCCACCGACGCTGGACTGAGCTGGTCAGCGCCGGTCGTGGCCGGCGACGTGGCTGGCCGCAGCGCCTTCTTCGCGTCAGTTTCGGCGGACCCCTCTGGCAAGGTCAACGTCGGCTTCCAGGCGCTGGACGACCGACCGGCAGGCACGCCGCCTGGTGCGCGTGTCGTGCGCTATGACACTTACTTCACGCAGTCCAGCGACGGCGGAGCAAGCTTCAGCGCTCCGCAGAAGCTCAGCACCGCCGCCTCCGACCCGGACGGGTCGAGCACCAACAGCCTGGGGGCCCAGTTCCTGGGCGACTACATCACCGCGGTGTCCGATTCGCGAGGCTCGCGGCTGTTCGTGGTGTGGACCGACTCGCGCAACGCCACGCCGTGCGCCGCCGTGGACGCCTTTCGCGCCAGAACAGGAGGCAAGCCAAACGTTATTACCCAATGCCCGACCACGTTCGGCAATACGGACATCTTCCTCGGTAGCGTGACGTACTGAGGTGACTGTCCAGTTTGCTGGCGGCGATGCGTTCCACGACATGCGCTAATAGGTCGTGCCCCTTGGTCCGTAACCTGGTCTGGGCCGCTGAACATGCGCCACCGCGTCTCTTTAGCAGTCACGAACGCCCGTCTTCAGTGTTGAGTCGCAGGAGGGCCCGTCGATGCATATCCATCTTTCTGCGCGACCGCGACTGTTCGCCTCCGCCATTACCCTGGGAGTACTCGTCTTGCAGCCGGTGCCAGCCGTGGCCACTACTCAAGGCGGAGGAGTCTTCCACCAGAGAAACCTCGTCTCAGACATCCCTGGTCTGGCGCGCGTTACCGATGCGAATCTGGTCAATCCCTGGGGGCTAGCACACGACCCCACCGGCCCCTGGCATGTAGCGGACAATGGGACCGGCGCGTCCACACAGTACAAGAGTAACGGCCAGGACGTCCCGCCGGTGGTCACCATCCCACCCCCGAGCGTCGCCCCTGGGGCGACCGCAGCCCCCACCGGCACCGTCTTCAACACTACGAGCGACTTTGTTGTCACCAAAGGCAGTGTGTCCGCCCCAGGCCAATTCATTTTTGCGACCGAAGATGGAACCATCTCCGGCTGGAACCCCAACGTGGAGCTGACCCATGCAATCCTGTCGGTAGATAACGCCAATGTGACGTCGGGACCTGTGTATAAAGGCCTTGCCATGGGCCACAACCGCTCTGGCAACTTCCTCTTCGCTGCCAACTTCCGGTTCGGGACCGTCGATGTGTACAACGCGACTTTTGCTAAAGTCGGTTCCTTCACCGACTCGCAGCTGTTGAAAGATTGTCCGCTTCCCAATCAATGTTTCGCTCCTTTTGGGATCCAAAACATCGCCGGCAATCTGTATGTCACTTATGCCCTGCAAAATGCGGCCAAGCACGATGACGTGGCAGGTCCAGGGAATGGGTTTGTCGATGTCTTCGATACTACTGGGAACCTCATCCGCCGCTTCGCGTCGCACGGTCCGCTCAACTCGCCGTGGGGTCTCGCCGTCGCTCCCGCCAATTTCGGCAAGTTCAGCAATGACGTGCTGGTTGGCAATTTCGGAGACGGGCACATCAACGCCTTCGATCCCAGCACCGGGGTCTTCCTCGGACAACTGCGAGACGAAAATGGTCAAGCGATTACGAATAACGGCCTGTGGGGAGTGGCTTTCGGGAATGGGGGTCTGGCGGGCGATACCAATACCCTTTTCTTTTGCGCAGGGATCAACGATGAGGCAGACGGTCTCTTCGGCTCTATAGAGCCTGAAGAGAGTGATAGATAGTTTCGCTCGACGGTCAGCCCTGCTAGCCGTAGGGGGAACCCGTTCGGTAGGGGGCAATAGGACCACGACCACGTTGCCGGTCGACTCCTGGTTCATCACCTCGACCGACCACGGCGACGAAGCGCATGTGACCGGCTCATTTGACATGCTGACCGCGCCGTTCGCCCGCGGCTTCTTCGTCGGCGATTACGAGGGTTTGGCGACCGTCGGCGCCACGTTCCGCCCGCTGTTCGTGCAGGCCAACTCGGGTAACACCGCCAACCGCAGCGACGTCTCTTCCACATTGGCAGCGCCGTAGAACGCCGGCGGACCAGCCGCCTGTTTTCGGAGCGCTCGACCGGCTTCGTCCACGCCGGTCGAGCACCCTCGTGCTAATGGTTGCTTACGAAGACGGCGATTCCAGTTCCGTTGCGGTCTGGATCGAAGATGTGGTTATTCCCCGCATAGGCGGCGACGGAGTGGCCGCCCTTTCCGCTAATCACGGTAACCACGTGATCATCGTTGGCGTCGACCACACCCAGCTTTGCCGGAGGACCTCCAATCCCCAGATAGAAGTTGTCGTCGCCCGGGTTGAACCAGATCTCGTCGCGTGCGGCAACCTCTTCTAGCCAAACGTGTTTGTTGAGGAACGCGAGCGTCCGTTGATTGAATGCCTCCACGTTCTGATGGATGGGCGCGTCGGCGCGGTCTTCGGAGACGTGCAGCTCTCAGCGGTCAGCGGTCACACCCACAGATCGGGTCGTGGTGCGGGGGTCTTCCCGCTTCGATGTCGGCTCCCCTACGTCGTGGGCCGCATAGACATAGCTGGCAATCGGTTCCCGAGAAAGAGGTTCGTGCTCCCGAGTCGGAGGTCCTGGTAATGTTCTGTCGATCCGTATCCATGTTGCTGCTGCGCCGAATTAGCCGCTTGGGGTCTTACAGCTGAAGACCGAGACCAGTTGGCGAGTGTCGGTCTTCCCACACTTCGGGCAGCTCGGTGCCTGCTCCTTCAGGTGATCGTGCTCGGACATCGGTCGCTGGACCTCGAACCGCTCGCGGCACGCCACGCACTCGAATTCATAGACGGCCATCATTCCACCTCCCGAACTCTCACCTCGCTGGACAGACGCTCACGACGAGCTACCCGTCGCTCGTCGCAGTCCACCCGCCGAGTCACGAACGGTCGACCACTGGAGAGAGATCGACATGTCATGTATCAGCTCTCTCCGCGGGCACGTCTCGCATCCCGGCTTGTGCGGCAGCGCGCCCGCGAGACAGATACGTATTTACCTTCGCCTCCACGAGCGACACGGCCCCTTCCTTGCTGTCGGGAAGTTGCAGCAGGACACACGACCAGCGCTGGGCCAGGCGACAGGCTATCGGCAACTCGTTCGACTCGACGCGTCCGCGCACCGCGATGGCGGTTACTCCGAGGCGCCCGAGCGCCTCGATCGCCTGCGGCAAGGACGGCCGTGCCGGCAGCTGCCGCAGCAGCTCGAGATTGATCAAGGCCAGGGCACCGGGCCCCAAGTCCGCGAAGCCGCCCCGCAGGCGGAGTGCCGCCGCCCAGGTCGTCGGACGGGACAGCGCAGCCTGCCCCGCCAGGCACACGGTCCCTGGCGGGAAGACCTCCAGTAACACCTTGCCAACTGTGGCCACGTCCACGCCCCTGTTCTTTCACCGCGGCCAAGTCTTCTGCCTACAGCCGGCTACCAGTCGTATGGCACCGCACCGTCGCCGGTCAGCCGCTCGGGCAAGTCAATGCCCGCCGCCGCAGAGAATAACGCCAATCTATGGAGCCACGCTCGCGATTCATGAGGGACTTATCGCCCAGCTCCAGCCACGTGGATCGACTTCACGACAGCCCACCAGTCACAGCGGATCGACATGAGCCACGTGGTCCCAGATCCACCTGGCTCCATCGCCCAGCACGACCACCGAGCGCAGTTGGGCCGGCGTCCCGTCCCACGCGTGCACTCAACCACATCCAGTGCTCTGCGGCGTGCGGCCTCCGTCCCCAGCCGCCGTGCAAACGCCGCGGCCGGCTCGCGTGCCGCCACGTAGCTGGGTGTCTGCAGTGCTGCCCTCGGTCGCTGCCCCACCCAGCCACCGACGACGCCGAGTTTCACCTCGTGCCAGTCGCCTTCAAGCGGGACTCCGTCCAGGCACCGATCCCGATAGCGGACCATGACCCCGTCGGTCTCGACCACCAACGTGCCAGGCGCTGGGTCGTACTCGGTCGGGGGTGGCTCATGCTGGGCCTCGACGTACGCCAGCGTGCGCCGCAGCTGACCCTCTAGTTCGGTGCCGACCCGCTCGGCCTGAACGCGCAGCGTCTCGGTCCCCACGTGCACGCCCGCCAACTGAGCCAGCAGCCGGCTGGCCTCGTCGAAGGTCGTGACCGCGCCCGGCAGCGCTTCCCACCGCGCCAGCCCGACGCTCGTCCGCTGATGGGCCGCCACGCCCAGCACTCGATCGCTCGGACTCCAGCCGTGACCACACGGCGTGCAGTGATGCCACGCGCGTTCGATGCGCATCGGCCCCACACGCGTCTGCAGCTGGCGCGTCCGTCGCGACTGCACCAGCCGCCGCTGCTGACAGCTCGGACAGCGCGCCTTGACCGGCCGTGTCCGGGCATCCAGGCCGCTCCTTACGCCGGTCACCATCGTTTCCAGCAGCCGCGGAGCAACCAGCCGCAACGCCTCCAACAAGCCTTGTTCGTGCACCTTCAAGCTCGCGTCACGGTGCTCACGCACGTGCTCGCCCAGGGCTCGGCCCAGCGCCAGCAGCATCGGTATCATCTCCAACGGGAGGTCGGCTTGACACATCGACGGCCTTCCTTCGACCCGTCGTTGCTCTCATCAGCGGCGGGTCCCTTCTTGTGATCCGTCCACGCTACCCGGCCACCCCAGTCTTCCGGTAGTCCCGTACAAACTCCGGGTGCTCCCATAGCGTCGGACGCTATGGGAGCACGGACGCTATTAGCGTCCTGGTTGCTTGCCACCACCGCCGCGACCGGGTACGATGCCACAAACGCATACTGATATATCAGACGTGCAGCGGCGGCGCAGCGCGGCCATGCACGCTGACTCGCCTGTTCGGAGTCCGTCTATTGGAGTTGGCTAGCTGGGGGAACACACGGCGGGGCGAGAGTGTGCCGGAGCATTGGGGCGAGCACGAGGAAGCAACGGCGGCCCGCCTTGCCTACATTCGCCTCAAGGAACTCATTGTCAGCCTGGAACTGCGGCCGGGCTCCACTGTGCGAGAGTCGGAACTCCAGGAGCGTTTAGGCGTCGGCCGTACGCCGCTGCGCGACGCGTTGCACCACCTGGCCCACGATGGGATGCTCCGCATTTACCCTCGACGGGCGGTCGTGGTGGCGCAACTGGGGATCTCGCAAATCCGCGAGATCTTTGAGGTGCGCCTGGCTGTGGAGCCAGCCGCTGCCGCGCTGGCGGCAGAGCGTCGGGCCCCAGGCGAGCTCGCGGCGCTCGTCCAACTCTCGACTGAGCTACGCGCCAGCCGCGAACGGCCGGACGCATCCAAGTTTCTCGAGGCCGATCGGATCTTCCACGGTTTGGTTGCCCAGTATGCTCAGAACACGCTGCTGGTGGCGTACATCGAGCGTCTGCAAGTCCTGAACGTCTGGCTGTGGAACATGTACTTTGAAACTTGTGGTGTGCGGAACACCGACCTGTTCGCGCATGAGCCGATCATCGAGGCGCTTAAGGCGGCTCAGCCCAAGGCGGCCGAGAATGCGATGCGCGAGCACATCCTACGGTCCAAAGAGCAGCTGTTGACCGGCTTCTAGGGCGGCGCCCCGCCCGGAGCTGGCCATCCCACGCAGCAGGTGAGGCTGGACGTGGTGTACAAAGCGCGGCGCAACAATTCGGACAGACCGCCCAAGACAGCGATTTGTGGAGGGTGGTAAGTTGTGAAAGGGTTGATATATCAATGGGTGAGGTAGTGTTCAGGCGTATTGGCGATTGTTGATATATCAGACGGGCCGACGGCCGGTGCGCGAGCGCGCCAGCGGTGCCCTTTCCAGAGGTGATCTCGCATGACCCAGCACGATGCGTTCTTCGGACCAACGTCTCACGGCCGGCTCACTCGGCGCCAGCTGCTGCGCCGCGGCGCAGCGCTGGGCGGCGCCGCCTCCGCCGTTGCCGGCCTTCTGGCTGCCTGCAGCCAACCGCCACCAACCCCGCCCAGTAAGCCCGCCGCCGCCAGCGCGACGAGTGCGCCCGCTGCCGCCAGCGCCACGAGTGCGCCCGCGGCCGGCGGCGCCACGACTGCGCCCGCGGCTGTCAGCCCAACGAGTGCACCCGCGGCCGCGGCCCAGGTCAAAGATGGCGGGACGCTGACGTTTGGCGCCTGGCAAACGCCCGACACCATGGATCCCCAGAAGACTGGCCTGGCCGCCACCAGCCGCATCCTGGTCCAGATCCTCACGCCCCTGGTGTGGAAGTTTCCGGACAAGGACGACTTCTTCCCCGGCCTCGCCGAGCGCTGGGAGGTCTCAGCGGATGGCAAGGAATACACCTTCTATCTGCGTAAGGACGTCAAGTTCCACAACGGCGAGCCGTTCAACGCTGACTCCGTCACATTCACCTTCGACCGGATGGTCGACGACAGCGTCAAGACGCTGTCCAAACTCCCCGAGTACGACCATTCAGTCAAGATTGATGACTACACGGCCAAAATCGTGTTCAAGCAACCGTACGGTCCGTTCCTCCCACTGCTCAGCGCGACGCCCGCATTCATGCCGATTCCACCCAAGCAAGCCAAGGATCGACCCGACGAGTTTGGCCTGACTCCGGCCGGCACCGGACCGTTCATGCTCAAGGAGTACGTGCCCAAGAGTCACGCCGTGCTGGTCCGCAACCCGGATTACAAGTGGGCCCCGGAGGCGTACTTCGGGCGCAATGGCCCGCCCTCACTCCAGCAGATCAACTGGCGCATCATCGAGGAGCCGGCCACGCGCGTCGCGACGCTGCAGAGCGGCGAGATCGATATGGCCGAAGATGTGGCGCCTGCACTGGTTGCTCAGATCGAGAGCGACCCACGCTTTCAGATGATCTATCGCGATACGCTCGGCTGCCCGCGGACAGTCATGCTCAACACGACCAAGTTTCCCACCGATGACAAGGTCGTTCGACAGGCGATGTCGTACGCGGTGAACAAGCGGACCATCACCGACACCGTCCTGAAGAAGACGGCCGAGCCGCGCTTCGGTCCGATCGAGCCGCTTACTCCCGGCTACAACCCCGAAGTCGAGAAGCTGTACCAGTTCGATACAGCGAAGGCGAAGCAACTGCTCGATCAGGCGGGCTGGACGGTCAATGCCGCGACCGGCATCCGCGAGAAGGACGGCCGCCCGCTCAAGGCACTCTTCATCGTCGTCGCCAACGACAATTTCGATGACGCAGCCCAGGTCATCCAGTCGAACTTCAAGGACGTTGGCATCGATCTGGAGTTGCGGACCGAGGCGGAGCCGACGGTGTTCAACACGTATAACCGTGGCGATCAGAATCTGGCCAATATTTTCTGGTGGGGCACCGATCCTTCATCGCTGTACTCGCTGTACCACTCGTCGGCTATTGCGTCGGGCTTCAACTGGGGCCACTACACCAACACCGAAGTCGACAAGCTCCTGGAACAGGGTCAACAGGTGAGCGATCTCAAAGCACGCGTTCCGCTGTATCAGAAGGCCCAGACACTGATCATGGACGATGCTCCGGCCATTCCGATCTGGGGCAAACGGGTGATGATCGGTGCGAAGAAGGGCGTCCAGGGCGTGCTCTGGTCGCAGAACGTCTACCCCATGTTCTACAACGCCACCCTCGCCTAGCAGTCGTACTGCCGCGCGGGGCTACTGCTAAGCCTCGCGCGGCGGCACGGAGAACGTGATGCAGCGCTACATTATTCGTCGCTTGCTCTTGGCGGTCCCGGTCCTGTTGGGGGTATCCATTGCTGTCTTCTCAATGATGCACCTGATCCCCGGCGACCCGGCCCTGGCGATGTTGCGCGGGCAACCCCAGGTGACCGATGCGGACGTCTTTCGGGTGCGCGAAGACCTCGGTCTGAACGATCCGGTGCCGGTCCAGTACATCAAATACCTCAGCCGCGTCGTCCAGGGCGACTTCGGTCGATCCGTGCAGACCAAGCGGCCCGTGCTCATGGACATCGCCGCCCAAGCGCCAAGCACGCTCCAGCTGGCGCTGACCGCGGTGGTGCTGGCCGTGACGTTGGGGGTGGTGCTCGGCGTGGTGTCCGCCCTGCGCCAGAACAGCTGGGTCGACACGCTCGCCATGCTGACCGCACTGTTCGGCGTCTCGATGCCGAGCTTCTGGTTTGGCCTGATCTTGATCTTCGTGTTCTCGCTCAAACTGGGCTGGCTGCCCGCCACCGGTCAGGGCGGGCTGGAGCGTCTGATCCTGCCGGCGGTCGCGCTCGGGATGGACTTCTCCGCCGTCACCGCGCGGATGGTGCGGGCCAACCTGCTCGAGGTGCTCGTCACCGACTACGTGCGGACCGCCCGGGCCAAGGG
>Ga0137390_10004174_pt1 | contig 11967 bp, 9 predicted proteins | sample 15con2h24AmetaG_FD_104937 | JGI IMG/M metagenome (GOLD analysis project Ga0137390, IMG submission 104937) | Vadose zone soil microbial communities from Angelo Coast Range Reserve, California, USA - 15con2h2.4A metaG | ecosystem: Environmental > Terrestrial > Soil > Vadose zone > Saprolite... | reverse complement strand
TTGGCGGAATGCTTCGGCTGCAGGCGCCTGAGATCGTAGGCGCGGTCGAGCAGCACGCGGGCCATCTCGTGAGCCACTGTGACCTGGACTGCAGGCGGCAGCGCTTGTGTGGCTGCACCGCTGACATGCAGCGTCCGATCGTCCGGGCTGTATAGCGCCAGCGGTTGATCGGCGACGATCGCCTGGCCGATCTGAAACAGATTTTCCTCCGGGCGCAACATCCCGAGCGTCACCAGCAACTTCTGGTCGGACTCACGCTCCGCTGGCAGATAGTCACGTTCATAGCTCTGGCGGATGTACTGGGTCAGGGCGGCCTGGTCCATGAACTGGACGGGCACTTCAGCACCACGGCGCAGGCCCCGCACCGTCTCGACCTGTTGCGCGATCTGCTCGATCTGTGCGGCCGCGGTCTGCCCAGAGGCACTATCGCCCGCGGGCTGGATCTGCTGGACCCGCGCTTCGAGCGCGTCGACCCGACTGCCTAGACTGGTGCTGGTCGCTTCAGCATTGACGGCGCGCACACGTAAGCGGTTGGCCTCATCGGTCGTCGATTGCACCTGTTGCAACAGCGCCAGATTGGCCGCCGACGAACCGGCAAGCAGCCCGACGAGCAGGACTAGCGCGAGCGTGCGCAACACTATCGTGCGTCCCCAACAAGCGCAACCGACAGGCGTGTGCCGACGGGGATGTCATCGATGCCATTCAGCACTACCACCAGCACACCGCTCTGGTGGCCTTCCTTGGTCGCCGTCAACTCGATGCTCGCCGTCGACGCACCGGGCGCGGTCAGGCTCTGGGCGCCGCTCCAGGTGAGAGTGCCGTAATAGGCGTGGACGAGGTCCTCGTCGGCGTCGTAATACGCGCGCTCCGGATCGTATGCCAGCGTGCCGGAAAAGGCGTACGGCGTGGTCCCGCTAGCGTCGGCGTCGCTGGTGATAGCCACACACAACGGCGGCCACGTTTCTGCGACGCCAGCCGCAGCCGTGCACGTGATCGGGTCGGTGAGAGTCAACGTCAGTCGTGCCGAGGGTCCATCGACACTGATCGTGCCGAGCGGGTCGGCCCACGCCAGTGCACCAGGAAACGCCGTTGACAGGGCGAGCACAGTCACGCACACCCAGGCACGAAGCCTGCTAAAGTTGCCCTCACCCGCGGCTACCCTCAGCATGATGCGCAGCATCTTATCCCTGGCTTTCTCCCTATTCGCCGTCCTGGCAATGGCGGCGTGTCAGGCGGCGCCGGCCAGTGACGTACGCGCCAGTGCGACGCCCGCCGTCGCCGCCGAGCCCGTCCGCGATGGCGCGGATCCGCCGGCTCGGCAATCGTCGAATGCCAGCCATGTCACTGTTATGAACACTTCCGTGGCGCCGCCCTGGTCGGTGTGCGATCCCGGAATTGGCGTTTGTGTCGGACCAAATCCAACGCCCGTGCCCGAGCGTGTGTGTGAGCCGGCCAACGGCACGTGCCTCGACATGCAGCCGGCGGACACAGCCCCGACCGCCGTGGTGTTGGCTCAGGCGCCCGTCATCCGCGAGGCGTTCAACCTGCTCTTCGACCACTTCGTCGAGCCGCTCGAGACCGGCCCTGTGCTGCAACGCATGTTGGACGTCACGCGCGCCGAGGTAGTCCGCCGCGGCGGACAGCCGCCCGCCCTTGGCACGCCCGCGTTCAGCGGCGACCGCATGACTGACTGGCAGACGTTCGCCGAGCGTTATCAGACGCTGGCCAGCGCAATTCCCGACGCAGCGGCAGGCGATCTTGTCGATACGGCCATCCGCGCGATGGCCGAGTACGTCAAGGACGGACATACCACGTTCCTGAGCGTGCGCGATTACGAGCAATATCGGTCGTGGCTGAACGGCAACATGCAGTATGTCGGCATCGGTGTACGGTTGGCGGGCAGCCCACCAACGATCTACGAGGTTTTTCGGAACTCGCCCGCAGAACATGCCGGGCTGCAGTTCGGCGATCAGATCCTGGGCACCGAGGGCCGGCCGACGGTCGGCGTCCCGCTCGACCAGGTGGTGAACTGGATTCGCGGTCGGCCAGGCACGCTGGTGCGCCTGACAGTCAGCCGGCCGGGTGGTGTCGCGGGCGACCTGGTGGTCCCCCGCGAACAGGTGGAGGTAGTCTCGACCGAGGCGCGCATGCTGGGCAACGGGGTCGGCTACATCCATATGCGTGGCTTCCCTGACCCCCGCGCGACGGACCAGGTGGTGCAAGCGCTCGAGGACTTCAGATCGCAGTCGGCTACCGGCCTGATCCTCGACCTGCGCGGCAACAGCGGCGGGCGCATCGACGTCGGTCTGGACACCCTCAGCTTGTTCATGGACGATCGGCCGGCGTACGTGCAGCTGATGCACGATGGTCCCCTGCTGCTGCGCACCGCACCCAAGCGCGCCCAACTCTCGGCTGGCCTGGCACTGGCGGTTCTGGTAGATGGAGCCACGGCGTCGATGGGCGAGGTCTTTGCAGCCGCTATCCAGGACAACAAGGCTGGCCACCTGATCGGCACTGTTTCGGCGGGCAATGTGGCGGCGGGTGAGATCTTCCCGCTCTCCGACGGCTCGGCGCTGCAGGTCACGGTGTTCCGCCTGGAAACCGCACTGGGCCGGCAGATGAATCGGGTCGGAGTCCGACCTGACGCACAGGTGGACCGCAGCCCGGGCGACGTGCGCGACGGACGCGACCCGCAGCTCGAGGCCGCCCTGACCTACCTCGGCGGTGTGAGCTCACCCCTGCTATCCACTGCTCCCTAGCAGCGCCGGCAGGCAGCTCGCATAGAAGTTGAGCACTCCGGCCCGATTCAGATGATCCGGGTTGAAGAAGAACCGCTCGTCGTTGCACATGAGCGAGAAATCATGGAACTGCGCGGAGTGGCCGCCGACGATCGCGACGAGCCTGGCGTCGAACTGGGCCTCGGCTGGTAGCTGTCGATACAGCCGCTCGGGCAACGGCGGTTTGATGACGCTGATGCGGATATGGCGTGCGTCTAGCGCCTGGAGTAGGTCGTCGAATTCGCCGAGGTACCGATTCAAACTCGCCTCGTCAACTCCGTTCGGATACAGGAATTTGAGTCGTTGTGTATCGATCTGCGGCACGGGTCGATAGGTGGAGCCGAAGCGCTGCGCCTCATCGTCAGAGACGTCAGTGTTGAACCTGTCCTGGTTGTTGATCTTGGAGAAACCGAACACGTAGTCCGACAGCTCCGCCCGGGTGGCGGGCGTTTTCGCCAGGAGCAGGGCGAGCGCCGGATCAAACGGCGCTCGATCGTATAGATGCGCGTCGCTGAGGCGTTGCTCGTTCCATTGCGGCGAATCGAAGACAAACGAATCGAGCACGTAGATCACCGAGCCGACGCTGTGGTTCACCAACAGGTAATCCAGCAACAACTTGTTTGGCGTAACGCCGGAACCGACGACGGACAGATTGATCACGTGCGCCCCCGTCAGACTCTCCAGCCGCGCATTCATATCCTCGTAGTCGAAGACGGCCGCGTGCGAGGCCCCGAGGACAACCATATCGTAGTGCGGCAGCGGCGCCGTCTTGACGACGAAAAACCGATTGCGTAGCGTATGGCCGTACACCAGTTGATCCGCGAACACGTACACACCAAGATAGAGCAGCAGACCAATCGCCAGGAACAATCCACCACGGCGGATAAAGCGCGCCGTGGTCGACTCCGTCTGCGCGGCGGTCGACCGCTCGGCGGTCAGAACTGCATGTAGACGAATTGATTGAGATTCCATGTGCCCAGCAACAGGAGCGCCCCAAGCAGCGCGTAGTAGACGGCCCAGCGTTGGTACACCGGCCGCGCCCGAAGACTTGCCCAGATCGAGCGGTGTTCGTCGACCAGCTCGACCATCAGGAGGAATCCGATGAGTCCGAGCGACAGTACGACGCCGCCGCTGAATGCGTAATTCCGCACCAGGTCTGGCAGCCGCGGCACCGCTTGCGCAATGCGCGCGACGATCGTCAACGCATCGGTCAGACTGGCGGCGCGGAAGAAGATCCAGGCGACCAGCACCAGGTGGAAGGTGAGCAAGGCGCTCAACACCGCCGCCAGCCCCGCGGGAAGTTGAACGATCTGCCCGACCCGCGCACGTACGGGAGCTGTCAGCAGGTACAGCACCTGGTACAAGCCGTTTAGCCCGCCCCAGATAACAAATGTCCAGTTGGCTCCGTGCCATAAGCCGCTGACAACGAAGACCACCAACAGGTTCAACACGGTGCGCAGCCGAGACACACGACTGCCGCCCAGCGGGATATACAGGTAGTCGCGGAACCAGCGGGTCAGCGAAATGTGCCAGCGCTGACCCCAGAAATCAGCGATGCTCGTCGCGAGGTACGGCCTGCGGAAATTCTCGATCAAATCGAAGCCGAGCACGCGCGCCGCGCCGATGGCAATATCGGAGTATCCCGAAAAATCGCAATAGATCTGGAACGCGAAGAAGTAGGTCCCCAGTACCAGATCGAGCGGCGACGTCAGGCCGGGGTTCTGGTACGCCGTGTTGACAAACGCGGCGAGGCGATCGGCCACCACCACCTTTTTGAACAGCCCCCACAGAATAAGCTGCAGGCCGAGGGTCACCCCATCTGCATCGAATCCACGAGCGCGCCGGATCTGGGGCAGAAAGTGAGTGGCGCGCTCAATCGGTCCGGCCAGCAGCTTGGGAAAAAACGAAACGTACAGGGCAAATCGGCCGAGGTGGTGCTCGGCAATGAGATCTCCGCGGAAGATGTCCACCAGATAGCTGACACACGCGAAGACGTAGAACGACAAACCCGCCGGGATCAGAAAACCCAGGTGCGGTAGCAGTGCCGCCTGGAGCACACCGTTCGTCGAGCTCGCGAAAAAATCGAAGTATTTGAACACAAAGAGCAGCGCCAATTCGGCCACGATCGCCACGGCCAGCGTCGCAGCGCGCGTTCGGCCAGGCGCCAGGTGATGAACGCGCCAACCTCCGACGTACGCAACTCCGGTCGCAGCGGCGAGCAACCCCACGTAGCCGATATTGAAGAGCGCATAGAAGAATAGGCTCGCAGCCAGCACTACTCCCCAGCGCCAGCGACCCGGCACCACGTACGTGACGGCGGCAACCAGCGCCAGGAAGGCTGGGAAGACCAACGAATTGAACAGCACGCTCTATCCTGCCGACGACCCGCGCACGTGAACCGTCAGTATGCGGTCCAGGTTTTCAACAGATCCTCCGGCAACTGCGGGATGGGCCGACCAGGAGCGAAGTTCTTGGTCAGGTACGCCCACAACCGGTCGGCATCCGCGTCTGAGATGCCGCCAACTCGCTGGCGGTGCTGCGTCCGATGGCTGACCCATTCGTCCGGAGTTTTGCGGGCCAGGGCAATCGGCACAATCGTGTGGCAGTTGGTGCAGTTGCTGAGAACAAGATCCCGGCCGTCGTCGGGCGGAAAGATCTCGTCGATATTAACCTTCTCGACGGTATTGTCCGGTGCGCCGACGACTGCCGGAGCGGCCGCGGATGCGGCAGCTGGGTTCGGTTGCGCGGTGGGCGCGGCCTGGGCACTGCACGACAGATTGGCGATCGCGCACCCGAGCAGCAGCCCGATCACGGCCGCCGAACGCCAGCGTCTGGTGCGGCGGTCAATCGTAGCCACGGACCGCCTATTCTGCGCTGGCGATCACCGGCAAACCGGTGATGTTGGGCTCTGGTTTATCGGGACCGAAGTTCTGTGTCAGATAGGCGAACAAGGCGGTCTGGTCGGCCGCGCTCATGCCAGACACCTTGTCCGAATGGCTGGCCTTAACACTGTTCCACCGATCGGCTGTTTTCTGTCCGAGCACCACCCGGTCGAACCCGTGACAAGAGCCGCAACGTTCGAGCACGATCTGCTTGCCTGCACCCGCCGGAAAGACGTCGGCCCATGAAGCGGGCGGCGCGCCTTGTGCGGCAGCCGCGGCGACCACTGGGGCGGCCGTGGTTGGCTTGGCGGCAGCGGCTTGAGCGGGCGGCGCCGCCGCGGCGGTTGTCGGCGCGGCGGTACTGGCCGGTGCGGCACTGGAGCACGCGGTCAAGAACGCCCCGACCAGCATCGTCAGCAGCGGAAGGGTTCGCCGGAACACCATTAATCTCCTCCTGGTTGGCCTGAAGGCTGATGTGGAATCAATAGGTCTGCAGCGGCTCATCAAGCTCGCGTCTCTTCGGGATTCGAGCGGTAAGCGAGAACACCGGCACCACGATCTCGCGGTCCGGCGTTGCGGACGTGAAGGCCTTTTCAGTCAGGGTTCGCAGCGTGTCGGTGACCAGGTCGTCGTAAAACTGCTCGACGCACCGGTCGCACACCATCGCGGGCACATCCTCGACCACGAACAGGCGCTCGTCTTGCCAGATGGCCGTCTTGACCGTGGCCTCGCGCATGGTCTCCTCACATCGCGGACACGGTACAGGGAAGGGGTTCGGCTCGAGCGTCATGTTGATCCGCGTTCCTCCTTCGAGGTGCCTGAAATAGAAAGCGTGGCCCCGCCCCTACGCGTCCGAGGGACGGGGCCACGCGCTATTGAACGTCAGGTCGTCCGCTGCGCGCTCAGGACGCCATCAGTTTCTTGCTGGCGTCGACGATCTTCGGGGCATCGGGACGCATCCAGGACATCATGCCTTCGGCGCCTGGCCCAGGTGCATCGGGGAACGCCAGGCGCATGACCTTGGCGCCCGGTACGCGCTGAGCTATTTCGGCCACGATGTGTCCGCCGAAGCCGCCCGTGTAGTGGCCGTGTTCGACGACGAGGAGCCGCTTGGTCTTCTGGACCGACGCGGTCACGGTATCGAAGTCCATTGGTTTGAGCGTACGCGGGTCGATGTACTCGACGCTCATGCCGGCCTGCTGTAGGAGCGGCAGGGCCTTGAGCACATCGATCGTGGCGGGCCCCCAGGCGACGAGCGTCAGGTCTTTACCTTCCTGACGAACCGCTGCCTTGCCGATGGGCACGGTGAAGGCATCGTCGGGTACGTCCATTGGCGCAGTCGAGGCCACCTCGCTGTAGCCGTAGTACACGACCGGATCAGGATCGCGGATGGCAGCGGCCATCAGACCCTTGGCATCGTACGCGTTGCTCGGGACGACGACCTTGAGGCCGGGGATGTTGGCGTACCAGACCTCTTGCCCGACGTCGGTATGCTGGCCGGCCGAGCCCTTCGTCCGGCCCGCGCCATCGATCCACAAAACCAGCGGCATGTTGACCTGTCCGCCCGTCATGTAGCGCAGTTTGCCGACCTGGTTGAACACGATTTCGATGGCATAGATGGTGGCCATCGACGGGACACGGGCAACTGTTGGCACGCCAGTCATCGCCACGCCCGCGGCGGCCCCCCAGATCCAGTGCTCGTCGATCGCCCAGCCGCGACCAGAGGTACGCGGCATGCCAAATTCTTTGGCCAGGTTCAAGACCTCGCCCGTAGGCAGCGTCGCGACTGGATCCTGGTACTCCCAGAAGAATGCCGAATTGGGGTTCGCCCGCATTTCCAGCGCGATCCCTTCGAGGACGCTATATGCGAATGGCTTCACCGCCATAGGTATGGATCCTCCGTGTGCAGCAGCCAGCCCGCTTTGGACGGACGGCTCGTCAAGGCTCGGTACTCGCTCACGCCAATCCTTCGACCACCGCGGCAGCATAGAACTGCGTGGCGGCAACGGGGGCGTTGGCGTAGACGTTGGTCAGCCCAGCCTTCGGATCGGGATCCGGGCTCTTGCGGGCGTAGTCGACCGAGGCCACCACGCGCGCCTGGACGTCCTGCTCGATCTTGGTGAGCTCGGCCTCGGTGGCCAGGTTCTTGCCCACCAGGAAAGTCTTGTAGCGTTTGATCGGATCGCGCGTCATCCACTGCTTGACTTCGTCGTCAGAGCGATAGGGCAGGCCGAACGCCGCGTCGATGCCCGACTTGGCGCCAGCGAAACCCGCGTGGTCATACCAGCGGTAGGTGATCGCCTCGATGAAGCTCGGCCCCTGCCCAGCGCGCGCTCGCGCGACCGCCTCGGCCGTGGCTGACTGCACCGCGGCCAGATCGTTCCCGTCGATGGTCGTCGACGGAATCCCCAGGCCAGCGAAGTAGTCCGAGATGTTCGGCGTCGGAATGACCGTCGGGCTTGGCACCTGGATGAACTGGAAGTTGTTCTCGGTGACGAAGATGACGGGCAGCTTGTAGTTGGTCGCGCTGCGTACCGCACCGAAGAAGTAGGGTGACTGCGCTGCGCCGTCCCCGGCAAAGGCAATCGAGACCTGCTTGGTGCCGCGAATCTGGGCGCTCAGGGCCGCCCCGGCGGCCAGGTGATACGACGCGCCGACGATGCCGTTCATGCCGAGGATGCCCTTGTCCACCTCGACGATGTGCATCGAGCCGCCAAAGCCGTGATTGGCACCGGTCTGCTTGAAGAAGATCTCCGCAGACATCTTGTTCAGATCGCCGCCCTTGGCGATCAGGTGACCGTGGCCGCGATGGGTGCTGACGATGTAGTCGTCCTCGTTCAGGGCCGTGACCACACCATTGGCGATGGCCTCTTCTCCAACGTAGGGATGGAACGCACCATACAGGCCGTCCTTGCCCTCGACGAAGAGGTCTTTCATCTGCGTTTCCCACAACCGGCTGGCGGTCATGCGCTCGTACGCGCGCAGCAGACGCTCTTTGGGCAACGCCGCGAGCTGATCCGCCGCCTTACCGGCCGGAATCGTGTCCGACGGCAGGAACTGGAGCGAGTCGCCCGCCTTCCAGTTGAGATTGCCGCCTGGGCCCTTCGGGCGCGTGGTGGTGACCGCCACGCCGTTGGCTGACGTCACTCCGCCAGCCGGTGCTGCCCCAGCAGCGCCTGCTCCTGACGACGATGATGGCTGCTGGCCAATTGGTACGGCGCTACAAGCAGAAACGAACGCCGTGGTCGCACCCGCTGCACCCAGCAGTTTGAGGAGCCCGCGACGATCAACAGTCGTGCCCGCGAGTCCCAACTTCGGCATCTTGTCGACCCCCTTCGAGTCAGCAAGAAAGACGATTCCCAGAACCGTCTGACTATGCCACTACGTGACTAAACCGAAACGACCTGCATACGGGCCTTGGCCCATACCTACGGTCCCGGTCCCGGCTACCCAATACGCTGCAAGCTCGACGACGCTGGCGTGCCACCTCCTTGCTCCAGTCCTGGTGGCGGGCCTGTTCGCAAGCCAACCGTATTCCAGGCACCGTTGCCGTGCTGCCTCATAGGATGGCCGCGGCACACCACGCGGTCTATGGCACTTATGTGCCATAATTTGCAGCCGGGAGGGTGGGCGTGTTAGTTGATGCCAGCCGGACGCAACATCCGGTTGCCCCGGCAGAGCCGCGACCGCGTCTCGAGGCGCGTCTCCAACGCGCGCTGGCCGCGCGCTTGGCGCTGATCGTGGCAGCCCCAGGATATGGCAAGACCGCCGCCCTGGCGCGCATGGCCACGCTTGATCCCCGGCCGACACGGTGGTGGTCGTGCGTGCCTGAGGAGGCTTCCGCAGGATTGACCCGCCAGGTGGCCGACGTCCTGGCTGAAGCTCGGCAGCCGCGCCTGCTGCTTATCAATCGGATCGACTTACTTCCCGCGGCCGATGTGGACGGCTTGCTGCGCTGCCTCGCGCGAGACCTACCATCCGGTTGGTGTGCCGCGGTCTCGAGCGCCACCGATCTCCACCAACCGGATCTGGCGCGGTTGTTGGCCGACGGGGATGCTGCGTATCTCGACGAACGCGATCTCACGTTCGATGAAGCTGAAGCGCGGGCCGCGGCGCGCGAGCTCGGACATACACCGCTGGAAGCGGACGCCGCCTGGCAGCGGGCGTCAGGCTGGCCACTCGGCGTACTGACCATCCTGGACGGTCGCGAGGCCTGGCTCGCCGACTATTTTCGATTTCGCCTGCTTGATCGACTGAGTCCGCGCCTACGCGGCTTCGTCGAGGCGACACTTGTCCTGGAGACGCTCACCCCGGAACTGTGTCGCTCGGTGGCCCGCTCAGCCGACGGAGCCAGCTTGCTCGCCGACGCCATGGGGGCGCATACCTTCGTCCGCCAGCCACCGAATGAGCCGCCCGGGTATCTGCCGCTGTTCCGCTCGACGCTGCTCGAGCTGCAGCGCCGCCAGCAGCCGCGTCAGCTCGCGCGCCGCGCGGATCGCGTCGCACAGCAGCTGCTGAAGGATGGGCATCCGCGGACCGCGCTGCGCATCGCCAGCGCAGGTGGCGGGTGGTCCGCGGCGCTGGACCTGTTGCGGCGCATTGGTCCGGGCGCGGTCGCTGCGGGCCGGGCCGCCGAGCTCGACGAGTGGATTGCCACATTCCCGCGTGAGCTGATCACGCAGGAGCCGTGGCTGATGTACTTCAGAGGAGTGGCGCTGCGACTCAGCGGAGACTACGTGGCCGCGGCTCAGCTTCAGGAGAAGGCCCGCGATGCGTTCCTCGCCGCCGGCATTTTGCGCGAGGGGTATGCGTACACCCTGGCCGAGCTCGGGACCCTCGCCTGTCTGCTCCACCGGCCGGCCGAGGCGGAGCAGCTGCTCGGCGAAGCGCGCGTTGCACTGGCCGACACGGACGACGTCCATCAGGCTGCGGTTCTCTGCTCTCTGGCCGATGCATACGTCGCGTTGAACCGGCTGCGCGAGGCGGATGAGGCGAGCCAGGAGGCAGTGGCGCTTACCGCCAGCGACGCGACGTCACCCATCGCGAGCATCCACGTCCAGGCACTGCAACAGTTGGCACGGGTGCGGCTGCGCGAGGGGCAGTTCGCGAGTGCGTTGGACGACGTATCGCGCGCGATCGAGCTCGGCCACGGTCATTCGCTCGATCCCGAGACGAGCATCACGACCTCGCTCATTCTGGGCGCGGTCCGCTGGGTCTCGGGTGACCTGGAGAGCGCCGAGGAGCTGCTCAGCCACATCAGCAACCTGGCCGCCAGCCACGGGCTCAATCCGCTCACGAGCAGAATCGACGTCGTGCGCGCCAGTGTCCTCGCCGACCTGGGCCGCCTGGAGGAAGCGGATCAGCTTTTTGACGCGACCGGCCAGCCGGCGGAGATGGTCGACCTCGCCCGGCAGGCGGGCCTGGGCGTCCTGCGGCTCTTGCAAGACCGCATCCCAGAAGCACGCGCGATCTTTCGCGAGCTACTTGAAGCAGCGAGCATCGTCGGCGACGCAGCTGAGGTCACGCGCGCCAAAGCCGCACTCGGTGTCGTGGCCCTGCGGACCAATCAACTCAGCGAAGCTGAACAATGGCTGCTCGACGCTGCACGCGGCTTTGAGCAGACCGGTGCGCGGTATCGCCTGGCCGGCACCCAGCTGCATCTGGCCGATCTGTACCTCACCAGAAACGACGCCCTCCGCTGCAAGCGATACCTGAAGCTGGCACTGGAGTACGGGGCGACCGCCGAGTCCTACCTCTTCTTTTTGTGGCTTCCGGCGACGACAGGCCGGCTGGCGGTGTACGCGCTACGCGAGGGTATCCAGCCTGAGTACGTCGAAGCATTCTGCACGCGCCGCCTCGGCGCGACGGAAGTCCACGAGTTCCTGCCGCTGTTGGCCGAACGTAACCCGCCCTTGCAAGCAACCGCACAGCGAATCGTGGATGTGTTGCTCGCACGCGGGGGTGGGGCGGGCATTGCGGTCCTCGAGGAATGTACCGATGACGCGTTGCGGTTGCGCTTGACGCGCGCGCTCGTCGACGGCTGCTTGACCGCGCGCGGTTTGCTCCTGCTGCGCCATCAGTATCGTCTGACGTGGGCCGAAACCTCCGTTTTCGTCGAGTACTACCTGACCGACCTGACCGCCGCGGTGGCCAGTCTCGAGCGAGAGCGGCGACTCGTGGCGCAGCGGCTTGCGATCAGCGAAAACACGCTCCGGCACCACGTCACGAGCGTCCGCCAGAAGCTACGGCTCGGGTCAGGCCGCGGCACGGCGAGCGTGTTCATATGGGCCCTTATGACGGGGATCGCA
>Ga0137390_10004173_pt1 | contig 11969 bp, 10 predicted proteins | sample 15con2h24AmetaG_FD_104937 | JGI IMG/M metagenome (GOLD analysis project Ga0137390, IMG submission 104937) | Vadose zone soil microbial communities from Angelo Coast Range Reserve, California, USA - 15con2h2.4A metaG | ecosystem: Environmental > Terrestrial > Soil > Vadose zone > Saprolite... | reverse complement strand
TGACCGCTCATGGCGCAAAGCGGACGTTCGTAGCTTTGGGCCGACCAGTCAAAAAGCTCGTGCAGCGGCAAGAAAACGTACACATCGTCTCGGCCGGACTGTCCTAAAGCCTGATTTTTTTGGATTTTTTGCGTTTCCGAGAGCGATGGCGTAGAGACTCCGCCAGTCCCTCATTGCGCGGTCCGAAAAATAGATGACAGAACCTGCCTAAGCCATCGGCGACAACCTCTTGCCGAACGGGTTGTGGAGGGGTTGCAAGGTTTTCTGCTGAGATGGAGCTGCCCGTTCGGGGCGCGAACGGTTGAATGGATTCCGTGTCAGCCCAGCGCCTGTCAGTTCAGAATGGACTTCGGAAGCATGCAGTGCGCTCCCTTTGCCATGTTGACCATCTGAGTCACGCGCAAATCAGCCGCAAGGCTGCATAGCGTGTACGCGTCCGTTTTCGACAATCCGCGAAGTTCGCCGATCCAGCGGATCATGTCTCGGAGAGCTTGCCGGACGGCATCGTCGAGATCCTCGTCGAACCCCATCGTGATGTAATGCGTCGGGGTTTCCGCGCGTGGCGCGGTAAGCTCCATATCCTTGAGTACGGATAATCGGAAGCGGCCCGTCAGCGCGGTTTCAACAGCCGTAATGCAGACCTCGCCGTCACCCTGCACAGCGTGTCCGTCACCGACAGTGAACTGCGCGCCCTCGTTGAAAACCGGAAAATAGACTTTCGTCCCCGCAACGAGTTCCTTGTTATCCATATTGCCGCCCATCGCACGCGGAATCACCGAAGTGATGCGTCCCCAGTTCGGCGGCGGCGCTACGCCCATCACTCCGAAGAACGGAGTGAGCTTGAGTTTTCCGCCCCAAGGCAGCGTCACCGTTTTGGCCTGTTTGTCGATCGGCAGAATCTTCAACACGAAGTCGGGAAAGTCCTCCGGGATAGTGCCTAGAAGCGGAATGATCAGGTTGAAGCCCCAGTTCTGTCGCAAGGTCACGTCCAGAATGTCCACCGCGAGCACGTCGCCAGGCTTTGCGCCATCGACATGTATCGGACCGGTCAGGAGATGAGGACCCGGTCCGCGTTCGGACTCTTTCAGGATCGGCCGATGCTCAGGGAGAATTTCAAGGGCACCGCCATTCGGCAGATGCGACGATTCGCCCGAAACAGTGTCAATGACAACCTCGGCACCAGAAGCAACGCTGGTGATCGCCGGGGTCGAAGCGTCGAAAAAGCCCCACTTAACACTCTGCGGCGTCGCCGCGATCTTGATTGCCGTATCGTCCATCTTGTCTCTCCCTGGTTGTTGAAAACGCCGGACTGCTACGCAAAACGCGGTCGACGAGACGCGCAGTCGGCTCCACGGTGGTGTCAGCTTTTGCCGTTTGATCCCATTGACTGCCAATTACAGCCACGTTCGAAAGCGTCGGCGGCCCGATACAGCGTCGATTCCTGCCAGTGCTTCGCGACCAGCATCAGGCCGATCGGGCGGCTGCCTTCCCCGAGACCGCAGGGGATGGAGATTGCGGGATGGTGCGTGATGTTAAACGGACACGTGTTGGTGATCTGCTCCCAGCTGTGTTGCATCAAAGTTTCCATCGGCGCGTCGACCGGGGGAATTTTGGAAGCCATCATTCGTGTCGTCGGCATCAACAACAGATCGTATTCGCCGAGCGCCTTATCGTACGCCGCCCGCAATCGCCGGCGGAGATTCTGGGCCTTGAAGTAATAATAGCCCTGATAATATTTGTCGGTATAGGCGCCGAGCAGCATGCCGACCTTCACGGTGTCGGGCAATTCGTTGGCGCGGTCGCGAAGCGAACCAAGCCGGCCGGCGAGCGAGATCGGATAAACGCCCTCGATGTTGCGGGGTAGAGCGCTCTTTATCATTCCGTGGAACGTGCCCTCGAGGGCAATCGCCGACCAGATCGGCACGCCGAACAAATGCCATGGAATCGATATTTCTTCGACATGAGCTCCCAAGTCCTGCAGCGCCTTGGCCGCCGCCCGTACACCTGCGTCGACGTCGGGATGGGAGTCGTATTGGCCAAATCCCTCCTGCACCAACCCGATCTTCATGCCCGCAACGTTCTGACCGATCGCCTTGGTGTAGGTGTCGAGCTTGAGACCGCGTTGCCGCGAGTCGTAGCCGTCCTCACCGGCCATCACCTCCAGAAAAAGTGCATTGTCGGCAACCGTCGCAGTGAGAGGTCCGGCATGATCGATCGTCGGATCCATGCCCATAATGCCAGTATAGGGAACGAGACCCCAGGTTGGCTTGATACCTACGACGCCCGAAAGCGATGCAGGAATCCGGATCGAACCGGCTTGGTCGCCGCCCGTTGCCATATCGACCTCACCGAGGGCGACCAACGCCCCGGAGCCGGTCGAAGATCCGCCCGGTGTGTGGCCCCAGGCGCGAGGATTCTGAACAGGACCCGATGTGCTCGTGGCCGCGCCGCCAGAGAAGGAAAAGTACTCGCAAACCGATTTGCCGACGATCTCCGCACCAGCGTCAAGAAGTCGCGTGATGACGGGTGCGTCGAATTCCGGGACAAAGCCTTCCAGTACCGATGCTCCGTTTGTGAGCGGAACACCCGCGACGGCGTAGGTGTCCTTAACGGCGATTTTTTTCCCTGCAAGTTTTCCGCTGCTCGCGCCCTTGATATGCGCCTTCGCAATCCACGCGCCGTGTTTGTTCTCTTCACCTTCTGGCCGATAGTACCCTCCGCGCGGATATTTGATTTCCGGAACGTCGTCCGGAAGGGACGCGATCAGCCGATAACCTTCGGCAAAAGGCTTGATGAAGTCTATGAAGGAATTGGCGTAGCTGTCGGTAACGCTAATACCCAAGCTACCGCCGAGCTCACGTATTTGTTCGGTCGATGGCAATTTAAATGACATCAGGATTTCTCATTTTGGGTGAAGCAAGGAACAAGCGGTTCTCGAAGTGCCTCCCCTCAGCGTCGACCGCCTCATCGAAGCTTATTCGCGCCCTTTCCATCGCAGCGGATAACATGCCGAATGGTCATGTCGCTTGGCTGGCCGTGCCTGATGCTTGCCTCTGTGCGACAATTTTCATCGCGGGTTTCAACGACCACTTGCCCACTTTGTTATCTTCGAATGGCACATCTCTTGCTTGGATATTCGAGTATCCGAGAGCGATGATCTCGGTCGGAGAGTTTCGATGTTGAGTGCCCAGAATATCGTCGGGGCCAGCCAGTGCTTTGAGCAGTGGCACTACGCCACCTGCCACAATTATTCGATCACGGATTATAGGCGGACCGGGCAGGGGGCCTTCAGGGGGCATATCTCGGCAAGGTCATTTGGCGCGCTCACAGTCAGCAAACTCGCGTCATTCGCTTCTGAAAGCCGGGTTGAGGTGATACGTAGTCCCGCGGAAATTCGTGGAGATCCGCGCGATTACTTCATGCTGCTTCTCGTCTACTGCGGCGAAGTGGGGTTTGCGCAGAATGGACGGACGGCTCGGCTTCAGAACGGCGACATGGTCATTTATGATCAGGCACGGCCGTTCACGTTGGAATTTGGTGCGGATACGCGTCAGATCATCGTGACGATTCCACGACCGCTGATGGATTCCAGGTTGCCAGAGGTGGAGCGCTTTACCGCGCGCCGGATTGCATCCGGCTCGAAGCTCGGCGGGCTGACGGCGACCGTGGTACGTCAGATGGTCGAGTTCGAAACTTCGCTCAATGAAGATGTCGCCAACCGGATTGGAGCCTCCGCCCTCGACATTTTGGCAACGACCCTTGAGGCGGAGCTTTCAGAAGATGCAGAGGGAGAGGGCCGGCATCACCCCCGGCTCACGCGAGTGAAGCGCTATGTGGCCGCCAACCTCCATGATGCAGAAATGACAATCGAAAGTATCGCTGCGGCGCAGAACCTGGCGCCACGCACGCTGCACCGGCTGTTTTCTGCCGAAGGCACGACTCCCATTCGGTGGCTCTGGCAGCAACGACTTTCCGGGAGCTACAAGGCGCTCGCCGAAGGACAAATCAGGCACGTCACCGATGCTGCGCTAAGTTTCGGCTTCAGTGATCTTTCTCATTTCAGTCGCGCATTCAAGAAGACGTTTGGCCATGCCCCGAGCACCCTGGTGCGCCGCTGATCCCATTCGATCGTCATGCATCTTAAGACTGTGACGATGAACGTGTTTTCTTAATCGAAACACGGAGGACGGTACGCATCTCTCGCCCCCGCGTGCGGCTTGACGTCGGTACAGACGCGTGTCCTCGCCGCCGCGTTGACGCAGACCCAGCAAAGAAAGTCCCGATTGGCAACTACAACCTATACTTTGGCAGTTCGAAGCAAGCGTGAAAGCCGACTGCCGCGCTATCATCGAAACCAATGAGCTGGATCATGACATGTTTCGCCGGTTCAGGATCAGCGCTGCAGCGGGACGAGCCTCTCAAGAGGCGCTGCGGCAGACGATCGGAAGATGACGACAAAAGAGGAGAAGTACGATCATGGGTATAAGCCGCAGAGCGTTGTTGAAGAGCGGAGTGGCCGCGACCGTTTTCGCGCCTGCGCTGGTACGCCATGCAGCGGCGGCCGGCGATCCGATTGTCATCGCGAGCATGTATGATCTGTCCGGCGGCCTCGAAGCGGCGGGCAAGCCGATGTTTGACGTCCTAAATTTCGCAGTCAGCGAAATAAACGAGGCGGGCGGCCTTCTTGGCCGCGAGATCAAGGTCGTCAGCTTTGATACACAGACCAATATGCAGCTCTACGCTCAATACGCGCAGGAAGCGGCGCTAAAGCACAAGGTAGCGGTGGTCCATGGCGGAATCACTTCCGCTTCGCGGGAAGTGATCAGGCCGGTCCTCGACAAGTACAAGACGCTGTATTTCTACGATATGCCGTACGAAGGCGGCGTCTGCGATCGCAATATTTTTATTGATGGCGTGACGCCCGCGCACAATACCCAGATCCTCGTCGAACACGGCATGAAGACGTGGGGTAAAAAAGTCTACACGCTCGCCGCGGACTACAATTACGGCCAGATCACTTCAGATTGGGTGAAGAAGTACGTCAAAGACGGCGGAGGCGAGGTGCTTGGTACTGAGTTCTTCCCGCTCGATGCGACGAATTTCGGCAGTACGATCTCGAAGATTCAGGCTGCCAAACCTGATTGGATCATGACGATCCTGGTTGGCGGCGGACCGATATCGTTCTACCGGCAGTTCAACGCGGCGGGTCTGTCCGGAAAAATCCCGATCGCATCGACCACTTTCTCGGGCGCCAACGAGCAGCTCGTGCTCACGCCAGAAGAGAGTAACGGCGTCGTGGTGGCTTACAACTATCTGCAAACTCTCGACAACCCGATTAACAAGGACTTTCTCAAGCGCTTTCATGCAAAATATGGAGCGGATTACCCACCGGTCTCCGATCTGACGATGTCGAGCTATCAGGGTATGTTGCTCTGGGCTGCTGGAATAAAAAAGGCAGGCGTCCTAGACCGGGAAAAGGTGATTGAAGCGCTCGAGAGCGGAATCACTATCGACGCGCCGAGCGGGACCGTGACGCTGGATCCCCAGACCCATCACAGCATCTTCGACGTTCATCTCGCCAAGATGCAAGACAAGAAGCCGGTTCTCATCGAGACGTTCCCCCAGCGCAAGCCTGCCGACACGGCCGCGGTGTGCGATTTGAAGAAGAACCCTCGCGAGGCGAAGCAGTACATCATCAAGGTGAACTAGAAGGCGCAGCATTCCAAGCGTTCGTCGACGTGGCGACGCCGGATTAGAGCCATTCGCGAGCTTCCATCGGCATGATGCGGCATGTATTCCGGAGAGAACTACGTGGATCTAGCAGTCGTTGTCGGGCTCGATTTCATCTACGGCGTTGCGACGCTGGCGCTGATTAGCGTCGGCCTCGCTATCGTCTTCGGCATGATGCGCATCATCAATCTTGCGCACGGAGAATTCATGGTGATGGGCAGCTATAGCGCCGCAGTAGCTGTGCATCATCACGTCAACATCTGGATTGCCATTCTTGTGATCCCGCCGATCGCGGTCGCTGTCATTGGTTCCGTTATTGAACGCCTGATCATACGCCGCCTCTACGGGCGCATGGTCGAAACCATGCTGGCAACCTGGGGCCTCAGTCTCTTCGTTGTCGGCGTCCTGACCATGGTCTTCGGCGATACCACCGAAGGCGTTCCAACGCCTCTTCCGGGAATCGCCATTGGTTCCTACCAGGCGAGCAGCTACAGCCTGTTCGTGATAGCCATGTCGGCTGTAACGGTCTTCGGTGTCTATCTTGTATTACGGACGAGTCGCCTCGGACTTTTGGCAAGGGGAACGATGCAGAATGCCGAAATGGCCGCGGCGCTCGGCGTTGACACCTCGCGCATCTACGCCGTGACATTTGCCTTCGGCGCGGCGCTTGCGGGACTGGCCGGTGGAATACTCGCGCCCGTCTCGGGCGTCTTCCCCAATATCGGCGGCTCGTACATCAGTCGCGCGTTCATCACGGTCATCGGTGGAGGGCCGGCACCGCTCGTTGGCACTATCTCCGCGTCAACACTGTTTGGCGTCATCAACCAGCTCGCAACGTTTGCCAGCAATCCGGTCTTCGGCGAAGTGGCGTTGCTCTTGGCTGCGATCATCTTGATCCGCCTGCTGCCGCAAGGAATCACCGGCCGCTATTTCCGGGGCAATCTATGACAGCAATTTTTCGCTCAAATGCCGCCCTCGTTGCTGTCGGTGTCGTCGGAATAGTGCTGCTGATCGGTCTGCCCTTCGCGCTCGACCTCTACACTCTCTTGCAGGTCACGCTGTATGTGATTTTCGCTGTCCTGGCAATCAGCCTGGCTTTCATCTGGGGTTATGGAGGCATTCTTTGCTTCGGCCATTCCGCCTTCTTCGGTCTGGGCGCCTATGCTTACGCAGTTGGCGTCATCAACATGGGCGAAAGCACGCTGCCGTTTCTCATTGCGATGGCGCTGCCCGCAGCATTTGCAGCCGGACTCGGATATTTCATGTTCTATGCGCGCATCAGCGACGTCTATGTCGGCGTCATCACGCTGACGGTTACGCTTATCTTCTACAATGTCGTCAATTCGACCGCCGGACCGCAATATCACATCGGCGAAGCCCTTCTCGGTGGCTTCAATGGCATGCCGAACGTTCCATCGCTCAATATCCCGTTTCAGCCGGACAATACGCTGGAGCCGGCCGGCATGTTCACGCTCTGCATGGCGATCCTGATGATCGTGTATTTTGGATTGCATGCGGTGCTAAGGACGCGCTTCGGACGCGTGCTCGTCGCGGTGCGGGAGAACGAGCAACGCGTCGAATTCCTGGGCTATGACTCGCGATTGCACAAGCTTGTCGCGTTTTCGATAGGGGGTGCTCTCGCCGGCCTCGCCGGATGCCTGTTCACGGCTTGGGGAAATTTCGTCAGTCCGACCGCGTTCAGCGTGGTGCAGTCGGCCCAGATCATCATCTGGCTGATGGTCGGCGGAGCCGGCACGCTGCTCGGTCCGGTGATCGGCGCCATAGTGCTGTCCTGGCTCACCCTCAAAATCGGCACTCAGCAGACAGTCAACGCGAACGTCGTGCTCGGCGCCATCCTCCTCGTTTTCGTTGTACTGGTCCCTAAAGGGGTCGCGCCAATGATTACCGAGCGATTGATGCCTTGGCTCGTCTCGCTGCGTCGGCCGGAAACCTCGCCACGAAATGTCGCGCAAGAGGGCAAGGCATGAGTCTACCTCTGATCGAGACGCGCGGACTGGTCAAGCATTTCGGCGGGGTGCAGGCGATCCGGGGCGTCGACTTCGCGCTGGCGGAGGGAGAGTTGCGCTGCCTGATTGGTCCCAACGGAGCTGGCAAGAGCACATTCTTTAAACTCCTGACCGGCCAGATCAAACCGACCAGCGGATCGGTGCTGTTTCGCGGGACCGACATCACCGCGCTGCAGGCGCATGAAATCGCGCGGCTGGGCATCGGCATCAAGACTCAGGTGCCGAGCGTCTTCAATGGACTCTCCGTGCGGGACAATTTGTGGATTGCGGCGGCGCGCCACAAAAAGGGGAAAGCCATCACTCAAGCGGTGGAGGCGCAGATCGAGCGGCTTGTGCTCGGCCGTTTCGCCAATAGCCTGACCGGGCAACTCGCACACGGCCAACGTCAACGTGTCGAGTTGGGTCTGGTGTTATGCGGCGAGCCGAACCTAATTCTGCTGGACGAGCCTGCGGCCGGGATGACTGAGGAAGAGCGGGCCCGAACCGCGGAACTCATTTGTGAGATCAATCGCGAGCATCCGCTGATCGTCGTCGAGCACGACATGTCGTTCATTCGCAACATTGCCCGACGTATCACCGTGTTCAATCAGGGGGCGATTCTGATGGAAGGCGATGTCGATCAAGTATTCAGCAGTCAGGCGGTTCGAGACATCTATCTTGGCAAGAAAGTGGCGGCCTGATGCTTGAAGTCGAGGACGTTCACGCCGGTTATGGTCGTATCCCCGTGCTTTCCGGGATCAATTTCACGGTGGCCGAGCACGAGGTCGTCGGGGTGCTCGGGCACAACGGAATGGGCAAGACCACACTTCTCAAGACATTGATCGGGCAGGTGCCGGTCACGCGCGGCAACATTCGCTTCGGCGATGCGGTCATCAGCAATACCTCGTCATTTCGTCGGGCGCGTGCCGGCCTCGGCTATGTTCCGCAAGGGCGCGCCATCTTTCCGAATTTGACCGCCTACGAGAACCTGCGGATGGGGTTCATCGAGGATGGCGTACATTCCGAGGACAGCACCGTCAAAGACGTGCTCGCGAGATTTCCGCGCCTCGATCCAATCATCAATCGCCTCGGCGGAGCGTTATCCGGTGGCGAGCAACAGATCCTGGCGTTGGCGCGCTGTCTGTGCGGACGTCCCAAGCTGTTGCTGCTGGATGAGCCAACAGAGGGAATTCAGCCTTCGATCGTGGAAGAGATTTTGGAGATTCTAATCGGCCTGCACCGCTACCAAGGGTTGGCCATCATCGTCGTCGAGCAAAACCTCGACTTCATCCGACGTCTTTCCGACCGGGTTCTTCTGATTGAAAAGGGCATGATCACGGGAGAGGTATCTCCTGAAATATTGGGAGAAACACCGGAACTCGGCGGGTACGTTGCCGCCGGGTGACGAAACCTTCGAGGCGGGCGAAGGCTTGCTCTGAATCCGCAACGCCGGCCATTGCCGGCGCAACCATCGGCGCGCCGCGTGGGCGCACAACAAATGAGGTCGTCATGCACAAGATCGAAATGTCCCCCGATGTATTGGATCGCATAAAGGGCTTCCGCGACGGGTTTCATATGTTCGGCAACATCGATCCTTCGCGAACCGCACACCTCGTCGTTGACCTTCAGAACGGGTTTATGGAGCCGGGTGCGACGGTCGAGCTTCCGGTCGCGCGGGAGATCGTTCCAAACGTCAACAAGATCTGCGCCGCGGTACGCGCCGCCGGCGGCATCAATGTGTTCATCCGATACCTCATCGACGAAGAGACTCAAGTGAGTTGGTCGAGTTGGTTTACCGATTTTGCCTCACCCCAACGCCGGAAGGCCATGATCGAGACGTTCGGCAAGAACTGCCACGGTTTCGCGCTGTGGCCCGAGCTTGACGTGCAGACCACGGACATGATCGTGGATAAGACCCGATTTGGCGCATTCGTTCCAGATTCATCCAAGTTGCATGAGATTCTGCAAGCGCGCGGAATCGACACAATCATTATCACTGGAACCGCGACCAACGTCTGTTGCGAATCGACCGCACGCGACGCCATGCAGATGAACTACAAGGTCATCTTCGTCGCCGACGGCAACGCTGCTTTGACGGACGCGGAGCACAATGCGACACTCAACAACATGGTGACGCTGTTTGCCGATGTCATGACCACCAAGGAGGTGACCGGATTCCTTGGTTCTGCCGCAGCCTCGAGGCAAGCGGCCGAGTAATCAATAACCAAGCTTGAACGACCCGCCGGGCTAGGGCGGGTGGTTCAGCCATGATCGTCAGCTAAAGGAATCCAATATGGCAGACAGACCCAGGATCGCCCACTTGGCGGGGCCGACGGCGACCGTCCAGAATTCACCGCCACTCGTCACATCGAACAAGGCGCGTCAGAAGTATGGCCTGCCGGTGCGCAAAAATCCTGATGGCAGCGATTCGCGGTTCGATGCATTGCGTGCGCAACGGCTGGCAGCGCCGGCGACTATCTATGTGGAATGCTTTTCAGCGCATCCGCTCGAGGAGGATGCCGCCGAACTCTATGCGCCGCCCGACGGCTATCTGGATGCGAAGGGGGTGTTCCACAAGCAACGCATAAATCCCCAGGACAAGGCAGTGTTTGAAATCAAAATCGTTCCGGAAGACGGCCTTTATCCTCTGCCTTACATGGCCCGAAAAGCGGACGGCGAGGCATGGGAGGGCGAATGTACCGAACCGGGCGCTCCAGCCGCCCAGGCGCGACAATCCTTTTATCCCGACGGATCGCGCAGTTTCGAAGAGATCGACCGGTTAGGCATCGGGTCCACCGGTGTTGGAAATCTGATTTCAACATTCGCGGACGTCGATTTCTATCGGGTTCTCCCTCCTGCGGGCTACACCAAGGGCTTGCAGGCATCTCGTCGCACTGACGTTGGCGAGGGAGATATTGCGCCGGAAACACGCAGCAAAGATTTCTTCGCGTACCGGCCTTATCACCTCGGCGAGTCTCCGCCGCGGCCGGCTCTGGCGCGCCTCACCAATGCCGCGCGGCGGATCTTCGACAGCAACAAGTATGATGGCGCCATCTATACCCAGGGCAGTCCACAGATCGAAGAGGTTGCTTACTGGTTCAACCTCCTGATCGACACGACCATTCCGATCTGCGGCAATGCCGCACAGCGACCGCAGGGTGAGATCAGCAATGACGGTCCCAAGAACATCACCGATTCGGTCGAATACATCGCGTCTCGGGTTTGGGCGGACGAGCAGGGCCGCAATCGGGCCGGCGTCATCGTACTGCAAGAGCAACGCTTCTTTTTCGCACGCGAGGTGATGAAGGTCGACGCGCGGCCGGGCGGATACGTCGCGACGGGTGGACACGGCGGAATTCTGGGAGGCATGGGTTATCACGGCGCGGCTGTGTTGCACTATGTTCCGGCGCTAAAACACACCTATTTGTCGGAGGTCAACCTCTCCAGGATCCCGTCGTCTGTGCCGATCGTTTCCGGTTCGGATGGAGTTATCAAGCGAAGCGAGAAAAGAACCCGACAAGATAATGGTGATCTCCTGGAAACTGCTATCCCTTCGGTGGCGATCGTCAAGGATGGTGGCTTTTACGCTGAGGAATATTTCGACGATCCCGCCGTCACGGCCGACCTGCTCGCGTTGCTGGCGCGAAAGCTCGAGACAAATCGTCTCGCAGGTTTCATCCTCGAAGGCACGACACCCTATGGAAAGATGACCTCCTCGGTCCGGCAAGCGGTTTTGCGAAAGGCAATTTATAGCGGCCTTCCGGTAGTGCGCGTGGGTCGTGGTAACCCGGAAGGTTTCGCCGATCCCGACGAGTATTTCATTGCGGGCTCGAACCTGACAGCGACCAAGGCCCGTATGCTGCTGATGGCCTGCCTGTTGAAGTTCGGCAGCCTGCCGCCGGCTAAGAATCCGGATGAGCCGACCTCAGCCGAACTTTCCGCTATCAGGAAGGCTGTCGCAGCGTATCAGAGGATCTTCGACACTCACTGATGTTCAGTTGCGGTCTCTGGAGGGGCCATTTTGGTGCAGAGGAGCGGCACTATTCGCCGAATTCATATTGGATTGCGCCGGCTCTGGCGGATCCATCGTACCCACATTCGGCATCCGGAAGAAGCCCTTGGCCCTAATACCAACGGCCCAAAACTGTGACTCATTGGGGATTCCCAAATCAGTGAAACTCTGACTCGATGCTGTCCTTTGAGAGGAGCGGCCTCGATGGGAGCGGCGGTATC
>Ga0137390_10004171_pt1 | contig 11971 bp, 10 predicted proteins | sample 15con2h24AmetaG_FD_104937 | JGI IMG/M metagenome (GOLD analysis project Ga0137390, IMG submission 104937) | Vadose zone soil microbial communities from Angelo Coast Range Reserve, California, USA - 15con2h2.4A metaG | ecosystem: Environmental > Terrestrial > Soil > Vadose zone > Saprolite... | reverse complement strand
GCAGCCGGAGATCGACCGCCGGCAACGGCGGGAACGCGGCGTGCGGCTCGCTCTGGTACCAATACGCCACAGAGAAGTAGTTGTCGGATCGGTGATTGGCGTGGCCGTGCTCGATCGTCGCGCGAAACGACTTCGTGAACGGAATCGGCGAGTCGAGATGGAACCGGTAGACCGACGACCTCGAACCGGCGCGCTCCTCCCCTTTCACCGGCGCGCCGAACAACCCGTACGCGAACGCGCGGTCGCCGAAATCCCAGGCCCCGAGGAAATAGTCTTCGGATCCGGTCCCGACGATCGACGGCGTCGTTTCGCCGTCGATGAAGAACATGTCGTCACCCTCGCCCCACCAGAAATCCTGGTTCTGGAGCACCGACATCGTCACGCCGGCGAAGTGGCCGCGCCCGGTCGCCTCCATCCACACGTAGTTGTCCTCGCCGCGCAGGTTCGCCTTCTTGTCGACGTTCGCGTCGCTGTTGCGCTTCCAGTCGCTCGTCCAGCCTTTCGCGGGCGAGGCCTGGCGGTACTGCGCATGGAAGTACAGCGTATCGGCCGGCAGCGGCGCGCGATACAGTCGGCAATCGATGTTGAAGTAGAAGGCCCCGACCTGGCTCTGCCCCTCATTGGTCACCGTGATGCGGGCGTGCCGCTGGAACGGCATCGGGAAGAAGCTGTTCAGCGCCTTGTCGGCGGCGACGGCCAGCGGATACGACTGATATTGATAGTAGTCGCCGAGGCCGAGACCGAAGAAGTCGCCGATCGGCGTTTCCACGCTCGGCGACGCCTCGTCATCCCAATACATCCGCAGGACCAGCTTCTTCAAATGCTGCGGCTCGGGCGAGGAGATCGTGATCCAGATGTGGCTGATCGTGCCTGGACCGGCCTGGTCTACGAGGACCAGCGTCTGGCCGGCCGGAATCTGACGCCGGTCCGCATTGCCGCCGGTCTCGTCGAAGCTCGAGATCCGCTTGAGGACGTAGTCCTGCGGCCGCGTCAGGCTGGACAGCATCGTATCGGGCGTCTGTGCGAACGAGACGCGGGCGAGAGAGAGAAACGCGAGGCATATCACAGATTTGCGCATCTGAGCTCCAGGCTTGACGACGATTGTACGGATTCCTACTGGGGTGCCAGCGAGATCTTGAGGTTCTTCACGGGCACGCCGTCCTTCATGAAGCGGGCGCAGCCCTGCCAGTTGTTCTTCTCGTTGATGACCTTGAACACCAGGACGTTCTGTCCTTTCGCGAGCGTGACGTCTGCGCTCTCCGTGTCCTTGTCGAGGGTGCGCGTGTCGCCGAACCTGATGATCTGCCGGCCGTTGATCCACGCCTTGCTTTGATCGTTCGAACCGGTGAACAGCGTCACCTTCATCTCGTCGCCGGCGACGACATACGCCACCGCGTAGGCGGCAACGTCTTCACCCCGCTCTTTGCCGAATGCCTTGAGGAAATCGATGAAAAACTCGGGCGCCTGATGGGCCTTCCAGGTCAGGACCTTGCCGTCGACGGTCACGGTGTCTCCGGCCTTGGGCGTGATCGTGGCCTCGCCCTTGAGAAAGTCCTTGTCGATTTCGGATGCGCCTGAATCCTCCTGAACGGCGATGGGAGCCAGGACCAGCCAGTTACGGATGAAGCCGTCCGCGTCGGGGCTGAAAGTCTCCGGCGCCGGGACAAGCAATGCGCCGAGAAATGCAACGAGCAGGGAAGCTTTCACAGGACCCTCCTTCAGAGTCAGTTGGAGCCGACTATTCCTAACGCTTAGTTCGCCCCAAAGCAACGGATATGATGGGGCCCCGAGTCGAGGAGGTCCCGTGTTCATACGCTCCGCCGCCCTATCGCTTGCCTTCCTGGCCTGGGCCGCTGCCGCTCCGGTGCCGCAGGCGCCGGTCAGGGTCATCCTGGACACCGACATCGGCACCGACATCGACGATGCCTGGGCCCTTGGTCTCGCGATGACCTCCCCGGAGTTCGAGCTCCTGGGCGTAACGATCACCGACGGCGACACGGCGGCCCGCGCGCGCATCGCGTGCAAGCTGCTCCACACGGTCGATCGGAGCTCCGTACCGGTCGCCGTGGGGCGGCCTACACTACCGCCAAAAGGCATCGACTACCAGCTCAGCTGGGCGGAGGAGTTTACCGCCAAGCGGCCCGTGAGCCTGCCTGCGGCGCAGCTCATCGTGGACACCGTCAGGCGCTTCCCGAACCAGGTGACCCTGGTCGCCGTCGGCCCGCTGCAAAATGTGGCGGACGCGCTGCGTCTGGAACCGCGCCTGCCGACGCTCGTGAAACGCGTCGTGCTGATGAGCGGCTCGATCCGGGGCTCGGCGTGGAATCCCGCGCCCGTGGCCGAGTGGAATGTCGTGCGGGCAATCGCCGACGCGCAACTGGTGTACGCCGCGGGTTTTCCGCTTACGACGGTGCCGCTGGACTCGACGAGTTACGTGCAGCTCAAGGACGAGGAGCGGGAGCGCCTGCGTGCCCGCGCCACGCCGCTCACACGGTCGCTCGAAGCGCTGTACCGGCTCTGGCTCGACGGACCGTCGCGGCGCATGACGCTGCACGACCAGCTCGCCGTCGCCGAGACGGCGCGCCCCGGCGAGTTCTTCGGCCGGTGCGACACGCTCCGCCTGCGAGTGGACGATAAAGGGTACACGCGCATCGACGAGGCGGACGGGCGGCCGACGACGGTCTGTTTCGAGCCGAAGCGGGACGCGTTCATGCGGTACTACCTGGACGGACTGACCAGGTAGCCGTATCGTGTTATCGTCCGGCAGTGTGGCCATGCACCGCTCGGCAGTCAGCGCGATCGCTCTGGCGCTCGTGATGTGCAGCGATGTGAAGGCCGCTCCCGCCCAGACCAACATCTACGCAGCAACCGGCAAGAACGCGCTGGCCCCGGCGGCCGCCCGCGCGCGGCCGCTCGTATACGTGCCCAACTCACGCGCGGCGACGGTGACGGTCATCGACCCGATCACCTATAGCGTCATTCGCACGTTTCCAACCGGCGCGGTGCCGCAACACGTCGTTCCCTCCTACGACCTCGCGACGCTATGGGTTGCGAACAACGGCGGCAACAGCCTCACGAAGATCGACCCGGCGACCGGCCAGGACGGGGCACGCGTCCAGGTCGATGACCCTTACAACATGTACTTCACGCCGGACGGCCGGTACGCGATGGTGATCGCCGAGCGGCGGCGCCGCGTCGATTTTCGCGATGCGCACGACATGAAGCTGGTCCAATCGCTGCCGGTCGCGTGCGAGGGAGTGGACCACCTGGAGTTCACGGTGGACGGACGGTATGCCATCGCGACGTGTGAGTTCTCGGGCCAGCTGGTGAAGATCGATCTCACCTCGCGCACGGTGGCCGGTTATCTGAACCTGGCGCCGCGGATCTCGAATCCGCTCAAGCGGGTGACCGCGCTCTTCCGCCGCCGGCATGGCGGCCATGCGACCTCGCCGATGCCACAGGACATCCGCTCGTCCCCGGATGGCAAGGTGTTCTACGTGGCGGATATGAAGGACGGCGGCGTCTTCCTGGTGGATCCGATCGCGTTCGTGAGCACCGGGTTCATCCAGACCGGCACTGGAGCGCACGGTCTGTATCCGAGCCGCGACGGGAGAACCCTGTACGTCACGAACCGCGGCTGGAACACGACGGCGGGCCGTCGTCGCGGCCCCGGATCGATCAGCGTGATCGATTTTTCCACGCGACGGGTCGTCGCCACCTGGCCGGTGCCGGGAGGCGGCAGTCCGGACATGGGCAACGTCACCGCTGATGGCGGCGAGCTGTGGGTGTCAGGACGCTACGACGACGAGGTCTATGTCTTCGACACGGCGACAGGCGCCCTGACCCACCGAATTCCGGTCGGCCTGGAGCCGCACGGTCTTTGTGTGTGGCCTCAGCCCGGGCGGTACTCGCTCGGTCACACGGGGAACATGCGCTGAACGTGCGCCGCCCGGTGCACGGGCGCGTCGCTCATGATGCGAATGACCGGACAGCTTCCAGGGCCGCGCCGCGCGCGCCGGCGGTATCGCCGTCCGGCATCACCTCGAGGCGTGGCACCTGCTCCGCACGCTGGGCCGGCATGGCGCTTCGAACCTCAGCGACGAACCAGTCGCGAAACGCCGGCGACGCTTCGAGCGCGCCGCCGCCAATCAGGAAGCCGTCGGGGTCGAAGACGTTGACCATCTGATCGACGAACAACCCGAGCGCGCGTGCCTGAACCCGGAAAATATCGCGAGCCATGGCGTCCCCGCCGTCGGCCAGGCCCCGGATGCGGACAGCGGCGGTCGCGGGCTCGACGCCCTGCAGCGGATGGTCGGGGTAGCGGCTGAGAAAGAGCGGCAGGAGCGTCTGCCGGATCGCCGTCAGCGAGCAGAGAGATTCCAGGTCGCCGATGCGGCCGCAGTTGCACGGCGGTTCCAGATCCTGCAGCCCGGCGATCGAGCGCCACGGAATCAGAACGTGCCCGACTTCTCCGCCGAAGCCGTGCCGGCCGGTCACCAGCCGGCCATCGACCACGATGCCTCCTCCGGTGCCGGTGCCGATGATCACTGAAATGCTCGAGGCGCGCTCGTCGGATCCGAAGAGGGCCGTGTGCCCCCACAGAGCCGCGGCATTACCGTCGTTGAGGTACACCACGGGACGCTGGAGCTTCCGCTCCAGCTGTCCTCGAAGGTCGAACCCCGCCCATGCGGGATGCGCGAAGTTGGTCGAGCCTCGAGCGCTGAGCACCCCTTCCGCGCTGGCCGGTCCCGGCGTATCGAGGCCGACGGCGACGATGCCGTCGAGCGGCGTGCCGGCCCGGCGTGCCGCCACCTCGAGACCGTCGGCGATCTGCTGCAGACAAACGTCTGGACCTTCTCTCACGAGTGCCGGATACTCGCAGAGCCCTTCGACGAGGAACTGTTTCCGGCCGCTATCGAGTAGTGTGAAGTTGACGGCTGTGCCGCCCAGGTCAATTCCTGCGACAATCGCCATGGATGCGCTCCGGGCAAATGATATCAAGATGATGGACACACTGCTCAGGGAGATCCTGACGAGTCGCGTCTACGAAGTGGCGCGCGAGACGCCGCTCGACGCCGCGCCGCGGCTGTCGCACCGGTTCGACAACGACGTGCTGCTGAAGCGGGAAGATCTGCAGCCGATCTTCAGCTTCAAGATCCGCGGCGCGTACAACCGCATCGCGCGGTTGTCGGCGGCGGAGAGCGCGCGGGGCGTCATCGCGGCGAGCGCGGGCAATCACGCGCAGGGTGTGGCGTTTTCCGCGCGGCGCCTGGGGATGCCCGCGGTGATCGTCATGCCGCGGACGACCCCGGAGATCAAGGTGGACGCGGTCCGAGCGCTCGGCGCGGACGTGGTCCTCTTCGGCGATCGGTACGGCGAGGCGCAACAGCACAGCGAGCGGCTGGCGGAAGAATCCGGTCTCGCGTTCGTGCATCCCTTCGACGATCCGCTGGTGATCGCCGGACAGGGGACGGTCGCCGTCGAGATGCTGCGGCAGAGCCCCAGCCTGACCGCCGTCTTCGTGCCGGTTGGCGGCGGCGGACTGATCGCCGGGATGGGCGCCTATATCAAGGCGCTCCAACCCGACGTGCAGGTGATCGGCGTCGAGCCGGTGGACGCCGATGCGATGGCGCAGTCGCTGGCCGCCGGCCGCCGCGTGCGGCTCGACGAGGTCGGCCTGTTCGCGGACGGCGTCGCCGTCCAGCAGGTAGGCGAACACACCTTCCCCATCGTCCAGGCCACGGTGAGCGAGATCATCCGTGTGAACAACGACGAGATCTGCGCCGCAATCAAGGACATCTTCGACGACACGCGCACGATCGTGGAGCCGGCCGGCGCGCTGGCGCTCGCCGGCCTGAAGTCGTACGTGGAGGCCCGGCAGGTGCACGGGCAGCGGCTGGCCGCGGTCCTGAGCGGCGCCAACATGAACTTCGATCGCCTGCGCTTCGTCGCCGAGCGGGCGGAGCTTGGCGAGGGACGTGAGGCGCTGCTGGCGGTCACGATCCCCGAGCGGCCCGGCGCGTTCCGCGCGTTTTGCGCGGCGCTGGGCGCGTGCGTGGTCACCGAGTTCAACTATCGACTCAGCGGACGGGCGCAGGCACAGATCTTCGTCGGCGTCGCGACGCGGTCGCACGCCGAGGGAGACGCGCTGGCGGCGCGGCTGCGCCGCCTCGGCTACGAGACGGCCGATCTGTCCGGCAACGAGATGGCCAAGCTCCACGTGCGTCACATGGTGGGCGGGCGGGCGCCCGAAGTCGTCTCCGAGCGCGTCTGCCGCTTCGAATTCCCCGAGCGGCCGGGCGCGCTCCTGCAGTTTCTCGATGCGCTGGGCGGGCGGTGGAACATCAGTCTCTTCCACTACCGCAATCACGGCGCCGACTTCGGGCGCGTCCTCACCGCCTTCGAAGTGCCGGAATCGGAGTGGTCCGCCTTCGAAGCGTTCCTCTCGGGCCTGGACTACCGCTTTCAGCTCGACGAGAACAACGATGCGTATCGCCGGTTCCTGGGCCACGACAGCCAGCGATGAGGATGACACTGATGAAAACATGCTCGTCCGCTCGGCGCCGTCCGCTTGCAATAGGCGACGGGGGATGTGCCAGGACGGAACATGGGTCTCGTTTGAGCGGCTGTCCAGCCAAGCCCGAGATGTATTCGTAACATATTGCCTAGAAAGGCATCTATCCGAGCGATGAGGCCGCACGGCTGACCTGGCCATAGAATTGCGTTTGTGGAGCGCAATGTCAGGATCCGCTTCAGCAGTGCCGTCTCTCACGAATGTGGTCCGGTCGTGGTCCGACGGGGTCGCCAGCCCCGACTGGCGCAAGGGCCTTCCTGTCCTGACCGCTCACGGTGTGACGCTGCGTGAGCTGCGTGTCACGGATGCCGCGGCGCTGTGCGCGCTGCTCACTCGGGAGGAAGTCGCGCGGTTCATCTCGCCCCCGCCGGCGACTGTGGAAGGGTTCGAACGGTTCATCGCGTGGACCCATCAGCAGCGCGCGGCGGGCCGCTACATCTGCTTCGCCGCAACGCGAACAGGTGATGACACGGCGATCGGCATCTTTCAGCTGCGTGAGCTGAACAACAGCTTCGCGACCGCGGAATGGGGCTTTGCGCTCGGCCTTCCCTACTGGGGCACCGGAGTGTTCGCGGCGGGCGCCGATCTCCTCCTCGCGTTTGCGTTCGAGATGGTCGGCGTGGACCGGCTCGAAGCGCGCGCCGCGGTGGGCAATGGACGCGGCAACGGCGCCCTGCAGAAAATAGGGGCAGTCCAGGAAGCCCGCCTGAGAAAATCATTCTGCCTCAATGGCGAGTACCTGGATCAGTGCCTCTGGGCCATCCTCAGGGAACAGTGGGAGGCAAGCCAACCGGCGTCCCAACTGCACCATTAACGCTGCTGCCGGGCCCTTCGCATCGTCCGGTATACGCTCCGATCCCTGACCGTTTTTCTGACACTGTGCAAAACAGCACAGTGACACGCCTGCGACTCTGACATTGTGTGGCCCTCATCGTGTAGGAGGGCGCCATGCTGCAAGAGTTTGTCGCGTCCAACCGGCCTGCCAGGGAAGAATATCGACGGTCTGTTTCGTCCGTATGCGCAGCGAGGGGCTGATCGTGCAGGTGTCGGTTTGGGACTCGCCTTCTGCCGGTGGGCCGTGGAAGCCAACGCGGGCCGGATTCATGCCCGCAATCTTCCGGACGTGGGGATGCGTCTTCACCGTCGACGTCGCACGCGCCACCGCGTCTGTCCCGAGCACGAAAGTCAGGACTGCGCCAAGAGCCTACCGTCCTCGGGGTCAGGTCAGCGGCGGCCTAGCCAGTCTTCCGCGTCGATAGGCTGCGGCTCTCCTGGATCGCCGCTCTCCGTCCAGCCCGTCGCCCGCCACGCCTGTACCAGCTCGTGTTCCCGCGATAACAGTGCCGGGAGATCGGTAAACGGTTCGACGCGGCTCACACCATCTTCGGTGACGACGAGCTCGTAACCCACACCGACCGGATTGAGCCGCGTCTCACAGGCGAGTCGATGCTGGCCTCTGCGGAAGAAGTAAATCATGGCTCACGGTGGTATCGGCGCCAGCCCTGACCCAGTCCAGTCCGATAACCCAGTGCTTTATGCACGAGGCATGCCACCGACCAGCGGGAGCGGCGAGGGGTGATGGGTGTCCCCAGCGTCAAGAGCCCGATGGGATGCGGCGCCAGTTACGCCAGGTTGTCGCCAGCCGTGCTCTTCGGGAATACGTAGGTGACCGTCGTTCCGGAACCGGCCTGGCACTCGACCTCCGCACGCCCGCCATGCGCCCGGGCACCGCGCGCCGCCGCGGCTAGCAGGATTCCCGCCGCCGCAGCGGCGCGAAAGTCGTCGTCGTTGTTGTCGAAGAATCGCCGCGCGTGACGGTCGTCAACAAGAAGGACGGGACACGCGACGGTGACGATCAAGGCGGGCCTCAACCTCACGCCCTGCAGGCCGATCGAAATGCGCGCTCGCAAATCATCATCGATTGCCCGCCGGCTGACCGGATTGGCCAGCAGGAGGTCGACAAAGGCGTCAACCGTGCTGCTGACACAATGCAGGATTACCTGACCATCACCGGCAAGCGTGAAATCCGGATCGTCGACCGCAACGTCACAGCTGAGTCCGCCCGGGCGTGTCGCCGCCGCGCAGACGTGACGACAGGTCGTCGCGAGATCGCGAGCGACCACGCTGTGCCGCCGCGCCGTGTCGGGCTGGTGCAAGAGCGCCGCGGCGCGCGCCAGGCGGCTGACCCGCGATAACTCGGCCTGAATCGATCGCGCGATGAAAGACAGCGCGTGCTGCGCCTCGATCCCTGCATGCGCGACAACGGTTTCCATGCGGCTGGCGAGCAGATCGAACATAAAGCTGGAACGGGGAGACGGCTCGACGCTGGCGGGGGAGACAATCGCCGGTTCGGGATTCACGGCGGCGGCCACTGGCACTCTTCGCGGCTCCCGCTCGTTGGGGCGCTCGTGCCCGCCCGATATCAACTCCTCTACATAGTGCGCGTCATGACGCATGCGAAAGCCTTGCGGCAATCCTTCGCGTCGAAGGCTGGATGGCGGCGTTTCTTCCGAATACTCTGCGACGTCGCGCGGCTGCGTCACTCCGAAAAGGCCGTCGTTGAGGATCTCCGTGCTGGACCCGCCGATCGATTCGTTCACGCGCGATTCTCCAAACGAAGAGTGCAGAGCGCCCAGATGTTCGAGGATTACGCTCAATTGTGGGAAACGTGGCGAGAATACTGCAGGTGCGTCGGCGATGCCAAGCAGATTCGCAGGGATGCGGCCGCTACGATGCGCTTCGCGAGACGGCGCTCACCTACGCTCATGTTGTGGCAGATGGGGTTCGCCGGTACTGCGTCGACGACGATGTCGCCGTAGTTCTGATGGGTCGGCCTGACATCGGAACCTTGGTGCCTCCCACCACACATTGAAGAACGAGACGCCGTCGATCTTCACCGCGGAGTTGTGACCGATGAGTGATCAGTTTTGTCAAAAAGCAGCACGCTGAAAGCGTCGCCATAAGTCACTAAGGCAAAAGGAGTTATATCAGTTACATTTGTTGTTTTGTGTCCTAGAAAGGAACATGGCAAATTGGGGCCGTGTGCGCGCCAGAAAACAAAACGCTAAAGGAATCAACAACATACGAGTCGGATCGGGTCTGGAGGTACTTTTGCTACACGTTTGAGACACCTATGAACCCTCTGCGCCCAAGCCGTAGGTAGGATCGAATGCTTATGTTGAACCATCTGGCCGCGGAACAATCAGAGGATCAGCCACCAGAGCGGGACACCCGCTGCCCCATTCCCGCCGCCCGCGGCGATGACGGGTTGGCGGAGGCTGCGATGGCCGGCGCGCTCCGGACGCTGATCGGCCGCGTGACCGAACCCGCGTTGGCGGAGCTCGAAGGGCTGCGGGTCACCATCAACGCACGATGCGACGCGCTGGCGGCGGCGCTCGTGGGAACGGGGTCGACCGACGCGTTGCTTCGCGAAATCACGGACCGACTTGCCCTCGCGGCGCGCGAGGAGGCGGAGGCGGCGCGAAATCAGGCCCGTCAGGAGGCCGAGTCGTCTCGGGAATCCGAGCGCGCCGAGGCCGAGATACGGCTGCGCGCGCACGACGCCATGAGCGCGGAGTTGGAGGAGGCCCGGGCTGAGGCACAACGGGCCCGCGCCGAGACGGAGCGTGCCGAACAACTCGCACAAGCGCGGCTGGCGAGCGCGCGGGCGGAGTTTCAGACACAGAAGGATCTGGCGGCGGCGCTTCGGGCGGTACTGATGGAAGCCCTTGAAGAAGCGCGCATCGAAGTCGCCGCGGCGCGGGCCTCGGCACAAGCGCAAATCACGCCGGCTCACGCAGCGCAGACCGGGCGCACGTAAGGAAAGGGACCGTCGACGTGTCATCAACGGCTATGCGTCATCTCGAGAGGGTCAACAAGGAATTGTGGCTGGTCCTGTCGATGTTCGTCATCGCGCTGCTTCTGAACCTCCTGATCGACGCCCAGCGCATGGTGCTCTACTTCTACACGTTGCCGACGGTGGTTTCTGCGTATCTCTACGGGCGCCGTCACGCCACCTTGACAGCCCTTGCGAGCGCCTTGCTCGTCACGCTCCTCACTGTGACGAACGGTCTCTTCGGCAGCACGGCCGTCGCATCACTGCCGGCGGCGAGATGGCTGGACTTGGCGGCGTGGGGGGGCACTCTCATTGTGACCGCCTATCTCATGGGCACGCTGTACGATCACAAGAACTCCCAACTCGTCGAGCTGAGGGAAACCTATCACGGCGTCCTGATGATCCTGCGGCACTTTATCTCCCACGACGAGTACACCGAACACCACTCCTATCGAGTGTCGGTGTACGCGACCCGGATCGCGGCGCGTCTTAAACTGAGCGCCGAGCGCATCGAGGATGTGCGCGCCGCTGGCCTGCTGCACGACATCGGCAAGCTCGAAATCAGCCGGGAGATCCTCTACAAGGCGGCGCGATTGACGGGCGAGGAGTACGAAGAGATTCAGCAGCACGTGGGGAGAGGCGTGGCGATGCTCGAGACCGTCGGGGGCTCGCTGCGCCGGGTCATCCCGATTGTGCTCGCGCACCATGACAAATTCGACGGATCCGGATATCACGTCACGCGAGGGGACGAGATTCCGATCGAGGCGCGGATCATCACGGTCGCCGACGTGTACGATTCGCTGACCAGCGACCGCCCGTATCGCAAGGCCATGTCGCCCTTCGAGGCGAAAGACATCATCGTCAAAGGGCGGTCAACCGACTTCGACCCGAATGTGGTCGATGCGTTCCTCGCCGCGTTTCAGTACGGCGAGCTCGAGGCTCAGCTGGCCGTCGCATAGCTGGGCGTCTCCACTCGTTTCAACAGCATTCCACAAACGGATCGGACGCCAGCGCGGCTCTCGGCGATGGAGTGGTCGCAGGTCCGGGGTTCATTTACCGGCCCTTGATCTGTCCGGCGGTCAGGAATCGCCGGTACTCGCTGAACGTCTCCGTTCGCCGGGTCGATTGCAATCCGCCGCGCACGACGGTGATCGACTCGATCGCTTCGGGCAGCACCAGGATCTCGTCCGGATTCGTGAACGCCACCGGCGCGAAGCGCATCGTCACGTCGTCGCGGTCGAGGACAAGGTACGTGCCGAAGTTGTGACGCCGCTGCAGTCGCGGCGGGACGCGCAGGTCTACGGGACCCGGGTGACGGCGGTCGACGCGCAGCACGTCGTAAGTCTGCGCATCCACCCACACCTGGCCGCGCGTTGCCAGCGCCCCTTTCCAGTCGAAGCAGTCGTCGTGCCCGCGCTCGTCTTCAATCAACTCCGGCCGGCTGCTGCGGTCCGCCGACGCGAAGTCGACGATCAGCGCCGCGCGGTTACGCTCACGACCGTTGCGAATTGACCCGAAGCGGTACTCGTCGCGGTGCGGCGGCAAGAGGAAGGCCAACGGTT
>Ga0137390_10004160_pt1 | contig 11988 bp, 17 predicted proteins | sample 15con2h24AmetaG_FD_104937 | JGI IMG/M metagenome (GOLD analysis project Ga0137390, IMG submission 104937) | Vadose zone soil microbial communities from Angelo Coast Range Reserve, California, USA - 15con2h2.4A metaG | ecosystem: Environmental > Terrestrial > Soil > Vadose zone > Saprolite... | reverse complement strand
TCTTGTCCCCGTCCACCGCCGACGTGGATCGTCGCGAGAAGGCCGTGGCCTATTCCGAGTTGCCGGAGCTCCAGCAACTCTTGCTGGTCCATCCCGACGTTCGCCGGATTGAGGTGGCCGACCCGGCTGAGGGGTCAATTCACCGTTGGGCGGCGTTCGGGCCGGGCGACCTCGTCAGGACCGCATACGGCGACATCGTCATCGATGCCCTCTACGACGCTGTCGACCGAACGGCCACAACTCCCTAGGATCAAACAACGCCTGGCACCGAGACCGACACGCCCAAAACGCCAGCAACTTCATTGCACGTCCGACGGGCTGAGCTCAATCGATCCCATCACGACAGCTTGCCGTACGACGCCGAACAGCTCTGCAACGAGACCGAACAGTTCGTCAATCTGCACGTTGATACCTAGCAAGGTAATCACCTGCTGGGCGGCTCGCTCACGAGTCTGTGCGACGGACATAGCCATGTGACCATGATCTCTGGGCCGCCCGCAGTCAACGCCTTCCGCGCGCTCTACGCGGAAGCGCCATCACCCCCCATACCATTGCCTCGGAGCCGGTCCAGACGGGCTCTGGGCGCCGGTGGCGGGACCTAGCACTGGCGAGATTGCTCCGTTGCCCTTGCCGCGGGTGAGCCCATCGCTCCACTCTGAGGCCACCAAGAGGGCAGAACCGGTGGTCGGGCCCCCCTAGCGGGTTACCCAAAAGGTTACCCAAGGGGTTGTCAACACCATTGGTGTCGAAAGAGTGGGCTGACCACCTACAATAGAGAGGGCCATACCTGTGCCCTTATGCGTTTCGATGCCTAGATATGTGTGTCGGAGGGGGGATTTGAACCCCCATGATCTTGCCATCGATAGGCCCTCAAGCTAGCGCGGACCGTCCGTGTGGTCCTGCTCCGTGTTGTTCAGGGGTGGTCCGTCCAACCCGCCGTCTGGGTGGTGGGACTCCGCGTTGTCCTGTGCTGGGGCGTTTGTTACCAACCAACTTTGTTACCACCCAGACGGCACCTGCCGTTGCGAACGGGTTGACGGCCACGGAGACCTCCTCACGGCCAAGGAATCCCGAGGGCCGCGGCCACCGTGCTCAGCTTCTGGACCAGCCTGTGGGGGTTACCTGGGACAGGGATGAAGTCGTGATGCGCGTAGAACCCAGCGGCGTCTTCGTCGATAGCGTCGACGACCACCACCTTGCCGCCGGCAACCTTCGCTGCTTCGACAATGATCGTCAGTGCCAAGATCAAAAGTTCGCGCCCGAAGCCGCGGCCTTGGATCCGACGGTCGAGAGCGAACTTAGCCAGGAGGATCGCTGGCACCTGGCGAGGCGCGCCCCGACCTATGGACCGGGGCACCTCCTCTCGTTCGATCACGTGCGGAGCAAGCGAGAAGTATCCGACGACCTGGTTGCCCTCATCGACGACCACGTAGGTCCGAGTGCCCTGCCGGACTGCATGATGGGCGTGGATGCGAACCCAGTCGCTGAGGATGTCGTTGCCGCAGTCGAAGGCGTCGATCGCGTGGGCGTCGCCCAGCGGCTCGACGTTCCAGGTCACTGCCGCGTCAGGCGGCGGTCCCGATGAGCGCGCTCCGCAGCATGTGCAAGTGCCGGCGCAGGCGCGGCGGTGTCCAGCGCAGCCAGCAGATCGTCAAAGAACGAAGGAGGGATACGGGTGGTGGCCTCTTCGGCGATCAGTCGCTCGGCCTTCTCGACCGCGGCGACGACCACGAAGGTCGACCGGGAGACGCCCTCTTGGGCTGCGGCCCGATCGATGGCGGCACGCTCCTCAGGCAGCAATCTCGCCTCGATCCGATCTGACCGCGTCGTCATGTTCACCCCTCCTCCATGCCATCTACGTACAATTGTAGTACAAGTTGCCCGTGCGGGTCACGGTGTCGGCCCCCGGACCTGAAGGATAGTGGGCACTCCACCTGCCATTCTGGCGGCCATCGAGGTCGGCCCGGATGCCGCTCCTCCGCGTACCTGCCCCAGAGCATGTCGATGCCGAACGGCAAGCCGCCACCGATTCCGGCGCACGGGGACCCAGGGTGGTGAGTGGCAAAGGCCATGCCGCGGTGCGCCTGTGGGATCCCGAGCCTTCCCGTCCCAAGCCTGTCGTGCCGTCTGCCAAGAGCCCCGGATCTCTTGGCGGCCGTAGATGTAGAAGCGGCGCGGCCGAATGAGACCGCAGTCCCATCCGTGCGCGAATGTCCGAATGTATGGGCGACAGAAGGCGCCCCGGCACCCGGTTTGCGGGTCGCGCGCTCAAGCTGTCCGGCATCGAAAACCACGCGGCCGGCTGCCTCAACACACGACCCCGAGGGTTGGCCCGTTGAGAGTCACCTGACGGGTCACCGACCAGGCATCTTCCGTCCGCTGGAGTTCGTACGTGTTTTCGCTACCCCCGAAGTTGATGTCCTCTCGTAATTCGACCTGAACCTCGTTCGCACCCTCCGGAATCGAGCCGAGCATGAACAGCTCTCCAGCGCCAGTGATACTGGAGTACTGGGCAGGGACTGAGTGCCCGCAGGTGCCAACAAGAGGCACGAACGATGGTTGAAGTGGCGCGCCCCAACCCACGCGGCCACGCGGCGACGTCACCCTGTTCGTACTACCGACGCCCTGATTGCGACCATCGAGGAGGTCAAACCGCGCAGGAGGGCAGTAACCGATGAACCTCGCTCAGTGGCAGACCGACCGGGAACTCGCCGACTGCGGCGGCAAGTGCCACGAACCCCGGCGCAGGGATCCGAGCCGCTCGAAGGTCACGCTCGTAGCGCGGAGCTCGGCGCCACCATTGGCCCTTAGCTTAGCTCTGCCTGCCATGGCCCGCCATCCCTGGGCCGACCACGAGACGGCTCAGGAGGATCCTGTATGACATGCATCACCTCGCTCAGTCGATAGGGCAAGCCTGCCCAGGCCGGCTCTCGAACGTATTGAGGAACTCCCTAGTCGTCACCGCGCGAGGAGGTGCCGCATATAGAGGATTCCGCCCCTTGTCGTCAGCATCGCCGAGCGGGAGCAGCTCGAGCGACTGGTCCGGGCACACAGGACACCGCAGCGCCTGGTCAGGAGGGCGAAGGTCATCCTGATGGCCGGCGAAGGCGTTCCCAATCGCCAGATCTCCAAGAGCCTGGGCATGGGAGAGCACTACGTTGCCAAGTGGCGGCAGCTGGCGGCGGCCATGTCCGACGTCGGCATCTCCGCCTCCCAGCTCGGTCGCATACTGGCCAGCTTGGACGTCAAGCCCCACCGGGTTCGCTACTGGTTGAGCGCGACGACCCTGACTTCTGGGACCGGGCCGGCGATTTCTGCGGGCTGTACCTCAAGCCCCGGACAACGCCCTGGTGCTGTCGGTGGACGAGAAGACCCAGATCCCGGTCCGCAGTCAAACCCAGCCCACCGTCCCGCTCGAACCGGGCCAAGCCGAGCGCCAGGAGCACGAGTACGTCCGCCGCGGCATCGCCAACCTCCTCGCCGCCCTGGACGTCCACGGCGGGGGCATCTTCCACGCCACCACCATCGAGGCCAACGACTCGACCAACTTCTGCTCGTTCCTGGAAGAGGTCGATGCCAGGTGCCAACTGGCCTGGAGATCCACGTCGTCATGGACAACGGCTCCTCCCATGTCTCCCGCCAGATCCAGGGCTGGCTGGTCGAGCACGAGCGCTTTCACATCCACCACACCCCGACCAGCTCGTCATGGCTCAACCTCGTATCGGTTTACCGGCCTTCCGGACCGGGACTCCGCTTGATTACTGAAGATCCACAGAGGGCTCTCCACGGAGGCGGATACTCGGCTTCGAGGAGGCAGCTCATGGATGTTGTTGCTGTGGTTCGGACCGACACCGGGCACGCTCTGCAAGGCACGGGCCCCATCACGGAGGTGTCCAACGGCTTCCTCGGGCATCTCGAAGCCCGGGCCTTCTCCCCCGGGACGATTCAGGGCTACGCCTTCGACCTGCTGAACTTCAGCCGCTTCCTCGTCGATCGAGGCGCTTCGCTCGATGACGTTGTTCCGACGGCTCTGTTCGACTACCTCGCCTGGCAGGCCAAGGCAAGGCCGACCGCCGCCACGAAGGTTGTTCGCCTCGCCGATCGGCGGGGGGCGGCCCCAGCCACGATGAACCGGCGCATCGCAGCGGTACGCGGACTGTTTGAGTACGCGGTGATCACGGGGCTGCGTACGGACAATCCCGTGCCCGCCGCCCGCCGCTCCACCGGCCTGCGCCCCAAGACTCGGGGAATGCTGGGCCACATCGCTCCCGGCGACCCCCTACCGGCGGGAGGTTGGTCCGGCAGTTCCGGCGCCTGCCTGAGAGCCTGGATCACGCCGAGGTGGCGGCGTTCATCGCAGACCTGAGCACGGCGCGGGATCGAGCCATGACGCTGGCCATGCTGGTGGGCGGTCTGCGGGCGGCGGAGGTGCGCTCGCTTCTCCTCGCCGACGTGGACATGGGTCTGCGCCGGGTCCGGATCATGGGCAAGGGCGGCCGGGAACGCACCGTGCCGGTGGACCAGGTCTTCTTCGTGGAGCTGGGCAACTACCTGCGCACCGAGCGGCCAGCAGGATGCGTCACCCCGGAGTGCTTCGTGGTGCTACGCGGTCCGACGACGGGCAACGCGCTGAGCGAGGCGGGGATGCGCCGCATCTTCCGAACCCACCGGGCCCGCTCCGAGGCGACCCGGGTACGACCTCACCGGCTCCGCCACACCTACGGAACCGAATTGGCGACCGCCGGAATCGACTTGCTCGTGCTGCGCGAGCTGATGGGTCATACGTCCCCGGAGACCACCGCCAGCTACGTGCACCTGTCCGCGGAGACCCTCGCCGCCGAATTCGCCAAGGCACGGGAGGCGAGTCGATGAACGTGCTGGCAGCCCGCAAAGCAACGGCGGCGCTCCCGATTTGCTCGTTGCTTACGCCGATTACGTTCAGGATCTGGCGATCGGTCCGGACGCAAGACGCATAAGGCGAAACGCTGCGAGCCGGTTGCTTGCCACTCATCCGGATCTGGCGGCGTGGATGACCCGGCCGACCCCAGGCCGCCTGGCGGATCTGGATCGCACAGGCGCCTGGCCGTTCATCACCTGGTGCTTCGCCGAGGAGCACCTCGTACCCGACCTCGACTTGCTGGTGGCCAAGACGCCAGGTGACCTCTTCGCTGCGTGGGCGGAGCGCCACCCCGACGACGTCGCCCGGATCAGTGAGGTGGCCCGGCGCTTCGGCTGGAGCGCTAACTGGACCCGTGACATGACCCGTGGCGGCCTGGCCATGATGTGCCTTTGGGCTCGCAAGGATCTGAGCTCTCTCACCGACGCCGACTTCGACGCGTTCGCCGCGGAGCTGGCCGCGGCGCCATCGGTTGGGATGCACGCAGCCACAACCAGGCTCGGCTGTTCAGCCTCCATCAGGCCTGCTACGAGATTGGGGTCTGTCAGCGCCCCCCGAGAAAGGCGAGACGGCCAGCAGCGACGCTGGCCGAATCCCTCGACGCCATCCCTCAACCCGAGATCCGCCAGGTGGCTTTGCGCTACCTGCAGATCGTCGCCACGACCCTTCGGCCGTCGAGTGTGTCGTTGCGCACCTCCAACCTCGTCCTGTTCGGCGAGTACCTGGCCGCTTACCACCCCGACGTCCGCCGCCTCGATCAGGTGAGACGGAGCCCCCACATCGAGGGGTTCCTGGTCTGGAACCACGGCCGGCCGTGGCGAGGCCGGGTGGCGAGGGAGAAGCCCGTGTCGGCGTCGGTGTCCAAAGCGGCGGTCGTCGACCTGCGGTCGTTCTTCGAGGACCTGGCCATCTGGGGTTGGGCGGAGCGACCGATGACCCCGCTGCTGTTCACCGGCGACGTACCTCGCCTCGACCGGCCTTTGCCACGAGCTCTACCCCCGGATGCTGACCGCGACGTCATGGCGGCGGTGACCGCGCTCGACGACCCCTTTGCCCGCTACGGACTGCTCATCCTGCGGGGAACCGGCATGCGCATCGGCGAGTTGTTGGATCTCGAGCTCAACTGCTTGTGGGACTTCGCCTCCCACGGCACCTGGGTCAAGGTCCCGCTCGGAAAGCTTGGGACCTAGCGCACCGTTCCCCTCGACCCTGAGACCCTCGCCGCCTTCGATGCCTGGATGTCGCTGCGCGGCGTCCAGCGGGCCCTGCCTCATCCGCGCCACGGCCAACCTGTCGACTTCTTGTTCGTGGAGCGGGGACGGCGCCTTTCCCCATTCCGTCTCCGCAACGGCCTCGATCGCGCCGCCGCTGACGCCGGCCTGTGTGGTCTCGGCGGGGAGCCTCGCCGTGTCACCCCGCACCATTTGCGCCACACGTTTTCTCCAGCCTCGTCAATGCGGGCATGTCCCTTCAGGCTCTGATGGCCCTCATGGGCCACGTCTCCCCGGAGATGACCCTTCGGTATGCCTCGCTTTCCTCTCCGACGGTGCGCGCTGCTTACGAGGCTGCGATGAGCAAGGTCCGGGGACGCCAGTCACTCCTCGTCGCCCCCGTCGGCAAGGTGGTGGTGCCCGATCGCGTCGAGTGGCTGGGCTCGGAGATGCTCAAGACCAGGGTGGCGCACGGCTACTGTTCCCGCCACCTCGTCGCCCAGGCCTGCCCCTACGCCAACGTCTGCGAGCAGTGCGACAACTTCGTCACCACGCCAGAGTTTGTCCCCCAACTCGAGTCCCAACTCGCCGATGTCACCGCCCTCCGACAGGACGCTGAGGACCGGGGGTGGGACTCCGAGGTGGCCCGCCACGCCCGGGTCATCGCCAGCATCGAGGGCCACCTCCATCGCCTGAAGATTCCCAAGAAAATCTGATGCAATGCTTGACACCGCCCCCGAGGGCCGGTTAATGGAGCCGTTCTTCTCGATCCCTGCCCGGCGCCTCCTCAATCGCGGGGTCTTCACTTCGCCCGAGGAGATGGTGACCAAGGTCATGGCATTCATCGCCGAGTACAACCGCACCGCGAGACCCTTCCGATGGACTACGACGGGAGCCCCTTGCGGGCGGCCTGACATGTGGCCGTCTCTAACGCGCGGCTGCACTAGTGTCCTGAGTCATTAGATGCTCGCGTTTTAGGTTGGACTGTCATATGCTCGCCGTGTGGGTACCAGAGGTCGTCCCAAGGCACCGCTCGTCCTGAGCGATGAGGAGCGCGAGACGCTGCAACGGTGGGCGCGGCGGCGCAGCAGTGCCCAGGCCCCGGCCCTACGTTGCCGGATCATCCTGGCCTGCGCCGAAGGCCGCACCAGCAAGGAGGTGGCGGCCCGCCTCGGCGTGAACCAGGCCACCGTCGGCAAATGGCGCCGCCGGTTCCTGGCCGAGCGCCTGGAAGGCCTGGCCGATGAACCCCGGCCGGGGGCTCCGCGCACGGTCACCGATGCCGATGTGGAACGGGTCATCGTAAGGACCCTGGAAGAGAAGCCGGCCGATGCCACCCACTGGTCCACCCGATCGATGGCGAGGGCGTCGGGGATGTCGCAGAGCGCCATCAGCCGCATCTGGCGGGCTTTCAGCCTCAAGCCGCATCTTGCCGAGTCCTTCAAGCTGTCCAACGATCCTCAGTTCATCGAGAAGGTCCGCGACATCGTCGGGCTCTACCTGAACCCCCCCGAGGGCGCCCTGGTGCTCTGCGTGGACGAGAAGTCCCAGGTTCAGGCCCTCGACCGCACCGCCCCCGTCCTCCCGCTCATGCCAGGCACCCCCGAGCGCCAGACCCACGACTACGTCCGCCACGGCACGACCAACCTCTACGCCGCCCTGGACATCGCCTCGGGCAAGGTGATCTCGGACATGACCGCCCAGCACCGGGCCCTGGAGTTCCGCCGGTTCTTGAACCTCATCAACCGCAGCGTGCCCGCCGATCTCGACGTCCATGTGATCGTCGACAACGTCTCCACCCACAAGACTCCCGAGATTCATCGCTGGCTCATGCGCCATCCCCGCTTCACCCTGCACTTCACGCCGACATACAGCTCCTGGATGAATCTCGTGGAGCGCTGATTCTCCGAGCTCACCGAGAAGTGGCTCCGTCGGGGTACACACCGCTCGGTCAAGGAGTCGGAAGCATCGATCGACTCGTGGATCAAGACGTGGAACACCGACCCAAGACCCTTCGTGTGGCACAAGACGGCCGACGAGATCCTTGAGAGCCTCGCCCGATATTGTGAACGAATCTCCGACTCAGGACACTAGGGCATCGAGCCCGTGACTCCCGAACGCGAGCAGCTCCGCACCGGAGCATCATTTCTCCAGACCTTCGGCACCTGACGGTCTCGCCCTTCCCCGAGCGAAGCGCTGTCGACAGGTGTGGGGGAGAGGAGCGGAGGAGCCCAATGAGTGGTCGACGCCGCCGTAGGAAGAAGGACGCAGTCGCTCATCGGGTGGTCCGAGGGATCAACGACCGCCTCGTAAACCTCGGCGAGCCGCGCCCGCCGAAATGGCGACCCCTGCAGCCGCGAGCCCGGCAGCTCCGCACGACCGTCGCTGAGCCGGGGTGGTGCCTGCTGGTATTGTCGGGCGTGGCGTGGGGCCCAGCCTTCGATAACAGGAGGGCACAATGGCCATCGTGAACCGCGGCTTCCGGGGCCGGCGGCGCCAGTCGGGCGCCGGCTTGATCCCGCCGGGCCAGTATCTCGTCGATGACTTTCCGGTCCTCGCTGCCGGTCTGACTCCGCATGTGTCGAGTGCGGACCCCCTTGCTCTCTCAGTGCCTTCAAAGGAAAGGAGCGAACCGTGACATATGCCAGACAGATGATCTCGACCCACCCCGGCAAGCTCGACATCGACGCCGACGCGCTGTCCCCGATGCATTGACGAGTGTCTCAACTGCGCCCAGGCGTGCACCGCGTGCGCCGACGCCGACCTCGCCGAGGACAGCGTCGCCCACCATGCGCCGCTGCATCACCCTGTGTGTGGACTGTGCCGACATCTGCGAGACCACGGCCAGGGTCGTCTCACGCACGACCGAGTTCGACCGGAAAACTGGCCCGGGCCATTCCTCGAAGCCTGCATCACAAGCTGCACGATATGTAGGGCGGAGTGCGAACACCACGCCAAGATGGGGATGAAACACTGTGAAGTCTGCGAGGAGGCCTGCCGGCGGTGCGAGGAGGCCTGCCGGGTCCTCGTCTCTGTCCTTTAGACGGTGCCACTTCCGCGGACGAATGGCCGCGATGAGCACTCACGTGATGGCCAGCGAACAGGACATGCGCACCCTGGGGATCGTTACCGACGACGCGCTGACCTCCAACGCACGGAGCTGCCCGCCGTTCCGAGCTGACCGCTGGAGCCCCGGCCCGAGAAAGGCGGAAGGATCGCTGGACGGACGGCTGCTTCTCTGGCGTGTGACCCACTGAATCACAGGCGACGCGCCGCGGTGATCAGATCTGGAGAAGATGTGCCGCCAAGCACACCAAAGAAAGGGTTACGACAAGAGGTTCCGAGGTCACCCGGAAGGCTACCGCGCTGAGCGGCGGACGCCTGTAAGCACCCCGGAGAGCGAATGGTTCTAGCTGGCTATGACAAATAGATGAGCGTTTACGTGGGCAAACATTCGTGTCGGAGGGGGGATTTGAACCCCCATGATCTTGCGATCACTAGGCCCTCAACCTAGCGCGTCTACCAGGTTCCGCCACTCCGACTGGAACCTTGGAAGTATACCGGGGGCGGCCCGCCGGCCTTCCAGCGGCTACGGCCCACCGGCCTTCCAAAAAGCTAAGGCCCGGCGAGGCTCAGGCGGCTCGCATCGAAGCCGCCCAGCACGTCCACGTAGAAGCCTTGCACCTTCGGCGTGGCGGCGTAGTGGTTGCGGAAGAAGCCGATCGGCGTGAGCGGCATGTCGGCCAGGACCTTCTGCTCCAGTTTCTGCTGCAGGTCGATCCGGGCGGCGGCGTCGGGGGTCGAGCGGGCCTGGGTAATGAGGGCCTGGACGCCCGGGTCCTTGTAGCCGGTCTGGTTGTCGGGTGAGTTTGCACCGAACAGCGGCGTCAGGAACCAGTCGGCCAAAGGGTAGTCGGCCACCCAGATGAGCAGGAACATCTGGCGGCTCCCGGCGTCCAGCGTCGCGAGGAAGTCGCCGGGCGAGTGGGGGCGGCCCACGAGCCTGATCCCCGCCGCCGCCAGGTCCGATATGAGCTCGGCGGCCACGGCGTCGTTGGCGCCGCCCTGCGGGTAGTCGAAGCCGATCTCGGGTTGGGCCGTGCCCGACACCTGCTGCACCAGCGCCTTGGCCCCCGCAGGATCGTGCGCACACGCGGTCGTGCAGGCCAGGTCACTGTGACCGGGCAGGCCCCGGGGCACCAGCCCGTCGGCCGGCACTAGGACGTCGCCGTAGACCTTCTTGGCGATGGCCTGGCGGTCGATCGCGAGGCTGATCGCCCGGCGCAGGCGGGTGTCGGACAGCGAGGGATCCGCCACGTTGAACCCCAGGACGATCTCGGCGGCCAGCGGCGTGAAGCCGCGGCTCCCGAAGTCGGCAAGCGCCTTGGACATCGCGTCGGGGGGGACCTCGCCAATATCGAGGCGCCCGCCCGAGAGGTCGCCCAGCACGCTGGACGACGTCCCGCCCGTCGCGAAGCGCACGGTCGCCACGGCTGGCGCCGGCCCCCAGTACCCCTTCCAGCGTTCCAGGACGAGATCGCCTGGGAGCGCCGATCCGGCCGCCAGGGCGTACGGCCCGGACCCGACCGGGTGCCGCATGAAGCCGGCGAGATCCGCCCGGACCGCATCGGCGGGGACCGGGGCGGTCGCCGGGTCGGTGAGCACGGCCGGGAACTCGTACCAGGCGTCGGTGATGGTGACGAGCAGCGTGTGGGCATCCTCGACCTTCACCCCCGAAAGCTCGGTCGCCTCGCCCGTGCCGTGGACCTGGTCGAAGGCGGCTACGGGCTTCAGCAGGTGCGCCAGGCTGGAGTTCGTGTCCTTGCGGGCGAGGCGGTTGAGCTCGAAGGCCACGTCGGTGGCGGTCACCGCCGAACCGTCCTGGAACCTGGCGTCCGGCCGCAGGTGGAACCGGAAGCTCTTGCCCCCGTCTCCGACATCCCAGGACGAGGCCAGCTTCGGGACGAGCCCACCGGTCTGGGGGTCGAAGCCGACGAGCGGCTCGTAGATCTGCCTGGCGATGAGCAGGTCCGAGGGGTTCGCCCGCATGACGGGGTCGAGCGTGGACGGCTGGCGGATCCCGATGCGCAACACGCTCGGCACTGCGGCCGCCGGCGGCTTGGCCGGATGCGCCGTGCAGGCGCCCAGGGTGAGGAGGACCAGCGCGAGGACGGCCCGGAGAGGCCGCCTCACCGCCACATGACTCGCAATTCCTCCATACCAACAATCCCCCCGCCCCGCTGTCTACCTCGATCGATGCCCGAGGTCAAGCCGGGCCTCCTCGTGGGTCCCAGGGTGGCCCGGCTACTTCGGGGCGACGCTGGCCAGCGTCGGGTTGCCGAACGCGTCCATCCCGAGGCCCTTCCAGGCCTTGACCCGGCCGACGCGGATGCCACGCTGCCAGAACAGCGGGATGACGGGCAGGTCGGCCAGGGCCAGGCGCTCGGCCTGCTGGTACTGCGCCGCCCGGGCCCCCGGATCCGACATCCCCTTCCCAGCCGCCAGCAGGGTGTCGAGGGCCGGGTTGCGGTAGCCGGACGTGTTGTCCGGCCGTCCGGTGGCGACGAGCGCCTCCAGGAAGTCGTCCGGCGTCGGGTACCGCATCACCCTCGTCAACGCCTCGGCGCCCCCCGGCGGCGGGCCGGCGCCGGTCGCCGGGACGGCCCTGGCGTCGATGCCCAGGTTGGTTTTGAGGGCGGCGGCGACCGCCCGCGCCCAGGCCTCCTGTCCCGCGCCGGGAGCAAAGGCGATGGGGAAGACCCCGGTCACCGTCACACCCGACTGGGCCAGGAGCGACCGTCCCCGAGCCGGGTCGAAGCCGCACGACGGGCACGGCGACGCCCACCCACCGGCGGCGGCACCGGGGACCAGCGCTGGGAC
>Ga0137390_10004157_pt1 | contig 11992 bp, 18 predicted proteins | sample 15con2h24AmetaG_FD_104937 | JGI IMG/M metagenome (GOLD analysis project Ga0137390, IMG submission 104937) | Vadose zone soil microbial communities from Angelo Coast Range Reserve, California, USA - 15con2h2.4A metaG | ecosystem: Environmental > Terrestrial > Soil > Vadose zone > Saprolite... | reverse complement strand
TCGGACACATTCATGAGGCACACGGAGCGATGATTCATGAAGGGGGTGAGCGCGTTTCTGTGAACGCAGCGATGGCCGGAGGATACGGACAGGCCATCATCGTAGATCTGAAGCACCTTAATAGTACCGTCATTACGTAATACCCGCCTGAACGCGCTCTGTTTTGCCACCGACGCGCCGCCGCGCCAAACTCTCTTGTTTTCCAAACCTTCCAACCAACCCTCTCGGTTCGCTTTCCATGGCGGTAGAACTGAACAAGGACCTCATAAACTCCAGGGTCAAAATCATTTATGACTCGTGGGCTGTGTGTCCGACGTCGTCGTTTTTTGCCGCAACAGCTGACAAACGCATATTAGAAAGCTGGCAAAAACGATGAGTACAGTGCAATAGCCGATGTCGATGCCATCTTCCTCGCTGCCGGGGAGGATGAACCCGTCAGGAAAGGGACGGCTTTTCAGGTCCTCTTCCCCTCGCTCCTCTTGCACGTTCATTCGTCATCTTACTCCCCGTAGACTTGGCTTCTTGGATATGAGTTCCCTTCCACGTTCATATTGTTCCAGAAAGACAAGCTCTCTATTCTTTGCTCTGCAACAAAAGGTCCTTAACTGGTTTCATAGTTGTGAGAGGTTGTTCTGACTCAATCTTCAGCAAGGATCCTTGAGCAACTCCAAAAGCATAGAACCGTCGTCCCAGTAGAAATTTTCACTCTGGCAAAGTCAAAGGATCCACCAACTGATGCCCTTCCTCGATTCTTGACCGTGTTTACCTCCAATAAACGCATAGGGACCTTATCCAAGGAAACCTACGCAGGCAAGCTCATTGATGAGTGGAACAATGTACTGGCAGCTTCGGACAAGAAGCCCGAGATGGTGGATATCGCCCCCTCCATCTCTACATTCATGGCCGTGAAAGACGACGAGGAGCTAGTAAGTCTTTTGTTCCGCTTACATTTGACAACGAAATTCACACTGGAATGCAGAAAGTGATAAGGACCGCCGCAAACCTAACCGTGACGCTCTTGACACACTATGTCGCCGTCAAGCTGGAAACTATACTCGACAGAGAGACCAAAATCTCTCATGAGCAGTTTGCAACGCAGATTGAAGCTAGGTTGGGGTCTGGTGAAGCAGAGAATGCGAAGGGTCCTGATATGAAGGTCTGGGGTAAGGGTCGAGGGATTAACGACGTAAGTTGAGCGCACCTCCATCTCTCCCAATGTCACACGCCGTCTCCCACAGGTTGACTGGCTGTCTACGGAGTTCTGCTACTCCCCAATCATCCAGTCTCGTTCCTCTGCCGACGGCTATGACTTGAAGCCTACTGCGGAGTCAAGTCCTGAAGACATGTCTCATAGGGGTGTTTTCTTGGTCTCTCTTGGAATGCGCTATAAAGGGTACTGCGCCAACCTTGGTCGAACCTTCATCGTAGATCCCGACAAGGTAGGTTCCCATACACCATGTGCCGGCATGTGAGCCTCAACTTTCCAAAGGATCAAGAGTCTGTCTATAACTTGCTGTTAAATCTCCAAGCAGAAATTTTGCAGAGGATGAAGGATGGTTCTGTGGCCAGGGACCTGTATCAACACGCCTTATCCTACGTCAAGAAGCACAGACCCGACCTCGAGAAAAACTTTGTAAAGAACATCGGGTTTGGGGTGAGTTACGCAACTCCTGTACATTGGTTGACTCTAATAAACCGGCAATAGATGGGAATGGAGTTCCGTGATTCAACTTATCTTCTTTCGCCTAAGAACAGCCGGCAATTGAAGGCAAACATGGTTTTCTGTTTATCTCTGGGTTTCCAGGAGCTCGAGGACCAAGAGCGTAAACGGTATGTTGTCATATCCTTAGTCCTTGGGATATATTGATCCCCCCACAGATATGGTTTGCAAATCAACGACAGTGTAAAAATCGGCCAGGACAAAGGCATTTCCATCACGGAAGGCGTCAAGGCAGCAAAAGACACACTCTTTTACCTCACTCGCGACGATTCTGAGGAAGAGAAGGCCCCTCAAAAGCCACCAACGAAAATCAATGGGAATGCCTCGCCAATAAAGAACAAGACTGCCGGTGGCAAAGTATTACGAAACAAAACCCGAAGTGCCGCACAGGAAGATGCGATGCAATCGACAGGTGCAAAGATCGCGGAGCATCAAAAAGAACTTCATCATCAGTTGCAGGAGCAGGGACTTGGGAGGTACGCTGAGGAAGGCGATGATGCAAATGGCAAGGAAGGAAAATCTTGGAAAAAGTTCCAGAGTTACAAGGGTGAAGTTGGTTTACCCAAGGAAGTTGAAGGGTTGCGAGTACGTCGAGGCCTTCTCACCTGCGTCGCTACGCTAATTCACTTCCATTTAGATATTCGTGGACCGCAAAGCTCAGACTGTCATTCTGCCCATCCACGGATTTGCTGTTCCATTGCACATTAACACGATAAAGAATGTCAGCAAAAATGACGAAGGTGATTTCACCTATCTTCGCGTCAATTTCCAGACACCAGGCCAGCTTGCTGGTAAGAAGGAGGACACGGTTCGTCAACCGCGCTACCCAGTCGTCGTTTTACTTACCGAACGTTAGCCCTTCGAAGATCCCGATGCGACCTTCATCCGTTCCATCACATACAGATCCACAGATGGCCATCGGTTCGACATCCTTAGCAGGCAGATCACAGACCTTAAAAAGGAGGTGAACAAGTGGGAGCAACAGAGGAAGGAACTCGCGGACGTCATCGAGCAAGACGTTCTGGTGGAGACGAAAGGCCGGCGACCACACAAACTTCCTGAAGTTTTCGTGCGGCCCGCCCCGGACGGCAAACGCCTGCCTGGGGAGGTGGAGATTCATCAAAATGGGCTTCGCTACCAATCTCCCTTGGGATCGCAGAAGATCGGTAAGCCCTCTCGTTGAAGGAGGTGTCTACTAGCGGACTGAAACGCATCCCAAGATGTACTATTCAGTAATATCAAGCACCTGTTCTTCCAACCGTGCGATCACGAGCTTCTCGTGATCCTTCACATACATTTGAGAGCGCCAATCATGATTGGCAAGAAAAAGACTTACGTAGGGCCGCATCGTATATCCCATGGATATTGCTTATGACCCTAAACGGTTAGGATGTACAATTCTACCGAGAGGCGTCGGACGTCCAGTTCGACGAGACCGGGAACCGCAAGCGTAAATACCGATACGGCGACGAGGACGAGATAGAGATGGAGCAGCAAGAACGAAAACGACGCCAAATGCTTAATAAGGAGTTCAAAGCCTTTTCAGAGAGGATCGCGGAAGCCGCTGTTAACTCGGTATGGATTCCTCATCATTCGTCCCTATTTCTGCTCACGAGCAACCCATCAGACTGGTGACGCACTGGAGCCTGATATTCCTTTCCGCGAGCTATCATTTGAGGGTGTCCCCTTCCGAACGAATGTTCGCCTCCAACCCACGACCGAGTGTCTGGTCCATCTGTCTGATCCACCATTTTTGGTGGTCACACTAGCAGACATCGAAATCGCATCTTTGGAGCGTGTTCAATTCGGCCTCAAGCAGTTTGATGTGGTCTTCGTCTTCAAGGACTTCACGAAAGCCCCACTTCATATCAATTCCATACCAAGCGTGCAACTCGATGACGTGAAAAACTGGCTTGAGTAAGTCTCAATTTCGAGCACTGGAGCGCAAATTTGACGGCTTGTAGCTCCGTCGACATTCCGATCGCAGAAGGTCCCGTCAACTTGAACTGGGGCCCCATCATGAAAACGATTAACGACAGTCCATACGAGTTTTTCCGAGGTGGAGGTTGGACGTTCTTGGGTGGCACTGGCGATGAGGTAGAGCCCCCTTCAACTCCCAGTGCCCCTTTTCGCTTGGCTCAATCTTGTCTAGAGCGAACAGGATGAAGAGACCGAAACCGAATCTGAGTTCGAAGCAGAATCTGCCATGATGTCGAGCGAGACAAGCGCCGCTTCTGGGAGTGACTTTGATGGCTCCAACGCCAGTGATGACGAGGGAAGCGGCTCTGACTTTGACGACAGTGATGGTAGGGATTTCCTATTGTTGCTATGACATTGCCTATGATTCTCATTTTGAACCTCTTCAAGGCGAAGATTGGGATGAGCTCGAGAGGAAAGCTGCGAAGTGTAAGGCGAATTTGCTCTCCAAAGTCATAAGCTACAACTGACTGCCGCTACCCCATAGCGGACAAGAAACGAACTGAAGTTGGTCTCAGCAAGGAGGACGACTCGGATGATTCCGATCGACCGAAGAAAAAGGCACCTGTTAAAGTTAAATCGAAGTCACAAAAGAAGCCTGCAGCTAACGGCAAAGGCAAAGGCAAACGTTGAGAACAGCATTAGTCCCTTTACCGCGCCTCCTTGCTATATTCATGCTTTCTGTTTTGTATACGTACAGTAGCGTTTACTATGCTTATATGAAAAACTCTTTGGTTAACGGATCCATTTCATCTGCATAGACCGAGACAGCCGTCCTACGCCAGTTGGATTACTCCTTTTTAGCAACCCCTTCTGGCGCTCCATTAAGACTCCGCTCCCGCCAAAGGAGGACGCCAGAGACCGCAGCACCAGGTCCAACAACGATGGATGCGATCACGTTCCACAGCGCGATCAAGGGGACTTGTTTGGCGTTCCCCGCGAACCAAAGCGTCCCCAATAGGCATGAACCCATACTGAATGCAGCATCCCATTGAAAGAACACGTGCGTGGCCAAATGAAGGTTTGTTGTTGCGGGATCAGGGGGTAAGATTCGTGGAACGTAGAGATGTCTGAGTAATGCGAGGTCACCCCACGCGCCCCAGAGGGCGACAATGTGGAATATCGCGGACGTGATGAAAGTGAAGATGTACGTCGACTGAACGGTCCAGTAACCGGACGTGCGATAGCGCGAAGAGGGGCGGATAAAGAGATGTGCGGCTTGGACCAACCACATGTATAGCGGGAAGAATTGCCAGAGGACCGTCACCATGATGTCCTGCGAGAAAAACATGAGCGAGGACGGCAGTGCGAAGCCGGCCAGCACGGCGAAGAGAGCGGCTTCGGCCTTGGCCTGATCGATCCTAGCCGTGACGCGGTCGAGGCGGTCGTGTCCGGAGAGAATCAACGCGAGCCAGAAGAGTGGGAAGACGACGCCGGCGCTTTTGATCTGGTAGAGCAGGCCCAGGGCGACGGGGAACGCCAGGACGATGGAGCGGCCGCTGCGGGCGGCCTCGATGAAGGAGAGCGTTACGGGGGTCGCGAACGAGGCCAGGAAATCGACGGAGAAGGGACGGGTGGTCGAGCCGAGGTTCGTTTGGAAGAAGACGACGAGGATGCAGAGGAAGTCGTCGATGGGCCCTACTCCGATGTAGCGCATGTTGTACGGTCCTGGGTTCGGAGGGCATTGGGCGTTCACGAGGGCGGCGCCGCCGGATTTGCGGAGGTGGCCGAACAGGAAATGAACTGCCCCATACGTCAGGGAGATAAAGAGAACGGTGGGTAATAGTTCTGGGCGTAGATGAAAAAACGATATCAGGGACTTGGGTAATAGCAGGACGGCTTTTGCACTCGTCAACTTACTGCGAAGGGTCAAAGTTAACATTGTGGGGTAGTCGATGGGCGACGATGAGCGAATTCTTTGACGAGGCCCAGGCACCGATAACGACGTTCAGTAAGGGGGGGGGGGTTGAAACGGCCTCACGAGAAAGCCGTCAGTTGCTCGTAGCTTTATAAAGTGGGCGTCAGGGACAGAGAACCTAACCTAATGTAACCGACAGTAATACGCCCAAGACAACGTGGGAATAACGTGGGGATAGTCCATCTGTTCAGATGCGAAATCCTTCCATAACATCCTTGACCAACGCTCTTCTCCTGTCACCGTCACCGCTCTCTCAGGATGGCCTTCAATGGCGCGACCAAATCGCGTTTCACAGCCCCGAACGTCTTCTTTGAAACCACAGGCTCTATTCGGATGTTGGGCGGGAAATTGGGGTCTGCGGCCTCCTTTTCTTTCAATAGAGATTCGAGGAACGACGGCTGCTTTCTGGATTCTTTTGGCAGTTCCTCGTAGATCCGCGGCGGAGTGTGGCCGTGCTCTGGCAGTGGTATGGCGATGGCAGAACGGGGCAGTATGCGTACGAGGCGCGGGAGAGAAGGACGCATTGTGAGATGGCTGGTAGAAAAAAGGTTAGCCCCAGCAAGAGTAGAATAGTTGCTGAAAACATTTTTACGCACTCTTGACACGCAGAGGGTTGCTATCTCTGTGTCTGAGTGAGACGGATGTAAAATATTGAGGACCGTGGGAATATGAAGAACGCGTGACATGGGAGCATGTGACTGAAATAACTGACGCGACGCGGAAGAGTGCCCAAGTGCCTTTGCAGTGGCCCCATGAGTAGACGAGGCGTCTGATACCATTTCGCACAATGCAAGGTGATCCTAGGCCAAGCAGTTTTACAGACAAGAAGCGCAAGAGCATTGAGGGTTCAAGTTCGAGCTCAAGCTCAAGCGCCAACACAGCAGCACGGGGAAAGAAGGCAAGGAAGAGCAAGAGCCCGTCGGAAACAGGCGAGACAGGGAAGGCCGAATCCCAATGGCCCGACTATTTCAAGGAGGTGAGCGTCCGTGAAGGTAATTCGAAGTTGATTCCGAGGAGCTTTGCCTCTGTCAGCTACTCAAGGTGCGTTCCGGGTTGATGCTAGGATCGTCATTTCCTGATTCACTTTCCCCGGTATATAGATATTCAAGGTCTGTTACATCGCGATATTGCAATGCTATGACCCAAGGGCCAACCCCATGTCCAGGCATTGAACACGGTGCTAGCTTTCTGCACGTCGAGAAAACAGTTTGCTACCTCGTTCGACTCCCTGCGTGCTTCCATTGAGGCCCTCCTCAAACGGCTGGTATCGTCCCTGGTTCAACTTGTGCATAGATCTCACGCTGCTTCCATCTCTAGTCCACTCGAATTGGAGAAAGTTGCCGAAATAAAGTATCATCTTCGTGGCTGTGCATGTCCGACCCAACGTTCATAACCATTTTTCCTTCCACTTAGGGCACTTTTGCCTGAGCTTTTGACTTTTGCATACATCCCTGCTAATCATCTGAAATTCAATGGCTCTAGTCAGCAACCGGAGCCCCGTAAAGATGTATTTTCCGACTATGTGGACAGCTCACGTCCGAGGCAATACGACGAGAACGAGCATGTGCTCGTCCTCGAAATGGATGACCGTATGGTTCGCAAAAGCAAACAGACTTCCGATTCGCAAGTATCTCTGGGTACTGAGCCAGTATTCTAGTTGACGTTATCGATGTCTTAGCGCGCCTCTCGTTCAGGAGGCTCTTAGTCCTGCATCTGTGAAACAGTTGATCGAGAAGCGAAATGCAATGTTCTCTAAAGCTGTTAACGAGTACGAGATCCACCGATTCCCTTACCTTATGGGCTCTGTGACGCTCTCATTAGGTTAATAGAGGCCTTTTCTGATGCCGAAGACCCTATCGCCTTGCTTGTGGCCTCAGCTCGAGAACACATACCTGTGAACACGTCTGTTGGCTGCACAGAAGAATCGTCGCACATACCTGATCCTGAGAACCGGCAACCGATTGATCGGGTCGTTGAAGAACTCCATGAGCAGAAGTGGTATCTGAATCAGATCAAATACCGAAGGACCTTTGAAGTTAAAGCAGGATCCCTCGGTAGGTGCAGCGAGAATTCTCTATAATAGTATCTTAGCAAAATGCAGGGACACTTGACCCGCCTCTTTCCGATTCTATCATGGCGGCGTTGGGGGACGCCCGGAGTATAACAACGCTGTATTCTCATCAAACAAGCGCGATAGCTGCGCTTGCTCAAGGGAAAGACGTCATCGTTTCTACAAGTACTGCCTCCGGCAAATCAGTGATCTATCAGGCAACGCCCGTTATGGTCCTTTCGCGCGTGTTCTAACCCGCGTCCTGTTTTCACAAAGGTTCCGTTGTTGCGAATGCTCGAGCAGGACAAAGGGGCCAAGGCAATTTTCATCTATCCGACCAAGGTTAGTCTCTAACTCATCCGCGGTTTCGAAACAAGATTAAGTCCTTCAAGGCTTTGGCTCAGGACCAAAAGGCATCGCTCGAACAGTTGCTAGCTTGCTGCTCAGGTTTAGAATCTATCTTTGTCCGTGAACTCGCTGTACTTTGTTTGCACCTCTCAGACTTGGACTAGGTTTCGACGTATGATGGCGATACCCCCCAGGAAGCGCGACCGAGTGAGCAATCTACACAGAATAAATGACTCATACTTGACGTTGGTTTAAGCGATTCGCGATACGGCATCCGTTCTATTTACGAACATCGTATGTTCTCTTGATTTGCAACCCCGCGTGTTCTCATTTCCTATCCCAGGATACGATACACGCTTCTATCCTACCTCACGAGGAGCCGTGGCGCAGGTCGAATTGCTTGTTCTCGTCAGGAAATACTATGACTGATTACAGATCCCAAGGTTTTTGAAAGGCCTCAAGCTTGTTGCAGTTGATGAGCTACATTATTATCATGACATGCTCGGCAGGTGTGCAGCGATCGATCTATCTAACTTGTTGATAACCGACCTTACCGGCGTAGCCATGTTGCTTTCGTAATGAGGCGGCTGAGAAGAATATGTGCCGCAGTGGGCAGTCAGTGCCTATGGATTCATCGTGGAACCCAGTGCTGACTCACGAAACGAAGACCGTCGCATTCGATTTGTTTCATGTAGTGCAACTATCTCAAGGCCCAAAGAACACATGAAGACCATATTTGGATTGAAGGTACATCCTATTACTGCCCTGTAGTGCTGTACACAACCTTAACATTTCGGTAAGGATGTCGAAGCAATAATTGAAGATGGTGCACCTTCGGGACGTAAAGAATTCTTGCTGTGGTCTTGTCCAGATTCGACAAAGGCAACCCCGATAGGCGAGGCTACCCGAGTCATGTCATTTCTCATGAAGAGAGGTGTCCGTGTTATTCTGTTCTGCACAGTGAATCTCTATCAAGCTTCATATACCCCATTGAGGCTGACTTCTTTCTAGACCAGAAAATCCTGCGAACTGGTCAGACATGAACTTCACTTTCATATCTTGTCCACCTAACCACCCAGAAAATGTAGGCTATGAAGACCCTCAGAACCACCCTGAGCATGGAGCAACGATACGATGTCCTCGATAAAGTTATGCCGTACCGTGGTGGTACGATTTCCATTACCTTGTGATAACACAATAGTATAAGTCCCTTCAGGCTATCAACCGTCCGAGCGGCGCAAGATAGAGAAAGAAGCCTTCTCTGGGAGACTCCTCGGTCTCGTGGCTACTAACGCACTTGAACTTGGCGTGGATATTGGAGTACTAGACGCAGTGATAGTGTGCGGGTTTCCCGTATCACTCGCCAGTTTCGTACGCAACCTCCCCGCCTTCCCTTACACGCACTCACATTCTCGCAGCGCCAGCAAATCGGAAGAGCAGGAAGGAGGGCCCGTGATTCGTTGGCCATCTTTGTTGCCGACGAATCGGGGGCCGATAGCCACTACGTCGGATATCCTGATGATCTCTTCGACAAGCCCACCCCAGATCTTGTCGTCAATTTAGAAAGTCCCCTTGTCATCGAGGCCCACTTACAATGCGCCGCATTTGAGATGCCGGTGTCGAGCGATGATGCTCATTGGTTCGGCCCTTTGACGACAACACTTTGCGAAACCAAACTCGTTCGTGACAAGGAAGGCTGGTGCGTGAAATTGATCCCAACTTCAGCGGGAATGTAAACAGTCCTCAGGTTCCACACACACCCAAAGCATCTGCCTTATCCTGCCGGTGCTCTCTCCATTCGAGGGGCCGATGAGGAAAAATATACGGTAATAGACATTAGCAGCACGGATTCTGGTGTCAAGGGCCGTATTCTCGAGGAGACTGAAATCTCGAGGGCATTATTCGAACTATATGAAGGTGCTATAGTGAGTTGGGAACTCTGACCACCATGTTACTTCGAAAGCGTTCATCCGTCGTAGTTCCTACATCAAGGCAAAACCTTCATCGTGAGAGCCATCCTCAGTCTCTTTGCACTTGACAATGTGCCCCGCTGATCGAGAGGTACTATGAACTATAGGTTAGAGAAATTAACCACGACTCAAAGCAAGCCAAGCTTGTGCGTACGGATGTTGGCTGGATCACGACCCCCAGGTATGTCCGGTATCGGTATATCCATCTAGTCCAAACGCGAGTATCACTCACACTGACGGTTGACCAGGGATTTTACGTTTGTGTTTTCCATAACCGTTGGCGGCCTTTAACCTCTCTTGATGCTTTCAGGGATATTGACCCCATACAGACGTGGCGAATACGGGAGATCAAAGGTTTGCCACGAAGGGCTCTGTACGGCAGTGCGTAGATCAGCTACTGTCGCGTGTCCGCGCTTACTATAACCCCCGTAGGAGTCGATGTCCGTACGGTTGTGTTCGGTGCGTCGCTCAAGACGTATCGGTTTTCACTGATCCTACTCACGAGACTTAACTCAGGCTATCATAAGATCCGGTGTGTCCGAGCGTTCAAACTAAAGTTGCGTCTCTGACGTTTTAACACAGGTTGAGCGATCAACGAGTTATCGAGAGCGTCGAAGTTGACATGCCACCTTACGAGAATACCACGACTGGGATGTGGATTGACGTATCGAAGAATGCATTGCACTTTCTAGACGTTGAAGCCATCAGCCGTGCTGCTGCCATCCATGCGGCATCCCACGCATTCCTCAACCAGTTCCCCATGGCCGCTGATCTGCGAACGGAATGCAAGTCGGTTGAGAAAGAGACGAGTCCGAAGGAATCTCCTCGGAAGCGGCCTGCCCGGTAGGTACCCTCGTTTAGAACGGTAATAGGGTTACTTAGAGCACCAATTCAGTCTGATCTTCTACGATGCTGTCGGAAGAAGTATAGGTGGCGTCGCCGCAAAGGCATTTGATCACAGTGAGCCGCACCACCACGTCATGGTCCCACCGGGTTTATTAATACTGCATAAAGCATCCGACTTTCTCTTCCGTGCCGTAGAAGCTGTCAGCACCTGCGATTGTGAGGAAGGTTGCGAAAACTGTGAGCTCTTCGCTTCGCTTCACTTTCGAAACAGTCATTGACCAATGACGGCAGGTATTGTGAGCGGTCTCTGTAGAGAAGGCAACGTAGTCAGGTCAAAGAGAGGTGCATTGGTAGTCTTGAGAGATATTCTCGGGATTCCTCTGGGCGAACCCGAGCCCAGTGAGCTCATGGGCCATCTACCCCTGACAGTAGTCGAAGCACTAGGCGTGGGCGTTGGCGAGGGCGTCGTGGTCGAGAAGTGTGACGCTTAAAAGGTGCCGTACACTTATACACACCGACCTCCGACCATTCCGGTGTATTCCATTCCGCAGCCAGTTGTGATAACAGCAAGCATCCTCCCTGCTCCCTTCGTAGAAACTTGTCCGAGACGTTAAAGATATGAGAAGATCGTATGGTGTCGACGTAAATTAATAGGACCGTAATGTAACCTATGCGAGGGGGTCAAAGTCACTCAATATGTCCTTCGACGCTTGTCTATTTGTGCCGACACCAGACAACGAAGGCCGTTGTTGGGGTTTGAGGGGCGTGAGAATATCACCCATTCCTTGGGGCGCGACAAATGCTGGAACGACCAATGGCGCCGAGAGGGGACTACTGATGGGTGCGTGTAGCCGATTTATCTGGCCCGGGGGTGGCATGAGCGGCGCGCTGAGCGGCAGTTGTTGGGCCGGATTCGTGATGACGTCGGATAACGAGATGTTGTAGTTGGGTTTCGAGAGGGAGGATTTTGGGGGCGGTTGGGGCGAGCCTTGAGACGACAGCGGGCTCCCCTGATATTTCGATTGTATATTCTGGGCTGGCGAGCTGATGCTGATAGCGCGGGAGGACGTCGATGCGAATGTCGAGGAGGTGAGAGGCGGCGGTGGGATAGTAGTCACGGCTCCCCGTAACCCGTTGCTTCCCGCGTTTGTTCGCGAAGTCGA
>Ga0137390_10004151_pt1 | contig 12007 bp, 13 predicted proteins | sample 15con2h24AmetaG_FD_104937 | JGI IMG/M metagenome (GOLD analysis project Ga0137390, IMG submission 104937) | Vadose zone soil microbial communities from Angelo Coast Range Reserve, California, USA - 15con2h2.4A metaG | ecosystem: Environmental > Terrestrial > Soil > Vadose zone > Saprolite... | reverse complement strand
GTTAAAGAGGTAAAATCCTAGTGCTATCTACGCCACTCCCGGGCATAGATCCGAAATGCCCCAGCCCGAAGGCGATTGGGTCATGTTACTGACCAGGAAAGCATGGTACGGGCTGATTGCCGTGAAGCACTTGGCGGAACAGCCTCGCCAGAACTCGTTCAGCGCCAAAGATCTAGCGGACTCTTATGGATTCCCGCAGGAAGCGCTGGCCAAGATCCTGCAGGGACTCGCCAGGGCTGGCCTCCTACTCTCGCATCACGGAATCAAGGGCGGGTACACACTGGTACGCGACCCCGACCAGATTTCCGTGCTCGACGTGATCAAGGCGAGCGAAGAAGCGCCGGGCGACGCCATTCATGGAAAACACTGGCGGCACTTGGAATCCCTACCGGGCTACCACCAATTGCACATGGTCAGCCAAATCGTTGAGGATGCGCTGCGCCGGGTTACGATCGCGGACCTCAAGGAACAATCCTGCATCCCCACCGACAGTTACGATGCTCGGCGCGGTTGACGCTCGCGCGGCGGAGCGTAGGTGGATTTCTGCTGACTTATACGGGCGGTCTGGTTGCTGTGAAATCTAATCTGGTCTCGTTTGAAACGGGACAGTCGGCTACTGGTTGAACGCTCAACATGTTTTTGGGGCCTGGTCGCGCTGCGTCCTAGGGACAGTCACTGGGGCGCAGCCCGCATTTGTTGACTGCCCCGTACTGGACGTAGCGCCGGAACTTGCCAAACGGTTCCCGACGACTACCCTGTCGAGGTAGCACCCTGAAGAGCGGCGCGTGGACTGCCTCAGCCGTGGGAAAACGCTTAAGCTTCACCCAGCGAGTTCGGTAACCAATGTGCTGATTTCCAAGTTACAACGTGCTGTGTCTTGCACGAATAAGCGCGAGAAACTCGTCCCGCCGGCTTTTTCAAGATGCAGTGCATCCATCACTGCCAGCACGTCACATGCTATCAATTCATACGAGAACGGTTGCGTGTCGCGCGTGCTGCGGCCATGGCCGCGGCTGTCGATCAGAACGGTATGATAGCCGCTCCCGAGTAATGCTGGAACTTGATAGCCCCAATTGCCACTATGACCGAGACCACCATGCAGCAGGATCACGGGCGAGCCGGACCCAATAAATGGAATACCAGATCCGAGCTCCGTCGTGTTCGATGTAGCCTTGATCATTTGGGACCGGTAACGGTGCAGCGCTCTCCGCTTCGAATTTCCTGAGTTCGTCATGGTGAACGTCTATTTTGATCTCCATCAATCAGATCGCACGTCAGTGCTCATCCCCGGGGGCGGCAGTGCCGTCCGACCACTTGGCGACCGGAATCAGAAACAGGGTCAGTCGGTTCGGAGTGTCCTTGAACCCTAAAACCGGGGAACCGGGCAAGCCTGCGCCCCAAGCTGCAGGGTCCGTTAGTGGAGCGAAAAACATTAGATGAGGATGCCAGTGCCCGTCACGATCGCTCAAGTACCCTTGCTTTGACATCATGTAGCACATCGCGCCGGATTCCAGCGTCGGCAACTCCTTCTTGTCGAAAGCCGCTTTGATATCCTCGAACATCTGAGCTTTGGATCGTGCAGCCAACACCAACTCGGTTTTCTTGATCGTGAGCGGAAGATTGAATCGCGCGGCCGGCGGGTTGAAGCAGATCGGAGCCCGCAGCTTGGGATTCCAAAAATCGGGATCGTCGATTCCAGCGCTCCATGATCGTTCCACCACGCACACGAAACCGTTCTTGCCTTTGGCGGCGGTTTCATAACCATGCCGTCCGAGGACCATGACCTCGGCATCTTGTGAGATGGATTCCGGGGCAGCGCTGCGAGCCAGCGCTATCTCGGCATTTCGCTCCATCAGGTATTGGTCAAGCGGGGCCATACTTGGATACGGTGCATTGGCGTCCTGTGCTTGCACTTGCCACGCCGCGGCCAGCACGACAACCGGCGCGAAGCTTCTTAATGCGATCGTCCTAAGAGCCTTCCGCTGCATTGATTTCTCCTGAGATGCGGGATTCTTCTTGTGATACAAACCGCATGGCCCGTCATGCTTTGCTCCTCGATGGCCGATCCTAAATCAAAGAGCGCTCCCATCACTCCGCCGAGCGCGGTGGCTGGGGCTAAGCAGTTGACCTAGCTTGGCCGTATGCTTCCTTCAATTTGGCGATATCAAATTTTCTCATTTTGAGGAATGCTTCCGTCACTCGTGCCAATTTTGACTGGTCCTTGTCGCTCAACATCTCATCCATAACCGTCGGAACAATCTGCCAAGAGAGGCCGAACTTGTCTTTCAGCCACCCGCACTGTTCTGCCGTCGGGTCTGCCGACAGCTTCGACCAGAAGTAGTCTATTTGTTCCTGTGTATCGCAATGCACCATGAATGAAATCGCTTCGTTGAAAGTGAAGTTGTGTGCGCGAGCACTGTCCATGACGGCAAAGCTCTCGCCTTCAAGTGAAACGCCGGCATGCTTTATGGTTCCTTCTTTGTCGGGCTTTTCACCTTTGCCATAGCGGAGAATATGGCCAATTTTTGCATCGTGGAATACTGATGCGTAGAACTTGATGGCCTCTTCCGCTTTCCCACACTGCTCACCGACAAACATGAGCGTCGGGGTGATTTTCTGTTCGATCTTACGGTCGCCCATGAACATCACCTGCCACGAAAGGCCGTATCGGTCCTGTGTCCATCCATATTTCTCACTGAACGGATATTCTCCGAGTTCGATGAGTGCCGAGCCCCCTTTTGCAAGCTCATTCCACAATGCCTCGACTTCCTCTTTCGTGTCGCAGGCGACGAGAAACGATACAGCCGGAGTGAACTTGAAGAGTGGCCCCGCGTTGATGAGCCTAAACTCCTGCCCCAGAAGTTCAATGGAAAGAAGGTCCACCGTGCCCGAAGGCGTGTTGTGAAGCGTTGCAGTGTTCTTAATCTTTGAATCTTTGAAAATGGACGTGTATAGCGCAGCTGCCTCTTTCGCTTCTTTGTCAAACCACAAGTGTGTCGTGATTGCTTGCATGGAGATGTTTACTCCTTTCTGCTTTAACGAGATGGGAAGTGTCGATGTCGGCGGTGAATAGCATAGCGGTGCCTTGCTACGCGCCCTGTGGAGGCGTGCGTTCGTTGATGATCATCCAAGACGTTCCAAATTTATCGCGGAGCATCGCGAACCGGAGAGCGAAGAAAGTCTCTTGCATCGGCATGAAGATATCACCGCCCTCGGAAAGTAGAGCGAAAATACGCTCGGCTTCGCCGCTGGTGTTCACAGAGAGGGAGAGATAAACGCTACGCATCGGCTGAAAGCCTTCTGACGGGACGTCACTTCCCATCAGGTCAGTTTCTCCGATGCTCATCCGAGCATACAGGATGGCCTCTTTCTGATTGGGAGGTACGTCCTTTGCATTCGGCTGCTCGCCATGGGTCATCATCATTGTGATCTTCCCGCCGAGATGCTTTTCATAGAACCGGAAAGCTTGCTCGCAATTGCCACCATAGTTGAGGTAGGTGTGCAGTTTCATCGTCCATTTCCTTCTGTTCAGGCGAACGCTGGAACCGGCTGCGCGTCCTCATCGTTTGCAGCAGTGAAGCACAACAATCATGCAATTTTGGTCAGCTTCTCGTATTCGTCGTGACGACGGACAAAATCCATTGTCGTCTTTTCGTTGCGGCCCTTCGGAGCGCGATCAAGGATCATCAAGGTGCCGATCAATTCCTCCCCACCACGGGCATAGCTTGAATACGTGTGAAAGATTTCGCCCGAGTCATCTTTATAGAACGAGCTAAGGCCCGGCAGGTCCGTGTCCGTTGATCCCGCAGGCACAGGCATTTCGGTGAAGTTGTAGAGGACCTTGCCCTTCTTCAGATCGTCTTGGGTGAACGAAACGTGGTAGTCGTAGTTGAAGTCGGTTCCCGAGGCGGACACCCAGGGAAATCTCCACCCCATGCGCTTCTTGTATGCCTCGATTTCTGCCAACGGCGCACGGGACACGGCAATCCACGTGACATCGGGGTTCTCGAGATGAGCAAGGGCGCCATCGATATGATCGGAGAGAAAAGAGCAACCGGGGCAGCCTGCGTCCCAGCCTGGGCCAAGCATGAAGTGATAAATAATGAGTTGGCTTCGGCCATCGAACAATTCAGCCAAATTCTTTTTGCCCTTGGAACTGTCAAAGACGTAATTCTTCTCCACTTTCACCCAAGGCAAAGCCAAACGTTCTGCGTTGATCTTGTCCCGCAGATGAGTAAATTCCTTTTCCTTCAGCACCAGCGCTTTGCGCGCGGCGAGCCACTGTTCCTGGGATACCACTGAATGAGGCTGCATTTTGGTCCTCCAACGGTGTACAATACGTTGATATCAACATTTCCAAATTATGTCAAATCGTGCCAAGGTTCCTCATGAGACTACACTCCTGGTTCGCGACTGTTGCCTCTGCCTGCATGTGCAACGCGCGGCACGGGCCCTGGCTCGTCGCTTTGATGAAGCGCTGCGATCTGTTGACCTCACAAATGGGCAATTCTCGTTGCTGATGTCGCTAAATCGGCCGGAACCACCTGCCATGACAGCTGTGGCATCCTTGCTTGCGATGGACCGCACCACGTTGACGGCTGCATTGAAACCATTGGAACGGCGTGGATTGGTGGCAGTGGCAGTAGGCCCCGCAGATCGGCGTAGCCGTTCGATGGCTTTGACGCCGAAAGGGATGACACTCTTAGCCAAGGCCGTTCCTATCTGGGAGCGTGCCCACCAGGAGATCGAGGGTCTCCTTCCGGATGGAGAGCCGAACCGTCTTCGGAGAAATTTGCGCGCTCTGTCCGTTGGCGTCAAGAGCCCAAGCCGAGCTTCAGAATAAGCAAAAGAACAAGTGGGAGAACAGAATGTCGACTAACGTCAACGACAGAGCAATCGTCAAGCTCAACCCGTCACGATTTCACGATTCGAAGAGCGCGGGCCGCTCCTCATTGCTGGATTGGCAAGTCGATACACCGCTAGCACCCTCGATGATCTCCCCCCGCTGTGGCAGCGCTTCTCGGTTCACATCGATAGAATCCCCGGACAAGTGGGTCGCGCCGCCTACGGGGTGTGCTCCGACATGTGCAACGGCACGGGCAGCTTCCATTACGTGTCGGGTGTCGAGGTCTCCGAATCTTCGGCGCTTCCGGAACAATTCAGCCGCGTGCACATTCCGGCGCAGAGATACCTCGTATTTTCTCACCGAGAACATGTTTCGCGACTTCGCTACACGGTCAATACGATCTGGTCTCAGTGGTTTCCGGAGTCGGGCCACAGAGCCGCGCGCGCTGCCGCTGGCGCTCCGGACTTCTTTGAACGATACGGCGAAGAGTTTGATCCACAGCTCGGAATGGGCGATGGCGAGGTCTGGATACCGGTGACCGCATGACAGGCAGAAGACGTTAGAGCGGGTGAAGCAGTCGAGTGAGCGAGCACGATAGAGGGGGCCAATGTCCAAGCTTCGCGTTCACAGTTTTGGGATGTCCCTAGATGGGTACGGCGCTGGCCCAAGTCAGAGCCTTGAAAATCCGCTCGGGGTTGGCGGTCTTGCACTGCACGAATGGGCTTTCAAAACGCGGACCTTTCACGCCATGGTGGGCAAGGATGGTGGGGAAACAGGCGTTGATGATGACTTCGTCGCACGTGGCTTCGACAACATCGGCGCGTGGATTATCGGGCGAAACATGTTTGGGCCGGTACGAGGCCCTTGGCCGGACGACACGTGGAAGGGGTGGTGGGGCGAAGATCCGCCGTATCACACTCCCGTTTTCGTTCTCACCAATCACGCACGCAGTTCCTTGACTATGAGCGGTGGGACTACGTTCCGCTTCCTCACGGATGGGATACATGATGCACTTGCACGCGCTCGCGAGGCTGCTGAAGGAAAAGATATGCGGCTGGGCGGCGGGGTCGCAACAATCCGAGAATACCTTCGTGCAGGACTCGTCGATGAAATGCACTTAGCCTATGCACCAGTACTACTTGGTTCTGGAGAATGCCTACTTGCGGGGTTGGAACTGCCGGCACTCGGATATCAGCAAAACGCACATTGCACGACTGCCAACTCCATGCACGTGCTGATCTCGAAGAAGATGCTGTGAGGACGTCAAGCTTCTTCCGAGGTAAGCGTGTTTCGGCGCCGCCATTCTCCCGGCGGGCACCCGATGAAGGCGCTGAAGACTCGAGTGGATTTATATCAATGAGACAACTTGCGGTAGAGCGCAGCCCTCTAAGGTCAGGCTTGGCACCGAGTCGCTGCGTACGGCATTCTACGCAGAATCTTGCAGGGAAGTCTGCACCGGAATGGCCAGTCGCTTTTTTGCCAAACGCCCCGCAAAGTCAACCAAAGCCGGCCTGAGGACGCTTCCAGCGCCAAAACAAAAGCGCCCCAGACTCCGTTTGGAGTTGTGGGACGCCCGTCGAACAGCCCTCCCCCGAAGTCTGCTCAACTGCAAGCTTACGTTTTGATCTGCGCTCTGGGAATGGCTCGAACGGGCTACTGTGGAAAACAACAGGCTAACGGCAGTGTTTCTACGGCGCTTCGGATGGAAGGCCGCTGCTTGGCAGCAGCGGCCTTAATTGTTGCAACCTAATCCGACTCTTTTCGACTCTTTTTTCGCGCGCGCTTCCGCGCCAAAGCTTGCTTCACGCGCTTCTTCTCGCCCGGTTTGAGGTAAAAGGAGTGACGCTTGACCTCCTTAATGATGTCTTCCTGCTGCACCTTTCGCTTGAAGCGACGAAGGGCATTCTCCAACGACTCGCCCTCTTGCAGTCGAACTTCTGCCAATCTGATCACCTCCCAACCAACAACCAATCGCGCACACTAAAGCTTACCTCATTTGGCCTGCACTTCCGCACCGAACTGAATGCCAATTTTCTGCTGGAGCGATGCCCGCTCACTCTGCGCAGGAGATCGAGGAGTCGCTCATCCGGCATATGAAAGCACTGAAAAACTATGAAAAACCACAAAATTTGTAGTAAAAGTTAACCTCGAGAGGTATCCACAAACCTGAGCACGTGCAGCGGATTGATCGAACCGCCATTCAAATGACATCGGATCGCAAGCTGGAGCTGGTGATGGGAAGATTGACGACGGAAGATGCCGTCCAATCTATCCAAACTCCCGGTGCAGGTCAGTATTTAGGCGCCTGTAGCGTCAACAAAAAGCGATGCCCGAAATCCTTTCGAATAACGGGCACTTGGTTGTCGCTTAGACAGCTTGAACGTTCTCCGCTTGCCAGCCCTTCGGGCCTTTGGTCACATCGAACTGCACGGCTTGTCCTTCTTGTAGGCTGCGAAAGCCTCCAGCTTGAATAGCCGAGAAATGTACGAAAACGTCTTCGCCACTTTGACGGCTGATGAAGCCGTATCCCTTGGCATCGTTAAACCACTTTACGGTTCCTTGCTCCATAGATTGTTGTTCCTGTTTTACTTGAATTTCGGCTGAGAAAGAAGCCCTTGCGGGTGAGAAGGGGCGACGCTGGTTGGCGGGACCGACTTTCAACTGCGGGTGAATCGAACTTAGCTGATAAAGATTGGATGCATGGTCCCGAGAAACGACTCAAAATCTTGCAAATCTTTTCTTTTATAGGAGTTAGGTATAGGAGTTAGGCGAAGCCCGGGCAATGAAAGGGCAGCGCAGGCGGAAACGCTCGAACAGTTGCTAATTCAATCAGCCATTCCCGGACATCGCTCGCGTCAGCGCACCCGTCAGGAGTCGCAATTCCGATACCCGTGCTGCCGTAGCCCGGAACAATTGAGCGCTGATGAGGGCTAATGCATCCCCTTAGTCCGGTGATTAGGGAATCGAAGCGATCCATTGTGGCCGGCGTGCTGGGAGCGCGGCTGGCTAATTCCCGTGAGGGGACGACTTCCGGTTCCGGTCTATGAGAGATTAGCGGGGAAGCCGCTGGGCTGAGGCGGGCGATAGAGAAACGCTGACACGCCGATTGCCCGCGGACCACCCGCTCTGCCGCCTGGCGAGACCATTTGGAATGCCTCGCCTGCAAACAACTGTGCTGGTGCACGGGCGTTGCCCGATGCGCCACTGGTTACAAGCGCAACTCTACTCTTTAGCTCCGCTGGCCCATCAACCCGCGACGCGCAGAACTGAGTCTCGCAGTTCGAATTTGTTTATGATCCTATGGAATTTGGCCGTATGGACATAAGAACGCCATTGAACCAATCTTGAAAAACTACGGCGTACTTCATTCCTATCGCATCGTTTACAACCACGATGTAATCGCGGGAAATCACGGGAAGCGCATTTCGGTTCTCCGGCGACCAACGGGATTGAACTCCCTCTTCCCTTGTTCGCAGGACAATCCAGGGTGGTACCACTTTGCGCTCATTTTAAATTAACAACTGGAAGGCGGCAGCACATCAAAAGCTAGGGATGATTCGCGTCAACTCTGAGGTAAGCGAAAAGGAGAGACTTACCGCTGGGCTGGTGGCTGCCTCCATTGGGTTCCACAGTTACGAACACGGCGTCGATTTGAGCCAGCGTCTTGGGGTCGTCGCACTTCAAGATCCAGCGTTTCTTGGAAGCGCTATCCTCATAGAAAACGCCGAGGTTGAGAGCCTGTTGTCGATCCGGCCCCCGCCGGCCCCAAGCCTGAAATGCGCTTGCTTTCTTTACGGCGGTCTGCTGATCCAGGTCATAGGCGTAAAAGATCAGCGACTTTCCTCGGGTATAGAATACGCGGCCAAACGGCTTCTGGGTCTCGCCGGTGCGGGCGACGTCATACACTTCCGCAATATAGAGGTCCCGCGCACCCATTAGGTCCCGGATGTCGCGGTCGTGCGCGAGGAGCTCGTCCTTCTGGTCGAGTCCTACTTCGCGGTCGTGAAGCAGACGATTCAGATCGATGACTTTGGCGTCCAACGTCTTGGCACGCGCGGTGTCTTGGGCTGATTGCTGTGCCAGGGACTCCAGCTTCTGCTGCAGCCCCTGGAAACTGGCCTGGGCGGCATCGAGCTTCTGCGCCAGTTCGATACGCTGCTGAACCAGGTCTTGTCTGCTTACTTCGCCGGCATGCAGATCCGCCTCCAGTTTGTCTTGCACCGCTTTCATCCGGTTGATTTCGACCGACTGTTGTGCCAATTGCTGTCGGAGGTCTGCGATCGTTTTGTCGCTCTGTTCGATCTGCGCACGGGCAATTTGGCCCTCGTGGCCCGCATCGCTCAGCTGGGCTTCCAGCGGCGATTGGCTTTGTATGCTGGGCTGAGGTGGGGCGAGTTTGGCGATATCGGTGCCGCGATCTACTCCCGCCCAGTAGGCATAGAAGCTGAGAGAGCCAAAAAGTAAAATTCCGGCGGCGTACAACATCCACACGTGACGCCACGTTGACTCACTGGACAATGGGAGAAGACGATGGGGAGTGGCAGAAAAGTCATTCGGGCCCTTGAACTTCTCCGGCTTGCGCGCTTCCTGCTGCGCCAGGCGTTTGAAGAAGGTCTTCTCTGCCTGTTCCTCTGACCAATCGGGGCCAGGTTCTAGACCCTCAGAGGCTTCGCCCGCTGCGATGGCAGGAATCGCTCGGCTAACAACCGTTTCGTATTGCTGGAGAGCTTCCCGGCAGGATTCGCAAACAGCAAGGTGCTCCTGTAGCCTCTTCTGTTCCTCCTCAGTCAGCCGGCCGAAGGTGGAAACGGCGCAGAGCTCTAGGAACTCGTTATGGGGTTCGGTTAGAGACAACGCCCCCGCTCCTAGGTCTGACAAGACCTTTTATCATACTGCTCGCTCATCCGGTAATTTACTACCAAAAAGCTCTCTTCGCAGCCTATCCAGCCCGCGGTGGTAGTGGTGTTTGATATTTCCTCTGGATTGACCCAGCTTTGTGGCAATTTCGCCAAGCGTATAACCCTCCATAAAGTGTAGTTGCAGGGTCCGGCGCTGGTTCTCTGAGAGTGCTTCAAATACCTTCCGAAGGCCTCCGGTTCCGATTCTTCCCTCAATTGAGTCCTCAAAGCGCCCAGCCGTTCGCGGATCGGCGAGGTCGCTTGCAGCGTCGTCGAGCTCAAGCCGTGTGTAGAAGTGGCGCGAAGTCAAATAGCGGCGGCGGGAGATAGCGCGACGGTAAGCCATTTGAAGAATCCAGAACCGGGCCGGGCCTTTCGAGCTGTCAAATGTCTTGCAGTCGCGGTGAACCAGCAGAAAGAGGTCTTGGACCAGGTCGTCTGCTTCTGAGGTATCTCGCAATACGCGGTAGGAGACAGCGCGTACCACGCGGGCGTACCGGCGGAAGAGGCGGGCCAGGGCTTCGTTGTCCCCGTTACAGACTTGTGCCACTAGGAATTCGTCAGATTCAGTCGGCGCGCTTGGCGTTCCTGCAGATGAAAATATCTCCGTAGCCACTTCAGCATGCGGCTCTTCCCCGCCCTGTTTGTCCTCTTGAGTGTCGGCGAGCGGTGCCGCCCTGCCCAAGATGCGTGGAAGATACCTGGTAGCTGACGAACTCACACCACCCCCCTGAGGCTGCACCCAGGCCCAGCGACGGGGTGGTTTCTGTTCCCTGCTCTTCGTCCGGCCTGGAGCCATGATGGTCCCGAACCCGAGGAATTCGCACAATGCGCTGCACACATAAACATTTTACTTTCAACTATTTACATCTTGATATCTACTGGCGGACTCAGTCTTACCTTGCACTTCAGCTTTTCTGACAACTCGCTCCTACTTCAAGTCGCGAGGCTGTTCGCAGTGTTGCCCAAGCACCAGTATCGACACGAAGAAATCGCAGTCCCTTAATTGGCGGACTATAGTCACTGAATCATTTTATGTCAAGCGCCAGAACATGGCTGGCGAAACGGTCGGAGCGGACAAGAAACGCGAGAACTACACCTTGGCTCAGGCGATTGGGGCTGAGTTGACGGACTTGCGCCGAGGCAAGGGTTGGTCGCAGCAGAAGCTCGCGGATCGTCTCGGATATGACGTTAGTCATGTACGTCAGACAGAAATGGGCGGTAACCCAAGCCTCGAATTTCTAGATGCCGTCTCCACCGCTTTCTCGCTCAAACTATCCAACTTCATCCACAGCGCGGAAATCAGAATCGAACCAAAGCGTTCAAGTCGTCGGTAGCGATTGGAATGGATAGCGAGACTATTGTCCCTGAATCAATTGGCGGTCCATCCTGAATGATCAGCGGGTGCCCAAACGCATTGGTGCGGACAAGGAACGCAAGACGCGGCATCTGGACGAAGCTTTTGGGGCGGAATTGACGGAGCTGCGTACTCAGCGTGGATGGTCCCAACAACGATTATCGGAAACCTCCGGTTACGATGAGAGCTATATTCGGCAGCTCGAGAGGGGCTCAAAGAGCGCTACCCTCCGCACTTTGTCTGACTTGGCTTCAGTTTTTTCAATGCACGTTTCTACTTTGATAGGAAGGGCCGAGACGAGACTGCCGCGTAGACAGGCCCGAAAAGAACGTTGAGCGCTGTGAAGTTCCATGCAGGTTGCTGATCGTCTCTGACTTCACTATTCAGTCCCACTAGTCTTCTTAGTCCCCTGCCAATCATCCGCTATCGGTTTCCAATCAGCCTTTCTCACGACCGGGTTCCCCTCCGAATCAGCCCCCATCCAAACGTTCCAGAAGTCCGGGTCATCTGAGCGTGGCTGTTGCGATTTGGGGAGATCATTCATTTTCACAAGCAGGGGAAGTTCGGATGCCCAGCCTAGCAACATAGCGTTCTGCGAGGGCAGTGACGGAAGCTCTCGCAACAGTCCCTTAAGATTGTCAGGAACTAATCGATGGACCAACTCTTGGTCTCTGTCATTGCTTATCCGGTGCAATAGAAATGTATTGCATGGTTCTCATGATCTCCGAGCCTTTACCCACCTGAAAGTTGCCTCCGTGCATCAGTCGTCCGCAATCCATCTCGTAATTCCTGGCGCGACTTGCCAGCATCCTCAGCGCGTGATAATCCCATTTACCAAGCTCTTCGTCTTTATTTCGCGTCGGGAGGCTTGGGAGCCTTAATGCCGGTGAGTACGCTTCGATAGAG
>Ga0137390_10004148_pt1 | contig 12010 bp, 10 predicted proteins | sample 15con2h24AmetaG_FD_104937 | JGI IMG/M metagenome (GOLD analysis project Ga0137390, IMG submission 104937) | Vadose zone soil microbial communities from Angelo Coast Range Reserve, California, USA - 15con2h2.4A metaG | ecosystem: Environmental > Terrestrial > Soil > Vadose zone > Saprolite... | reverse complement strand
TGGCGCCAGCCAGGACAAGCAGATGAGCCCGCCGCCCGAGCCCCCTGACGCGGATCGGCTGGCCAGCCTGACCGACGACGTGACTGACGCGGGGGTGTTCCAGGCGGTCCTTGACGGCTATGACGCGGTCTACGACGCCCTGCCCAGGAGTGAGACTTTCAGCCGCACCTGGCGAGCCAGCGCGTACGGAGGCGACTTCCCCGCTGAGTTCGCCCATATCAGCTTCCTCACGCTAGGCGAAGGGAGGCGGATACTCCAGCTGCTCGGCATCGGCGGGGGAGATGTGCTCGTCGACGTCGCCTGCGGCGCGGGCGGCCCGGGCAGCGACCTCCAAGCCCTGGCGGTGGTCGGGCTGCGCCGTCAGGACCCTGGAGGCGTGGTCGAGGGCCGCGGCGGGGTCCTCCTCGGCCAGGAGGGAGGCCAGGTGCAGCCGCACGGCGGCGTTGTCCGGCGTGGCGGCGAGCACGGATTCGAGGGCAGCCCGGAGGGCAGGATCGAGGGGCATCACAAGTATCGTAGCGCCGCCGAACATGACGAGCTGCCCGAGGTCATTGCCGGCGCCGGAACAGGCCCTGGGCACCCCAGCAGGTCAGCAGCACGAGGACGGCTCCCACCGCCGTGACCGCAGCAGCTCGTCGCCTCCTGGCCGGCTGTCCGGCTCGTAACCCATGGCGCACATGGTAATTGGGTCCCTGGCAGGGTGCGACCCGTGCCCCAGGCATACTTGTGGCATATGGAGCACCTCAGCCGCGTCGCACTCGAAGCCGGGCTCGACCACATCCGGTGCTCCCCACGGGACCAGGGCACCCTCGACCTCATCGTCCGCCGCCCCACCGAGAACGACCGGGAAGTGCTGGAGGAGGCGCTGCTCGACTGCGAGGAGGGGCTCGTCGGCGACAACTGGCGGGTGCGGGGAAGCCGCCACACCCCGGACGGATCCGCTCTCCTGGAACAACAGCTCACCGTGATGAACGCTCGTGTTGCGTCCCTGGTGGCAGTGGACCCGGAGCGGCGGGCGCTGTGCGGTGACCAGTTCCACGTCGACCTCGACCTCAGCAAGGAGAACCTTCCGCCCGGCACGCACCTTGCCCTCGGCTCGCGTGGTCAGCGCCCGGCCCCACCTCGGCTGCTGGAAGTTCGACACACGCCTCGGGCGGGATGCCTTCACCTTCGTCAACTCGCCCATGGCCCGTGAGCTGCGCCTGCGGGGCCTCAACGCCACGGTCGTCGTGGGCGGCACCGTCCGCCGGGGCGTGGTGGTCCGGAGGGTCTGAGCGGGCGAAAGCCGTCTACGAAGGGCCGGGAGCGTGGACGTTGGACGATGCTCACGCTTCGTGGTCAGTCGGGCGGCAGAATCGAGCCCGCCGCAACCGTTTCGCCCGGTTTCTGGCGGGGAGCCATAGGGGAGCCATAGATGTTCGGTTGTTTGACCGCGCTATTCGCGGTGAAACAACCAGAGATCGCGAGGGTCGCCTTCGGGCGGGGAGACCGCAACCACTCACGGTGGCGGCACGGTCCGCCGAGGCCACGTGATCGGGAAGATCAGCCTTTTTCGAACAAAAGCCAATGGGACCAGGGCCCGGCGCCTTGACGGATCGCCGAATGTCCAGCACAATCTTTGGGAACTGCCCACCGGAAGTCGATGCAGGAGTGAGATGGCGCGTTCGCAGGATGCTAGGAGGGCACTGAGGGACATTCACGCCCTCATTCTTGTACTCACGTAGCGCGCGCCCAGATATCCCGGCGTGCGCTACAGACCTCTCGGGAGCCGAGAGGTTTTTTGTTGCCAGCGATCTTTTTCGTTGATCAGTTTGATTGAGTGATCAGTTCGATCCCAGTGGAGGCAAAATCGTGAGCAAGGAGATCTCCGGAGCCCAGGCCCTCATGCGGGCGCTCGAGGCCCAGGGTGTGCAGCACATGTTCGGCATCCCCGGCGGGGCCATCCTGCCGGCCTACGACCCGCTGCTCGACTCCTCGATCCACCACATCCTCGCCCGCCACGAGCAGGGGGCCGCCCACGCCGCCGACGGCTACGCCCAGGCGTCCGGCAAGGTCGGCGTCTGCATGGCGACCTCGGGGCCCGGAGCCACGAACCTGGTGACCGGCCTGGCCTCCTCCTACATGGACTCGGTGCCGGTCGTTGCGGTCACGGGCCAGGTGCCCAGGTGGGCCATCGGCAGCGATGCCTTCCAGGAGACCGACGCCACCGGCATCACGGTGCCGGTGACCAAGCACAACTGGCTCATCATGGATCCCGGCGACATCGCCCAGACGATCGCCGACGCCTTCCACGTGGCCTCGACCGGCCGCCCGGGCCCTGTCCTGGTGGACATCCCCAAGGACGTGCTCCAGGCGAAGTTCCCGTACACCGACGCCAGCGCGCCCGACCTGCCCGGCTACCAGCCGAAGCTCAAGCCCAACGTCCGCCAGGTGAAGGAGGCGGCCCGCCTGATCCTCGAGGCCGAGCGCCCCATCATCTACGCCGGCGGCGGCATCATCGCCTCGGGCGCCGGGGCCGCCCTGCAGAAGCTGGCCGAGCTCACCGGCATCCACGTCGTCACGACGGTGATGGCCCGGGGGGTGCTGCCCGACGACCACCCCCGGTGCCTGGGCATGCCGGGCATGCACGGCAACTACACGGCCGTCATGTCCATGCAGCGCAGCGACCTGCTGATCGCCCTCGGCACCCGCTTCGACGACCGGGTGACGGGCAAGCTGTCGGCCTTCGCGCCCGGCGCCAAGGTCATCCACGCCGACATCGACCCCGCCGAAATCGGTAAGAACCGGCATGCCGACGTGCCGATCGTCGGGGACGCCAGGCTGGTCATCGAGGAGCTGATCGGCGCGCTGCAGGCCGAGATCGGCCGGGGCGCCACCGGCGACTACGCAGCCTGGACCCGCCAGCTCGATGAGTGGCGGAGCCGCTACCCCTACCGGTTTACCCAGCCCGATGACGGCATGCTGAAGCCCCAGTTCGTGATCTCCCGCATCTCGGAGTTGACCGGCGGCAACGGCATCTACGTGGCGGGCGTCGGCCAGCACCAGATGTGGGCCTCCCAGTTCATCCGCTTCCGGCGCCCCCGCACCTGGATCAACTCCGGCGGGCTCGGGGCCATGGGCTTCGGCGTGCCCGCGGCCATGGGGGCCAAGGTGGCCATGCCCGACGACGAGGTGTGGTGCATCGACGGCGACGGCTGTTTCCAGATGACCTGCCAGGAGCTGGCGACGATGGCCGTGGAGAAGATCCCCGTCAAGATCGGCATCATGAACAACGCCTACCTCGGCATGGTGCGGCAGTGGCAGGAGCTGTTCTACGGGGAGCGGTACTCCCAGGTGAAGTTCGGCTGGGACATCCCCGACTACGTGAAGCTGGCGGAGGCCTACGGCTGCGTCGGCCTGCGCTGCGAGAGCCCGGACGAGGTCGACGCCATCATCGAGAAGGCCCGCGGCGTCGACGACCGGCCCGCGGTCATCGACTTCCGTTGCGACCCCATGGAGAACTGCTACCCGATGGTGGCGGCCGGCACCTCCAACGACGACATCATCCTCGGCCCGGCCTTCGAAACCGATCACGAGACCCACGGCGACACGCTCTACGACCAGGACCCACCAGAGGAGGACTCGTGAAGCACACCGTTTCGATCCTCGTCGAGAACAAGCCCGGCGTGCTCATGCGGGTGGCCAGCCTGTTCTCGCGCCGCGGCTTCAACATCCACTCGCTGGCGGTCGGGACGACCGAGACGGCGGACGTCTCCCGCATGACCATCGTGGTCGACCTTCCCGACAAGCCGCTGGAGCATGTGACCAAGCAGCTCCACAAACTCATCAACGTGCTGAAGGTCATCGAGCTGGAGCCGACGGGCTCGGTCGTGCGGGAGCTGATGCTGATCAAGATCCATGCGGAGGCGCAGAACCGCAGCCAGGTCTTCGAGCTGGCCGAGGTGTTCCGGGCTAGCGTCGTCGACGTGACCACCGACTCGGTGACGGCGGAGGTCTCGGGGCCGCCGGACAAGCTGGCGGCCTTCGAGGACCTCGTCCGCAGCTACGGGATCATCGAGCTGGTAAAGACCGGCCGCATCGCCCTCGCCCGGGGTGCACGGGGGATCAAGGACCGCCAGCTCCGGGCTGCCGTCTGACACTGACACAAGCGAGACCAGCGAAGAACCGCCGAAGCGCCTAAAGGGAGATCCGAATGGCAACCATGTACTACGAGAGGGACGCCGATCCCACGGTGCTGCAGAGCCGTCCCGTGGCGATCCTCGGCTACGGCTCACAGGGCCACGCTCACGCGCTCAACCTGAAGGACTCCGGCTTCGACGTCCGGGTGGGGCTGCGCGACGGCTCGCCGTCGTGGGAGAAGGCCGAGGCCGCGGGCTTGAGGGTCCTGGAGACATCGAAGGCCGCCGCCGAGGCGGAGGTTGTCATGGTGCTGCTGCCCGACCAGCACGCCAAGGCCGCCTACGACGAGGCCATCGGCCCCAATCTGGAGGCGGGCAACGCCCTGGCATTCGCCCACGGGTTCAACATCCACTTCGGCAGGGTGGCGCCGTCGCCGGACATCGACGTCTTCATGGTCGCCCCCAAGGGACCCGGCCACCTGGTGCGCCGGACCTACACCGAGGGCATCGGGACACCGGCGCTGATCGCCGTGCACCAGGACGCCACCGGCAACACCAAGGCCACCGGCATCGCCTACGCCTACGGCATCGGCGCCACCCGGGCCGGCCTCATCGAGACCACCTTCGCCGAGGAGACCGAAACCGACCTGTTCGGCGAGCAGGCGGTGCTGTGCGGCGGCCTCACCCGGCTGATCATCAACGGCTTCGAGACCCTGGTCGCGGCCGGCTACCAGCCCGAGGTGGCGTACTTCGAGTGCTGCCACGAGGTGAAGCTGATCGTCGACCTGATCTACGAGGGCGGTCTGGCGAACATGCGGCACTCGATCTCCGACACCGCCGAGTACGGCGACCTGACCCGCGGCGAGCGCGTCGTCGGCGCCCCCTCGAGGGAGGCCATGGGCCAGCTGCTGGCGGACATCCGCAGCGGCGCGTTCGCCAAGGAGTTCGTCGACGAGATGGACTCGGGCTCCAAGAATTTCAACGCCCTGCGGGAAGCAGGCAAGACCCACCAGATCGAACAGGTGGGGGCCGAGTTGCGAGCCATGATGCCTTGGTTGAAGCGGCGATGAGCAACGCCGCGCGGATTTACACTCCTCTAGCGGGCCTTTTGGGCCTGGACTGGATTCTGCTCGTCCTTTGACGGCCCCGGGTGCTCCCGCAAGGAAGCGACTCGGGGCCCACACCGAGGGTGCCGAGTCGCACGAGCAATGACCTAGAGGAGAACTGACCGCCATGCCTGACCATGTACGCATCTTCGACACCACCCTGAGGGACGGGGAGCAGTCCCCCGGCATCAACCTCTCCGCCAAGGAGAAGGTGGAGATCGCCACCCAACTGGCCCACCTGGGGGTCGACATCATCGAGGCGGGTTTCCCGATCAACTCCCCCACCGAGTTCGACGCCGTCGAGGCCGTCGCCCAGAACGTGAAGGGACCGACGATCGCGGCCCTCGCCCGCATGGTCCCCGGCGACATCGACACGGCCTGGGGTTCCATCAAGGACGCCCAGAAGACCCGCATCCACACCTTCATCGCCACGTCCCCGATCCACCTGGAGAAGAAGCTGCGCATGACCACCGACGAGGTCATGGCGGCGACGATCGCCGGCGTCACCCGAGCCGCCTCCTACACGGCCGACGTCGAGTTCTCCGCCGAGGACGCGACCCGCAGCGACCCCGACTACCTCGTCGCCATCTACTCGGCCGCCATCAAGGCCGGCGCCACCACCTGCAACGTCCCGGACACCGTTGGCTACGCCCTCCCCTACGAGTACGCGGAGCTGTTCCGCTACCTGATCGCCGAGGTCGAGGGGGCGGACGGCGTCATCTGGTCCACCCACACCCACGACGACCTCGGGGTGGCCGTCGCCAACGCGCTCGCGGGGGTGCGGGCGGGAGCCCGGCAGGTGGAGGGCGCCATCAACGGGATCGGCGAGCGGGCGGGCAACTGCTCGATCGAGGAGGTCGTCATGGCCATCCACACCCGGGGGTCGTCGCTCGGCGTCTCGACCGGGGTGGACACGAAGCAGATCGTGCGCACGTCCCGGCTGATCTCCATGCTGACGGGCTACCCGGTGCAGCCGAACAAGGCCATCGTCGGCGCCAACGCCTTCGCCCACGAGGCCGGCATCCACGCCCACGGCGTGCTGATGGAACGCACGACGTACGAGATCATGGACGCCACGTCCGTCGGCTGGGAGTCCAACCGCATCGTCCTGGGCAAGCACTCCGGCCGCCACGCCTTCGCCAAGACGCTGGCCGACCTGGGCTACGAGCTGACCGGCGAGAACCTCGACCGGGCCTGGGCACGCTTCCGTGACCTGGTGGACCGCAAGGTGTCCCTCACCGATGCCGACCTCGTCGCCATCGTCACCGACGAGATCTCCAAGGTGGAGGACGTCTACACGCTCGAGTCGATCCAGGTGGCCGGCGGGACGCACCTCTCCCCCACGGCCACGGTGCGCGTCAAGCACAACGGCCAGATCGTCGAGGAGGCAGCGCTCGGCGACGGGATGGTCGACGCCGCCTGCAGTGCCATCCGGCGAGCGGTGGGCCTCGACGCCCGACTCATCTCGTTCAACGTCGGCGCCGTGACCGGGGGCACCGACGCCCTCGGCGAGGTCAGCATCGGGATCCAGTACAACGGCAACTTCCACACCGGGCGGGCCGTCGCCACCGACATCGTCGAGGGGTCGGCCCGGGCGTACCTCAACGCCATCAACCGGGCGATCTCCATCACCCCCGTCCAGAGAGTCGAGGCACCTTGACATGAGCACGGCAAGCGACAACCAGCACGGCAGCACCATCACCGAGAAGATCCTGGCCCGCGCCAGCGGCACCGAGCGCGTGCGCCCCGGCGACCTGGTCATGGCGAAGGTCAGCCTCGCGATGGCCAACGACATCACCGCTCCCATGGCGATCGACGCCTTCAAGAAGATCGGCGTGGACAAGGTGTGGGACCGCGATCGCATCGCCCTCGTGCCCTCCCACTTCGTGCCGGCCAAGGACATCGCCTCGGCCTCGCTCGGGATGCGCATGCGGTCGTTCGCCCGCGACCAGGAGATCACGCACTTCTACGAGGTCGGCCGTGCGGGCATCGAGCACATCCTCCTTCCCGAGGACGGGCTCGTGGCCCCCGGCGACGTGATCATCGGCGCCGACTCCCACTCGTGCACCTACGGGGCGCTCGGCTGCTTCTCGACGGGAGTCGGCTCCACCGACCTGGCCGGGGTCCTCGCAACGGGCGAGATCTGGCTGCGGGTCCCCGAGACCCTGCGGATCGTCTACTCCGGCGAGCCCGGCCGCTGGGTCGTGGGCAAGGACATGATCCTGAAGGTCATCTCGGAGATCGGCGACGACGGCGCGCTCTACATGGCCATGGAGCACACCGGCGACACGATCACGCGTCTGTCGATGGAGAGCCGGCTCACCCTCACGAACATGGCCATCGAAGGAGGAGCCAAGTCCGGCATCGTCCCGCCCGACGACGTGACGGTGGCCTACGTCAAGCGCCGGCAGGAGATCCACGGGCGGCAACGCCCCTTCGACCGGCTCGTCTCCGACCCCGACGCCCGGTACGCCCGGACGCTGCACATCGACGTCGCCGCGCTGGAGCCGATGGTGGCCCAGCCGTCGCTGCCCTCGCGGGCCGTACCGGTGTCCGAGGTCGAGGGGCAGGAGGTCGACCAGGTCTTCATCGGTTCGTGCACCAACGCACGGATGGAGGACCTCCGCACCGCTGCCGCCATGCTCAACGGCAAGAAGGCGCACCCCCGCATCCGCCTGATCGTGATCCCGGCAACCCAGGACCTCTACCAGCAGGCCCTGCACGAGGGGTTGATCCAGATCTTCGCCGACGCCGGCGCCTCGGTGGCGGCCGGCGTCTGCGGCCCCTGCCTCGGCGGGTACATGGGCGTGCTCGGCCCCGGCGAGCGCTGCCTGTCCACCTCGAACCGCAACTACCGGGGGCGCATGGGCCACCGGGACGCCGATGTCTGGCTGGCGAACCCGGCAGTCGCGGCGGCAACCGCGATCACCGGCCGCATCACCCACCCCGAGTCGATCGAGGTGCTGGTATGAGCACACTCCGAGGGAAGGTCCACCGCTTGGGCGCCAACGTCGACACCGACGTCATCATCCCGGCCCGCTACCTCAACACGACAGACCCGGCCGAGCTGGCCAAGCACTGCCTGGAGGACCTCGACCCCACCTTCCCGCTGCGCGTGCAGCAGGGCGACATCATCGTCGCCGACGAGAACTTCGGGTCCGGCTCCTCCCGGGAGCACGCCCCCGTCGCCATCCGGGCCTGCGGGGTGGCGTGCGTCGTCGCCTCCACCTTCGCCCGGATCTTCTTCCGCAACTCGATCAACGTCGGCCTTCCGATCGTGGAGTGCAGGGAGATCGTGGACGCCAGCGAGGAGGGCGACGAGCTCGAGGTCGACCTGGCCACGGGGACGGTCCGCAACCTCACCAAAGGCGTCACCGCCTCCGCGGTGCCCTTCCCCGACTTCATGCGCCACATCATCGAGGCAGGGGGCCTGGTGCCCTACCTGCACGACAAGCTGGCCGGTTCCAATTCGGGTTCCAATTCGGGTTCCAATTCGGGCCCGTTCGGGGCCACCAATGGCGGCCGGGACGGCATCAGGGCCGAAGGCAACGAGGTGGACCTCCTGCATGACTGACCGCACCTACCGCATCGGGCTGATCCGTGGCGACGGGATCGGGCCGGAGGTGGTGGCCGAGGCGCTGCGCGTGCTGGACGTGGTCTCGGCCGCGGAGGGCTTCCGCCTCGACACCACCGACTTCGACCTGGGTGCCGAGCGCTATCTACGATCCTCCGAGGTGCTGCCGCCGTCCGCGCTGGAAGAGATCCAAATCCTGGACGCCGTGCTGCTCGGCGCCGTCGGCGACCCCCGGGTGCCGCCCGGCGTGCTCGAGATCGGGCTCCTGCTGAGGCTGCGCCAGGAACTCGACCTCTACGTCAACCTCCGGCCCTCCCGGCTCTACGAGGGTGTCCCGAGCGCGCTCGCCACAGCCGGCCCGGACGACCTCAACCTCACCATCGTTCGGGAGAACACCGAAGGCCTCTACGCCGGCAAGGGCGAGGTGACGCTCTCGGGGCCGCACGAGGAACTGGCCACCGAGATCTCGATGAACACGACGAAGGCCGTCCGGCGCATCACCGAGTTCGCCTTCGACCTGGCCGCCCGGGAGGGACGGAGCGTGACGATGGTGCACAAGGTCAACGTCCTCGAGCGGGCCGGCAGCCTCTGGCAGCGGGCTTTCCGGGAGGTGGCCGCCGAGTACCCGGACGTGCCGACCGCCTACCAGCACGTGGACGCCACCGCCCTCCTGCTGGTGACCCAGCCGCGGCGCTTCCAGGTGATCGTCACCGACAACCTCTTCGGGGACATCCTCTCGGACCTCGCAGCCGGTCTGGTCGGCGGGATGGGCTACGTCGGGAGCGGCAACATCCACCCTGGCGCCCTCTCGGTCTTCGAGCCCGTCCACGGGTCGGCACCGGACATCGCCGGGACCGGGAAGGCGAACCCCATCGGGGCGGTGATCTCGGCGGGCCTCATGCTGGCGCACCTGGGGGAGACGGCGGGTGCCGCCCGCGTCGAGGCCGCCGTGGCATCGGTTGCCGGCAAGGTGGCCGGCAGCGAGGTGAACACCCGCCAGGTCGGCGAGTGGCTCGCAGAGGCGGCGGGCTGATGCGCAGGGTCGACCTGTACGACACCACCCTGCGCGACGGAACCCAGCGGGCGGGCATCAGTCTCTCGGTCGAGGACAAGCTGAAGATCCTCGGGCGCCTCGACGGCCTCGGCATGCCCTACGTCGAAGGCGGGTGGCCGGGATCCAACCCCAAGGATGCGGAGTTCTTCGCCCTGGCTCGGAGTGGGGCCCGCTCGAGGGGGCGGGAGACGTCGGTGCTCACGTGCTTCGGCATGACCCGGCGGCCCAGGATTTCCTGCGATGACGACGCCCAGCTTGCGGCGCTGGTGGAGGCAGGGTGCGAGGTGGCCTGCATCGTCGGCAAGACCTGGACCCTCCACGTGCGGGAGGCCCTGCGGGTGTCGCTGGAGGAGAACATCGCGATGGTCGCAGACTCTGTCGCATGGCTGAAGGCTCGGGGCTTAAGGGTCTTCTTCGACGCCGAGCACTTCTTCCAGGGCTACGCGGCAGACCCGGAGTACGCCCTGTCGGTCGTCGAGGCGGCAGCGCAGTCCGGGGCGGAGGTCGCCGTGCTCTGCGACACCAACGGCGGGTGCCTCCCCGACGAGGTGGAGCGCACCGTCGGCGCCGTGGTGGAGCGGTTGGGCATCGCGGTCGCCGGGCACTTCCACGACGACGGCGGGTGCGGGGTCGCCAACTCCCTCGCCGCGGTGCGGGCCGGAGCGAGCCAGATCCAGGGTTGCGTGAACGGCTACGGCGAGCGGTGCGGCAACGCCGACCTCCTCGCGGTCGCCGCCAACCTCCAACTCAAGATGGGCATCGCGGTGCTCGACGACGCCAGGCTGACCGAACTCACCGACGTGAGCCGGTTCGTGGCCGAGGTGTGCAACCTCGCCCCCGAGGCGCACCGGGCCTATGTCGGGACCTTCGCCTTCGCGCACAAGGGCGGGCTCCACGTCTCCGCCGTCGTCCGCACCGCCCGGGCGTACGAACACATCGACCCGGACCTCGTCGGCAACGATCGCCGCCTGCTCACCTCGGACCTCGCTGGCGCTGCGACGCTCCGGGCGCGCGCCGCCACCCTGGGCCTGGAGATCGACGACACCCAGATCGCGGCGGCCCTGGAGCGCCTGAAGCACCTGGAGTTCGAGGGGTACTCCTTCGAGGCCGCCGACGGATCGCTCGAGCTGCTGCTCCATCAGGCCAAGGGCTGGCGGCAGGCCTACTTCCAGCCAATCTCGTTCCGGGCCATCGTCGAGGAATCCTCAGGGGAGCCCGCCGCCGAAGCCACGGTGCGCGTGGAGGTCGATGGCGAGCGAGTCGTCGCCGCCGCCGAGGGCCACGGCCCCGTGGACTCGCTGTACCGGGCGCTGCGGGTCGCGCTGCGGCCCACGTACCCAGAGATCGGGACCTTCCACCTCACGGACTACAAGGTGCACATCCTCGACCCAGCGTCCGCCACGGCCGCCAAGGTCCGGGTCCTCATCGAGACCACCGACGCCACGTCGTCGTGGATGACGGTCGGGGTGTCCACCGACATCATCGAGGCTTCCTGGCGGGCACTGCTCGACGCGGTGGTCGTCGGCTTGCTGCGCCACGGGGTGGAGAGCCCGAGTGCGCCCGCCAGCACGGGAAATAACCTGGTTGCGGGAGCGTTATAACCAACCTAGGATGAGTTTTCGCTTCACCATGGTTGGAACTGCGTTGTCTTCGCGTTTCACGAAGTAGGGAGGGTACTTGGCAGAAGTAGGAGGAATCGCTGAAGGAACGGTTATTCGGATTGCTGATTTCGGAGCATTCGTGCAGCTGGCAGCCGGGGAGACCGGCCTGGTACACATCTCCGAGGTCGATCGGAACTACGTGCGAAACATCCGGGATCATCTCCACGAGGGCGACAAGGTCACCGTCAAGGTGGTCGCCATTAAGGAAGACGGCAAGATCGACCTCTCCATCAAGCAGGCCGATCCTTCCTGGCAGGCCCACGCCCCCCGCAAGGGCGACCGGGATCCCGAATTCGAGGCGAAGCTCAAGCGCTTCATGCGCCAGTCGCAGGAACGCTTGGCGGATGTTCGCCGCCACAGGGACTCCAAGCGCCCCTAGAGCGTCCCTGCATCCCGGCTCGCTGCGTTCCTCATCGCTTGCGTGCGAAGCACGCGGCGCTCTTCGCGCCTTGCGAACGCTGCGTTCCCCATCGCTTGCGTGCGAAGCACGCGGCGCT
>Ga0137390_10004147_pt1 | contig 12011 bp, 18 predicted proteins | sample 15con2h24AmetaG_FD_104937 | JGI IMG/M metagenome (GOLD analysis project Ga0137390, IMG submission 104937) | Vadose zone soil microbial communities from Angelo Coast Range Reserve, California, USA - 15con2h2.4A metaG | ecosystem: Environmental > Terrestrial > Soil > Vadose zone > Saprolite... | reverse complement strand
CTTGGGCATCTCCGGGTAAGACTTCTCCTCAGTCTTGGGCATCTCCGGGTAAGACTTCTCCTCAGCCTTGGGCATCTCCGGGTAAGACGTCTCCTCAGCCTTGGGCATCTCCGGGTAAGACTTCTCCTCAGCCTTGGGCATCTCCGGGTAAGACTTCGAAGGGGGAGGCGACGCGTAGTTCTTCTCATAAGGCTTAGGCTTCTCCTCAGCCTTGGGCTGCCCCGGGTATGGCTTCGGGTACGGACGAGGCGACACGTAAGGCTTCTCCTCGGGCTTGGGCTGCTCCGGGTATGGCTTACGGGACGGCGAATACGGCATGTAAGGCCTCTCCTCGGGTTTGGGCTTCTCCGAATAAGGCCTGGGCGCGGGCGGGGCGGGGGGCGGGGCGTGCTGGGAGGAATAAGACGGGGTGTTGTAGTCGATTACCCTAGGCTCATCGGTGCAGAGGGGAGGCGGCCCCGTGGGCGTCGCCACCACGTAGACGGCCAGAAGGGCGACGACAGAAGCAGAGAGAGCAGAAGTGCGGAACAGCATGACGACGACGGAGAGTTGGACTGCGGACTAGTAATGAACGGACGTGTTGAGCACCACTGACTGGGCTGCCAGTGAAAAGTCGAGCCCTCGACCGTCCACTTTTTATTCGTTCTGGCGTTTCGCATTCCTATGCCCGGATTTGGGTCCCGCCAGAGGAAAAACCACCGGTCAATCGCGTACTTCTTCCACCAAAGACGATCAGGAATACGAGGACAGTGACAGTGCATCAGCGATCGATTCGGTCACAAATGCCACTGCCAGAGACCATGTCACATCTCCCAGTCTGAGCGTGGAGATGGCTCGTCTCATCCAGGCAGGCAGGCAGCCCAAGCGCATTAATTTAACAACCACTGGCAAAGCCCTGCGGAGGAGAAAGAGAAAGCGGACTCAGGAAGGAGCGTTGTCAATAGGGAAAGGCAAATCCGAAGGTCTAAGAGGCCAACTTGAAGGACGCGCGCCAATTGACGTCATCGAAGCAAAGAGTGACTGCTCGTGCGATCAAATTTCGCCATGTATACAGGTGTTGTTAGTAACCTTCGTGTTTCCGAGTCGGGGATCTAAGTAGGATATGACATGTAGCCTTAAACTGGCTCCGAGTCGGCGTCACTGGGACGCATGGCGTGTTCAAGATGAGCTAGGGTTCCCATAGAAGAGCAGGGAGAATACCTTGTGGTGGGCAAGGCCTGGCGTCTGGTGCAATGGCCCTGTGTGCGAATGCTGCCCAGTATGATACGCGCCAATCGAAGCCGCCCCCGCCATCTTCAACTTTGACGTTGTGAGTCTTGTGACTGTCTCTATTTGGGCCCCTGGGCGTGCGCAGGTTCCTCAGCGCCATAAGTCATCCAAATCGGATCGCGCCTTGTTCTCTTGTTGGTGACTCGGGCGCCAACCGTGACATGACTTATTGACTTTGCCGAATCCAGACACGTTTTTCGTCCTCGAACCCCAAGTCATCGTCATCGCTACAACGAAAGTTCGACAGACCCCGCTTGATTGACAGTGAGGAACATCCTGGCACGGCCGTCACTGGCCCATGGTTACGAGAAAGTTGCGCGCACCCTCATTAACGTCACAGAAGTCATGAATGGCGGCACTCCCACGTCCTTCTCCTCCATTGACAGTAGGCAGTCCCTTGCAACGCGCATCGATTTAACCTAACCTTTCCCTAACGCAGGGGATTTGCGACGCACCAGGGAGTGTGTATAATAGGGCAAGTACCCCATGTCCCAAGGGGCGCGCGCTTCGCGATCTTCCAGGGACCCTAGGACAAACCCTCGGGGCGTGATATCATTCATGGCCACCACAGTGACGCCGTGCGCATCGTGAGGCGGTAGATCCCGCGCGAGACGCTGGGGAAGCGCGGACGAGGCGAAGGGAGAGCGGGGGTGAAGCCTAGAAGTGCCACGTGGTGGCCTCGCCAGGCTGTGAAAAGACCAGGGTGGAGGCGTGGCCAGTTCACGGCGTGGGTGCTCGTGGCCGATACAGTACCGAGGAAGACGGCAACGAAGGTCTGGGTGTGTGGAGTAAGCATCGTTAGGGACATGGTCGCGCGAGCAGTCAGTAGGGTATACAGTAATACCGTGACAGCTGGGCGCAAAACGGGTATTACATGGGCGCCACAGCGCTGACGACGCGTCCGTGCTCAGAGATCGCTTGCCGCACCAGCAAGTCTGCTATCGGGCATTATTTAGCGGCACGCTGGGTCATAGTGGACTAGGCTAGGATGGATGATTAATATACTGTACCGTACGCCCGGTACTTTGCTACATCCTGATTCCCTGAATACATATACCGCACTGTGACAGTTTGAATAAAGAGGTTTGTCAGTCTCTTTGAAGAAAAGAGATACGTATTGTAATATAGTACGATGCGATACGATATCCATAGGGGAGTACGAGCGCGCGGGAGGTTTCTTTGCGGAAGCAATGAGCGAATCGAGAGGCGACGAGGCGAAGGAAATGAGGGCATATGTAGTGAGGCAACGCACGGTAAAACAAAACACAGGGCTGACACAATTTGTTTTCGGGAAAAAAAAAGGTAAAAACGCAGACAACGGCGAAGGGGAAAGGGAATAACGATATTCGATAGAGGATGGAGAACGAACAAACACTGCCCTCCCTCTCTCCTTTGAAGGACGAACAAATGAAGAGAACAAGACAAAGCAGGCAAGGGCCGCTTTCCAATATACGTCGTCCACCGGTCCACTCCAGGGGCTATGGATGCATTGTGTGGGTTGTCTGTTTATGCGTTTTCAGTCCGGGAAAGACAGACAGAGAGGGTATCTTCGAAAAAACAGGGTTGTACGCAATCAACGTCCCACGTGCGCCCTAGGCATCCGTGGGTGGCTCTACCAGTTCGGAACCGACCTCACCAGCGTGGTCAACGTCGATGATACCAACACCGGTGCTGTCATTCGGAACCTGGAAGAGTTCCTGCTCGTCCGATGAGATGTGGACGGCAGAAATCCCATTACCCGAGGCCGAGCGTCGCGTGGCGCCACCTTGTGGACCAGATCTCGGAGGGTTTGCACAACGGTCCTTTCCATGAGCGATCCTGAGATTGGCATAGTCGGGTTTATTCTTGACGCCCTCGATGGCTTTGATGGCATTACTGATGTTGGTAAAGTTGACAAACGCGCAGTTCTTTTCCTTGAGGAAATTGACGAGCTCAATATCGCCATATTCGCCAAAATCGCGCTTTAATTTGTCGTCGGAGAACGTCTCAAAGTCTTCAATGTTGCCAATATACACGTTGCGCGTCGCGCCCGCGTGCACGGCCAAGGCGAGTGCGGGTGGAAGCGGACCAGCGTTTTTGCCCCAACCGAGCTTGAGCCGCCGATTGTTCAAGGTTAAACCTTGGTATGACGACGCGTGGAAGAAGGTGAGCGCAGCTGCCGGGTCTATGAATGTCACGAACTGGTTCCTACGAATCAGCCGCCAAATTCACGAACAGTTCACAAAGGTACGCACAGCTATATGCTTGTCCTGCATGTACCGTATGCTCTGCAATACGCCACCACGAATCGCGTTGCACAAATCCTCGGTTGTCGTTTCCGGATGAATGTTACCGAGGTACACTGTCCTGTTCGCACTGCCGGGGACACCGAACCCTTCCGGGGTGAATGGCGAGTAAGGACCAAACGCCCCGAAGCCGTTAACATTAGTGTTGATAGGGCTGAGCGACGCGGCGGTGGACTGAGCGACGAGGGATTGAGCAGCGACAGCCTGGGCTGCTTGTGCGGCGGCTTGCTGAGATTTGGGTATGTACGCGCAACGGTCTTTGCCATAATTGACTCGCTTTCCGGCCCAAGCGGGTTCCGTGGGAAGGGTATTCACGACCTGAAAAAAAAAGTTCAATACGGCTGGCGCACAAACACGCATACATAAAGGGACCGTGCCTTGGTGGCGACCGAGATGCTCAAAAAGTGCACAAAGCCGATGTTCTTGTCACGGACAATCTTGACCTGATCGATCAGGCCAAAGCGGCTAAGGTCGTCCCGGAGCTGCTCCTCTGTCGTACCGTCGTCCAGTCCACCGAGATAGACGTTGCGGCTTGCATTGCTCTGGCTGATGGCCAGCGCGACCTGGCTTGGCACGGGAGACGGCTTGCCCCATCCAATCTTGAGCTCCTGGCCATGGAGGGAGAGCTTTTTGATAGTGGCATCGGCATGAAACGCCGCAGCAGTGGCGCCATCGAGGAAAGAGAGGAAAACGCACGACTTTTCAGGGAGGATGCGGATTGACTCTAGTGGGCCAAAGTGAACGAGGTTGAGAAGCTCGTCGACGGACGCGGTGGCGGGAAGATTGCCAACATAGACGGTGCGCCCAGTCGCATTGTTGGAGGCAGTGAGGGCTGCAGTAAGAGCCGCACCCGTGTAATTGCCAGGTGATGCGAGACCAAGCGATGGTGTGCGGGGAGGGTTGAACGCCTGTTTTATTGTTAATTACCATGTGAGTACGATTCCTGAAGGATTAGATAAAACAATAGGCACATACTCCGGCAAAGCTGGCAACTTGATTGCCGTACGGGAATCCGCCGAGCATGCCGACGCTAGGAAGGCCCATCCCAAGCATACTGTATCCGCCAAAACCGTAGCCAGGGTTGCCGTTCAGCTGCTGTTGTTGTTGTTGCTGTTGCTGGGCCTGTTGCTGCTGCTGCTGCTGTTGTTGTTGCTGAGCCTGTTGTTGTTGTTGAGCAAACGCGGTAGCAGTGCTGGGGCTGATCTGTCCTGGAACCGTCGCAGCAGAGGTATTGATGGAGGTGGAATAAAGAGGCCCGGAAAAGGCTGAAGGGGGAGAGCCGTTCGAGAACCCTTGAGGGATACTTGCCTGTGAGCCATAGCCGTAATTCGCAAACGCATCACGAGCGGTAGGAGTGACAAGACCGTTAGTAGCGGTAGTACCGAACGAGTTGGGCGACCAGCGGGCCTTTTTGGCGTCGGGACCACTGACAGTATCCATGGGACGCTGTAGACGGGATGAATCAGAGGAAAAATGGGATGGAAGGGGCAATGCAAACCTTCATCACGTCCAGATCAAAGGCGTAAGGAGGATACTGCGTTGCAAAAGCGGTCTGTGTATCATCCATGGCGGAAGCGGGAGAGAGCGGGGTGAAAGAGAGGGAGGGGCAAGAAGAAAAGAAAAAGTCAGAGGAGGAGGGTATGCGAGCGGAGGAGGAAGGGAGGGAGGGAAAAGAAAGGAGCGTGACCGAGTTGGTAGATGGATAAAATAGAACAGAAAAAAGACACGCACGAAAACAAAAAAGAGAGGAGTGCGGTGTACTTTATAGATAGATAAAGCTGAAAGCTTAAAGGAGGCCTACGCTTGCAACAAGGAAAAAGCGAGCGCAAGGGATGAAAATTCAACCAAGGGGGGTCGAACAACAAGGGAAGGAGAAAGAGAGATAGAGAGAGCAAGAGAGAGCAACCAAGACAACATCGCCCAACCAATCCGTCAAGACCGACCCTCGCCCAATCCTATTTCCATATTTGGCCGTCTCTGACAAATAGCTACAATTAATTATTCCACTTCACACTGGCAAACACGCCAAACACCCCATTCAAATGCGTTCCCGCGTACGACACCACGTCTCCCATCGTATAGTTCTTCCCCGTCTGCACTCCGTTCAGCGCCTCCAGCACCAGATCCCCAATAAAATCAATAAAGACGAGATCGATCGCCCTGTCATCACTCCCCGTCGGTGCAGGCGAGCTAACATAAGCCGGCGAGTCAAAGAATGGCAACGGCGTGTGTAGAATGTCGTGCCTGGACAAGCCTGTAAACAAGCAGTGAGTCTAGCTGGACGATCGACCGGAAAGAAGAAATCGGCGACGCACATCGTGAGTCACATATCCGAGCGTGAGATTCGTCGCTTCGCCGCGGCGTTCGGGCCCGGTGCGTGAGTGCATCTCAGCAACCCAGCGACCATACACCTCCTCGACGTCCCCGCGCCCATAGCGCTCGGCCGCATCTGCACGTGCAAAGACATCACGTTTGCTATTCGCTCCCTCGCCGTTCAGCTTGGGCAAGATGGCTTTCGCGATGCCAAGTGGGACCGCAGGGATGTATTGGAACGCGTCATCGAACGGCGATACTGTCAGTTGGTCATTCCTCGTGAACGACCCCGCGTAGATGTCAAACCTGAGTGCCCCCGAGTTGACGATGATGATGTTAGGGACGTTCGCACGCGAATTGTTAACTGCGAGCGCGGTTGGAAGCACCTCGTCCGCCAGCAGGCTCAGCACCGACCCGTTCGACGGGAACGGATTTCGCGTCAGCGTATAGTCTTGCGGCGCCGTGCCGAATTTGAATCCGAGATCAAATCGCTTTGCTAGTTCTTTGAGACCTTTCGTGATTCTCAGGCCTTTGGAGGTGTCGAAAGATGAATCAGCGCGCTGCGTGTGGAACTAATGACGACCACCTCAATGACAGATATACTGTGCAGGAAAGGCAACACACGTCATACGTCACCCGGTTGGGATCGAGGTAGCGACGGTTGACAGTGAGGTTCTTCGTGCCACCTCGTTCGTCGAGATCTACACCTGAAAGGATATGTAAGCATCCCCTCCAACAAGGGTCATGTCGGGCTACCCACTCAGGAAACCTATATCGGCATTGAACGGGTTAAATATACCCACCCTACTCGCGTTGTCACTTACCGACAGTTTCCATGTACCGGCCACTCTCGAGGGCGATTGACCGTCCGTCGAATTGGACTGGGATATGCGTGAGACAGAGCAAGCATGCGCACAAGGCGACGCTTACGGCAATCTCGGATGTGCGAATGCCCACCGAATATCAAAATCGGCGTCGTGGGCTGTACGGCTCGAACGGCGTCGAAGACGATGGGCCCTAAGCATACGTCAATGAATTGCTCGTCCTCAGAGTCGCGAGTCCCACAATTGTCCCGTGCCACAGGCATATGGCTTCGAATGAAGCAAGCTTTAGTGAGGTTACATACATTCTGGGGAGAAGACATACCCAAGAAGGAGGAACAAGTCGGGTTCCTCTTTGATGGCATCCGCAAACTAACAGCATGGGCATGAAACCAGGGATGAAAAATGATGGATGGGACATCCTACCCAAGCTTCTTTGACCATATCCCCCACCGGTTGAACTGTGGTGTTGTGGTCGTTTCCTTTAAAGTTGAAGAGAACACCAAGGGAGGTGACTTTTCGACCTCTAGATAAACGATGAGAATCCTCGTTGCCAAGTCAAGGGTTCATGACCCACTTCCGCGTCATGAACTTGGCAAAGCGATCTGCGATTTGCGCGCACAGTCAAGGTCGAGTTGGTTGGAGGTAAGCTTTAACACTTACGTCCAACCGGCACGCTGACCACCGAGCCATTGGGACCCGAAACAGTGATGTTGACATTCGACGAAAGGTAACGGCCAGGAAACTTTGGAGCAAAGTTCAAGTACATGTCGAGGGTAACCGAGTAATTGTACAACTCGTGGCTGTACCCCGTCAACGACATGTCAGCGTCGCCCAGGATCCAAACTTGGGCAAGAGCACATACTTTCCGATAGCCAATACGTCATAGGGTAGTTTGTCGAAGAATTTGTTAGCCTATACGCGGTTGGGTCTTTGAATGCAATACATAGGAGAGAGCGCGTACTTCGTGCCCGTCGACGCCGTCTGGGGGGAATCCATCTGTGAGGCCGGTGCCTTCCGCATAGTCAGCTCGCAAGCTGGGAGAGAAAGAACCGGGATCACTCACCATCATGGAGGTCACCAGTGTCAACTAACAACAAGTCGACATCCTTCTCCTAAGCCAGATAATACACGCGTAAGCAACAGCTTCTCTCGGCTCAATAGCTCGCCTACTTACCTCTGCAATGTCTTTCATATACGCCACAAAGGAGGCAAAGTCGCCGAAATCTCCGCTAAGCACGTGTCGTAATCATTATACCATAGATGTGCATCCAAAGTAGGCCAAAGACACACCTATAGTATGGCTCCGGGAAAGACGTCTTCTGGTGTCCGAGCAGCCAGCCGTGGCTATCAGTGGTATGGATGACGTTGACGTCTCCCCAGATGAGCTGGCGCGAAGGCGGGGTAAGAGGCACAGACGGTTCAGCGCGTCGCACGTTTTCATGCGCATGGTCCCCATCTGGACAGGCTGCGACAGGGCTCGTTGACAGGGCGAGCGCCCCTCCGAATACAAGAGCGATGAGACGCATAATGACGACGGCTACCCAAGTCGAGGATGGGGGTCCTTTTGAAATATGATTGGGATTTACTAGGGCGCAATCACGAACAGCCATGGCGTCGTAAAGTCCACCGTTTCTTCGCACGATCACCGTTCTCTCGTCCTCCTGTCGTACGTAAAAGTGCCATGATACGCCGTATATCCCATCCACATAGAGGGATTGGTGTAGTCAAGAATCCACGAAGGCGGCGCAATTCAAAACCGAAAGGACACTAAAAACTCCCGTGAGTCAGTCTCCTTGCTGAAATGTGAGGAATCGCCCAGTGGAACGGTGTAGCGCTCTATGTATTGGGTATTGGGTTGCTATATGGGTCGGATATAGGGAAGCCATCGTCGATTCGTCGTAAATTTCCACTGCGCGAAGACCACCAGTTTTTTGCAACAAAGTCACCAATCTCAGCAGCAACTACGCTCAGGAAAAAGCATTGAAAGATTATTCCTGGGCACCACATGCTTCGGCTTTTGAGACAAACGAGTTTTGAGAGGTGCGAGACGTGATATATGATAAATGTATTCGTAGTCAGTGGGAAAATGACCGGCAAATCCCGGTCTAATTGTCAGTCGCTCGCATCAAAAAAATCAATCAAAAGACACAATGGCCATCTCAAATGAAGTCGATGAGGGCATCGATTTCTCGGATATCGAGGAAAAGTGCGTGCTTGTGCGTCCATAACATATAGGACATCATTCGAAAAGTTTCCTTCAGGTACAAGGTCCGCCTCGAAGAGGGCTTTAACCACATCCTAGTCGTCGACGGTGTCCCCGTCATCGACAAGTCAAAACTTGAAAAACTTTTGTCAAAAATCGTGAAAGAGTTTACACGGAAAGGTGCCGCCATCAAACCCGATGATATCTCCATGCCGTGGAACGACAGGACCGGAAAGAGTCATGGGTAAGTCCACCCACATGTGCGCCATAACCTGTCAAGTCGAGCCTCGCATAGATATGCCTTCATCGAATTCCGAAACGCAGACGCGGCAATTTACGCCCTCAACGAGATGAACGGCCATCCGTTCGATACAAAGCATACATTCCTCATCAACCGCTTTACCGACATCGAGAAATTTGCCGAGCTAGATGAGACGTATGTAGATCCACAACGAGAAGAGTACCATTCAAAGGTGCGTCCCCAATTTCACGTCGTAACTTTGGCAACATACGGATACACCACAGGAGCATTTACGTGCTTGGTTGGCTGATCCCCTGGGCCGCGACCAATATGTTACATATCGCGGAGATGAAGTCTCAATACGTTGGCACGGACGGCCTTCACAATGCGAAGTGGCCCACGAAGATCATGTACGCATATCTATGTTTGACTTGATCTCCCACTCAACATATCGGGTGTAGCAAAACCTACGAACAGAATTATACGTTTCGTGGTCCCCACTCGGTACATACATTGCTACCCTCCACCGACAGGGTGTCCGACTATACGGCGGCCCTTCCTTCCAGCTCCAAGACCGCTTCTTCCACCCCCTCGTCCGCCTTATTGACTTTTCCCCCTGCGAGCAATACCTCGTCACCTGGTCGCATGAGTCCATCGCCGTGTCCGAGGACATGCCCCAAGGCCCTCGCTTTTTCTCCCCCGAGGACGAGGGTAACAACATTGCCGTCTGGGACATCAAGACGGGTCACCTACTGCGTACCTTTCCCTCTATCCTTCCAGAAGGCGAGGGCGCGAAGAAGCAAATGGCTTGGCCCGCCCTCAAGTGGAGCGCGGACGACATGTATACCGCGCGGTTGACACCGGGGCAGCAAATTAGCGTCTATGAGTTGCCGAGCATGGGTTTACAGGGAAGGAAGAGCCTCAAAATCGAGGGCGTCGTCGATTTTGAGTGGTGTCCGCACGGAGAAAAAGACCGAGAGGATGCCGCAAAGGCGTCCAAGAAGCCTATGGAAAACATGCTTGCCTACTGGACGCCCGAAGTCGCCAACCAACCAGCCCGCGTAACGCTGCTCAGCTTCCCTGCTCGAATGGTTCTCCGCCAGAAAAACTTGTTCAACGTCTCAGAGGTAGGAATATGCAAGCGTGTCGCCAAATTCATCCATGGTGCTGACCTTTTTTTCAGTGTCGGCTGTATTGGCAGAATCAAGGCGACTTCCTCTGTGTACGCGTTGACCGCCACACCAAGACAAAAAAATCCATTTTCTGCAACCTCGAGATTTTCCGCGTACGCGAGAAGGACTTCCCTGTGGAAGTCGTCGAGCTCAAAGGTATGATACACTTGTGTTGTGTTGTCCTCTTCTTTTTTGATGCCTTCCGCAGATACAGTCACGGACTTTTCATGGGAACCAAAAGGCGAACGGTTTGTCATCGTGTCGAGCAGCGATCCCAATCTCGGCAACCCAGGTGGTGGTGTTACGATCAAAACGGATGTCAGCTTCTATCAACTCGACCACAGCAAGAACGACTTTAAGCTTCTCCGTATGTACACGGAACGTTGCCGTAATCGAATCTGAACCCTAACCGTTACCCTCGTCGCAGGCACCCTTGCCGGCCGCACGACAAACACCATCAGGTGGTCTCCGCGCGGGCGCCACGTCGTCCTCGCGACCGTCGGTTCGACGTCGAAATCCGAGCTAGAGTTTTGGGACCTCGATATCAACTCGGACGATACGGTCAGGAGAGATGCGCCCAAGGAGGAGTGGGCTGCTGGCATCCAACAACTTGGCGTGGCAGATCATTATGGCGTGACCGACGTAGAGTGGGACCCGAGCGGGCGGTACCTCGCCACCGCAGCGAGTGCCTGGACACACACTGTACTGTGCCAACCGGCTTTTTGCTAAGAGATTCCGTCTCATACTTACCGCTATCGTCGCGCGCTGCAGATCGAAAATGGGTACGCGATCTGGGACTTCCGCGGACAGGAGATCGAGAAGCGGCTGCTGGACCGATTCAAGCAGTTCCTGTGGCGGCCGCGGCCGCCGTCGTTGCTGACGAAAGAGCAGAAGCGGACGATCCGGAAAAACCTGCGGGAGTACTCGCGCACGTTTGAGGAGGCGGACGCGACGGAGGAGACGATGGTGAGTGCGGAACTGGTCGCGCAGCGCAAGCGCGCCGTGGACGAATGGAATGCGTGGCGGGTGCGCGTCGCGGAGGAGGTGGCGGAGGTCCAGCGCGTGGGTGGGAGGCGCGGCGAGCTGCCCGCGCGGAAGCAGGAGGAGGACAAGGAGGAGATTGAGGTGTGGATCGATGAGGTGATCGAGCAGGCCGAAGAAGTTGTCGAGTAGGCACCCGGGCTTTGTATAATGTCAACGATTCGCTCGTTTGTTTTTTGGGGGGCATGAGGTGTGAGCTTTATTATTCGTACGAGTGGTCACAAGGCGGAAGCATACATATGAACATAAAAAAATGAGAGGCATTGGGAGTAGAGGAAGGCATGCAGGGAGTGGAAAGCATATGTCAAGGGGCAGTGCATAGTACGTGTACAGGGACGGAGCGCATAAACCGAGCAGAAAGATGACACAAAAAGGGAGATCAAAAACCAAAAAAAGAGAAAATCATGATGGAAAAGCGCAATTGAACTACGCGTCGGCGCTCCAGGTACAAATACAACGAAAGCAAGCACACATGACAACTCCACGAGCGCCTAAAAGGAGCCCACGAGCGCTTGCGCCGAGAAGGTGAGCACGGTAAGCTCGCGCACGCGCTGCAGCGCGAGGGCGAGCGAAAACGCGACCGCGAACGCGGCAGCCTGGAGCGCGGCGAGCGCGCCGGGGACGAGGGCGAGGAGCCACCAGAGCGCGCAGAGCGCGACGAGG
>Ga0137390_10004143_pt1 | contig 12019 bp, 10 predicted proteins | sample 15con2h24AmetaG_FD_104937 | JGI IMG/M metagenome (GOLD analysis project Ga0137390, IMG submission 104937) | Vadose zone soil microbial communities from Angelo Coast Range Reserve, California, USA - 15con2h2.4A metaG | ecosystem: Environmental > Terrestrial > Soil > Vadose zone > Saprolite... | reverse complement strand
TCGGTTCGGTACCCGTGCCGGTCGAAGACGCACCCTCACCCCCTGCCCTCTCCCAGAGGTAGAGAGAGCCCGCCATGAAGGGCGAAGCCTGGCTCTGGCTCATCGGCGGCGTGCTGTTTGCCAGCTTGCTGCTGCGCGAGGGGCAACTTTTTGTCGTCGCACTGATTCTGCTCCTCGTGGCGGCGACGTCGCGGATCTGGGACCGCTATTGCCTCGTCGGGCTGGGCTACCACCGTTCGCTGGGACAGACCAGGGCCTTCTTTGGCGAGCAAGTTCCGCTCACTCTAGAGATCGTCAACGAAAAGCCGCTGCCGCTGGCCTGGCTCGAAATTGAGGACAACGTGCCGGGCTTGGAGCTGAAACTCCAGCCGGCCCACGTCGGGCCCTCGCACATCCCTGGTCGCCGTCTGCTGACCATGCTGTTGTCCGTGCGTTGGTACGAGCGCGTCCGCCGCCACTACACGGTGACGTGTGGCGCCCGCGGCTTTCACAACTTCGGTCCGGCCACGCTGCGGACTGGCGACGTATTCGGCCTGACCACCAGAGAAATGGAAATACCGAACGAGGATTACTTGCTCGTCTACCCCAAAATCATCCCCCTCGAACGCCTCGGCCTACCGGCGAGCAACCCGTTCGGCGACGTGCCGCGGCGCCAGCAATGGCTCTTCGAGGACCCGCTGCGTACTGTCGGCATTCGCGACTATCGCCCCGGCGATAGTCCCCGCCGCATGCACTGGAAGGCCACCGCGCGCGCCCCACACCAGGCGCTGCAGGTCAAACTCTTCGAGCCGACCACTGTTCATCGCCTGCACATCGTGCTAAACATCAGTACGGCGGGCCAGAACTGGTCGTGGCACGGCTACGACCCGGAGGTACTCGAGGCAGCGATCACGACCGCCGCGTCGGTGGCGAACTGGGGTGCCGAGCTAGGCTATCTCGTCGGCCTGGCCGCAAATGCCAAGCAGTTCCATTCCAGCGTGGCGGTGCGCTTGCCGCCCAGCCGCGACCCGCACCAGCTGATGCACATCCTCGAAGCACTGGCCAGGCTGGTGCCCATGCCGACGATGGCCCCCGAGACGCTGATCGAGCTGGAGAGCCGTGAGCTGGCGTACGGAACAACAGTAGTGATGGTCACCGCGGTGGCGACCGAGGCGCTGATGGATCAGCTGCAGCGCCTCCGCCGTGGTGGGCATCAGCCCGCGTTGCTGCTGATCACGTCTGATGAGCAGCCAATCGCGCCGATCGGCGGTATGCCGGCTTTCGCGATTCGCATCGCGGACACGGAGTAGTGGGGCCGACACTGTCAATGCCAGAGGGGTCCCCTCCGGGGGATAGATGGTCGACGCCGTGAATCGCCTGTCCCTGAGTCTTGGCCTGGCCGCCATGGAAGTGTGCTGGCTCGTCCCGTGGGCGGTGCTGCTCGGCCTCTGGACCGACTCTGCCCGGCCAAAACAGCTGCTGGCGCCGCCAAGCATTGCGGCGATCGTGCTGCTCGGCAGCCTGAGTACCCAGGCGCTCGGGCGCAGCGCGGCGGGGAGCCGCACAATGCGCCTGGTCATAGCTGGCCTGGGCCTACTGGTCAGTCTGATCGCCGTACGCATAGATCAGTACCCCGCCAGCGCCGGCCTGGACTGGCTTGGCCAATTGGTGGGCGCGCTCGCCGTGATGCTCGGCCAGATCAGCGTGCCAGCGCTGGCCTTCGGTTTGGGCCTGTTCCTGTGGTGGCGCGGCGTACGCCTGGGCATCCAGACGGCCAGCTACTCGGACGTCGAGAACGCCTTCCGCTGGGGCCTGGGACTGTTGGTGGTCTTCGCGCTGATCATGGCCATTTCAACGCGACCGAGCCTGCTCCGGGTGATCGAGGCGCAGACGACCCCATTCGTCGTCGCCTTCTTCTTTTTCAGCTTGCTTACGCTGGCGCTCGGGCGCCTGGAGAGCTTGCGCACGCGCACCCGTGCGTTGGGCATCAATTCGCAATGGCTGGGCGTGCTCGTAGTCGTGGCGGGCGTGGTCGTTTTGCTCGCGCTGCTCGTCGGCCAGCTGTTGTCGTTCGACCTGCTGCTGGTCGCCACGCGACCCCTGTTCGACTTGCTCGGGCTCGTGCTGTTGGTCCTGATCTACATCATCGTCATCCCACTGGCGTACGTGGTCGAGCTGTTGATCTACTTCATCCTGAGCCTGATCACCCCCGACCCGACCCGCCAGCCACCGCAGCCGTACCAGCCCGGGGAGGTCGATAACCTGCTGCAGCGCCTCCTGTCACAGAGCATCTCGCCCGAGCTGCTGGCGGCCCTGAAAGCGGTCGGCGCTGCGCTCGTGCTCGGCGTGGTGTTGCTGGTGATCGCGCGCGCCGCGGCGCGCTGGCGCTCGTCGACCACCGACGCGGATGCCTCGGGCGAAGAGCGCGATTCACTGTGGGATGCAGAGCGCTTCAAACGGGCGTTGCTCGCCTGGCTGCGGGCGCTCCTCCGCCGTGGCTCGCCGGCGCTGGCCATCGCGGGCAACCAGGTCGACGTTCCAGCGCAACGCGCCATTTCGCCCGCGTTGGCGTCCGTGCGCCAGCTGTACCGCCAGCTGCTGCGGGTCGGCGAGACGGCCGGCGCGCGGCGGCTGCCGATGACCACGCCCCTGGAACACCTGCCGTCATTGCAACGCACCCTCGAGCCAGACGAAGACATCGCTCGACTGACCGCGGCATACGTCGCCGTGCGCTACGCCGAAAAAGAGGCCTCTCCGGACGAGATTGCCAGTTTGCGCGAGCAGCTCGAGCACGTGCAGCCGCGGGATACAGGCGCCTGAGTTTTTGGCATACTCAGGTCGCGGGCCATGCGTCTTCTGCCCGGCTTTTCGCTGCCCCTGATCCTGGCGCTGCTGCTGATCGGCACGACGCCGACGGGTACTGGCGCGGGCCTCCACCAGTTCGACCTGATCCATCCGCTATTCGCGCACGTGCACATCGTGAATGGGCGCGTGCTGACCCACGACCAGGTCCAGCAGGCCACCCCGAGCACCCCTTCGCCTGGGCCAGCGCTCGGCGCAGGCGCGGGTGCGAATCAGAGCTCGATTGGCCTGGGGGTCAGCCCGGTCTTGCCGATAGCCATGACGGGCCTCGTCGGTGAGCAGCGCTCGCCGCGCCTGGCTACGCGCGTGCGCCCGCTCGCCGGGCGCATGCAGGACTCGCCGCCGGATCCACCACCCACGTCGGCCGCGTGACGCGTGGCGGCTGCGCCCACCTCCCGGCGCAGCAATCTCGGTCTCCGACAGTGGTGTAAAGGATCATGCTCGTGACACATCTCAAGACTTCGCGCCTGCTACGCGTGCTCGGCGGCGCCGCCATCATCGCTCTCTTTCTGGTCCCCGGGACGGCGCTCGCCCATGAGCGGCGCACCATCGCCAATGGCAAGTACGACGTGGTGGTCGGCTGGGACGTCGAGCCGGCCTACGTCGATATGAAAAACGCAGCGGGTATCCGCATCATGGATGCGGGCACGACCAACCCCGTCACCGGCGCCGACAAGACGCTGAAAGTGCAGATCCGCCAGGGTGCCAACACCCAGCCCTTCCCACTGCGCGCCGTGTTCGGCCAGAACGGCTACTACGTGGCCGACATTCTGCCCACGCGCGACGGCGAGTATCAGTGGATTTTCAGCGGCAGCATCAATGGCGACGCGGTCAACGAGACCTTCGATACTGCCGATGGCAAGTTCAACAAGGTCGAGCCGCAGGCAGCCCTGCAGTTCCCCTTGGCGTTGCCCGATCCAGCGCAAAGTAGCGCCGCGATGCAGGCGGCGCAGGCTGACGCGGCAAGCGCGCGGACGCTCGCGTACGTCGGCATTGCCGTGGGCGCGCTGGGCGTGCTCGCTGGCGTGGGCGCGTGGCTCACTCGACCCCGCGCAACGGTGGCTGGTGCTGGGCGGCCCGCCCGCGAGCGCATCTAACCCTCTCCAATGAAATTGCGATGCGTCGTCGCGGCCACTTGTCTCGTGGCCGTCCTGCTCGCACCCGCGACGGCGTTCGCGCACGCCAACCTGGAGCGCGCCGAGCCCGCCTCGGGCACGCAGCTCGACCAGCCGCCACGGCAGCTGCAGCTGTTCTTCAGCGAAGCCGTCGATAGCAGCTTCAGCCGCGTCCAGCTACTGAACGCGCAGCGCGACGCCGTCGATCGCGGCGACAGCCACGTCGCCCCGAACGATCCGCGATCGCTGCTCGTCTCGCTGCCCGACCAGTTGCCGAACGGCGTGTACACCGTCTCCTGGCGGACCTTGTCTGCAGTCGATGGGCACACGGTCAACGGCGCTTACCCGTTGATCATCGGGCCGATGCCGGCCGAAGGCGTCGCCGCAACCGCGGCGGCGTCGTCTCAGGCCCAGTTCGCGCCTGAGACGGCCGTCGGCCGCTGGTGGTTCTCACTCGCCGCGTGCGCTCTGTTCGGCACGCTGCTGAGCTGGCGGTTCGTGTTTCGTCCGCTGTTCGGGCGGAGCAACCCGGCTGCGCTGGCCGTTGCCGCCGCACGCAGCAAGCGATTGGCCGTCATCAGCGGCATCGTCTTGCTGGTCGGCACGCTCTTCGTGGCGGTTGCCCAGGCATCGGCCGCCGCCGACGTGCCCCTCTGGGGCGTCTTTGGCCAGCCGTTGTTCGACCTGCTCAGCCGTGGGCGGTTCGCTGCGTTGTGGTGGACGCGGCTGGCGCTGGTGGTGCTGGCGCTAGCGCTGGTCGCCTGGCGCGGGCTGGGCCGCTGGCCTGGTCAGGTGGCGCTGGTCGCGACGGCTCTGGCACTGGTCACGAGCAGTCTGAACAGCCACGCGGCGGCGCTGCTGTCGGGCGCCTATCTAGCCGTGGCCGTCGATTGGCTGCACTTCAGCGGCGTCGCCGCCTGGATCGGTGGCCTGTTCAGTCTCATTTACGTCCTGCCAGGAGCGGTGCGTGCCAGCCAAGCGATGGGCGATCGCGTCCTGGCTCAGGCCGTCGCGCGTTTTTCAGAGATGGCATTGATTGCCGTCGGCGTCATCGTGGCCACAGGGACGTTTCAGGCCTGGCTGGAGGTAGGCTCATGGGAGGGTTTGGTCCAGACCGCATATGGCCTGAGCGTGACCATCAAGATCGCGCTTCTGGTGCTGATGCTGGCGCTGGCCGCATTCAACTTGCTGATCGTTCGGCCGGGTTTGGCGCGCAAAGCGGTCAGTGGCTCGGCCGCGGCGTCAATGCTCGCCCGTCGCTTCGCACTGGCCGTCCGCGGCGAAGCCGCCCTGGCGCTCATCGTGCTGCTCGTCGCGGCGGTGTTGACCGGCTTCTCGCCAGCCCGCGAAGAGCTTGCCCGAGGCGATCTGCAGGGCGGTGCGGTCGACCGTCAGGTGAACGCCAACGGACTGTCGGCGCGCATTCAGATCAGCCCGGCCGTGCTGGGCGTCAATCGGCTGGCGATCCAGCTGCCGGGGACCGATCCCACACAGGTCGAGCGCGTCCAGCTCACGTTGACCTACCTGGACGCGGAGCTCGGCAGCCAACCCGTGGTGCTCCCGCAGGCGCCGACTGCCCCGGACACCTGGGAAACAACGTCGCCGCTGCTATCGCAGGCGGGCACATGGCAGGCTGAGATGCTCGTCCGCCGAACCGGACAGGACGACGCGCGCACTGCGTTGCGCTTCCTCGTCGCCGGGCCGGGTGGGGCGGGCCCGCCTCTCGCCAGCGTCAGCGGGGCGTACCCGCTGTTGCCATCGCCTCTGGTGAGCGTGGCCTACGCGCTGATGGCCATCGGCATCGGCGTAGCGGTCATGGCGGCGATTCGCGCCGCTCGCGAGCCACGGCGGCGGCGGGGGTTGCAGCGCCAGGCGGCGATGGTCGGCGCGGGCGTGGTCATCATCGCCTGCGGCGGCTACGTGAACGTGGCCGAACAGCGCAACGGCGTCCCGCTGGACGTGGCCAACATCCGCGACCCCATACCGCCCGACGAGCGCTCGCTGGCCATCGGCCGCGACGTGTACACGGCCTACTGCGAAACCTGTCACGGCGAGACGGGCCACGGTGACGGACCGACTGGCTTGCGCCTCGTGCCGCGCCCGGCTGACCTGCGCATTCACACCGCGCCAGGTGTACATACCGACGGCGAGCTGTTCTACTGGGTCAGCTACGGCTTCCCGAATTCGGCGATGCCGGCCTGGAAGGACATCCTGACCGAAGAACAGCGCTGGAGTGTGCTCAACTACGCGCGGGCCACCTTCGGCAACTCCGGCGACGCACCGCCGCCCGCAACTGGCGTCCTCGCCCCATCGCCGAGCCCAAAGCCGTGACGGCAATACGCCTCATCGGGATCGGGCTTTTGCTGCTGCTGGCAGTGGTGGCCCCCGGCCGCGCGACCGCGCATGCGGTGCTCCTGCGCAGCATTCCACCCACTGGCCAGACACTCCAGCGCGCGCCCGATCAGGTCCAGCTGCTGTTCAGCGAGCCCATCGATCCGGCGTTCAGCAGCGTGCGCGTGCTCGACAGCTCCAAACAACCCGTCGATCGCGGCGACGGCGGTGTGGACCCGAACGACGATCACCAGCTCTCGGCCTCGCTCAAGCCAGGCCTGGCCAACGGCATCTACATGGTCGCGTGGCGCAGCCTGTCCACGATCGACGTCCATCCTGACGAGGGCCAGTACGCGCTATACATCGGCGTGCCTGTCCCGACAGGTGCATCGGCGACGACCGCGAGCCAGATTACAGCCACGCCCGAAACAACGCTCGGTCGCTGGTGGTTCTACCTGGCGGCGAGCCTCTTCGGCGGCGTCCTGGCCACCTGGAAGCTGGTCCTCAGCGGCGCGCTCAAGGACGACGTGCGGGCCACGGTGCGGCGGCGCGCCTACCAGCTCATCGTCCTCGGCGGAGTGCTGCTCGTCCTGGGGACGCTGTTCATGGCGGTGGCGCAGGCCGCGGCGGCCGCCGGCGTACCGCTCAACGAGGCCATAGGTCGGCCGTTGTCTGATCTGCTGTTGCGCGGCCGCTTCGCCAGCATCTGGTGGCCACGACTCGGACTCGAAGTCGTCAGTTTGCTGCTGGTGGCCATCGGCGGCCTGGAGGGCATGGCCGCCGAAAGTGCGCTAGCCACCCTCCCCGCGGTCCTACTGACGAGCAGCCTGACCAGCCACGGCGCCGCCCTGCCCAGCGGCCCTGCCGCGGGCATTGCCGTGGATTGGCTGCACATCGTCGGCGCCACCGCCTGGGTCGGCGGCCTGATCAGCCTGGCCGTATTGCTGCCCGTCATTTACCGCACAGTGAGATCAGGTACAGAGAGTGACAGCGCCGCCATTCCGCGGCTGATCAGACGATTTGGCCGGTTCGCCCTCGCGGCGTCTGCGATCGTGGTGCTCTCAGGCGTGGTCCAGGCCGGCATCGAAGTCGGCTCCTGGACAGGCCTGCTCGACACCGCCTATGGCGAGCTGGTGCTGATCAAAGTCGGCCTGCTGGCGGCGATGCTGGGCCTGGCCGTGTTCAACGACCGCCGCGGCAAAGCGCAGCATGTGGGGGCCAACGTGCTGCGCGGTGGCGTGCGCGCTGAGCTCGTTCTGGGTCTGCTCGCGCTGGCCACGGCCGCGATGTTGACGGGGACGCCGCCGACGCGCGGCAGCCTGTAGCGAACTAGCGCCCGCGCGGTGGTGGCCGGCGCGGCCCGAAACCGCCGCCCCCGCCTCGGCCAAAGCCGCCGCCGCGTTTGGGCGGCCCCTTGCCGAAGGATGGCCGATCGCCTGGCCCACCCCGCGGGCGGAACTCGCGTTGGTCGTCGCCATCGCGCGGTGGCCGATTGCCGAAGTCCCGCGGCGGCCGATCGCCGAAGTCTCGCGGAGGTCGATCGCCGAAGTCTCGCCGCGGCGGCCGATCGCCGAAATCTCGGGAGGGCCGGTCAAAATCGCGTGGCGGCCGGTCGCCAAACTCGCGTTGGCCAGCCGATCCGAAATCTCGAGAGGGCCGATCGCCCGAGTCCCGTGGGCCTGGCGCTCCGCCGCGCGGTCCGCCGGCTGGCCGCCAGGTGCGGCTGCTGGTAGTCGCGTTGCGCGTGTGCTCCGGGGATTCGAGGTGCCAGCTCAGTGCCGCGGCAATTGCGCTAGCGATGACCGCGGCCAGTGCGGCGTCGTCGAGCTCGCCATCGGCGTCGCTGCGCGCCTGCGTCAGCTCGGTGCGAATGCGCCGCCGCAGCTCGGCCTCGACGGCCGCCGTTGTGCGGGGCGTCGGACGATTAGACCGGGGTGCTTCTGACATTGGCCACTTGTGACTGGAGGAACGCAAACGTCCGCTGCTGCTCTTCAGCGGACCCGAAGACGCTGGCGTTGAGCTCGGTCCCGCCAGCGCTTTCAATCTCCGCGAGCTGCCGCTCGACATCTGCTTCGGAGCCGACGACGGCGACGTCGGCTGGATTGGCTGCACCCTCGCGATCGAGCATGGCCTTGTAGGACGGCAGCTGGCCGTAGCGCTCGAACGCCCGCGCCGCGCGGGCACGAGCCGCCTCAGGGTCGTCTGTGACACAGATCGGCAAACCGACGATGATTCGTGGTGCTGGTCGGCCGGCGTTGCGCGCGGCCTCGGTGATGATCGGCGTAACGTGCGCGGCCAGGGTCTTCGGCCCGACCATCCACGTCGCCGTCCCGTCGGTCTGTTCGCCGGCCAGGCGCAGCATGCGCTCGCCCAGCGCCGCCAGAGTGACCGACGGCGCCTTGATCTCCGGCAGCGCGAGCTGGACGTGCGACTTGAAGCGCCTCCCCGAGAACTCCACGCCTTGGCCGTGCAGCAGCGGCTGCAGGATGGCCAGATACTCCTGCATGTATTCCACGGGCCGTTCGAACGACAAGCCCCACACGTTCTCGACGACCGGCCGATGCGAGAGTCCGATGCCGAGCGTGAGCCGACCGCCGATCGCGGCCTGGGTCGTGAGCGCCTGCTGCGCCAGGGCGACCGGGTGGCGCGGATAGACCGGCACGACCGCCGTCTCGAGCTCGATTTCCGGGACAACGCGCCCCGCCAGTGCAATGACCGTGAGTACGTCGGGGCCCTGCAGCTGCGCGAACACCACCTTGTCGAAGCCATGGCGCGCGTACGTCGCGACTTGCTCGATCAGCTCGTCGATCGTCGCCGCCCGGCCGCGCGCGGCCTGATTGGTACCTACCCCGATGCGCATGCGTGCTCGATAGAGGGTACGCCGGTTAGGCTCGCTTCAGCCGAGTTAAATACTTCGAGCGAACTTTGGCGACTTTGGGCGCGATCACGATCTGGCAATACGGCTGGTACTGGTTCCGTTCGAAGTAGTTCTGGTGGTAGCCCTCGGCGGGGTAGAAGCGGTCCAGCGGCGCGACTTCGGTGACGATGGGGTTCTTCCAGATGCCCGAGGCCGTGGTTTCGGCGATCACCTCGCGGGCGGTCTGCTCTTGCTCGGGTGACTCAAAGTAGATCGCCGAGCGGTACTGCGTGCCCACGTCGGCGCCCTGGCGGTTCAAAGTGGTCGGGTCGTGGATGGTGAAGAAGACTTCCAGGATCTCGCGGAAGGAGATGGTCTGCGGATCGAACGTGACCTGGACCACCTCGGCGTGGCCAGTCCGACCGCTGCACACCTGCTCGTACGTCGGGTTGTTGACGTGGCCGCCCGCGTAGCCCGAGATCACGCGCTCGACCCCGCGCAGCTCGGCGTAGACCGCCTCGAGACACCAGAAGCAGCCGCCCCCCAGGGTGGCAGTTTCAGAGTTCGATTTCTCGGCGGTGCTTTCGTTGTTGTTGTGGTTGTCGCTGCTGTGGTTGTCCATCGTCGCTCCCGGGTCGAGCCCTACAATTGGCCTAAGTATGGCTGAGGCTGAGCCCGGCGGCGATTATGGCGAGGCCGGCCTGGCCCAATCGACCGCGTACCACATCGAAGGTGGCGTCGAGCTGCGCGGCACGCTGCCCATCTCTGGCGCCAAAAACGCCGTCCTGAAGCTCATGGCGGCGGCGGTGCTGTGCGACGAGCCGTGCACCATCGGCAACGCGCCGCGCATCGCCGACGTCGAGTACATCCTCGAAGTCCTGTGCGATCTGGGCGTCGACGCCCGCTGGATCGGCGACCACGAGCTGCAGATCCACGCGCGGCAATTGGACTGGGAATTCATCCCGCTCGAGGCCGCCAAGCGGCTGCGCGCATCGTTTGTCTTGCTCGGCCCAATGCTCGGCCGCAACGGCAAGGTCGTCATCCCCAATCCGGGCGGCGACCGCATTGGCCGGCGGCCCGTCAACGTCCACGTCGAGGCTTTGCGTGCCCTGGGCGCCGAGATCGACTACAAGTGGGGCTACTACTACGCGCGCGTGCCCGGCGGGCTGCGCGGCGCCGATCTGCGCTTGGCCGAAGCCAGTGTCACCGGCACGGAGAACCTGTTGATGTCGGCCGTGCTGGCCCAGGGCCGCACGACCATTCGCAACGCGGCCGCCGAGCCGGAGGTCGACAACCTGATCGACTTTCTCAATGCGCTGGGCGGTCGTGTGCGACGTCTCGAAGACGTGCACACGATCGAGGTCGAGGGCGTGCCGCGCGGCTCGCTGCACGGTGCGCACATCGACGTGATTCCGGATCGCGTCGAGGCGGGCTCATTTGCGATGGCCGCCGCGGTCACCGGTGGGGAGCTCTTTCTCGAGGGGGCGCGCGCCGACCATCTGGGTGCGTTCCTGGACGCCTGTCGCAAGACGGGCATCGACATCGCCTGTGAGCCTGGCGGGATCCGGGTTGGTGGCAAGCCGCCCTTCCGCGAGCACCGTGTCAGTACCGAGATCTACCCCGGCTTTCCGACCGATCTGCAGGCGCCGTTTTCACTGGCGCTGGTCGAAGCCGACGGCGTCAGCACCATCAAAGAGAACCTGTATGAGGATCGCTTCGACTACGCCACGGCGCTTCAGCAGATGGGCGCGAGCATCCACGTCTTCGACTCGCACACCGCCGTGTTCTACGGTCCGAGCCAGTTGCACGGGTCTGAAGTCGAGATCCCCGATCTGCGCGCCGGCGCGACGCTGATCCTGGCGGCTTTGGCCGCCGACGGCGAGAGCCGCATTACGGGTATCGAGCACGTCGCGCGGGGGTATGAGGACCTCGTCGGCAAACTCGCCGGCGTCGGCGCCCGCATTACAGAGGAGCTTCCGTCTTGCCAGTCGAAGAGCTAGTTCACGCCCCGGATGGTCTGGTGGTGCGCTGCCTGCGCAACCTCGGGCCGTACGAAAACAACATTTTTATCGTCTCGGATGCGGGCTCAGGCGAGGCCTACGTCCTTGACGGTGGCTTCGAACCTTCCTCGATTGCAGCGGCGGTTGCTGGGCTGAACGTGCGGGGCATCCTGATCACCCACGGCCACCGTGATCATCACGAAAACGTCGGCACGCTCAAGGGGCTGCTGAAGGCGCCCGTCGCCATTGGGATTGACGATGCGGCGATGCTCAGCGTGGAAGCCGACTCGCTGATCGTGGATCAGCAAAGCCTTATGTTTGGGCCATTTTTTCTCCAGGCCATCCACACGCCTGGTCACACACCCGGATCTACCTGCTTCTTGATTGGCCAGCACCTGTTCACCGGCGACACGCTCTTCCCCGGCGGCCCAGGCAATACGAACCACGATCCCGTTCGCTTCGAACGCATCATCGCCAGCATTAGAGAGCGCCTGCTCACGCTCCCCGACGACACAAACGTCTACCCCGGCCACGGCCGAGATACAACGATCGGCGCGGAGCGCCCGTATCTAGAAGAATGGATCTCCCGGGGCTGGTAACTTCCTAAGAAGGGGGAGGCGCACTTCTTCCGGGTTATGGGGGCTGCGCCCCCCTGGGGCCAGTCGTTGCTCCGCTCGTGCCGCGCACTCCTTCCCGCCCCCACCCCCCGCTTGATGGGGCTTCGCCGGCCCCGTACATTCCAGGTTCCGAAGCGATCGGCCTGAAGGGGGTCCCGACCGCGGATAGCACGTCGCGGGGGGTCGCCGCGGGAAGGAGTGCGCAGCGAGGCACGAGCGGAGCAACGACTGGCGGCGGGGGGCGCAGCGCCCCCGACC
>Ga0137390_10004138_pt1 | contig 12026 bp, 10 predicted proteins | sample 15con2h24AmetaG_FD_104937 | JGI IMG/M metagenome (GOLD analysis project Ga0137390, IMG submission 104937) | Vadose zone soil microbial communities from Angelo Coast Range Reserve, California, USA - 15con2h2.4A metaG | ecosystem: Environmental > Terrestrial > Soil > Vadose zone > Saprolite... | reverse complement strand
TTTACGACTACAATTCCCTTGCGGCATCTAAATAGCTGCATGCAGGCTCTATCCGCCGAGTTGCGGAGGGGCACTGGAGGACATCGTGAGTCTCACTCCGATTGGCGCTCCGCGCCAGAAAATCACTGTCGCATCCCTTCGTGAAAAGAAGCTCCACCACGAACCAATTACTTGCCTGACCGCCTACGACTATTCCGCCGCGCGGCTGGTGGATGAAGCTGGCATTGACATGGTCCTGGTTGGCGATTCGCTGGCCATGACTATGCTTGGCCACGAGAACACGCTCTCAGTCACGGTGGACGAAATGCTGCACCACGTCCGCGCCGTGCGCCGTGGAGTCAAGAACGCGCTGCTGCTTGCCGACCTGCCTTACGGGTCTTATCACGTAAGTGCGAATGAAGCTGTCCGCAATGCCACACGCTTTGTGAAGGAAGGCGGAGTTGAGGTGGCAAAAATCGAAGGCGGCGAGAAACGCGCTGACCTGATCCGCCAGATCATTGACGCCGAAATTCCTGTCGCCGGGCACATTGGCCTCACTCCACAGTCGGTGAATCGCATGGGCGGCTACAAAGTCCAAGGCAAATCTTTGTCTGACATCGAACAACTGATGCGGGATGCGACCGCGCTCGACCGCGCCGGCGTGGCTTGCATTTTTCTGGAAGGAATTCCGCGGGAAGTGGCGGATTTGATCACCGGCGAGGTCTCTGCTCCGACTATTGGCATTGGCGCCGGCCCCGGGTGCGATGGGCAGGTGCTCGTTTTTCACGACATCCTGAACCTGACCTTCGGGCCTCCCGCAAAATTTGTGCGCCGCTACGGAGACGCAGCCGCCGAGATCACGCATGCTGTGCAGGCCTATCGGGCCGACGTGCTCTCACGGCAATATCCCGCGGACAACGAGTCGTACCATCCTTCGCCGGAGACGCGGCAGGCACTGGAAGCGGTACTGGAGCGGAAGCGGGCAATGCGCGGACGGCGGCAGATTACGGCGGTGGAATAGGGGATACAAGAAGTTCCAAACCTTTTCAACATCTCGTACCTTGGCGCGTGAGCCAGTGATTCGTCGCAAGTACCCTTCGGCGCACTCAGCTGCCAGAATGGGCCGTTTGGAGGAAGGCACCAATGAGGATCAGGCCATCGTTCTGAGCATTGCAACTCTTTCGAGCAGAACGGCGCCCGTGCGTCACAACTCCGCCTCAGTCATCGTCTGAGTGAAATAGTGGTCTCCGTAAAGGTTGTCGCATTTTGGACAACCAAAGCACCAATACCATTGCCTCATCCAGTTGGTCCAGCGACGCTTAACTGAAAATCACAAATCTTTTGCTTCTGTAGCGAAGAGCTCTTTTACAACGCGCCAATTACGCAACGCGCTGTGTGGGTTTTGAGCAAGAATGTCTACCTCCCCAGGCTCTCTCTCGACGTGTTCAGCCCCGCAATCAGATCGCAGAATTCGGCGTGTGTAGAAGACTTCGTAACGCGAGCGACAGGACGGTTTCCAGCATTCGACGGTGCAAACCACGAGCTGCACTTGGCTAACCGTATAGTTTCTTTGTTCACAAAAACGAATCCGACGCTCTAAGCGGGCTGCGACGAAGTCACGTAAACTCAGCGTCTTGTGATCGACGATGACATTGAATCCAGAGTCTGCCAGAGAAAGCCTGAATATAGGTAGGTCTCGTTCAGCGGTAAGCCGCTCCAGTTGATCGGGGTCGGCTCGCTGGCCTATTGGAGAAGGTAACTTCCTGAAGAGCCAGTAGCACTTGACATCGGGGCCGTATGCCGCATGACGCTCTCTCGTCCCTTCAAGCGACTGTCTTGACCACTGGATCTCGAAAGCGACGCGATGGCGCCCTCGCATCGCGTAAACATCGGCTCGCCAGTTGTCTCCGGCGAATTCGGAAAGAGCATCCCATCCGAGCTCGTCACAGACCCGCACTGTCTTGGCCTTAGCTGCAAGGTGCTCCGCGGATTCCCCTTCAGCACCGCAATGGCTGCCTGGCGAGTGAGCAAAGTGTCGCGTCCCAAGCCGACTGGTGCGTCGGTAGGCCGGCGCGTCACAACAGGGCATCCGAAGCTGTCGTGATCCCTTCAGGGCCTGCCATTGTGTTTCAGATAGAAGCGCCGCGTTTAGTGAACACCCATCGAGTTGCGCACGCAGAGGCATTTTGCGGCAAATTACCGAATTTTTCAGCGACTGGCTAGTCCGTCAGTGCACTCGGGATTCTATTCACGTTCGGCCTCGGCACGGCGCTCAGTGATCAGCTCATCGACGAGAGATGCCCCAGTCTCCACGTATTGACGCACGCGGCGCTGTGCTCGTGCGATAGGGCTCTTCAGTGTGGTTATGCGCAATTCGTCGTTTTCAATACAAACTATGACCTGATCGCCACCGCTGATATTCAGAGCCTTCAGAAAAGGCCTCGGTATAGTTATTCCGCCTTTCTTGTCCACCAAGACGCGTGCTTCTCTGTTTTTTTGGTGTCTTCGCCATAACCCTTTTTCACACTATCGGACATTCGGAGCTCTGCATGAGGGCGAGTAACGGGCGAGGATACCCGTCGCTCCACGGTCGAGACTTAGTGCTTCAGCCCCAACGCTTGCAGTGTCACATCGTCTGGCGTGTTCGGGCCTCCCTTCGGGCCGTTGACTACGCCGAAACCACGGCTGTCGTCTCCGCCACCGTAGTCCCACATGTTCCAGCCGATGCCGTCACGCTCAAGCGTCGAGCGTACGTCATGCAGCCAGCGCGCGCGGTCCTGCGGCTCGGAGTATCTGCGGAAGACTCCGAACTCATTGCAGGTAAGTGGCACGTTCCAGTGCTTGGCCCATTCAGCAGCCTGGCCAATCTCAACTGAAATACGGTGCGCATCCCAGTGGTCCAGTCCGTAGCGCAGCACGATGAGGCGGTTCAGCGGATCTGGCTCCGAAGCCGCGACTTTCTGTGCTGTTTCCATGCTCGCCGGATAGGCCAGATTGCTCTCAAAATGCCAGTAGTTCACTCCCCAAGTCGCTCCCTGGTGGGTAAAGACATGCGGGTCGTAGAAATGGAAGTTATAGATGACGTTGGGATCGGGGAGCGGGGTCAAAGCCACAAGGTCCTCAACGTCAGACCAATTGGCCCCGGCAGCAATAATCGTGTGCTGCGGTGCTCCCTCGCGAATCGCCGCCGCAAGTTTCGCCTGCACTCCAGCCCAGCGATAGCGGTCACGGAATTCCGGTTCGTTCAGCACTTCGAAGAAAACCATCTCCGGGTCGAGGTTGGAGTAGTGCCGCGCCACCGCTCGCCAATAGTCGGAAAATTGTTCGACGAAATCATCATGCTGCACAAGGCGCTGCTTGAACTCGCTTTCCGGATGCATGTCAATGATGACGGCGAGACCGTGGTCGAGAATCATCTTTATGGCGGCATCGAGATAGCCGAGATACTCCGGCGGAAGCTGGTCAGCCTGATTGTGGCGCATCATAGGCTCGGGATTAACGCTCAGCCGAACATGGTCAAAGCCCATGGACTTGATCAGCGCGATATCGTCGGTCGTGACCCAAGTCTCGAGATGCTCTTTGGTGTAGCCCTTGGGATCGTAAACCTGCGCGAACCACTCACTTAGACTAATGCCGTGGCGAAGGTGCGCGGAGCGCCTCTGGGCGAGAGAAGCACTGGTTTGGGCGAAACAGGAGGAAGAGGCAAGGATCACAATCAGCAAGACCATTTTGCGCATAAGGGGATGAGTTTATTTCATCTGTGCTCTTCCTTTGTGTCCTCTGTGGTTAGAAAACCCCTTAACCACAGAGGACACAGAGGTTCACAGAGGCAAGCACTATTACGTTCAGCTCAAGATCGGCAGCGCACGTATCCGCTTCTTGCTTGCGGAGTAAATCGCATTGCACAGCGCGGGCGCGAGTGGCGGCACGGGAGGCTCTCCAGCTCCGGTTGGCGGCTCTGTGCTGGGCACAAAATAGGCTTCGACCACCGGAGCCTCGTTCATGCGGATCGGCTGGTAGTCGTCGAAGTTGCCTTGCACCACGCGGCCTTTGTCGATTGTGATCTGTGCTCGTAGTGCATTGGTCAGCGCGTAAATCACTCCACCCTGAATTTGCTGTTCGAGAATGTTCGGGTTTACAACGGTGCCGCAATCGAGCGCTGAAACGACGCGCTGGACGCGCGGTTCGCCCTTCTCCATTGAAATCTCGACTACCTCTGCGGCGTAGGAGTTGAAAGATCCGAAGCAGGCAATCCCGCGATATCGTCCTGCCGGCAGCGGCTTGCTCCAGCCCGCTTTTTCGGCAGCGAGTTGCAGCACTCCACGCATGCGCGCAGTCGACCAGGTGGAACCGCCACACTTGACCTCCTCGTCTTTCGCCAGGAGATGAAGCCGATACTCGAGTGGATCTTTTCTTGCAGCCGCAGCCAATTCGTCCAGGAAGCTCTCACTGGCAAAACCCGTCTGCAGGGCGTACACCGATCGCATCCATCCCAGCGGCACTGGAGTCTCCGTGATTATCGACTCGAGCGAGAGGTTCGGGACTAGGTAGATCAGAGGGCCCTGATCGGCGAGGTCGGGGTCTGCTCCATTGGTCAGTTGCGAGCCCTTCTGGCCATTGATGGATGGCGTAATGATGCGATGAGTAATCGCCAGCGGCCATCCGTCCTCATCCAGGGTGGCACTTAACTTGTGCAGACTGAGCGGACGATAGGTGGAGCAACGCATGTCGTCTTCGCGTGTCCAGACAACTTTCACCGGCGCATGGATGGCCTTTGACACCAACGCAGCCTCGACGGCGTAATCGTACTCGAGCCGCCTGCCGAAGCCCCCGCCCAGCAGCGTGATGTTCACTTTTACCTTCTCGGGCTTCAGTCCCAGGACCTGCGCAACGTTGTCGCGGCAGTCTTGCGGAACTTGCGTAGGCGACCAGATCTCACATTCGGTCCCGCGGAAGTGTGCGGTGGTATTGCCTGGCTCCATGGGAGCATGGGCCATGAAAGGAAGCTGATAGCTGGCCTCAATCTTGCGTCCGGAAACTTTCGACACATCGCCAACGGTGAAAAACTTCACCGCCTTGCGGTCATCGGCGTTCTGCAGGGAATCGAGGATCGCCGTTGAGCTCAGGTTCTTGTTCGGGCCCTCGTCCCACGTAATCTTCAGCGCGCGGCGGGCCTTGATTGCGTTCCACGTGCTGTCAGCGACCACAGCCACCGCCGAGTCGCTGATTTTTCCAACCAAGCTTACGCCTGGCACTTGCTGAGCTGCGGTTGCGTCGAAGCCCGCAACCTTTCCGCCGATTGACTCGCAGCGCGCGAGTGCAGCGTACTGCATTCCGGGAACACGGAAATCCATCCCATAGATGGCCGAGCCATTTACCTTGGAGGGAGTATCCAAGCGTGGAATGGGCCTTCCGACGATTTTGTAGGCCCCGTGCTTCAGCGGCGGATTGTCGGGGACAGGAAGTTTCCCAGCCTTCGTGGCCAGCGCACCATAACTGAGCTTGCGGCTCGAGGTGGAATGCATGACGAAGCTGCTTGCTGCCTTGCAGCTTGCAGGCGCCACCGACCATTCCTGCGCGGCAGCACTGATCAGCATTTCGCGCGCTTGCGCGCCCGCTTTGCGCATCGGGTCCCAGGTGGTGCGGACACTCGCGCTTCCGCCCGTTCCCTGGTCACCGAAGAGCGTACTCGCGCCCGCCTGCTCGATCGTGATTTGCTTCCAATCGGCTTCAAGCTCCTCAGCAAGGATCATGGGTAGCGAGGTCCACACTCCCTGGCCCATCTCCGAGCGAGCTACAACGATAGTGATTTTGCCATCGGGCGTAATCGTCAGATACGCATTCGGCGAGAACGCGACCTCGGCTTCAGCATGGGCGCGTGATGGCAGGTAAAACCCAATTGCCACTCCAGCTCCGGCAGCAGCCGAGGTCCCCAAGAATGCCCGGCGCGAAAGGGAACTCACTTTGCACCTCCCGCGTTGGAGGCGCGGCGGATCGCGCGGCGGATGCGATCGTAGGTACCGCAGCGGCAAATGTTGCCGGACATGTACTCGGTGATTTCGTCGTCTGAGGGATGCGGTGTCTTTGCCAGAAGCGACGCAGCCGCCATGATCTGTCCGCTCTGGCAGTATCCGCATTGCGGAACATCTTCGGCGATCCACGCTTGCTGCAGTGGATGCAACCCGTTCGCTCCGAGTCCCTCGATGGTTTTGATGTTCTTGCCCGCGGCCTGCGAGACCTGCATAGTACACGAGCGGGTCAGCGCGCCATCGACGTGAACGCCGCACGCTCCGCAAAGGCCTGCGCCACAACCGAACTTCGTGCCGGTCAGTTGCAGAGTGTCACGCAACACCCAGAGCAAGGGAGTGTCTGGAGAAACATCTACTGTTTTCTGGTTGCCGTTTACGTGCAGAGTGAAAGTTGCCATTAGCGAAGTTTAGAAGCCGGAAACATCCTAGCGCAAATGAAGAAAAAGGAAAATCGCGGCCAGCGGATCCGCGAGATGCGGAAGACTACTTCATTTCCTGCAGCTTCGTTGACGCCAACTGTGCTGCCTCGGTCTGTGGAGCTTCCTTTTGGACTTGCTCGTACAGCTTCTTGGCATCCGGGGTCATTCCGGCTGCCTGATAGGTTTCTGCGAGTTCGATTTCCGCCGCAGATTTACCTACTGTTCGTGTCGGCTTGTCCATAAGCTGCTTGTAGAGATCGACCGCATCTTTGGTACGGTTGGTATTGCGATAAACGGAAGCCAGAGCAAGTTTCGCCAACGCAGAGAGGTCCTGGTTGTAGTAACCAGCAACGCTCTTCAACTCGCGTTCCGCCGCGGCATTGTCCCCGAGGCTGGCTGCGGTCACTCCCAAGAAATAGCGGGAGAGATCGGCAGCGTGAGTGTGCGGATACTTGTCCACTACGGCTTGGAACTGCTTGTGAGCTTCGGTGGCCCGTTCCTTGGACGAAGCAAAACTCTGATAGTCGGGCTGCGCCGGCATTCCAGCGGGACGCACGGGCCTGTCCAGCGCTTGGACGGCTTTGCCGAAATCAACACTGGCTTTGTCATCCTGCCGCTCAAGGTAGTACCAGCTTCCAAGGGCCGCTGCGACGACGACCACTAACACGGCGGCCACCACGATCAACTTGTTCTGGTGCTCAACCGTCCAGTGAACGGTGTTCTCGGCAACCTGAATTGTGGCGCCTCTGAATCTGTCTTGCTTGAGTTGGCGACGGGCTTCTGCGCGCACAAACTTCCCTTCTACGTGGAGAGGATTGCGAACTCCCAGTTTATCAGCGGGAAATCAGGAGCGTCAAAGAAAGCAACTACTTGGAAGCTTCCTCGAGGATCCCTTGCTCGAGCTTTTCCTGGCACTCGATGCAATGCCGCGTCCAGGGCACGGCTTCCAGACGCTTGGGGTTAATTTCTCGGCCGCAGGAGATGCATTCGCCGAAATTGCCTTCGCGGATGCGCGCCAGAGCGGCTTCCACCATCTGCAGGAGCTGGCGGTCATTGTTGCTCTGGTGAAATAGAAATTCCTTGTTGTAAGAACTCGCGGCCTTGTCGGCGATGTCCTGCGCCGTGTCCTCGTCGGCGCTTCGGCCATCCTGCTGAGTGCGCGAAACCATGCGCCGCAGATCCTGCTGCCGCGTCTCTAACCGCTTCTTGAAAGATTCTAACTTCTTCTTATCCATCTGCTCGCTTCCAGATTGCCGCCCGCTACTCTGGACCCTTCGGGCACCAAAGTCAAACGGGAATCATATGCGTCTAAAATAAGATGCGTCAACTGGCATTCAGGGTTCAGGAAGGCAGGATCTTGGGTTTAGGGCGCTATTTTTCGACCGGTGCCGTCCCTGACGGGACTCGGTCGGTTCCGCCTCATCTTCCCGGCACTTCCGTGCCGGGCTGTCATATGCCGCCGCCTCGCGGCTCGATCATGGGTGCATTCTAGTTTCTGTCTCCGCGCAGAGTTGCGACACAATTTGCCCGGCTTTCGTTCCACAAAATCGATCTCTGGATTCTGATTTCTAATTCTGAGAGTAATGGCCAAAGGTCTGACGCTATTTTTCCAGCGGCTCGGTCGTGCTGGCGAGCGCATATCCCATGACCGCCATACAAGCCGCATTTTCGCGCAACTCTTGAGGGACAACCTTATCCAGCGTGTCGGCTGCGGTGTGATGGTAGCTGAAATAAGTCAGGCCGTTTTGCCAGAGACCAATTGCCGGAACACCCTTGTCCGCGAACGGTTCAATATCGGTTTCCGGCGAGCTTGGCACGAGTTCAAGCAAATTGGCACCAAACGGGCTGAGTGCGTCCTGGACCGGCGAAAGCTGCTTTTGCGCCGCTACACTCATCTTCGCGTGGAAGCCCAGCGGATGTTCAGCGCCCAGGTCGCTCTCAATGGCAGCCACGTGATTTCCGATCTCGGAAGCATGCTGCTTAACGTAAGCGTCTCGCCCGGTAGCGCCCATTTCTTCATTCATCCAGGCGATCACGCGAATCGTGCGCTTGGGATGCAAGTGCAGGCGCTGAATGATTTCTGCCGTCTCCATGGCGACGACTACCCCAGCGCCATCATCAATGGCTCCCGTTCCCAAGTCCCACGAGTCCAGGTGTCCGGATACCATTACTACCTGCTCTGGATGTTCTAAGCCTTTCAGGTCCGCGACGACGTTGTAACTCTGCACTTCAGGGCCCTGATGAGTTGGCAGGGTCAGATGAATGCGGACCGTGCCATGTGATGACAGGCGCGCGATCAGGTCAGCATCTTCTGCGGTCACGGCGCCGGCCGGGATGTGAGCGTCTTCTGAGCTCCAGCCGGTGTGGGGCAGGCGGTATTCTGCATTTCCAACCGAGCGCACAAGAGAAGCCACGGCCCCGAGTTCAGCGGCTGCCAATGCGCCCGCAGCTCGATACCGGACCGCCTCGCCGTAAGCTGAGCCAGCGCGTCCGGCGACGTTTTTGCGCTTGTCGTAGAAAACCTCGAACAAGACAATTTTGCCGGCGACCTTGTCTTTCCCTGCAGCCTTGAGTTCATCGAAATCGTGGACCACTATCACATCGGCCGTGACCCCACCCTCAGGAGTCGGCGCGTTACCGTACAAAGCGGTAACTACGATTTTCTGCGTGGTCCCTGGAACCTGACCTGGGTATTGGATCAACTCGGCGGAATCGTTCCCGCGGATAAACCGCCGCACCATCACCGGCTCGAGATGTACGTCGAGTCCGAGCTTGCGCAATTGGTCCGCGACGTAATTGACGGCAGCCTCTGCCTGAGGTGAGCCTTGTGGGCGAGGACCAATGCTATCGGTCAAATGCTCGAGTTGCTGGTAAGCGTAATCGTCCTGGAGCGCGGCATCGCGGATCCGCGCTAGCTCACTCCTAAGCTGGGGCGGGAAGGCGCGCGTCGCAGCCTCGGACTCTTGCGGCAAAGAAGCCCACGATTGCGGTTTTTGTCCATAGGACAGAGAAGGAATTGAAAGCAGTAAGAAGAATAAAGCGGACCTGGAACGCATTGCCTACCTCGCATCAGCAAGTTCTGGTTCTGATTTCTAAGGTAACATCAAGAACACCGCGTGTGCGCTTTCCTCTCAATTCGCCGGTTCTTTCACAACGACGGCCGAACCGGAATCTTGGCCGCACTCGGGCTGCTGGGAACTCTTTCGGCACAGCAAACCCCGCCGCCCGCAGAAGCTACACAGCCGAGCTCGCCGGAATCCGGGTACATGCGCGTGTTGTTGCGCCCGACGCATCCGCCGGTTTTTGATGCTCAGCATCGCCCCATAACTGCCGGGGGCTTTGTGGAGGGCGCGCCGGTGATATTTGAAGACATTACTCACCGAGCTGGAGTCGATAAGTTCCACCATGGTTCCGGCACTCCAGAGAAGAGCACCATCATTGAGGTTCCGGGATCAGGCGTCGCCCTTCTCGACTATGACAACGATGGCTGGTTGGATATCTATCTGCTGAACGGCTCCACGCTGGCCGCGCTCAAGGGCAAAGAGCCGCCGCCTCGGGCCATGCTGCTGCACAACAATCATGATGGCACTTTTACCGATGTCACCGACAAGGCCGGCGTGGCCAATGAGCGTTGGGGATTTGGCGTCGCGGTCGGTGACTACGACAATGATGGCTGGCCTGATATTTACGTCGCCAACTTCGGCAAGAGCCGCCTCTATCACAATAATCACAACGGAACTTTCACAGACGTCGCTGAGAAAGCAGGCGTGGCCCTCGATGGCTGGTATGCCGGTCCGAGTTGGGGAGACTACGATCACGACGGCCGCCTCGATCTGTTTGTGCCCGGCTACGCGAAGTTCGATCCCGACAATCCCCAGAGCTGCAATTTCCAGGGGACCAAGGTTTCGTGTGGTCCGATGGGGTTGGCGGGCGAGCCGGACCACCTCTTCCACAACAACGGCGACGGAACATTTACCGATGTCAGCGTCAAAGCGGGCGTTTCCGATCCCAAGGGGTATTACGGGTTTGCTTCGACGTTTGTCGACGTTGACGAGGACGGCTGGGTGGACTTGCTGGTGGCCAACGACTCTCGCCCGAACTACTTCTACCGGAACCGTCACGACGGCACATTCGAGGACGCCAGCTATCTCTCCGGATTTGCCCTGACCGAAGACGGCCGCGTAATGGCGTCGATGGGCATAGCTGTCGGCGATTACAACCGCGACGGGAAAGTGGACTTTTACATTTCGAATTTTGCGGACGATTACAACGTCTTGTTTCGTAACGAAGGAAATGGCGTTTTTTCCGAAGTCACGTATCAGGCGGGGCTGGTTGAATCTACGATACCGTTTCTCGGGTGGGGGACAGGCTTTCTGGATTTTGACAATGATGGCTTGCTTGATCTGTTTGTCGCTAATGGCCATGTTTTTCCGATCATCGACAAACAGAACTGGGGAACCACTTGGGCGCAGCGACCGCAATTGTTCCGCAACCTCGATGGGGTGAAGTTCCAGGAAGTCCCTCCGGCTCCGGGCAGCGGGCTGGCTGCTGTGATTCCAGCCCGGGGAGCGGCTTTCGGAGACTTGTTTAACGACGGCAACATCGATGTAGTGATTAACAACCTCGACTCCGCGCCCACTCTGCTGCGCAATGTGGTGAAAAACGGAAATCATTGGGTGACGCTGAAGCTGATCGGCGGGCCGAAGAGCCCACGGGACGCAATTGGCGCTAAAGTCTTTCTGACGGCAGGAGGAGCACGCCAGCGGGCCGATGTTTTCAGTGGCGGAAGTTACGGGTCGAACTCCGATCCGCGCGTGCATTTCGGCCTGGGTTCAACAACGAAGGTGGACAAGGTTGAAATTTATTGGCCAAGCGGAACGAAACAGGAGGTCACGCTGCCCCGAGTTGATCAGATCTTCTTCGTGGATGAGGTCAAGGGTTTGAAGTAATGCTTTCTTCAGATGCAAAAAAGTGGCCCCATTTCTGGGGCCACAATTCAAAAGAGGCGCTTAGGCGGGCAACTCAGGAATGGCGATTGAAGGTGCCGTTCCCGCTGAAGAAACGGCATGGGTCGTTGGGTCGAGAACAATGAAACAAGAGGATCGAGCTCACAGGTCGTACGGCCTCTTTTCTTGACTCTGAAATTGCACTTCCCCGGCCAAATCCTTCAGCCCAGTGCCGTAGGTCTCTTCTGGATTCTAAGCAATTGTCAATAAAGGGTTTGTTGAAGATTGCGCATTGCTTAGTGCGCACTTGCATTGCCTCCTGAAGCTGCAGAATTCTGCACATTGGGTGCACCGGGTCTGGTGTTTAGGGAACTTTCCCCGGCGTACACCCGTCTTAGTAATCACGGCAGCTCTGTTAAGCTCGGAGCCACTAGATTTTTCGGGAGGCTTGAATGCGCCCCTTGTCTGTCGTTGCTTTAGCCCTTCTTCTGTCAGTCTCATCTTTTGTCAAGGCACAAACGGTAGCATCTTCGCAGACGTTGCCTCCCCAGACCGCGCGGCAGGCCCTGATTGAGATGTTCTTTGGCACGGCCGCGAACCACTTGGAAAAACATCTTCCCGAGGTCACCCGGAAGAGTCTTCAGAAACTCGGA
>Ga0137390_10004132_pt1 | contig 12030 bp, 9 predicted proteins | sample 15con2h24AmetaG_FD_104937 | JGI IMG/M metagenome (GOLD analysis project Ga0137390, IMG submission 104937) | Vadose zone soil microbial communities from Angelo Coast Range Reserve, California, USA - 15con2h2.4A metaG | ecosystem: Environmental > Terrestrial > Soil > Vadose zone > Saprolite... | reverse complement strand
GAGCTCCTGCCCTGGAATTGGAAACGCGCCCGCCAGGAAAAGGCGGCCGCGTAGCGCTCCCCCTTCATAATCGATGCTGCGCTGTCAACGACCATGTCCGGGGTCTTCACCGGGTGCGTACCTCCTAACCGTCTTTCCACCGTGAACTATGTAGTCTTTCGCCGGCCGGTGAACGTGTTGGCGAATTTCGTTCGCATCCATAAGACGCTGCGGACGACGCCTGCGATGGCCGCCAACGTGACCAAACACCTTTGGGAAGTTGGTGATATCGTTGACGTGCTCGAAGCGTGGGAAAATACAAAATGACCTTGGCAACAATCGGAATTGGAATACCGGCATGCGTCCTGTTTTCGGGTTCGGTAGTCTTGTTCTTTAGACGAAAGACTGTGTGCTCTTTACTACAGCTATTCGGGTCGGGATGTTTGATGGTAGTCGTGCTTACCCATGTCTCCGAAGCATTTCATCTGTTTCCTTGGATGGATTGGGGCTCCGAGCATAGTGTTGGTCATTACCTCGATTTCGGCAGTGCCGTTCTTGGCCTCATGTCGTTTCCTGTAGGATATTTGCTCCATGCGCTGCGCCTGCCTTAATCAAAGGAGCCCACTACCCGGCGTCGGGCCGAATCATAAGCTCGCTGCAAGAACTTCGTGGCAGGCAGCCTGCGGCCTTCAGGTGAGGTAGTTCTTGTTATCGGCGCCGAGTGCGGGCGAAGCGATTGCCGCCGCGGGCGGTGCGCGAAAGCCCGCATCGAGCGGCACCGGCAGCGCCGGCATGGTCGCACCCTCGGGATTGGCGAGCACGTGGTCGAACACCCCGCGAACCGCGTAGTGAGGGTCAGCAATCGCATCACCGATGCTCGCGACGATCGAACAGCAACAATCCTTGCCGGCGAAGCGGGCGCGCCAGACGTCCGCCGTCTCGGTCGCGATGATCGCGGCCACGCGAGCCTTCGTCGCCGCGGAATTTTTCCCATCGTCGCGAAGCTCGAGATCGAGCCCGATGATGTCGCAGAACGTCCGCCAGAATTTCTGCTCGAGCGGCGCGGCCGCCACCAGCCTGCCGTCCTTGGTCGGATAGAGCCCATAACGGGGGGAGCCGCCGGTGACGAAGCCGGTGCCATTTGCCGGCCAACTGCCTGCGGCCAGACCCTGGCCGATCGCCCAGAACATGAGCGGGAACAGATTGTCCGCCATCGCCACGTCGAGGTGGCGCCCGCGTCCCGTCCTGCGACGCTCCTCCAGCGCCAACAGGATGTTCAGCACGGCGGGGTAGGCGCCCCCGGCGATATCCGCGATCAGCGCCGGCGGCAGGACCGGCCGCGACGGATCGCCCATCGACAACGCCAACAGACCTGCGTCGCCGATGTAGTTGAGGTCGTGTGCGGCGACGTCGCACTTAAGACCGCTTTGCCCATATCCCGAGATCGAGCAGTAGACGACCGTGGGATTGAGGGCGGCGACGGCGTCGTAGTCGAGCCCGAGCCGGGCCATCACGCCCGGGCGGAATTGCTCGACGATCACATCGGCGCGTTTCAGCAAGGGGTGCAGCCGGGCCCGCTCGGCGGCATCTTTCAGGTCGAGGGCGACGCTCCGCTTGCCGCGATTGAGAAGCGCGAAGCTGGCACTGTCGTGCCCCCAATTGGGCGCATGGCCGCGCATCTCCTCGCCGCGTCCGGGCCGCTCGATCTTCACGACCTCCGCGCCGGCTTCGGCCAACAGCAGGGTCGCCAGCGGCCCCGGCAGCAACGTCGAGAAGTCGAGGACGAGTAGACCTTCGAGCGGCCTCATGGCGTGGCGTCCCCTGTTCCGGAGCGGGAAGCGATAGCTACCGCGCCGCGCGCCGACGATGACTGGCGGAGCATCCCCTGCGGCGCGCCAAATCATCGGGAAGCGCTGATCCCGGTCCAGCCCCGAGCGCGTGTAGAGACTCACCCGGCCATCATGGCGGCCGCCGGCCGACCGGCCATGGCGATTTCCGGGCACCTCCCGACTGGGGGCTATCGAAGGGTAGCATGACCACTTGCGGTCTCGCCGCCAAGGCCGCCGTCGGACCGAATCATACGCTCGCTACAAAGCTACCGTGCGTCATGAACGGCTTCACCGCCGCCGCGAACCGAACCGTAGCCCCGAGAAAGCGAGCGCACGGTTCCGGCGCGTCGCAGCAAGGCATTGCTCGCCTCCAATTCGGTGGCAACGTCGAGGGATTGGAGAAACTCCACGCCTTGCGCCTGTCAACGTCGCGACCGGCAGGCCGTCGCGGTAGAGCGGGCGGTTGCCGGCGAGCGCGGGAAGCCTGGGGCCGGGCGTGACGATGCCCGCCAAGTTGAGCGGATCGGCGCCGGATATCGAAACCCATTCGCCGTCCCCTTGCTCGCGCCGGACCTTGCGCAACATGGCGACCGCTTCCGGCAGGGCAAGCTGCTCGCCGGAAAAGCCGGCGACGAAACGGCCGCCGCGGATCTCGCCGCGGCTCGCGAGCCGCCGATAAACGCGAAGGAGATCGCGCCAGGGCGGCAGCCAGGCGGCTTCGCGCCTGGAGCGCGCGCCGGAACACCGATAGACCGGCAACCTACCGCTCGAGCCCCCATCGCGCTAACATCATTGACCGACCTGCCAGCCAGGGGATGACCATGGATACCGTCGACCAGGAAGGCACCATCTTCGTCGGCAAAGGCACGAAGCCCGCCGCGCTCACGCTGGCATTGGCCAACCGTCATGGGCTGGTCGCCGGCGCGACCGGCACGGGCAAGACCGTCACCTTGCAGGTGCTGGCGGAAGGATTGTCGCGCGCGGGCGTGTCGGTGTTCGCGGCCGATATCAAGGGGGATCTCTCCGGAATTTCCATGCCCGGCGAAGCCAAGGAAGCCTTCGTGACCCGCGCCAAGAGCATGGGCATCGCCTACGAGCCCGACGACTTCCCCGTGATCTTCTGGGATCTGTTCGGCGAGCAGGGCCATCCCGTTCGCGCGACCATCTCCGAGATGGGTCCGTTGCTGCTTTCGCGGCTCATGGATCTCAACGACGTGCAGGAGGGCGTGCTCAACATCGCGTTCCGGGTCGCCGACGAGCAAGGCCTTCTGCTGCTCGACCTCAAGGACCTGCGCGCGATCCTCGGCTATCTCGCCGAGCACGCGGCCGAGCTCACCACCCAATACGGCAACGTGTCCAAGGCCACGATCGGAACGATCCAGCGGCAGCTGCTGGTGCTGGAAAACCAGGGCGGAGCGAAATTCTTCAGCGAGCCGGCGCTCGTCCTCAAGGACTTCATTCGCGCCGATCGCGACGGCCGCGGCATCGTCAACATCCTCGCCGCCGACAAGCTCATGGAGAGCCCGCGGCTGTACGCGACCTTTCTCCTCTGGCTGCTGGCGGAGCTGTTCGAGCAGCTGCCCGAGGTCGGCGATCCGCCCAAGCCGAAGCTGGTGTTCTTCTTCGACGAGGCTCATCTCCTGTTCACGGACGCGCCGAAGGCCCTGCTCGACAAGATCGAGCAGATCGTGCGCCTGATCAGGTCCAAGGGCGTCGGCGTCTATTTCGTCACCCAGAACCCGCTCGACGTTCCGGACAAGGTTCTGGCGCAGCTCGGCAACCGGGTGCAGCATGCGCTGCGCGCGTTCACGCCGCGCGACCAGAAGGCGGTCAAGGCCGCGGCCGACACGCTGCGCCAGAATCCAGCGCTCGACGCCGCCAAGGCGATCACCGAGCTCGGCAAGGGCGAGGCGCTCGTCTCGTTTCTCGAAGGCAACGGCGTCCCCGCGCTGGTCGATCGATGCATGATCCGGCCGCCCTCGGCGCGGATCGGTCCGGTCACGCCCGACGAGCGCAAAGCCATCCTCGCAAAGAGCCCGGTCAAGGGTAAGTACGATCAAGCGATCGATTCGGAATCGGCCTATGAGGTGCTGCAAAAGCGCGTGCACGAGACCGGATCGACGGCGGCGCCGGCGCCGGGAACGGAGCACCCCGCCGAAGCCTCTTCGAGCGGCGGCGTCTTGGCGTGGCTCGGCGCGTTCCTCGCCGCCATCTTGGGCTTGTCCAACAAACGCGGACAACGCTTCTCGTCCGGTCAGCTCGTCGCGCGCAACATCACGCGCAACGTCACCAACAGCATTGCCGGCCAGATCGCCGCCGACATCGGAAAATCGGTCGGCGGCAAGATGGGAGGCTCGGTGGGTCGCGCAATCGTCCGAGGAACCATGGGAGGGATCCTCAGGCGCTGACGGCGGCCGATGCGGCGGCGTCACACCATTCGCGATGCTTCCTCGGCGGTCGGCACCCGGCCGTTCGGCGTCAGCTTGTCGATCAGCTCCGGCAATTGCTGGCTCAGGCCGGAAAGCAGATCGCCGCGTCCCATGCCGGTCTGCCGCGCCAGCGCGTCGAGCGTGCCGCTCCCGAGCGCATCCTCGAGATCCTTGGGCGCGATCTCCTCGTTCGGCCCGGTGCCGACCCAGGATTGCGCCGCGCGGCCATAGCCGTTTTCCTGGAACTGCTTGACGAGATTGCCGAGGCCGTTGCTCAACACGGTTCCGCCTTGACCGCCGCCGAGGAGACCGCCCAAGCCCCCCTGGAGCAAGTCGTTCAAGCTGTTGGCGCCGCCGGAAGCGGCTCCGGGCCGGCCGCCCAACAGCCCGCCCAGAATATCGCCCAATCCTCCGCTCGGTGGATGGACCGGACCGCCCGGGGCGGCGGAGGCGCGGCCTGAACCCTTGAACGCCTTGTAGGCAAGGAGCCCCAGCAGCGCCATCGTGAGCGGCGACATCCCGCCGCCGCTGCTGCTGCCGCCGGGTTGCCGGCCACGCGGGCCATTCTGCATGCCGTTGAGGATATCGATCAGTCCCATGTGTGCCTCCTGTTGCTCCCCGATACGACGACGGTCGGGCCTCGGCCGAACGGCTGCGAGGGTGTCGCGGCCGGGACGCAGCCGACGGCGCTACCGCACGCCGGGATCGGCAATGACGCCACGCGCCACGAGCCTGTTCCAAATGAACAACACGACCACGGCGCCGATCGTCGCCGCGATCAGGCCCGCGCCCTGATCGGCCTGGTACCAGCCGACGGTCTGGCCGATAAAGGTCGCGAGGAAGGCGCCGGCAATCCCCAGCACGGTGGTGAGGATGAAGCCCGACGGTTTGTTCGGTCCCGGCGACAGCACGCGTGCGATCAGACCCGCGATGAAGCCGATGACGATGATCCAGACGATACCCGACACGACGATCTCCCTCGGGTCCAGCAACGATAGCACGGCCTCGGACCGGCCGGCAGCGGATTACATGGTCCCCATGGTTGCAAATAGAGATCGCCATGACGCGATCCGTGTTCCGTTACTAGAAGCACGTTCCGGTGAGGTGTGGTCAGCGCGAGCGGCGGACTCGGTCTGCTCCCTCCCCCGCAAGCGGGGGAGGGAACGCACCGAGTGTGCTGCGCCCTTTGTGCATCAACCCGACCGAAACATGCTCTAAAAGATCTCGTCTTTCATCGCGATTCGATGCGCCGAAAGGTACTCCGGTCCGGCGACGAGCCCGTGGAGCGCGATGGACCTTGTCAACGAGCCTGCGTTCTGTTCACGTTGGAGTCACAACACTCGCCGTGACGAGGCATTCGGTCACTGGAGGAACTCATGAAACGAATCGCACTGGCATTGGCGTTCTGCGTCGTGTGCGGACCTGCGTTCGCGACCTGCAAGTCCGATGCCGCGGAAAAGAAGCTCGCGGGCGCCGCTCTCAAGAGCTTCATGACGAAATGTGAGAAGGATGCGACGGCGACCTGCGAAGCAGATTCGAAGCAGAAGAACCTCGCAGGCGCGGCGAAGACCAGTCACATGAAGAAGTGCGTGACCGACGCGGTCGGTTCATAGCTCGCGGGCGGAGCGCGCCGGCAGCGCGCAAGACACGTAGCGGCCGACCTGGCGTCTCGCCCTTTGCGTCGAAAGCATGGACCTTGCAAAGCTACCGCGCGTCATGAACGGCTTCACCGCCGCCGCCAACCGAATCGTAGCCGGGAGAAAGCGAGCGCGCGGTTCCGGCGCGTCGCAGCAAGGCATTGCTCGCCTCCCATTCGGTGGCGACATCGAGTGATTGCAGAAACTGCACGCCTTGCGCCGTCAACGTCGCGACCGGCAGGCCGTCGCGATAGAGCAGGCGGTTGCCGGTGAGCGCAGGAAGCCTGGGGCCGGGCGTGACGATGCCCGCCAAGTTGAGCGGATCGGCGCCGGATATCGAGACCCATTCGCCGCCCCCTTGCTCGCGCCGGACCTTGCGCAACATCGCGACTGCTTCCGGCAAGGCAAACTGCTCGCCGGCGAAGCCGGCGACGAAACGGCCGCCGCGGATCTCGCCGCGGCTCTCGAGCCGCCGATAAACGCGGAGCAGATCGCGCCAGGGCGGCAACCAGGCGGCTTCGCGCTCGAGCACGCGCCAGAACACGACGCCGTAACGGCGCAGCAGCGTGCGCGCCACGTGCTCGACGGCGTCGGCGGCGAGATGCGGATCGGCCGCCGGGGACGGGGCGCGGCGCGTCAGCGCCCAACGGCCGGCCGCTTCCATGCCTGACGTCGCGCCACGGCGGCGGCGCCGGCCATTGGGCCGGCGCTCGGCGGACGGCACGAGCAGCGCGCGCAAGCCGCCGAAGCTGTCGGAATTGGCGAGGCCCGATGCGACCAGCTCGGCGAGCCCGTCCTCGACCTGGCATCGCAACAACGACGTGCCGTCGAGGAGCTCGTCGAAGAACGACGCGCCGTGGCGGCGAAGATAGTCGAGCACGGCTTGCGCGCTGGAAGTCGGCGGCATCGCCTCGCCCTTCGCGGACAGGGAAGTCCACAGCGCGGCGTGACGGCGCGCGATGAGCGTGATCGGCGTGGTCCGCACCGGCGCCGCCTTGCCTTCGTTCGACCTCGGCCGCAGCCGGGTCCAGGCGACATGCCCGGCCCGGCACCGATCGTCGAGCCAGGCCGGCTGGTAGCGGGCGATCCGCGCCGGCAGGATCTCGGTCTCCCAGGCCGCGGCCGGCGCCTCGAATCCTTCGAGCTGGCCGACCGCCTCGTCGACGGCGGCAGGTCCTGCCATGCGCGCGTCGGCGGTCACGTGCTGCCAGGCCAGGAGGAAACGGAGGAAATCGCGCGCCGAAACCGGCTCGATCTCGGCGCGCAAGCGCTTGACCGTGTAATGATGAATCCGGACCAGCAGCCGGCGCTCGCACCACTCCTCCGCGAGCGCGCCGGGCGTGAAGCGTCCGCGCATCGCGAAGCCTTCGGCCTCGAGCGCCGCCAGCGCCGCGGCGATCTCGCCTGCCGGCAAGCCGAGCGGCGCGGCGAGCGCCTCGGGCGTGATCGGACCGAGGCCTTCGAGGCGGCCGCGGAGTATCTCGACGAGCGCACGTTCGGGTGAGATGTGATCAACGCCAGTGGTGAGCGGGGGACTCTCCAGGACCTGAGTGTTGAAAGAGCCCCTCACCCCACCCCTCTCCCCGCAAGAGCGGGGAGAGGGAGCAGACCGAGCTTGCGGCTCCAGTTGATTCAAGGCGGCGGGTGCTTCGATGGCGGGCTCAGGGACCGCCGCGGGCCAGAGCGCCTGGAACTGCGGCAAGCGCTCGGCGGTGACCCAGACCGCGCCGGTCGGCGCCGGCAATCTGGCGACGCGCCGCTGGCGCGCGAGCTCGGCCAACCATTCGTTCCAGTCCGGTGCCTGCGCCTCCGAATCGGCAATGAAGCCGAGCCAGACCATCGCGTCGTGCAGCTCGTCGGGATTGGCCGCTTCCGGCCAGGCTTCGGCCCGCACCCGCGCGATGGCGTCGCGATCGAGCCGGCCGAGATCGGACGCCGCTTCGACCGAGAGCCAGCGCCGGGCCATCACGGCCTGGGTGCGGCGCTCCTCGAGCGGAGCGTCGTCGAGATAGGCGAAGGGCCGCGCCGACAAGACCTCGAGCGCGAGCGGGGAAGGCTCGGTGAGATCGCGGGCCACGACCCGGATATCGCCGGACTCGATGCGGGAGAGGAGCCGCTCGAGGCCGTCGATGTCCATCGCCTCGGTCAGGCAGTCGTCGATCGTCTGGCGCACCAGCGGATGATCGGGGATCTCGCGCTCGCCGACGAGGTTCTCGGCGCAGGCAATCTGGTCGGGAAACACCGCCCCGATCAGGTCCTCGGCGCCCATGCGCGCGAGCTGCGGCGGAACCTTGCGGCCGCCGCGGAACCGCGGCAGCGCGAGCGCGACGGAGGCCACCCAGCGCCAGCGGGTGATGAACATCGGCGCATCGAGCAGGGCCTGGATCAGCAACTCCCGGACCGAGCTCGAATTGAGATACCGCGAGACGTCCGCGAGCTCGAAGCTGTGCGCCGTGGTCAACGACAGGACGATGTTGTCCTCGGTCGCCGCCGCCTGCAGCTCGAAATTGAACTTGCGGCAAAACCGCTTGCGCAGCGCCAAGCCCCAAGCCCGGTTGATGCGGCTACCGAACGGCGAGTGCACGACGAGCTGCATGCCGCCGGCCTCGTCGAAGAAACGCTCGAGCACGATCGTATCCTGCGTCGGCAGGTAGCCGAGCGCCGCATGGGCGGTCGCGAGATATTCGATCAATTGCCGCGCGGCAGCCTCGGTCAGCCCCGGCTCGCCAGCGAGGCGAAGCGCGGCATGCTCGCCGGCCGGGTCGGACTTGAGGCTCCCGGCGATATCGGCTCGCAGGCGCGACACCGACGCCGACAGCTCGTCGCTGCGGCCGGGCGCCTCGCCGAGCCAGAACGGAATGGTCGGAGCCATGCCGTGGGCATCCTCGACGCGCACGACGCCGCGCTCCACGCGCCGAATACGGTAGCTCTTGTTGCCGAGCTGAAAGACGTCGCCGGCGAGGCTCTCGACGGCGAAGTCCTCGTTCACCGTGCCGATGAACTGGTCCTCCGGCTCGAGCAGCACCTGATAGTCGGCATTGTCCGGGATCGTGCCGCCGGAGGTCAGCGCGGTCAGCCGCGCGCCACGCCGGCCGCGCAGCACGCGATTGACGGCGTCGTGGTGGATCAGCGCGCCGCGCCGGCCGCGCCGGGTGCCGAAGCCTTCGGCGAGCATGCGCACCACCGCCGCGAAGTCGTCGCGGCTCAGCGCACGGTACGGGGAGGCGCGGCGAACGAGCGCGTAGAGCTCGTCCTCGCCGTAGTCGCGCGCGGCGAGCTCAGCGACGACCTGCTGCGCCAGCACGTCGAGCGGCTCGTCCGGGATCGACAGGCGATCGAGCTCGTTCCGGCCGACGCTGTCGAGCAAGGCCGCACATTCGACCAGCTCGTCGCGCGAGAGCGGGAACAGCCGGCCCTTGGGCTTGCGGTCGAGGGCATGGCCGGAGCGACCGACCCGCTGGAGGAAGGTCGCAATGGAGCGGGGCGAGCCGAGCTGACACACCAGGTCGACGTCGCCGATATCGATGCCGAGCTCGAGCGACGCGGTCGCGACCAGCGCCTTGAGCTTGCCGCCCTTGAGACGCTGCTCGGCGTCGAGCCGCAGCTCCTTGGCGAGGCTGCCGTGATGGGCGGTCACCCGATCGCGGCCGAGGCGCTCCGACAATTGCCGGGTCACGCGCTCGGCCAGGCGCCGGGTGTTGACGAAGATCAGCGTCGTGCGGTGCGCCTCGACCAGCTCGGTCAGGCGATCGTACACCTGCTCCCACACCTCGGCCGACATGACGGCCTCGAGCGGGGCTGAGGGCAGATCGAGGGCGAGGTCGCGCGCGCGCTGATGGCCGGTATCGACGATCGCGCAGGCGGGCGCGCTCGGAGCACCGGTCCCGACGAGGAAGCTTGCCACCGCCTCGATCGGCTTCTGCGTGGCCGAGAGCCCGACCCGCTGCAAGCGACCGCCGCAGAGCGCGGCCAGACGCTCGAGCGAGAGCGCGAGGTGCGTCCCGCGCTTGTTCGGCGCCAGTGCATGAATCTCGTCGACGATCACGGTTCGCGTCGTCTTGAGCATGTCGCGGCCGGACTGCGACCCGAGCAGGATGTAGAGCGATTCCGGCGTGGTGACGACGATGTGCGGCGGACGCCGATGCATGCGCTGGCGTTCGCTCGCGGGCGTATCGCCGGTGCGGACCCAGGTCCTGATCTCCACGTCGGGCAAACCCAGGGACCGCAAGGCCGCGCGGATGCCGGCGAGCGGGGTCTCGAGATTGCGCTGGATGTCGTTCGACAGCGCCTTCAGCGGCGAGACATAGACGACTTGCGTCGCGTCCTCGAGCCCGGAGGCGAGCCCCTGCCGCACCAACGCGTCGATCGCCGCCATGAACGCCGCGAGCGTCTTGCCGGAGCCGGTCGGCGCCGCGATCAGCACGTCGCGGCCAGACTTTATCAGCGGCCAGGCCCGCGCCTGCGCGGCCGTCGGCGCGGCGAACGCGCGATCGAACCAGGCCGCTACCGCCGGATGAAACAGGGAGGATGACGTCATGGGACTTCGGATTTCGTCGGCAGCAGGTCGGGCCGCGGCCTCGCTGGCGAGACCGGCTTCGCCTTCAGCCATTATGGCATCGCTGGAATATGGGCGCATCCTGCCCGGAATCAACCGCGCCGGCTTGCCGGCAACGGGATTCCGATCCGCCCTCGTCCTGAGGAGGGCGCGCGCACACGACGGTTTCGCGCGGCTTGCTCGAGCTTGGCCGCGCGCGCCCGTCTCGAAGGACGGGGCGGCCCGGCTCGAGGCCCCGGGTCGGGGCGGCCTCGTGCTTCGAGACGCAACGCAGTCAAGCTTGCGCAGACTGCGTAAACTTGTCTGCGCTGCAGCGCAGCCGTGTTTCTGGAAACCGACACGTTCGTTCGCGCTGCGATGCTCCTCAGGAGGCCGAGAGAGCGGGCCCATCGCGGGCATCGGGATCGGCGACCGCCGGCCGAGCGGGCACGGCGATTTCCGGGCAGCTCCCGTGGGTTCGGGCCGGGAATGCTGCTAACATCGGAGCGCGCCCCGGTCGAGAGCGGACGCAGATCAGTCCACGGGAGGATTCAATGGCGAAGAAACAGGCGGATTCGGTCTACAAGATCGTCGAAGTCGTCGGCGTCAGCGAGAAGTCATGGGAGGACGCCGGCCGAAACGCCGTGGAAACGGCAGCCGATTCGCTGCGCGACCTGCGCGTGGCCGAAGTGATGAAATTGGACATGAGGGTGGAGAACGGGAAGGTCGCGGCATTTCGCACGCGCGTCTCGCTCTCCTTCAAATACGAAGCGTGATTTTCAGCTTCGCGAATCTCGGCGCGGCCGTGCATCCGTCGAGCGCAAGCTTGAATACTCCGATCACGAGGAGCAGCCCATGACCATCGAGCTCTACGCCTTTCCGCCGAGCCCGCGCGCCTTCAAGGTGATGGCGATCGCCGACCATCTCGGGCTCGACTGGACGCTGCGCATGGTCGACCTGACCAAGGGCGAGCAGAAGGCGCCGGACTATGCCGCGCTCAATCCCAACATGCGCATGCCGACGCTGAAGGACGGCGACTACGTGCTCTGGGAATCGGATGCGATCGCGCAGTATCTCGCGCTGAAGAAGCCGCAGGGTGGGCTGCTGCCGCAGGACGAGCGCTCCCGGCTCGACGTGACGCGCTGGCAGTTCTGGGGGCTCGCGCACTGGGATTCGGCCTGCGCGACTCTCGTCTACGAGCACGTCGTCAAGCCGCTCCTCCTCGGCATCAAGGAGCCGGACCCGGCCGAGGTCGCCAAGGGCACGGAGCGGTTCCTTTGCGCGGCGCAGGTGCTCGACGGCCAGCTCAAGGGCAGGAAATTCGTGACCGGCGATACCCTGACGCTCGCCGATTTCTCGATCGGCTCGCCGCTGATCCTGGCCGCGCCGGCGCGCTATCCGCTCGAGCCCTACGGCGAGATCAGGCGCTGGCACGCGACACTCGCCGCGCTGCCGGCCTGGCAGAAGACGCTGGCGCGGTCCATGCCCAGGGCCAGCGCGGCGTGAGCGGGCGGCCCATGCTTGGCGCGCAATCTGATCCGCCCTCGTCCTGAGGAGCGCGCGCGAGGGTTTGCCTGGGCTGCGCTCTTTGCTCCGCCTCATCCTGAGGAGGCGCAGCGCAG
>Ga0137390_10004121_pt1 | contig 12043 bp, 11 predicted proteins | sample 15con2h24AmetaG_FD_104937 | JGI IMG/M metagenome (GOLD analysis project Ga0137390, IMG submission 104937) | Vadose zone soil microbial communities from Angelo Coast Range Reserve, California, USA - 15con2h2.4A metaG | ecosystem: Environmental > Terrestrial > Soil > Vadose zone > Saprolite... | reverse complement strand
TTCCCGGCTTCCTCCGCCCTGATATCCGTACCCGCGCACGAAATCCTTCTGCTTCGTCTTCACGTTGCGGAACCGCGGAATGTAAATCCCATTCGGACGGTTCCCGAACGGCATTTTGTCCTCATGACCCGGCATCATCCCGCTGGCCCCCGCTCCCATGTGATGGTCCATCAAGTTGTGCCCCAGTTCCCCACTGCTGTTGCACAATCCGTTCGGGAATTCCGGAGTCGCGGAATTCAGCAGAATGCGTGTCGATTCCAGCGTCGAGGCGCACACAAAAAATACCCGCGCTTTGAATTCCACCGCGTTCTTCGACTGCGCATCGATTACCCGCACCCCGCTCACCCGCCGCGACTTCGAATCGTAGATCAGGCTATGCACCACGCTGTACGGCCGCATCGTCAATCGCCCCGTTTTTTGCGCCGCTGGCAGCGTCGAGCTCAAGCTGCTGAAATACGATCCCGTGATGCACCCGCGGTGACACACTCCGCAGTAATGGCAAGCCGCCCGTCCTTTGTGCACCCGCGTAAGCACTGCCGAGCGCCCGATGGTCATGATGCGATCATCGAAATTCTTCGCCAGCGCCTCGCGCATATCGAGCTCGACGCACGTCATCTCCATCGGCGGCAGAAATTTCCCGTCCGGAAGCTGCGGCAAGCCCTCCGCCTGCCCGCTGATGCCCGCAAACTCTTCCACGTAGTCGTACCACGGCGCGATGTCCGCGTAGCGCATCGGCCAGTCGATCGCAATTCCTTCTTTCGCGTTGGCCTCGAAATCCAAATCGCTCCACCGATAGCTCTGCCGTCCCCAAGTAAGCGACTTCCCGCCCACTTGCCGCCCGCGAATCCACGAGAAATGTTTCCCCGGTTCGGTCGAATACGGATTCTCCACGTCGTTCACGAAAAACTTGCTCGAATACTCATCGCAAGCGTAATAAACCTCCCGCTGGATTGGTTGCGTGCGCGCCCGCTCCGTCCGCTTGTCCCATCCACGATACTTCAGCTCCCACACCGGAACGTGCTCCACATAGTCGCGCTCCGGAACAATGCTGCGCCCCGCTTCCAGCACCAGCGTGTTCAAGCCTTTTTCCGTGAGCTCTTTCGCCGCCCACCCTCCGGTAATTCCTGAACCAATCACAATCGCGTCATAATTTACAGTTGGCATGGGCGCTCCTCAGGCATCCCCGATCCCCGGGCCCAGCGGTTGGCAGCCGTGCTGCGCCCCAGGAATAATCTGCAGCTTCAATTCCTGCGAGAACCCGATCTCCGAAGTGTAGTAGCCGTGCAGTGTGATGCCCTTGAAGACCCGGAAAAAATTCCCCTTCAATTGCGCGTCCAGCTCCGGTACCGTGTTGCCATGACGCGGTGCAGGCGCGCGCTCCGACATCGCGACTTCATCCATCGCCCGCAGCAGCGTCACCTGCTGCTCCGATGTCGCATCCACAAAATTCTTCCCATACAGCTCATTGCTGCGCTTGTCGACATCCGCAAGCCCATTCAAGAAATTTTCGCGCTCGCCGTCCGTCGCCCATTCCGTCAGGATCACGTCAATAAATTCATTGACCCGCGCGCCCTTGGCCCCCGGTGTGTCCGTCGCCGGAATAATCTGGTCGATCATCGCCAGCACAGTCTCGTTCTGGTGCGCATTCAGCGTGCGCAGCTTGTACCCCTCTCCGATCTGCGCCTGCGCCGCGCGAAAAAATCCCAGCAGCGGCGAAGAAAAAACCGGAACCGCCGCCCCCGCCGCCAGCATCTTCAACACATCCCGTCTCTGCATACTTCCCTCCTGCTCTCGTCCGGGCACGGCTTTAACCAAGAGCTAGCGGTGTCATCCTGAGGCTACCCGACGAGGGTAGCCGAAGGACCTCAACGTCCACCGCTACCAAAGCAAAGTGTGCGAGCACCGCTGCTGAGTTCGCATCGATCCCCCCGCGCCTCAACCCACATTAAGCGCTTCAACCGCCGTCGAGCATACCCCAACTTCCCCCTCAAATGAATCGATTTTCTAGCAGAAAAACGACGTCCGGCTTGCGCGCCTATCAGGAACAAGGCTTTGCACCGTCGTTGACCCACGACGCCTGTCCCCATCCACAGAGAGGTCTGCGCCTGTACGAACGTCCAGTTAACCGCCCCAAGACGCGTTGCTCAATAGGGACTAGGGCGACGACCAAATCGCCGCGCAAGATTGGTGCATGGCAGTTTTCACTCATTAAGACGGGGGCACGCCACGATTCCGCGCGGTACATCACTTCGGGAAACTCTCCTGTTGCTTGGCGCTGCAATCCTCGTCATCTGCGCCATTGCCCAAGGCGGAGCGTGGGCCGCTCGCTCCGAGCGCACTTCAAGAAACGCGAATACGCAGCAGCTTTGGGTTGGCGCCTATGTTCCGGGCTGGAATCAACAGCGTCTCGATCCGAGGAACGACCATTTGCTTGACGCCATCACCTATTTCTTACACTTTGCCGTTTATGTCCGCGCGAGCGACGGCAGCTTGGAATTACAGACAAACGAACTGACTCCGTCAAAAATGCGGGCACTGGTCGGGGCCGCTCATGGAGCAGATAAACAGGCCTTGCTCGTTGTGGGCGGTGAGGGAGCCGCGCCAGGCCTTCGCATTGCCTCGAGTCCAGAGCGTCTGCAAAGCACGCTAAAGTCAATTCTTTCTCTCGTGGATCGCTACGGATATGACGGTATCGACGTCGACTGGGAGCCGCTTGCTCCCCAGGATGCGGATCTTTACACCACCTTCATCGAGGGTCTGCGAAAGAGCCTTGATCAGACGGCGCTGCTTCATCGCAGGCCCAAACTCGCTTTGACCACGGCCATCGAAGTCGATCTGAACCAGGACGACTACATGGCATCGCTTGTCAGCACGCTGCACCAACTGGATGACAAGGTTGATCGCATCAACCTGATGACTTATGCCATGGCCAATTCGCGCAGCTTGCCGTTCGTGTGGCACAATTCCGCGCTTTATCCCGCGGTTTCTCCGGAAGATGGGTTTCGAACGCCCAGCGCGGACGGCGCGATTGGGGCATTCTTCGCCGCCGGATTTCAACCCGCCAAATTGGGGATTGGCATCAACCTGTACGGATACCTCTGGCAAGGTCAAGGCCTCGAAAACGTCAGCACTCCGGGAAAGCTTTGGAAGTTTCCCCCGAAGGTAGTGGAATTAACGTACGGCCAAGTCACAACAGAATTTTTGAAAAATAATCCAACACGCTGGGATCAGCAGGCGCAGGTTCCTTACCTAAGCATTCCGCAAAGGAACCAGTTCCTCTCTTACGAAGACAATCGCGGCATAGAAGCCAAGCTCCGGTACGTGCAACAGCATGGGCTTGGGGGAGTCATCATTTGGGACATTGGCAGGGACGACCGGGATGAAAATGCCAAGCGCCAGTTGCTGGGCGCCATCAACAGCGCCGTGTCTTTCAGTAAGCTGCCAGAGTCCGCCGAGATCATCCCGCATTAGCGACGTGGGGAATCAGCGCGGCTCACACAATCCAAACCTCAACGGCGTCGGTTGTTCGCTTGCAGCCGCGCTCATTCTCACCGCACTCCGTCTTCGTCACCACTCCCCGTGCCCGCGGGAACTCCGGCCGCCCGGAGGTTAACAATTGTCAGCATTCGTGGTAAACGTCTCTGGGTCGCGTGCCGGAAGCCGAAGGAGGAAAGGATGATCAGGAGCCGGATTGTTTTCGTTTTTTTGCTCATTTGCGGTCTCGCCGCGTTCGGATCAGTGTCGGCGCAGCAACGGGACGTGTCTCGTGCCGGTTGGATCAGCGATGAGAGTTGCGGAACCCAACACACCAAGCCCGGCCGCGCGGATTGTGTGCAGAAATGCTGGCGTGGAGGTGCTTCGGTGGGGCACCCGGAATGGAAACCCCAACGCGCCGTCTTTGTGGCTGACGATGATCAAGCAGTCTGGATTGTCGAAAATCCTGAAGCCGTTAGGAACTTCCCTGCCGCGCATGTGTTGCTGGCGGGCAAATTCGATTCTGCGAAGAAGACGATTCACGTTGCGAAGATCACACCCACCGCGCAATAAGGTGCTCCAAAATACGGGCCAGTTCTTGATATGTCCGCTCACCGGACATGCCCGGTCTGCGCGCCTATGAGGACTTAGTTGCTAAATCCCTCTTACAACTGCGCCGCCTTACCTCAAATCGCCTCAAAGTCCACTTCACTCTTGCTTCTGTCCGTGAAATTTCCGCGTCAGCCAAACCCTTATGTCCGGCCAGAACTCTTGTGCGAGATTGGCCATCGCATCCCAACCGGTGCCGCTGCCCCAGGTGATCATCGTGTTCGAGAAGGACCGGTCTTGGGCAGGAACGTAGGCATTGGCGATGCCTGCCGCAACCAGATTGCCTACCATCTCGGAGCTGTTGAATTGGCTATGTCCCGAATCGGTGCGCGTGATAAAAATGCGACTTAGCGAATACGCGGCGCGCCGTTTGAACCCGCCGTGAACCAACTGGTAGTAACGGGGATCCTGCCTGAAAACGGACGGGAACACCGCGCCGGTCATGAAGCTCCCGACGGTGGAGTTGGCAATAGCGACGCCATATCGCTTTCCATACCCGGCAGCTCCTTGGCCAAACTCCGGCTGGCTGTTCTGTGCCTGGCCGACGACGGCGATGAACCCGATGAATGGATAAATAGCCGGATCGAATGCGTTCTTCGCAACCAGCTTGAATTTTCCTCCACTCGAGAGCGGCGGAACCTTGTCCTCATTCTCCACCGTTAGGTTGTTTGGCAGAACAAAAAACAGGCGATCGTTGGAGGGGCTGGTCCGTTCCACTTGGTCTTTGTTCTTCTCGTCTTTGCCTGGCTCTCCCTGCGGAGATTGCTGTTGCGAGGGTGCTGGTTGCGGTGCCGGTGCCTGTTCTTGCTGTGCAAGCGCGGGAACAACTAGCAATGGGATGCCGATTACAACTGTGATGGAACGGATCTGTGGCCCTAAACGGAGTCGATTATTCATCGCTACCAATCATCTCACAGGCCACTGCCTTTCAATTGAAATGGTCTCGCCCCGGTAAACGGTCCGTTTAATGGCTGGTGAGCCGTGTTATCGGACATCCGGCACTATACTTGTCAACTCTAGGTCGGCTGGCTTGATCGTGCGTTCCTTCTGCGGCTGCGGGTCTTAGCGCCTTCCTCGCAATGTTTAAGGGGATTAGGAGAAAAAGGTATGAAGATTTTGCTGGCGCTCGCCCTGGCTGTCGTCGTGTTGTTCCCCGCTTGTCTGTCGGCAACTCCTGCAAAGCCTGCTTTGGAAGTGGTGGTGCTCGGTTCTGGCGGACCACGCGCGTTCGGCAGGGCCGGCTCAAGCTACATCCTCCTTGTCGACGGCACACCGCGGATCTTGCTCGATGCCGGACCCGGAGCGTTCCTGCGCATTGGAGAATTGCGCCTGGATTTAGAAAAAGTGAATGCTGTCTTGCTGACCCATCTGCATATCGATCACAGTTCCGATCTGCCCGCCTTCTTCAACGCCCGCGCGCTTACCAGCGATGGATCCATCGCCTATCGTGTCTTTGGCCCGGACGGGTCAGGACTCTTCCCCAAGACTTCGCGATTTATCGATTTGCTCGTGGGACCCGACGGCGCCTTTGCCTATCAAAAGACCTTCGGCGCGCGGGAATCATTTACCGTTCGCGATCTGGCGATTAGCTTGGATTCACCGCGTACGAAGATTGTGGATGACGACGGCTTAATCGTGGAGGAAATTGCCACTCATCACGGCGACTGTCCCTCGGTGGCTTACCGCATTTCTTACAAGGGCGTGGCGGTGGTTTTCTCTGGAGACATGGATGCATCCGCGCTGCCCAATCTGGTCCAATTGGCGAAGGATGCGGACTTGCTGATCTTTAATTGCGCCGTACTTGATCCTCCGGGATCGCCGTCTCAGCTATACGATCTGCATACCCCGCCCAGGAAAATTGGCCAGGCCGCGCGAGACAGCGGCGTAAAAAGTTTGTTGCTGAGCCATCTCGCACCCGACGTGGAGGGCCAGCAGGACGCTGTGCGAAGATCGATCCGTGCGTCCTTTGCCGGCCCGGTCGCTTTCGCAACCGACAGGTTGCGCCTCCCTGTACCTCATTCCTTTTAGGGATCACGTTTCCTCGATTCGCCCACCCCACATCATCAATGTCCGGTTAACGCTGGTACGAGGTCTCTCATTCCGCAGGAAACAGTCCTGACGCTTTACCCGTAGTCGCGATGTGATTCGCGAAGAGAAGTGGGCCTGTGGCGCCCGTCGCACCAATGACCACTAGTGAGCCATCATCTAGATGGTAGATGAAGATGTTGATGCCACTGCCGCCAAGTTCGTCTGGCTCACCGCATCGACGCACTACCTCGGACATTGACATCGTGCGTTCCAGAGCACGGAAGTGAGCTAGATCGCGAACCGTTTGGGAGCACCAGGAAACATCACGTCGAGGACTGCACTTTGTCCAGAGGTGACAGTCATGTACGCAGGCAGCCTGCAAAGGATACTTGCAGAGTTTGGTCGGCAAATCTTAGCGGTCAATTCAACGGCTTCCGATTCATTTGTTACTCGAAGGCTGTTGAACTGGCCACCGGATGAATTGTAAAGCACAGTAGAGTTGTCAGTCTTTGCCCTTCCCGCATCGTTGTAGCTGACTTCCTTGCAGCGAATCACAACGTCGTCAAACCCAGTTCCCCTCAAATCCAGGATGCCGTAGACGCAATCGAACGAAATCGTGTCTCCACTGCCGATGTTTTCGAAGTCCACGATCAATCCATCGTTAACGGTCCACCAGAGGTCCTTTCCATCGCCCCAGGACCGGACCTGCCAGGTGGATTTTGTCTCCTCGTAGTACAGGGATGCGAACATGACTTCGGGTTCGCATTCGGTGCAAGTAAGATAAGTGAAAGTCACATCCGGGACGGGGGAGGGGCCGAACTTGGCGAGCTTCTGGAATTTCCATTTCCACATAACGTCGGCGTGTTCAATAGCCGATTTTTGCTTGGTAGCCAGGTCGAAGTTGAAAGCAGAATAATACTCATCCCACGCGTTTTCCTTGGTCATTTCTTTCGCCGGTCGACGTCCGACGATGACCAATGCGGAATGATTCAGAATGCCGACCTTTTGCAGGTATTTGTATCGGTACACATCGAGTTTGTCTTGCCCTGGCCTTGCATCGTCCGGCGCGAGTTCATCTTGAAAAGCGGATTCAATTTGCTGCCAGAGTTGCGGGGCAGAACTTGGATGGATCCATCGAAAGGCGTCGGTTGTCTCGGGCTTGGTCTCGCGATGCGTTGCTTGCGACGAGGCTGTGAAGACGAACGAAATCAACAACCCAAGCCAGAGTGAGAAGCGACACAGCCGAACGGGGTTCCGTGGTTTCATGCCTTGTACCGCCGCTATCTTGAGACTCACGGTTCACCCTAGCATGTGTTCTTTTGTCGTGGAACTGGTCTAGGGTTCAGTTGCGTCCCCACAGTCAAGTCCCGGTAAGTCGGGTACCGGACATGTTGGGTTGTCTCCCGTCAGTTCTTCACAAGTATCGTCCGCGCCGTTAGCGAAAATGCGATACTACCGCGAATTCGAACCGCTATGGAGCGCCGAATTGTCTAATCCGCTACCAACCTATCGCGAGGTCCTCGTGGACGGCAAGCGCCTCGAGACCTTGCTGCTCTCCCCCGCCGCAAATACCCCAACCATCGTCATGCTCCATGAAGGCCTCGGCTCCATCGCCATGTGGAAGGATTTTCCGGAACAGCTCGCGCAAGCCACGGGTTTCGGCGTTCTCGTCTACTCCCGCTACGGCCATGGAAAATCCGAGCGTCTCGCCGAGAAACGCCCCGTCGATTTCATGCACCACGAAGCCAAAGTTGTGCTGCCTGAACTCCTCCGCCAATTCCAAATTCACCGGCCCATTCTTCTCGGCCACAGTGACGGTGCGTCTATCGCTCTCATTTACGCCGGCACTTGTCCTCCGCAAGTCCGCGCGTTGATTCTCGAAGCCCCGCACGTCTTTGTCGAAGACCTAGGCGTCCAGAGCATCGCCAACATGCGCACGCTGTTCGAATCGACGGACTTGCCGCAAAAGTTGGCCCGCTATCACGATCATGTCGAAGAAACCTTCCGCGGCTGGAACAACATCTGGCTCGATCCCGATTTTCGTTCGTGGAATATAGAAGACTGCCTGGCCCCAATCACCTGCCCGGTCTTGGTAATCCAAGGCGAAAACGACGAGTACGGAACCTTAGCGCAAGTCCAGTCCATCCAGCGCCAAATTCCCGCAACGCAAACCCGAATCCTGCCCCGCTGCGGCCACTCGCCCCATCGCGACCACCCCGCTCTGACCCTCGAGGCCATCGGCAAATTCGTCTCAGCGTTGTAGGGGAGAGCTTTAGTTCATCCTGAGGAAACGCGAAGGGCGTTCGCCTACTCATTTCTCGGCAGATCTTCTCCGCCGCAGCTGTCGCGTTAGACCAGCCAGCCCGGTGCTCAGCAGCAGGAAGCTGCCGGGTTCCGGCGTCGGTGTTGTTTGTGATCCGGTGATCTCCAGAGTCAAGGTGCCGGGTCCAAAGACGTCTGTGCACGTATCACCAACAGGACAAGCCCAATTCGTGAACATCACGTTGCTGAAGTCGCCTGAGTTCGCGCCAAAGAGCAGGAATGTGAAATCATCGCAGGCGCCGGCGTGAACCCGTTGATCGTCGTGAAATCCACGGAGCCGTCCAGAGATGCCAATCCAGAAACGGCCAGCAAGCTGAACTGTCCCGCCCCTGTCCCGCCGAGCAGAATATCCAAGGTCCCACCAGCGTCCTGACTATAGTTTCCGTTGATCGTGAACGTTCCTGACGAATCCACCGGCGCCGTGGTGCCCTGCATTAGGACATTCCCGTTCACGATCCCCGCAGCCGCAACCGTCCCGGGTTCTAACGTTGGTCGAGCGTGCAAGCGACTGGCTGGACCCTTACCCGGGCAAACGCTTCTTCGCCAGCAGACATCCCGCAAGTCCGCTCGCCAGCAACAGCAAACTCCCTGGCTCCGGCACCGCCGTCACCGACGCTGGCGCCGTAAGAAGATTCCCGAGCGAAACGATGTCCGTTGGAAGGAAGCTCGGGTCGTTTGGTGACACGCTGTAGAGATCGTACGTGAGAACAACGTCTCCGAGCACGCTCCCCGTCGCGCCGGGATTGATCAAAAAGCTTCCCATGCCCGTCAGCAAGCTATTGTTGAACGCCTGCGTCACGCTGCTGCTCGGCCCCACCACGATAAATTGCGGCCCGGCAAAGTCCTTGTACGTCCCCAAAGAATTGCTGCACGGTGAGGTAATCACACCTACGCAGAAGTCGGAGCTCGTAACCACCGCAAAATTCGTCACGTTTGTCAGCGTGAATCCCCACCCGACCGTTGTGCCGGCCGCGCCGCTAATGGCCCCGCCGGGCGGATTCAGTGTGAGTGTATCCGCCTGCGCCAGACCGCACAGCCCAAACATGCAAAGAATTGCGACCGCCATTCCTCGAACTGTTTTCATAGGCACCTCCGTGTCTCTCCCAAATCTCATCATTGAAATTGGTTGAAGCGCACCACGGAGCCGGATACGGCTCCATTGCTGGCTGAGTAGGTGAACGTCGCGGTGAAGCGCGCGGTTGCGGCGCAGCCCGTGAAGTCCAGCATCACGTTCGCTGTTCCCGTCTGCAAAGGAGCCAAATCTCCGACAAGTAGAGGGAAGGAGGCTGCATTGGTGACGACGGGCGTGCAAGCCGCGCCGAATGTCTGCATCAACGTGAACGATGGAATCATCGCCGTGAAGGCACCGCCCGGGCCGTTGTTGAGGAGCGAGAGGGTCCAGTCGCGGTTATTTGCCGGACCGGATTTGGCGACGATGTTTCCGAAAATAGATGTTGGCAAAGGCGCGAAGCTCGCGGTAACGGTCTGCGGCTGGTCCATGGTTACGGTCGTTGATGGATTGCTGGGGACCGCGACGTTTGGTGTCCAATTGACGAACGAGTAGCCGTTATTGGCCGTGGCATTGAGGACAACGACCGAATTAAACGGGAAAATCCCTGAGGGCGGACTCACGGTTCCGCCAGCGGCTGGCGAGGCCTGCGTCGTCAACGGCTCAAATTGAGGCGGTGGCGCAATGATGCCGGGGAAACATTGTAATACGACACGGCTTACACACACCTCATAAGCCCCGATGTCGAAGCGGGTGCCTTGCGGGCGCGACACTCCCCGTTGGTCCGTTGACAGCGAGGTAGCGGCGTCCGCCGTGTTGAACGCGGGGCTGGTTTGAGGAATCGCCATCGTCGGTGTGTTGCCGGGCGCGTTGAGTTGCAACGCTCCCAGCTGCGGATCGTTGCTGGTCACCACATCGGGACACGCGGAAAACGGCACACCGGATCCATTATTTACGATGAGATTGCCCGCGCCGGCGCTCGTCACCGAGCCTCTAACGAAGCATTCGCTAGCGCCATTGTTAGCGATAATCGTGTTGTCGAGAGTTAAAGACGTATCGAAAAGTTTCGCGCCGTCCTTGACATGTAGCCAAACTTCCCCCGTGCCCACCTTTTGGTCTTCGCGTATGTAGAAAAAGGAATGTTCGCGGATGCGCTGGCCGATATTGAGAAATGGCGCCGCATTGACGATGCGCCCGGGATCTGGGCGATACAGGCCTACGTGTACGGCCGCTCGGGCCAGCAGGTGGAGGCTCGGCGCGCCTTGGAGAAATGGCAGCAGTTGAACCGGCGCCGGCAAATGGATCCTGCCGCCACTGCCCTGGCGTACGTTGGTATGGACGCCAAGGACGAAGCTTTCGCCTGGCTTCAAAGGGCATACTCAGAGCATTCCAACGTTCTCGCGGCCCTCAAGGTAGACCCGATCTACGACGCACTGCGCAACGATTCACGTTTTCAAGTGTTATTGCGCCGCGTCGGGCTAGCACAATGATCCGCTGGTAAGTACCCACCTGCCCGGGATGCCTATCAGCAGCAACACTCACAAAACCGCCACCACCAGCAATGTCGCATCATCCCGCCAAATCCCTCCGCAGAACTCCGAAGCCGCCTGCAAAATTTTCTTCTGCAACTCCTCCGCGCTAATCCCGCGATTCTCCTGCAACACCCGCAACAACCGCTCCTCGCCAAACTCCTCGTCCGCGGCGTTGCTCGCTTCCGTGACGCCGTCCGTGAACAGCACTACGCGATCCCCGCGCCGCAACTCTGCAACGCCCGCTCGGAACACCTGGTTCGCAAACACCCCAAGCACTCCCCCGCCCTCGCTCAGCCGTTCGTGCGAGCCATCTTGATGCAACACGAGTGGCGCATTGTGTCCCGCGCTGGTGTACCGCAGCCGCCGCGCCGCCCCCTCCAGTTGCGCGTAAAACAGCGTCACAAACCGGTCGCTGGCCATGTTCCGGCACAACAGCGCGTTTAATCGCCCGCACAAATCATCGGGACTCAACGACACCGACGCCAGACCGCGCACCGCGGCTTGCAAGTTCGACATCAGCAGCGCCGCCGGCAGGCCCTTCCCCGCCACGTCCGCGATGCACAACCCGAACGTCTCCCGTTCGAACGGCAGCACATCAAAATAATCCCCGCCGACCACGCGCGCCGATTGCCAGGCGCTCGCGATTTCGTAACCTTCCAGCTGCGGAATCTCCTTCGGCAAAAACCCTTCCTGGATCGCGCGCGCCTCCGCAATTTCGTGTTCCTGCTGGTGAAATTGCGAAGCGATTACTTTCTGCGCTTGCGTCGCCTGCACCGCAAGCCGCGCCGATTCCCGCCGCTCGCGTCCCAGCGCAATCTGCTTGGATAAAACTTCCAGCAGTTGCGTATTCGTCCACGGCTTTTCCACAAAATCCGCCACGCCGCGCTGCATCGCTTCCACCGCGATCCCCACCGTAGCCCACCCGGTCATCACCACAATCGGCGGTACGCCTTCCATCGTTTTCAGTTGCGCGAGCAGATCCAATCCTTCGCGGCCGGAAGTGGTGTCGCGCGCGTAATTCAAATCCATCAGCAGCAAATCAAATTCGCCGCGCGTCAGCGCCTCCAGC
>Ga0137390_10004115_pt1 | contig 12048 bp, 7 predicted proteins | sample 15con2h24AmetaG_FD_104937 | JGI IMG/M metagenome (GOLD analysis project Ga0137390, IMG submission 104937) | Vadose zone soil microbial communities from Angelo Coast Range Reserve, California, USA - 15con2h2.4A metaG | ecosystem: Environmental > Terrestrial > Soil > Vadose zone > Saprolite... | reverse complement strand
TTGTCGGTCAACGATGCCAGGACGTCGGGGTACATTGATGGCGTTTCGGGAGCGTGGCTGAGAGAGGAAAGCATCTTGGCCTCCTTCGGAGGAACGAACGGACCGCTGGAGAGTTCCACGAACTGTCTTCGGCCGACGCGGTCAGTATGCGGCGGACGGGGCAGCGGGCCTAATAAATGCTTGTCAAAACTTGCTAACGGCGCCAATCGCCGACCTTCGCCCGTTTACGACGAAAGCATGATGCGGATTGCGCCTGGCGCGCACCGGGTACGACGAAAGTCGCGAAGAAACCCCTGGCGCCTCCGACCAAAGGATAACCTGCAGCGTGCCGCACCCTCGGGCGGTATTAAATTTTGTAAATCTGAGCAATTTGCGCCTTTTCCCGCTCGCAGCCGTTTTTCGTCACGCAAGCTGGTCGAGCAGCCGCTTCGCGGCCTTCAAATCCGCGGTCGCAAGCCCTTCCGTAAAGCGCGCGTAAACAGGCGCCAGCGATGCGCGCGCCTCCGCGCCGCGGCTCTGCTCCCTCTGCAACCGGGCCAAGCTCGTGGCCGAGCGCAATTCCCAGGCGAGAGCGGACTGCGGGCGCGCGTATTCGATCGACCTCTTGAAGAGATCTTCGGCGCGGGAGATCGCACCCGGCGCATGTCCGCCGAGCATCAGCTCGCCCTTGATGCGCAGCAGCTCCGCGATGCACCAGCGCTCGTCATTGTGCTCGGCACGTGCGATCGCGCCATCGATCGTCTCGAATGCCTGGGCGAATTCTCCGGCGTGCGCCATCGCGTCGGCCAGCTCGCCGAGCAACGCCAGATAACGCGGAAGCGAGCGGATCTCAGGGACTTCGGCCAGCATGGATCGCAGCGCATGCAGTCCGGCCGCAGTGTCGCCGCGCTTGACCAGCACGACGCCTTTGAAGCAGCGGGCCCAGGTGTGCCAAAGGCCCAGACCGTGCTTCGCCGAACGATCGAGCAGCATCTCGACGAAACGATCGGCCGCGGCGAGATCACCGCTGAACAGCGCGACCGGGCACGCACCCTGGCCGAGGACGTTGCACAACGAAAGCTCGTGCCCGATCGCAACGGCATCGGCAACCACTTTTTCCACGACCCCCAACGCCTGATCGGCATAGCCCATCAGCCACAGGATGCGCGCATGAAACGCGCATGCCGTGACCCGCTGATCGAACTGAAAGCGGATGATGTGGGAGGCTTGCATGGGCGTGACATAGCGGCTCAGCATCCGCTCGATGTGGCGGCGCGCGTCGGCTTGGTTTCCGATGAAATGGAGCGAGATCCCGATCATGCGGTCGCCCATCGGCGGATCGATGGGATCGACCGACGTCGCGCCCACTCCGTAGAATCGCCTGGCCAGGGCGAGCGCCTCCTGGAACGTGCCGTTGTTGAGCCGGTCGACCCACAGCCCCCACAGCGCGCGCAGCTTGTAGTCGACGTCGTCGAGGCTCTCGGCGATTTCGAGCGCGCTCGTCCACGCCGCGCGGCCTTCCGGCCCCATGCTGGTGTAAACGAGCGTCGACCCGAGCGCGGCTGAGAGCTGCATGTCGCGGCGCGGATCGCGCGTCCCTTGCGACCTGACGACCGCAAGCGCCTGCTCGACGCGCCTGCGGCACTCGACGATCAGCGACAGCTGCAGCCAGAGCGGCACCGCAACGATGGTGAGCGCCGTCGCGAGGTTGGGATCGCCGTCTGCGGAAAACGCCCAATCCAGGGCCGCGCGTATCTCGTCGACATGGCCGGAATAGGTCTCCACCCATTCCGCCGGCGGCCGCTTGTCCCACTCGATCTCGGCCTTGCGGAAGAGATTGCGGAAATATTCCGCGTGCCGCCGCGCGACGTGCTGCAACTCGCCGCTTGCCGCGAGCTTGTCGAGCGCATAGGCGCGCGTCGTCTCGAGCAGCCGATAATGCACGGTGGCGGCGCCGACATCGGCGGCCACCAGCGACTTCGCCACCAGGTTTGCCACGCCCTCCATCACCTCCGAGGCGCCTAGCTCGGTGTCCGATGCGATGGCGTTGGCGCTCTCCAGCGCGAACCGACCGGTGAATATGGCGACCCGGCGCAGGATCTTACGTTCGACGTCGGGCAGCAGCTCATGGCTCCAATCGAGCGCGGCGGCGAGAGTCTGGTGGCGCGGCAGCGCGGTGCGGCGGCCGCGCGTGAGCAGCCGAATCCGGTCGTCGAGCCGCTCCGCCAGCCCGCCAATTCCGAATACGTCGATGGAGCCGGCCGCCAGCTCGATCGCGAGCGCGATGCCATCCAGCCTTCGGCAAATCTCGGCGACGATGGGCGCATTGGCATCGGTCAACTTGAATTCGTCGGAGCTTGCGGTCGCCCGCTCGACGAAGAGCTGGATCGCCGAAAACTTGAGCGCTTCCGCCGCCCTCAGGTTCGACGACGACGGAGAAGTTTCCAGCGGGGTGAGGCGCTGCACCCGCTCGCCTTCGGCGCGCAGCGGCTCTCGACTGGTCGCCAGGATGTGCACGCCCGGAGCACGGAGGAAAATCTCCTCCGCCAGGGCGGCAGCTGCTCCCACCACCCGCTCGCAACTGTCGAGGACCAGCAGCATACGCTTGCCCTCGAGGAAGGCGATCAGCTCCGGAAGGGGATTCTCCAGCCGGACGGCGAGACCAAGCGCCGACGCGAGCGCGCTCGGCACCAGCAGCGGATCTGCGATGGGAGACAAATCGACGAACCGAACGCCGTCGCGATACGATCGGCCGACCTCATCGGCCACCGCAAGAGCCACGGTGGTCTTGCCGATGCCACCCGGTCCAGCGATCGTCACGAAGCGCCGCTCCGGCAGCTGCTTGACGATGACGGCGACGATATCGCCGCGCCCGATCATCCGTGAGAGAGGCGACGGCATGTTGTACGCGGCCGGTGGGGCGGGCGGCGGGCCCTCGGCGGGCCCCGATTCCTCGACTGCGACCACGGGGGCGACGAAGCAATAGCCGCGGCCGGGGACAGTCACGACGTAGCGCTCGCCGGCTTGGCCGTCGCCGAGGACTCTGCGCAGCGCGGCAATATGTACGCGCAGGTTGCCCTCTTCGACGAAAGTGTTCGGCCAGACGCGCGCGATCAGCTCGTCCTTGCTGACCACCTCGCCCGGATGCGCGACGAGAAAAGTCAGGATTTCGAGCGAGCGACTGCCGAGCCGAAGCGGCCGGTCGCCTTCGAGCAAGAGCTGCCGAGCGGTGAACAAGCGGAACGGGCCGAACGCAATGCCGCGATCAGGCGCCGCTGGCTTGTGATCGGACACGTCCACCTCGCCCGCAATGACCAAGCGGTCAGATTACGGACAGATCAAATGACCCGGATATCACGAGTGCGTGTCATTTTTCGGTCGAGGCTGGCGGAAGCTGGGCTCTGGACAAAAGCGAAGAAAGCCATCGGGCGGCCTTGCGGGGGCGCGGCCGGCCAAGCGACTCAAAACACCTTGGCCGGCCGCGGAGCGAACCCGATGGGGGCCGTGGGGGAGGGACGGATCGGGTGCGCGTTGACCGGCACTCTGCCGCAGACGCCGTCCGCCCGCTTGCACGCGCTTGCTGTCAGTTGAACAGGCTTGCTTCGTTCTCGCGCGAGAGCCGCCTGCGCCCGGGCGGAGCGCGTCAGTCCGGCTTCAATCCGAGCTGTTCAACGACGCGGCGTTGTTCCGCGATCTCGCGCATGACGTGATCGTGATAATCCGCCGTGTTTCGATACCGAGGTTCCTGCTCGAACTTGCGCAGAATCTCGACGAACGGCCGCTCCTCCATTCCCTTCTTGAAGGCATCGTGGAGGATACGCACCACGGCCGGCTCCAATCCCTTCGGTCCGGCGATGCCATATGCGGCGTTCGACACGACGTCGATGCCGAGCTCGCTCAGAGTCGGCACGGACGGCCAGTTTCTCGTTCGGGCCGCGCCGAAGGTTGCGAGCAGCCGCAGCTGGCCGGCATTCACCAGGGGCGCCCAGCCGGCGGCGTCCGCGACCGCGTGGATGTGACCGCCCAACAGCGCATTGGTCGATTCGCCGACGCTCTTGAACGGGACGTTGATCCAGGTGACGCCGTGCTGCCTTGCGATCAGCTGCATGACGATGTGCGGATTGGCGCCGCCGCCCGGCGAGCCGTAGCTGATTTTTCCGGGATTGGCTTTCGCATCGGCGAGGAACTCGCCGAGCGTGCTCCAAGGCGCGTCGCGACGAACCACAAGGCCGGAGCTGAGGCTGGAAATTCCGATGATATAGGTGAAGTCGGTCACCGGATCGTAGCTCGTCCTCGTCATGAACGGCAGGCGAAGGATGCCGGTGTTTATCTGCGTCACCGCGTAGCCGTCGGGCTTTGCGGTCGCCGCCATATGCGCCGGGCCGAGCGAGCCCGTGGCGCTCGGCCTGTTCTCGATCACGATCGCCTGCCCGAGGTGTTTTTCGGTCGCGGTCGCGAGAACGCGCAGCTGGACATCGACGGTGCCGCCGACGGCGTATGGCACGATGAACGTCACGGGCCGGGTCGGAAAATTCTCGGACCGAGCGTCGCCGGGAACGATCAGACCCGCCCCGACCAGGACGACAGTCCAGGCAAGCGTCTGGCGCATGCGAGCTCGCAAGGTCTCGCTCTGGACACCGGGTCGTTTTGCCAGCATCGTTCGCAACCTACCACGCTGAGACCGGGCCTCGAGAGTCGGTTTCCCCCCACTCCCCGAGACCGTCCCCTCTCGGAAAAATGCAAGGAAACGCGGCCAGATAACGAGCCTAAAGAGCAAGAAACGACAAGGCGCCGCAAATCGAAACAATACTCGGGCCAGAGGGGAATGTCAGAGCATGGAGTGTCATCGCACCTATCATCCCCATAGGAGGGTTCAAATGCCTGGTACGGGATACAAATCCGCGATCGTCCTCGCGGTGGCCGTTGCCTTCGCGTCGAGCGTGTCAACGGTCGCGCTCGCGCAATCGCAGGAGGCCGGCCTCACCATTGCGAATAACGAGAGCATTCTCATCGACGGCAAGACTTTCAACATCCGCCAGGGAGCCTCGAAGCAGGACGTTTCGGCGCAGATCAAGAACCTCGGCGCGCGGGAACTGGGTCCGGGCGCAATCATCTTCCGCTCCGGCGACAAGCTGTACATGGTCGACGCCAACCCGCTGATGAGAGTCTCAACACAATACGACCCGATGATCGAGCGTCAGCGCGCCTACGGGGCGTGGAACCCGAACACCGACTGCCGGAACGCCTACGGCGTGCACGACATCGACGCCGAGTGCCAGCGCATCTATGCGTCGCGCGGCCTGGACGTGGAGCGTCAGCGCCCCTTGGGGCTGCGCGATCTCGATGTCGAGCGCCAGCGTGCCTACGGATTGCGCGATCTCGACGTGGAACGCCAGCGCGCCTACGGATTGCGCGATCTCGACGTGGAACGCCAGCGTGCCTACGGGCTGCGCGATCTCGACGTGGAGCGCCAGCGCGCCTACGGCCTGCGCGATCTCGACGTGGAACGCCAGCGCGCCTACGGGTTGCGCGATCTCGACGTGGAGCGCCAGCGCGCCTACGGACTGCGCGATCTCGACGTGGAACGCCAGCGCGCCTACGGACTGCGCGATCTCGATGTCGAACGCCAGCGCCCCCTCGGGCTGCGCGATCTCGACGTCGCGCGCCAGCAGCCGCAGGGACTGCGTGACATCGATGTCGAACGCCAGCGCCCCCTCGGGCTGCGCGACATCGACGTAGCCAGCCAGCAACCCCAGGGTCTGCGCGACATCGACATCGAACGCCAGCGGCCGCAAGGCCTGCGCGATGCCGATATCGCCCGCCAGCAGCCGCAAGGCCTGCGCGATGCTGATATCGCTCGCCAGCAGCCGCAAGGCCTGCGCGATGCCGACATCGCCCGCCAGCAGCCGCAAGGCCTGCGCGACGCCGACATCGCTCGCCAGCAGCCGCAGGGCTTGCATGACGTCGACATCGAGCGTCAGCGGCCGCAAGGCTTGCGGGATGGCGAGACGGCTCGCGTCTACATCAACGACCCCGAGTACGCGTACTACAGGCTGAAGAAGACGTTCGAGGACGTCTGGACCGCGCCTGAGAAAAAGTGAGCCCAGGCCGCCGATCGGCGCGACCGAGAGGTTTCGCCGATCGGCTCATCTCCTCCTTGCCTCTCACTGATGCGTTCAGGGCCCGGCGCCCTGAACCGCGCAATCCACACGACCGATTGGAGGATTCGATGACGGCAACCGTCCGCACATCATCGAAGGCCGCGCCTGCAGTTCTGCTGGCCTTGAGCTGCTGGATTTCGCCAGCAGCGTGGGCGCAAGGCGGTACGATCAGCAAGATCGCCAACGACGAAAGCATCTTGATCGACGGGTACACATTCCAGGTCCTGCCCGGCCGGGCAAAGGGCGCCACCGTAGGCCAGATCAAGAAACTCGGCGCCCGCGAACTCGGACCGGCCGCGATCGTCTTCCGCTCGGGCGACAAGCTCTATATCGCGAGCGCGCCGGTGCGCCTGCCGAGCGACGAGGCCTCGGCGCGCGGCGACGTCTACCTGACCGCGGATGAGATCCCGGCCGGACGCATCCGCGTCGAATATGTGCCGCCCAAGAATCCCGACCATCAGAACGTCTACGACATGGTCAAGCAGCGCGGCACCCTTGAGATGGTGCAGCAGATATTCAGTCCGGCCCGGCTGCCGGTCGATCTCACCATCAAGACCGTCGAGTGCGACGGCGCCTCCAACGCCTGGTATCAGCGCGAAGGCAAGGTGCCGACGGTGAGCGTCTGCTACGAATACCTCCGAGAGATCTGGCAAAGCATGCCGAAGGAGAAGCCGCAGGGCGCAACGCTGACCATGGCAGACGCCATCTGCGGACAGTTGTTCTTTGCCGTCGCGCACGAGCTCGGACATGCCATGTTCGACATCTTCGATGTGCCCGTGTTCGGGCGGCAGGAAGACGCCGCCGATCAGTTCGCCACTTACATCCTGCTTCAGTTCGGAGGGGAGCGGGCGTACAAGCTGATCGCCGGCGCCGCGTACGGCTACCACGAATACATCAAGGACCTGAAAGACAAGCCGAAGGTCACCCTGCCACTGGCGGCCTTCTCGAGCGACCACGGCACCCCGGAGGAACGGTTCTACAATCTTCTCTGCACCGCCTACGGCTACGACGCGACGTTGTTCGCCGACCTCGTGAAGGAGAAGCTTCCCGAGTCGCGCGCAAAGAAATGCAAATTCGAATACGACGACCTCAGGTTCGCGTTCCGCCAGGTCTTCAGCGTCCATCTCGATTACGACAAGGTGAAAAAGGTGCTGGCGACGGACTGGTTCTCGAATCCGACCCGTCAGGCGGCGGAGCGGTAACGCATCTCTCGCCCGTCGTGCTTGCCAGCAAGGAAGAGCCAGGCAGGGCAAATCGAAACAAGACAATGCCGGCCCCAACTGGATCAATGCGGTTGGGATTCGACCGCAGGGGCGCGACATTGCAGGAGGTTTTCCTTGTCGAGGGCCTTGCCACGAGAACTGCCTTTCTCCGGCAGCGACCTGCTGCTGGAGGAGATGTCGCATCGGATGAATAACGAGCTGACATCCGCCATCGCCGCAGTGTCTCGCGCCGCCGCACGCTCGAAAAACGAAGAAGTGCGGGCGACGCTGAGCGCGGTCTCGGACCGTCTCCTGGCCTTTGCGTTCGTGCATCGTGTTCTGCAGATGCCCTCCCAAAGCAGCGAGATCGACGCATCCGTCTATCTGCGCCAGCTGTGCGAGGCGATCAGCCGCTCGAAGCTTGCCGACAAAGGCATCGGATTGGCGCTCGTCGAGGGTTCGGTGCGATTGGAGGCGGTGCGATGCTGGCGTCTTGGCCTGATCGTCTCCGAGCTCATCGCGAACGCGGCCCGCCACGCCTTCGATGCGGCGGGAGGCGCGATCCGCGTCGAGCTGCTCACGTCAGATGCGTTCGTGGAGTGCCGCGTGTCCGACAGTGGTCGTGCGGCCGGGCCTGTTCGTCCGGGTCGCGGATTGAGGATCGTCGAAGCCTTGGCCGGAACGCTCGGCGGCACCATCGACTACGTCTTCGGAGAGCATGGCAGCGCCGTCGTGCTTGTCTTTCCACGTCACGTGAACTCCGGCGACGACGACCGCCGCGCAACCGACATTCGCGCCGCGACGCTGTCGGGACAAGGGTGCGAGGCGGCCCCCGCGTGATGTACATTGCGCCGGTGCTGAAAATCAGGGCCGGGCTTGAAGATCGTTCGCGCAATCACCATTCAGGCCAGGGATAATCCGTCATGAAGGCAAAGGACACCGGGTAACAATGGCTGCCCGCACGAACTCGATCTTGGACACGCGAGGACCCCAGATCTTCCCCGTTCTGGAGGCGTCCGAGATCGAGCGGGTGCGCCGGTTCGGAGAGGTCCGCCACTATTCCGCCGGACAGGCGATCAGCCGCGCGGGCGAGATCGGGCCGGGCCTGATCATCGTCCTGCGCGGCAAGATCGAGGTCATCCGGCGCGACGACTCCCACGCGGGCGACCTCGTCGTGACGCACGGCCCCGGCGCATTCATGGGCGAGCTCGCGCAGCTGGCGGGCCGGCCCTCGCTGGTCGACGCGCATGCGCAGGACGCAGTGGAAGCGCTGATCATTTCGTCGGACCGGCTTCGTGCCTTGCTGGTCGCCGAAGCCGAACTTGGCGAGCGTATCATGCGCGCGCTGATCCTGCGCCGGGTCAGCCTGCTCGAGGCGGGCGTCGGCGGGCCGGTGATCATCGGACGCCCCGACAACGGCAATGTGCTGCGGCTGGAAGGCTTCCTGCGCCGCAACGGCCACCCGCGCCAGACGCTCAACCCGGAGACCGATGCCGAGGCGCGGGCGCTCATCGAGCGTTTTCAAGTCGATCCCGGCGAGCTTCCGATCGTGCTGTGCCCGGGCGGACAGATGCTGAGGAATCCGAGCGAGATCGAACTGGCCCGCTGCATCGGGCTGGTGAGACCGATCGATCCGGACCTGCTCTATGACGTTGCGATCGTCGGCGCCGGACCGGCCGGGCTCGCGGCCGGCGTCTATGCAGGATCGGAAGGGCTTTCCACCTTGGTGCTCGACTGTCGTGCGTTCGGCGGCCAAGCGGGCGCGTCGGCCCGCATCGAGAATTATCTCGGCTTTCCAACCGGCATCAGCGGCATTGCGCTGATGGCGCGCGCCTACAATCAGGCGCAGAAATTCGGCGTCGAAATGGCGATCCCCGACGAGGTGGTGCGCCTCGAGGCGTTGGAGGGCGCAGACGGACGCCGCTTCAGACTGACGCTGTCCAACGATGAGCACGCAATGGCGCGTTCGATCGTCATTGCCTGCGGGGCGCGCTATCGCCGGCTCAATGTCGCGAACCTCGACGCCTTCGAGGGATCGAGCGCGCACTATTGGGCGTCGCCCTTGGAAGCGAAGCTGTGCGCCGCGCAGGAGGTGGCCTTGGTCGGCGCCGGCAACTCCGCGGGCCAGGCGGCGGTGTACCTAGCGAGTCAGGCCGCAAAAGTATGGCTGATCGTGCGCGGACGGAGCCTCGAGGCGAGCATGTCGCGCTATCTCGTCGACCGCATCGCCGGGCTGCCCAATGTGGAGGTTGTGACGCGGGCCGAAATCTCCGCCCTGGAAGGCAGCAGTGGGGCGCTCGAGGCAATCCGCTGGCGCCGGTCCGGCTCCGGCGATGAGGTGCGGCGGCCGGTCCGACACCTCTTCCTTTTCATCGGCGCGGAGCCGAACACGGATTGGCTCGCCGGATCCGGCGTCGCGCTCGACGCCAAACGCTTCGTGCTTACCGGTGCCGGCGCAGCCGGCGATCGCCAGCCGCTGGAGACGTGTCAGCGCGGCGTTTTCGCCATCGGCGACGTACGCTCTGACTCGGTCAAGCGCGTCGCGTCGGCGGTTGGCGAGGGCGCGCAGGTGGTGGCGGCACTGCATGCGCTTTTCGCCTCAGTCGTCCCGAAGCCGGTCCCCATTGCAGCCGAAGCAGCAGGAGCGAACACATGAGCAAGGCCAACTATGAGAGCAAGGTCACCTACGAGATCGTCGAACACGATGGCGGATGGGCGTATCGCGTCGACGGCGTTTTCTCCGAGACTTTTCCGACCCACAACATGGCGCTCCAGGCGGCGGAGCGCGCCGCGAACGAGCAGCTCCTCCCTGGCGCCACCACGGGCATCTCATACGAGGACAAGGACGGGCATTGGCACGACGAGGTCTCGGAGGGCGACGATCGCCCCGTGACCGGCGTGAAGCGATGAGCGAACAATTCATTCGCCGCCGGATTGATCCGCATTTCGGTTGACGAAACCGGCGCCGACGTTGACGCACCCCGACAACGGATGATCGCGCGCGGTACGCCAGATCGCGCCGGCGCTCCGCTCACACCGGCTGCTTCAAGGCCGCGCCCTCGACCGGCAGCTTGCGCAGGCGCGTCCCCGTCGCCGCGAAGATCGCATTGGTCACCGCAGGAACGATCGCCGAGGTCCCGGCCTCGCCCATGCCGCCCGGCGGCTCGAAATTACGGACGATGTGGACCTCGACGGCGGGCGCCTCGTCCATGCGCAGGATCTGGTAGCTGTCGAAGTTGGCCTGCTCGACACGTCCATTCTTGAGCGTGATCTTGCCGTAGAGCGCCGCCGTGATGCCGAACATGATCGCGCTCTGGATCTGCGCCCGGACCGTGTCGGGATTGACGACTGTGCCGCAATCGACCGCGCAGACGACGCGGCGGACGCGCACCGCGCCGTCCTTCGCCACCTCGACCTCGGCCACGTGCGCCATGTAGGTTGCGAAGACGAACTGCAGCGAGACGCCGCGGCCCACTCTTGGCGGCAGTGGCTGTCCCCAGCCCGCCTTCTCGGCAGCGAGCGCGAGGACGGCTTTGGCGCGGGGCGATTTGTCGAGAAGGGCGAGCCGATACGCGACCGGATCCTGCTTCGCCGCCGCCGCCAGCTCGTCCATGAAGCTCTCGGTCACGAAGACGTTGTGCGACGGCCCGACGCTGCGCCAGAACGCGGTCGGAATGCCCGGCGGCTCCACCCGCGCGTACTCGACGTGCAGGTTGGGGAGCGCGTAAGCGAGATCGATCGCACCCTCGGTGGTGTCCGGATCGAGACCGTCTTTGAATGCCGGAGGGAGCCATCGCGCAATCACTGACGATCCTGCGAAGCGATGATTCCAGGCGACGGGCATTCCTCTCTGATCGAGACCGGCGGACATTCGATCGAACCAATAAGGCCGATACATGTCGTGCTGGATGTCTTCCTCGCGCGTCCACACGACCTTCACCGGGCCGTCGACATGCTGCGCGATCTGGACGGCGCGGATTGCACCGTCGGCCTCCAGCCGGCGGCCGAAGCCGCCGCCGATCAGATGGTTGTGGACCGTGACCTTGTCCAACGGCAGGCCCGTGACCTTCGCGGCCGCCGCCTGGACGCGCGCCACGGCCTGGCTGCCGAGCCAGATGTCGCAGCCGTCCTTGCGGACATGAGCCGTGCAGTTCATCGGCTCCATCGTTGCATGCGCTAGGAACGGAACCTGGTAGATCGCCTCGACCTTGGTGACGGCGCCCGCCATGGCCTTGTCGACGTCGCCGACGTTCTGCGCGACCGGCCCCGCATTGCGCGTGGCCTTTTCGAGCTCGGCCGCGATCGTGTCCGTGGTGAGCTTGGCGTGCGCACCGTCGTCCCATTCGATCTTGAGCGCCGCCAGTCCTTTCTTCGCGGCCCCCATATGGTCGGCCACGACGGCGACGGCGTCGTCGAGCCGCACGATCTGACGCACGCCCTTGACGGCCTTGGCCGCCGCATCGTCGACGCTCTTCACGCGGCCGCCGAAGACCGGCGATTGCGCAAGGGTCGCGATCTTCACGCCCGGCGGCCGAACGTCGATGCCATAGACGGCCTTTCCGTTCACCTTCGCCGGCGTGTCGAGACGCTTGGCCGGCGTGCCGATGAGCTTGAAATCCTGCGGTCCCTTGAGCGCCACTTTCTCGGGGACAGGCATGCGCGCCGCGTCGGTGGCAAGCTCGCCGTATTTGATGCGTCTTCCTGTC
>Ga0137390_10004114_pt1 | contig 12051 bp, 22 predicted proteins | sample 15con2h24AmetaG_FD_104937 | JGI IMG/M metagenome (GOLD analysis project Ga0137390, IMG submission 104937) | Vadose zone soil microbial communities from Angelo Coast Range Reserve, California, USA - 15con2h2.4A metaG | ecosystem: Environmental > Terrestrial > Soil > Vadose zone > Saprolite... | reverse complement strand
CTTCGGCCAGGGCATCTCGATCGCGAACTACGATGTGACCCGCGACGGGCGGTTCATTATGTTGCGCCGTGGCACACACGGCAGCAGTCTGCGCGTTGTCATCCACTGGACGGAAGAGCTGAAACAGATCCTCGCAGCAGGCGGCGTCCGCTGAGTGGTATTTGTGTTGGCCAGTCGATGGCGGTGTCGCCGTGCCGCGGATTTCTCCTGGATGACGCTAGTACATCGTACAGATAGTTCTTTATATTATAGATCGCCTCGATTATAGTGAGGCGTGCCGCGAGTCGCACCTGCCATCGAACTCAATCCGGTGATGAAGGCCACGTTGGACCACTTGGCGCGGTCGGCGTCTACTCCGCAAGCGTTGGCCTTGCGCAGTCGCATTGTCTTGGCCGCGGCTGCGGGGCAGGCCAATCAGGAGATCGCCACCGCCCTGCAGGTTCCCGAAGTCACGGTAGGCAAGTGGCGCCGCTGTTTTGCGAGCCACGGTCTGGATGGTTTGCAAGATGCAGTTCGTTCCGGACGGCCACCGAAACATGGTCAGGAAATCCTGCAGAAAGTGCAGAGCCGGGTGTGCCAGCGGCCAGAACATTACAGCCGCTGGAGCGTCCGCACGCTGGCCACGGACCTGGGGTTACCTGCCAGCACCGTGCATCAGATGTTGGTGGCCTCGGGTCTGCAGCCCCATCGGATTCGCACCTTCACCTTCAGTCCGGATCCTGATTTCGAGGCCAAACTGCTGGACATCGTCGGCCTCTACTTGAACCCGCCCGACAATGCGTTGGTGTTGTGCATCGATGAGAAGACCGGCATCCAGGCATTGGACCGTACCCAGCCTCTTTTGCCGTTGAGTGCGAAGAAGCCGCGTAGTTGGACCAACGAGTACGTCCGTCATGGCACGCAGACCCTGCTGGCAGCGCTGGAGATCGCGAGCGGGGAAGTCGTGGCACACGTCAAACAACGCCGCACATCGGTGAACTTTCTGCAATTCCTCAATGACGTGGTGGGCGCATTTCCCCAACGGGAATTGCACGCCGTCCTCGACAACCTCAACATTCACAAAAACGAAGCGGCCAAGCGTTGGTTGAGACGCCATCCCCAGGTGAACTTCCACTACACCCCCACCCACGCTTCCTGGGTGAACATGGTCGAATGCTTCTTCAGCATCCTTGGTAAGCGCGGTTTGTCGCAAAGCGTTCACACATCGAAACGCCAACTCAAGCAGTTCCTGCTGAATTACATCGCCCAGAACAACAAGAACCCCAAGCCGTTCATGTGGACCAAAGGACCGGAGAAGCTCCAGCGCATCATCGAGGCGACCAAGCAATATCAGGCGACTCACCCGCCCAAACTCAGGAAGCGGCGCCACAAGGCGCATAGTATAAAGAATTAACTGGACGATCTACTAGTGCTTTTTCGGAGGCGCGCCTGGGGAGCAGCGTGGAGTGGAACAGAAGGCTGGGGCGCGCGTTCGAAAAAGCCGTCAGAAGGAAGCCGCTCGCGGGTGCGGCGGACGCGGCCTATGGATTTTCAATCGATTTTCGGCTGGAAATCGGTGCCAGAAGCGGGATTCGGCAAAAACGTTGTTATTGATGCTCATCGATGTAGTGGTTCTCTCATTCACCTGGATCATCCGTGAAGTCCCCTGTGCTGATCAAAGCCGGAAAGCTTTTTGACGCGCGAAATGGACGCATGCTAGCTAACCAGGCCATTCTGATCGAAGGCGACCGGATCAAGGAAGTCGGGGACTCCGCCGTCATTGCGGGACATGCCCCCGGCGCCAAAGTGATCGATCTGTCTTCTGTCACCCTCCTCCCCGGTCTGATTGACTGCCATGCCCATGTGCGTGGCAACTTGAAGGATCTCTCGCCTACGCGTGAGTTGCGCACGTCTTCGGCACTTGGTGTTCTCTGGGGCGTTCACAATCTGCAGATCTGGCTGGATCACGGTTTTACAGCGCTGCGCGATGCTGGCGAGGCTGACGCGGCCTACGGCCAACTCGCGCTGCGGGACAGCATCAACATGGGTCTGATTCGTGGTCCGCGCATGGTGTCAGCGGGCAGCATGGTATCCGTCACCGGAGGTCACGGCGATCCTGATCCGCTGGCTCCCGATCAGGCCCTGCCTCGCCGCCCCAATCTGGCGGACAATTTGGATCAGATCGGCGAAGTTGTTCGGCGCGATCTTAAGTACGGAGCGGATTGGATCAAGCTGATGGCCACCGGTGGTGTGTCGGATGAACTTAGTGACTTCAATGTGCAAGAACTGAGCGAGGAGCAAATGGCGAAGGCGGTCGAGATTGCGCACCGGGCGCGCAGGAAAGTCATGGCCCATGCCGAGGGCACGGAGGGCATCAAAGCCGCTGTGCGCACTGGCGTTGACTCCATTGAACATGGGACCATGCTCGATGAAGAGGGAGCTGTCCTATGGCGCAGAAAGGAACCTGGCTGGTTCCGACTTTGAATGCCTCCCTGCGCCTCACCAACCCTGACCCTAGCCTTGGACAAACGGCCATAGAAACTGAAAAGACCAGAGAAATCGTCCGGTTCCTGCCCGCAGCCTTCCAACGCGCCCTGCAGCACCACCTAACTAAAGATTGCCTTCGGCGATGACGACGATCCTGATTTTCTGGACGGGGAGTTTGTTGCATTAGTCAAGGGTGGCATGAAGCCAGCCGAAGCCCTGCAGGCGGCCACGGTAAATGCTGCGGAACTCCTCGGACTGTCCGATCAGATCGGCAGCATTGAGGCGGGAAAATTTGCTGACATCATCGCAGTCAGCGACGACCCGCTCGCCGATATCACAAACATGGGAAAGGTTGTTTTTGTCATGAAGGGCGGCGAGATCATCAAGAACACGAAGTAGACTCCGTTGATGGTTTGATGGTTTCGCGGTCTTGCTTAGAGAAACGGCGCATCCTGTGAGGGTGCGTATGAAGCGTTCCAGATGTTCCAACCCCCAACCCCGGATCGCTTTTCAATAGATCCTCGTAGATAAACGAGGCATACTCGTCACCGCAGTAATGGCATGTGTCATGAGTCGTTAACGGACTAGGACCGCAGGCATCCGTTACGCTGAAAACCGCTCCCTCTCTTTTTCCAAACAGCGTCACCCCAGTCTCACCTTCCCCGGCATACACAATCTCGTGAATTCTCTTCTGGATCTCAGGTGTGAATACAATCGAAATCATCCGGGTAACTCATGGTAATCATAATGCAATTTGCAAACCTGGCTCGCGCGTGTTCCTAGCATTTTTGAGCATTGAGTCGGGGACTTTGAAGCTGGGGAGCTAGAGGGGGACGGACTATGGCCAAGTTCTGACGCGCTCAATTTACTACTGCACAACGCTTGGTGTGTCCGGTCGGTCGCTCAACGCATCAATGGCGCCGCTCCCGATGGGCGTACACAATTTCCGCAGCCTCCGCGAGAGACGGTATGTTGCGCAGGATCTCGTACCCGCGGGAAGAGGATTCGCGCATGACGAGCATCTCTTCCCGACTCAATTTCGCTGGTTTCCGAAGGATCGCTTGCGGAATCCCGAGCTTGCCGATTTCATGGAGCAGTGCCCCAGCGGCAATGACTCGGATCTCTTCATCATCAAGCCTCAGAGCACACGCCAGTATCGTTGCAAACGCCGCAACTCGTTTGCAGTGACTCCAGGTACCAGGATCCTTTCGTTCGAGCGCTTCGCCCAATGTCTCAATCATCCGAGATGGTGGTACGGGTCCGATCGAGATAGCGTGCAGATGATCTTCGTCACTCATCAATTCTCCAAAGACTCCAGATTTCCTAATTCACTGCGGCTATCCCGACCTGATTCTAATTCAACTCAAACGCAGAACCCATCCTTGCGGTATGGGTTCTGATGCGTTTCTTTATACCGGATTAATGGTCTGGGCCCAAGCTATTCACGAATAGCATACCCATTCTGAGCAAAACAAATGCATCACTGCTGCATGGCCCTTTTTGATCATATTGTCCCACCAGTTCACCGTTTTTTCTTTGTGGCTGCAGGTTGAAGCAGCTTGAGCTTCCTGAGCACTCCGACGATCGGCTTACCGCAGCGTGCACAAAAAGAGTATCCGGCCCCATGGCCGACGCTAGCGCTCACCATTTCCTTGCTATCTTTAATTTCTCTTCCTTGCTATCTTTAATTTCTCTTTTGCAGAGATCGCATTTATAGATGAACATCTGCGAAATGATTATGTTCTAGGACTTAATTCGAGTTTCTTGATTCGAAGGGCATGATCCTGTAGTTGATCTTCGTGACCGCGGAGTTGCTTGGCACCGACGGTATTCTCCTGTTGGAGCGCCTCTACTCCTTTCAGGATGCCGTCCAGTTTAGTGATGACCGGATCGAATTTGTCGTCCAGTTTTTTCTCCATAGTTTCGCCAACGGCTTCTAGAATGACATTTGCCTGCTCGGAGAGGAGTCTATCCAATTTCTTGTCAAGACGCTCTTCAAACTTGCCGAACTCGGCTTTTAAAACAGCCGAGGTGACAGGGGCGTCTGGATTGTCTAGATCATTTTCCATAGATATGGTGTATGCCTTAACTATAGGGACGGGACGGAAACTGTCAATGTAAAACCGGGGAGAGGGGACTAGAGCCAGGGTTAGATCAACCGTGGCTCTGGCGGAGACATAGCCATAACCATCCTGAAGGAAGCCAAAGCGAGTACGCGATGCTGAAGTGGCCGGGTCCGGAACTATCGGATCGGAGTCGGGGGAGCCGCTACGATTCGCGACTCCCCCACGTCGACTGGAATGGCTTGCTAGCTCACTTTTCGTTCGCGAGAGGGTTCAGTACTATCAGTGGCCGGCACCGCTGGACTCCAATCATCAATTTGTCTTTGGGCTTCTTCCTTTGTTATGCTGTATCTTTCCTGGATTTTGCCCACAAGCTGATCTCGCTTGCCCGCAATGACGTCGAGATCATCGTCAGTGAGCTTGCCCCACTTTTGCTTCACCGATCCCTTCAACTGCTTCCACTTGCCTTCCACCTGTTCCCAATTCATATTCTCCTCCATTCAACGGCTCACGTCTCCGCCTCACTATAGGTCTCCGCAATGGGAATTCACATCAGTTGTGGCCTGTAGTCCCGTGAGGAAAGTCCGGTAACCCGGGACTTACTTTCTGGGTTTTACACCGAGGGGGCTCAGCTCGGGACGTTTGCGCGGATCGCAGGACACGGTAACATTCAGCACACTCTCGGCACATGGAGAGCGCCGGTACGGTGGGGGCGGTGGTTTGCGGACCGAAGAGCCCAACGCATCGCAAGCCCCTCCACCAGTATCTCGACTTGACCGTGATTCCTGAACTGAGCGCGGTCCAATGGCATAAGAGACCGAGCAGCAAGACGATACAAATTCTTTCCGCGTTAGGCGGACAGGGAAACTCTTTCCCCCAGTTTTGAGTCGTCCAGAAAATGACTAAACCTCTCGCAAATCGGCGCTTTCTATCCCTTCCCGCAATCAAGGCGTTTAGAAGTTGTAGCCAAAAATCAAGCGTAGTGTAGGGGCTGGTCGTGAATATAGGCTGGTCTTAATCTCAAAAAATGTACCCCGTCGAAATTGGACACCAGCCAAGATGTTGAAGCCAGTATCGAAATCAAAGTTTCCGAAGTCGATATCCCGTCCTTGGCCTTGTGTGGTCTGAAAACTCTGGTGGAGAAAGGTAAATGCGGGGCCTGCACCCATGTAAGGGAGCCAGGCGGCCTGGCGCGATACAACGGGCAACCGATAAACGGCTTCAAGGTTCAAAGCAATGAGATCAGTAACCTCTCCAAAGTCAAACTCGGCATTAGGTCGAAACAATACATCGCGATGGAAGATCGGACCTAGCTGAGAATGCACGCCGAACATGAGAAGTTCGGGATCCAGACCAGCCCCGGCCCGTACACCAAGCCGCCAACGCCGGGCTTCCCGCTTGATGTCATGTTCCAGGTCCCGAACGGCTGGAGGAATTGGCTGAGCTTGATCGGGCGGGTGTCCCTGCTGTGCGCTCGGAGCGGGTTCTAGCATAGAAATGTTGCTTGCTAGACGGCTTCCCCTTTCTTCTCCGGGCGTGGACACAACGCGCACGCGAGAGCCGTTTGGGATGGAACGAGGCTTCGTCGTGTGGCGATCGAATACAAACAATTGAAATTGATTATCTTCAGTTCTCACAACCAAAGTATCACGGGTTGACGAAACTACGGTCCCCTCAAACGTGTTGTCGCTCTGGCGTTGTGATGAGGTTGTTGTTGCCTCCTGAGACATTGAAATGGGTGATAGTGCGCAGGCTATGAAGAGAGAGAACACGCTGTACATTAGGAAGCTTCTTAGTGACATTTTGATTCCTTTGTGGATCTGATCAAGTCGTCAGCTGAGGGACGGTCCACTGCGGATGGAAGGTGCCAGGCTGTGCGAAGTATTTGATGGATTCCATTTATAAGGGTTGCCCGACGGAATGAACTTAACCCACGTGAAATCCGCAAGGAGTGCGTGGCCACTGTATTCCGAGGTTTACGCGGCACGTTCTCGGAACGTGTATGAACTATCTCAAACTCTTCTGACGAGTTTTTACAATAAGCGGCCATTCCGATGACTAGGATGCAAGTTATTTACGAAACAGCCGCGCTTGCCGTTTCCGACGAGAGTTCTAACATTGCTGGAGCCCATATTTCGTTCATGGTCTCTGACTAGCTAAGCTAGTGAGCAATGTCGCTGAAGTCCGGGCCCTTATGTTCGATGCCGAACCAAATAACACTCATGGAAGAAGCATCCGACGCTCTTATGGGCCGAAGTTTCGCCGCGATTTGAAATCTAGGCTACTCATGCGGTCGCCGCCAGCATCAGACGCACTGCAAGTCAAATGGATCTTTGGAGGAAAAATGCCGGATCAAGGACTGAAAGAACTTTATATCGACGAACTCAAGGACCTGTACAGCGCCTAAAATCAGCTGGTCAAAGCCCTGCCCAAGATGGCCAAGGCTGCCTCGTCTGACGAGTTGCGACAGGGGTTTGAGAAGCATCTTGAACAGACCAGGGGCCACGTCCAACGTCTGGAGAAGATCTTCCAGGCTTTGGGTGAGAGTCCCAAGGGCAAGACATGCAAGGGAATGCAAGGGCTTATCGAGGAAGGCTCTGAGGCAACAGAAGAAGACTACGAGGGCAGTCTCATGGATGCCCACTGATCGGGGCTGCGCAACGTGTCGAACACTATGAAATTGCTGGATATGGCACGGTCCGCAGTATGGCTGAGACTCTGGGCGAGGACGACCATGTCTCTCTCCTTGAGGAAACGCTGGAGGAAGAGAAGGAAACGGACAAGAAACTAACCAAGTTAGCTGAGCAGATCAATACACAAGCGAACGAGAGCGGCAATGAACAACGAGACGAAGCGAGCTCGCGAGACAAAAGGAAGTCCAAGCGAGTAGCGTGATATGTCATACCGAAGGCGTCTTCGGCTCAGTCGGGTCAAGACGCTTTCGTTATTCGCACTTAATCTTCCGCTTCTTAGTACCCACTAATAGATAGCTACCTACAGTGTTCACGTTACTGACGGTCTTCCGATCCTCAGGTAGGTTTGATTGTCGGTTCAACAAGGTGACCTGAGTTCCGCAACCTCCAAACGTACAGAGTTGCAAGGCGAAAAAAGGAGTAAAGATGAAACACGTTCTAAAGATGGCTTTTCAAATGAGTGTTCTTGCGTGCCTGCTGACTCTAGCATTGGCGTACGCGAGCGCACAGGATTCTTCTGCACAACAACCCGCCCCGGATAATACGAAGGTGAACCAGCGGGATAAGAACAAGGCAGAGCCCACCGCAGATCAACAGAAAGAAAATCAGCCTGATCGGGAGATCGCACGAAAGATCCGTCGGTCCATTGTGCAAGACAAATCACTGTCTTCGTATGCCCATAATGTCAAGATCATCGCCGAAAACGGAGCAGTAACGCTAAAGGGACCGGTGAGGTCGGACGAGGAAAAGACTGCGGTCGAAGCCAAGGCGGCGGAAATTGCTGGAGCGGACAAAGTGACCAGCCAACTGGAAGTTAAACCCAAGCAATAACAATTCAGGAAAATCGAGGAGATCAACTAATGGCAGGTAAGAATACAGCAGTATTTGGCATTTATACGGATCGGTCGAGGGTGGATCGGGCAGTAGAAGCTTTGAAGGAGGCCGGGTTTTCGAACAACGACGTATCCGCACTATTCCCCGAAAACAAGGGCACCAAGGATTTTGCCCACGAGAAGAGCACCAAGGCACCCGAGGGTGCGACGACAGGCGCGGGGACCGGAGCATTATTGGGCGGGGGTTTGGGATGGCTGGCTGGAATTGGAGCGCTGGCGATTCCTGGCCTCGGACCTTTCATCGCCGCTGGTCCGATCATGGCGGCGCTGGCCGGAGCCGGCGTGGGAGGTGCGGTAGGCGGTCTTACCGGTGCCCTGGTCGGAATGGGCATACCTGAATACGAGGCCAAGCGCTATGAAGGCCGCGTGAAGGACGGTGGGATTCTGCTGTCCGTCCACTCTGATAGTTCCGCGGAGACGAAAAGGGCAAAGGAAATACTCCAACAAACCGGCGCTCAGGATATTTCTTCGACCGGCGAGGCTCGCGGTGACAAGACTTCCGTGCCTGTCCGAGAGATTGCCTAGTATCTATTTGAACCGGCAAACCGGGCGAACACATGATTCGTCCGGCTGCCGGGAAATCTGACAGCCTTTTGGCTGCAAACCGGAAAGGTTAAGGAGAAGAAAATGAGCATCTGGACGATACTATTTCTTGTTCTGCTGATTGCTTGGATTGGCGGCTTCACTATCTTTCACGTGGCGGGAGGGTTGATTCATTTGTTATTGGTATTCGCGGTGATTTCCCTGATCCTGCATTTTGTAATGGGGAGACGGACCGTCTAAGGGTGCATGTTTCATTTCGCGTCCACACAGAGATGAGCACGGAAGGACGGTGCAACGGCGACAATACCTGCGATAAAGTCGGGGAATCGGGTCTCGACCTGATAGTGCTCTACTCTGGGTCCGTGCGAGAGTGAGTACAAGGAGCAAATCATGGAAACCAGAGTAGAACGTGGACAGACGAAAGAAGATCGGGTCACGGGCGCAATCGAGCGGCAGACATCTACGGTGCCTTCCAGCTTGTTTTTAGGACTCGCACTTGGGTCAATGGCAATATCGGCAATTCTGAAATTATCGAATAAGAATCACTGGGCACTTTTCGTGGGCCAGTGGGCTGCGCCATTTCTAATCATGGGGAACTACAACAAAATGGTAAAGCAACACGGGTCCGATGCAAGCAACCGCCCTCAGGATGCATAGTGGATATAGTAGATAAAGGAGGCTTGGGACGAGATGTCAGGCCGCTTTTTTATCCCGCTTGACCTGCGCCCACCTCGCCCGTTGAGCCGCTGCGATTTTGCGACGAGCCGATGCTGACATCTTTCGTTTGGCAGGCTTCGGACCTTTGCAAGGGACTGACCCCGCCGCTTACTGGAAAAACGGTGCTCGATGGTGAGATCGTTTGTCTGGATAAGCGCGGCAGGCCACAGTTCCGCGATTTGCTCTTTCATCGCAGGCCCTGCTTCTACGCCTTTGATCTTTTGATGTACGGCCGCAAGGATATACGCTCGGAAAAGCGCACCGACCGCAAGCATGAACTAAAACGGGCGCTGACAGGACTTTCCAAGACCTCGAGACTTCAGTATGCCGACCACGTAGAGCAACACGGCACGGCGTTGTTCCAGCGTGTGTGCAAGATGGATTTAGAGGGCATCGTAGCCAAGCACGCCTTCGGCCCGTACGTCGCGGACGAGAACGGACGACATGGTTCAAAATCAGAAATCCTGAGTATTCACAGATGAAAGGCCGCGAAGAATTATTCGAGCGCGAACGCCACAGAGAACCTGTCGCTGGCTGGCATTGTTGCGAGTTGGCTTGCGCCGAGCTGGAACTGAATGCCTGAAAAACAAGAGGCACCATCTGCGCGGGCATGGATTGGCGGAGCGCTCATCGCAGCGGCACTCCTAGCGGCGGTGATAGCGGGATATTTTTACGTTTTTCACATGGCAAAATAGGTATTTTCTCCGATTGTAAGTGTTTCCCAACCGCCTAGAGTAGCGGTCATGAGCAAATGGGATATTCCAAGGCACGACGAACGAATGTCCGAGACAAGCCGAGAATTGGGCCGGCTTTTGAGGGACCAGACTGAATTCTTTAGGAAGGGCACTCAGCACAGCGCCGAGGAGCTTCGTCGTTACGAAGCATCGCGTGAGCGTGTCCGTGAACTGTTTGCCGAGTTGGAACGACTCAGGAGAGCGGCATACCGGCGATGAACTGCCAAATTGAGCACACGCGAAGTGACAGCGACGTGGGTACGCCATGCAGCAATCGTGCTGTCGCTGAATGCGCTGACTGCGGAGCGGCGATTTGTGCCGATTGTCGAACTTGGTGTTGTGGACAATCGTTTTGTGAGGTATGCGGCGATTATCACGTAACCCACACTTGTGTGAAAAAGCCTGTCCAAAGCGTTCGACCCGAATTCAGAGTAAGGTTACACATTGAGGAGTAGAACAAATGCACCGCCCTCCCCGGAATTACTATCAGATTTACAGAGTTGACCACAAACGAAGCCAGGAGCAGATGGTCGCCGAGGTCGAAGGATTGCATGAAGCGGAAAAGCTGGTTGAAAAGTATCTGCGAAATATGACTGCATCTGAAAGAAAAGATGAAATCAGCTATTACCGGAGCACTCTTTCGAGCAGCGTACCAAAGATGTTCGGATTATCGCGGGCCAGCTAATTCGCTTCCAAAGACTGCGACACAGGGAACGTCGTGCGGTAAGCGTCATCGTCAAACTAAAAGCAGGAGTCGCTTAGGCTGGCGTGCTCTTGGCCGATCATGAGCTTCGCGCCGGTCTTCGTCAGCACGATGTTGCCGGGTTTCAGATCGCGATGAATGACGGCGCTTTTGTGCGCTTTCTCCAGCCCTTCACATACTTCGACTCCGTACTTCAGCACCTGTTCCGGGGGCAGCGGCCCGCGGGCCAACCGCAGCGCGAGCGACTCCCCCTCGAGAAACTCGATGACCAGATAGTCGATCCCGTTCTGATGCCCGACGTCATAGAGGCTACAAATGTTGGGATGGTTCAGGGAAGAAATGGCGCGGGCCTCGCGGTCGAAGCGCTGTTTGGCATCAGGGTTTTCTGACAGATGAGAATGGAGAATCTTGACGGCGACAGTGCGCTCGAGCCGAGCATCCCGCGCCCGATACACCTCGCCCATACCGCCCGCACCTAGCGGAGACTGGATTTCGTAGGGTCCGAGTTTTGTGCGAGGAGTAAGCGCTATTCGTGCGTGCAATTATAGCCTGAGCAGTGCCACGATTCTGGATGTGTTGTCGGCAAACAAGAAGTTGGGCCGACCGGGAACGCTGCTCGGTGTCCGCGAACTGGTGACTCGGTGGCGTTGTCCGTTACATCGAGTTCAAACTATTCCTCAGTCTTCCAGAATCACTTCTTTCTCGCGTTCACCTTCGCCCACCTTGCCCGCTGAGCGGCTGCTATCTTCCTACGGGCTGCTGCCGACATTTTGCGCCTAGGTTTGGCCGCACTTGTTTGAGCATTCGGACTCCTCTTCGCCCATCGCGCTTTCTGCGCGAGGCTGATCTTCCTGCGAGCAGCAGCCGATAGGGTACGCCGCTTCCGGACTGGACTCCTAACCGTCAGGCTTCCAAGAGCGGCCAATGCCGCACCCAATCGTTTTACTTCTTCTTGTGCTTCGCCATGTGCCATCTTCAACTGCTGGACTACTCCAGTCAGATTTGCCATGTAGTTCCCCCTCGGGTGGGATTGTATCAGGACAAGCCCGGGGCCCCACCTTACTGGATCTCGCAGGCTTTAAGAAAGATGTCGACAAGACTCAAAGCGTACGCATGGCGGTCTTTGACGTCCATGGAACGATGAGTTTCATGGACACATCACGCGCGACACTTTGCGAAGGTGAGTGGTAGGAGCCTGACCGCAGGTATTTCCCATCCGTTTATTTCCACTTTTCATCT
>Ga0137390_10004111_pt1 | contig 12055 bp, 14 predicted proteins | sample 15con2h24AmetaG_FD_104937 | JGI IMG/M metagenome (GOLD analysis project Ga0137390, IMG submission 104937) | Vadose zone soil microbial communities from Angelo Coast Range Reserve, California, USA - 15con2h2.4A metaG | ecosystem: Environmental > Terrestrial > Soil > Vadose zone > Saprolite... | reverse complement strand
TGTAATGGACAAGATGGTCATCAAGATCATGGCTGAGCTACTCTCCACTCTCGCTCTCGCAACCAGAGAGCTCAAGCAGGGACGACCAAGTGAGTGCGTTCTTGCAGACCTGTTACCTTACTCGACCCCCACGGATTCGTTAACCGATAGATAGTACGGTCGGGTCGTCGACTTGAACCGTATGCGACGAGCTCTCGCTAAACGAAAGCGAGCTCGCCGCAGGCGAAGGATCCGAGTCCGGCGAGACGCTTTTCATGGCCTCTACCTCCCTCTCTTGAATCATTGCCGCCTGCCGCGCAACGGTTGCAGACTCGTAGGCGTCTTCCGCTGGCATCTCTGCCCGAGGGCACTTGGCCATCTCGGCCTCATCATAGGTTTGCAGCGCCTTCCGGAAGTCCAGCATCCATGAGTGGTCCATAAGTTCGAAAGCGCTCGGCCTCCGTGTTTGGTCTACGGTGAGGCACTCTTTGATAAAGTTGATGCCCAGTTCGCTAAGTTGGTCCGGCTCAGGAAGTGGCGGATGCTGGGTGGCGACACCGATGTGGTACATAATAGTCCTGTCGTCCTCAGAAATAAGTTACACCTTTCGAGGTACGGGGCTACCACGCATGGTAAACGTACCATTCGTTGTCCAGGTGACTCCACGGCTTCTTTCCGGTGGCGAACTCGAGCACGACGCATCCTATGGACCAGATGTCCATCACACCGTGCCGACCTCGTGTGTCGTTTTTGATGACCTCCGGCGACATGTACATTGGGGTGCCCGTTAGGCTACTGCTCAAGCCGATGCCAAGCCCGCCACCGAAGAGGCCGTCTGCCGGACGACGAGACCGCATCATCGTACGATGGTTCTTTGCAAGTATCTTCGCTGCTCCGAAGTCTACGAACTTTATCACGCCGAGATGATCCAATAGTATGTCTATTGGCAATAAAATAAAATAGCGTTTAGTTAGAATACGTATTATTTGGAGGGCCTCTACTTACTATCTGGCTTGATATCGCGGTGCGCGATGCCCTTGGAGTGGAGATATGCAAGGCCTTCCAGCATCTGCATGGTATAAACTTGAGTGATGTGTTCGTCCTCGATGCGTCCGAGCTCCAAGAGAGCCGCCAAACTTCCACCCTGACAAAACTCCTCGAAAATGTAGACTTTGTCCCGGTGCACTTCGATCCCGTAATACTCGACAATATTGGGATGGCGCAGCATCTCCATGACGCGAAGCTCGTCGCGGATCTGTTGGTAAAGACTCGGTGAGCCAGCGAGCTCCTGGAACTTGATCTCCTTCACTGCCATCAAGGAACCGGAGTCCAAGTTGACAGCAGTGTACACGGAGCCGAACGCCCCTGCACCGATGAACCTCCCCTGCTGCCAGCGAATGGAGATGTTAGAACTGAAGGAGGCGAGGAAAACGGCTGATTGATCTTCCAACTTTTCATCGTCCAGTACACGGCCAGCCATACGCTGCTCTGAGGTAAGAGTGGCCCTGTCACTTTCGAGCTTCTCCACCGCATGTGACGTCCTTTCCCAGAATTCCTTGATCGAGGGATCCAAGTAACCTGCAGCAGCCAGCCTCTCGTTATGGAAAAACGAAGAGAACGTCTCGGCGGTCAAAGGGGCTTCCTGCCGTCGTTCGCCCTGCTTTTCCCTCTCCTTGCTCGCCTCCAGGGTGGACCGCGCCCCAAGGATATCGAAGTGGCTAATCAGAAGCGTCATACAACTGGCCACTTTCTGCCGGAGCATCTCGAATTGGTCATCAGGAAGCTGAAGTATGTTGTTACGTGTACGGTGAAGTGCAAATTCCAGTGCGTTCACTGCCCACTTGAAGGTCTTTCGTTCGTCTGGATCGCAATCGTCACAAATAAAGGAGACCCACGAGATCGCGAGTCTGACGAGGGACCGATTGTGCTTGAGAAGTGTCGATCTGTCCATGGACTTTTGGACGTGTTGGCCGTGTTCAGAGGCAAACAAGTACCAGCTCTCCAGAAGGTCCTGGTGCTTTCTAGTTTCTCGAAGAGTGTTGCGAACATGATGAACAGATTCGATAATAGACTCCGCAAGTCGATTGATGGCGCGATTTATCTTCTTCATCTCTCTATTGACAGGGGGTAAGTGGGCCTGTTGTTCTATAATGCAGATCGGAGGTTTGATGTCCATTTCGCTATCCCCATCATCCATTGTCAGAAAAACTTCGGTGAACTCTTGCTTTGCCAACGCGAGCCTATGTTGACCACCATCGGCTATGAGGCGAACTCTGTCGTCCTTTAAACCCAGATCGATCCTCGGAATCTCTAGCATGAAGACAAGCCCATTCCAGAGGAAACGGCTGCGGGGGGATAATATAAGAAGATAACCGGCTTCATTTGGAAATTCTGTATGAAGGTCATAGATGTCGACAATTTTGCGGCCATCATCCTCAAGTTGTTCGGTTACGTGAAAGGCTTCCAAAAGCATTCGGCGAATGTAGTCCGGGTGATCCTGTAAAGAGCTCGAGGCAACGATATACGTTCCCTCCTCCTCATACGTTTGAGTGAAGACAAGGAAGTGATCCGTTTCCACAAGTTGAGCAATAAAAAGATCGATAGGGACGTCCTCCAGGGTATACTCTGCAGAGTTATTAAGTCTCTGGCAGACAAGCCTCGGTGGATGTCAGGTATAGTTTGAAAAGAGAACAGCGGGCACCTCACCGAACAAAGCGCTGCAATTTGCGGTACCGCAGGCGGACACTATCCAGAACTTTGCCGTACCAGCTGGTCATTTGTTCGTCGCTCGAGTCTTGCTGTGACCCTGTGCGCGTCGACCCGTTAACGCCAGTGCCAGGTTTCCGCCGCTGACTCGACATCGGCCTTTCCGAGGCAGGGAGCCGCAGCTGAGTGTCAAAGAAGTTGGTAACACGAGCCATCAACTTATACGTGAGCGCACTATTCGAACGTTCAGATACAGAAGCCCCCAGATATGAGTTTGCATACCATAATTGCTCTGCAACCATTGATGTCCCTCCAGGAACAGTTAAAGCAACATCGTTGAAGGTTGGCCACTGACTCTCAATCAAGTCAGTTTCCTTGAAGTAAATATCCTTCGCGCCACTTTTCAATTTCCAGTGTATCAACTTGAAAAAGAAACTTAGTGCATCCAATACGACGGTATCGTAGTTGTCGCTGATACAAGGGGGTAAATTCCAATTACCTCCAGGGTCGGGGGAAAGGAAGGCCTCGTATTGTCGCTTCAGCGTACACGCTATCCCGATGCTTAGTTTGAGGTCGTCTGTCATCTGATCAATAATGATGACAACCGGTTCCTTTAGCTTCTGCGCGTAGTCCAGTCGAACGCGTAAACTCGCCAGAGCGAGTTGGGTTGGGAAAGAGATTAAGGGGACGAGCTCTCGCTCGAAGGATGGAAGATTCATTTTCTTCAGAAGATGGGCCAAGTTGACTTGAGCATCCCGAGACGCCCCGATGAGGGAGTGCACTGTTGTCATGAAACCTTTTGCGAAGGTCATTTGGATAGATTCCTCCTTCATGGCTCTCTCGAGGAATGTGGTACCGTCCGCAACAGGGCCATTGTCGCCGAGGGTATATCGTGCTGCCCCCAAGGGGCTGTCTGTATTAGCAACAGGCGCAGTAACGTCCAAAGTCTCGCTTCCGGTCCATTTCCGCAAGACATCGATCTGTCGGCGAAGGGAGGTGAATATGGTGGACCAGGTAATAAGAGCATCCCTGTGAGCTTGAAAATCTGGCTCGGCAAGAACAGGTTTGTCTAGGTGGAGGGCTTTGTGTGTCGGATACAGCGAGTGCACGATGTCCAGGTGTCGCAGCACCTCGTTCACTTGTTGTAAAGCGATGGCCCCTGGATCATCCCTGTCCTCGAGGTCTCTAGCGCGGAAGGTCAAGACCTCGTTGATGACAGGATCAACTGTTCTGACTCTCAAATCCTCAAGCCTTTTTCTCTCTGCCTCCTCCGAGGTGCCCATGATATTGGCCCTGATGCCCAGCCAGAGGTCGTGACTATACTTGCCCTGCTCCTCGCCAGAAGTGGCGAGCGCCACAGCTATCCGCGTCTTTTCAGACTTTAAGACGTCGCCGTCCAAGACTGACGCAAGCATGGTCTGCCACTCGAGTCGCTCTCTTTCCTCCGGGGTCTCTGGCTCAATCGATCCCGACACTAGTAATGAAGAGAACATGTCGCGGCCATCACCGGAGCTATCCAGCAACGTGCGTCCAAAGTCCTCCTCATCGCTATCTCCAGGATCAACAGGCTGATTTAGGCCCCTTGGAAAATATTGATTATCGGGGTCATTTCTAGGATCTTCGGAGCCGAAGCCAGACCCGTATCGAGTGAGGAATTGAGAAAATATGTCATGATACCTTGCATAGTATTGTGGTACCTGTGTGGAAGAAGAGGAAGAGGTGGAGGAAGGGGTATTGAAGGAACCGGCGGGGGAGTATGTCTTGAGACGTGACTTGAGCCGGACAGATCCCGTGAGCGTGGAGGTATTAGGAGATGTCGCGGTAGAAAAGGCAATGGACCTCGAGGGCTGCTGAATGTCCCATGCATCCTCGTCTTCTTGGGGTGTACCCACTTCTTCATGGGGGTACAACGTTGGTATGTGTCGTAGCATTGCGAGAGGCTGCCAGTGTTCGGCTCAAGTCAGCTCTGGCCTTACGTTGACCGGACCGCACATTCCGGATCTGCTTGTCACACACACGTTCTCCGCTCCACTACTAATACCTCCTGCCGACTTTACAACAGCATTATATCATGGGCGTCATAGAGAAGGTGCGTCACTTGTCGTGCCATCCAGTACCGGTCTCACATCTACCTCGCAGATCAAAGAGATCGAGGGTGAGTTCTGCTTGCCCTCTTCCATGTCCTTATGTTCATTTACCAACCGTGATTGGCCCACAGAGGAGATGGCGAGGAGTACGTGTTTAGAACCAGTTCCTTCGTCGAATATGGGACTCATTTTTCCCTATAGCGCAGAAGAATAAGGTGGTTTAAGAGCATTTTATCCCCATTGAACGATTCAAACTCCCTTTCGTTTAGGCGACCGAGTATCACCTAGGTCTGCTAAAAGCGAAGCTTGCACGCTACCGCGCCCAGCTTTTGGAACCCGCCACTAAGTCCGGTGGCCCTGGAACTGGATTTGATGTGCAAAAGTCAGGGGATGCCCGTGTCGCCCTGATTGGGTTTCCGTCCGTTGGCAAGGTATAGTTCCGCTGCATCTAACCATATGGGTCTGATATCCGTCAGTCAACTCTCTTAAGCAGAGTGACTCACACCGCTTCCGAGTCCGCTGCTTATGAATTCACAACTCTTACCGTGAGTCTCTTGTGATTACGTCGCCTGTGTGGCAAATGACCCAATAGGCATTTAGGCCATTCCAGGCGTCATCGAGTATAAAGGCGCGAGGCTACAACTCCTTGACTTACCTGGTATCGTGGAAGGTGCCAGTCAAGGTCGTGGTCGTGGTCGACAAGTTGTTTCGACCGCAAAGACAGCAGATTTGATCCTGATGATGCTGGACGCCACCAAGTCGGAGGAACAACGACGGCTACTGGAAATTGAACTGGATGCGGTTGGAATTCGCCTCAATAAGAAGAGGCCAGACGTCGTCTTCAAGCGGAAAACAACTGGCGGGGTGAGCATTTCCGGGCCTACTGTTGCCCATTTTCTCACCCACAATCTCTGTAGATTACCGTACGTCCCATCATTCGCCTCCAATACCGTTCTGAAAAATCCCTCAGTTGACTGCTACTGTGAAACTTACCAAGACCGACGAAAAAACAATCCGGACGATCTTGGCGAGCTGTACACAATCTCTCTTTGCACTCGGCAGCTCTTATACCTGTCTTCAGATAAGCTACACAACTGCGATGTGATGATCCGAGAAGATGTCCGTCACATTTACTGTCATTTAGGCAACCAAATTGACCAGATACCAGATTACCACAGACGAATTCATCGATGTTCTCATTGGTCTGTTCTCTCCTCATCCAGGCTCAATCGTCTCATTTGTCTAATAGGGACGCGCAAGTACATACCGTGTCTTTGTATGACAAGTACTTAGGGTCCCCAGAAACTCATGTATATAATCCTCAGATGTCTACAACAAAATCGACGCCATCAGTCTCGAGACGATGGATCGCTTGACTCATGAAGACCATACAGTCGTAATCAGCTGTGAGATTGACCTCAAGTATGTTATAATTGGTATTGCGGTATCTTATTAATGAATTCATGTAGTTTGGGCTATCTCATTGATCGTATATGGGATGATCTTGGCCTCGTGAAAGTCTACACGAAAAAGAGAGGTGCACATCCCGACCTTACTGATCCGATTTGTATGCGTAAAGGGTCTACCATCGAGGTACTCGCCGGGACGTACTCGGTCGCCCTTGAGATGCTCACATATCATTTAGGACGTGTGCAACGGGATCCATCGGTCGTTAGCTACAAACTTCCGTTATGCGCTAGTATGGTTAGTGCCTATTCTTTTTCATCACGTTACGAATTAATCACTAATCAACCCTTTCCAGGGTGAGGGGTCCTCCGGGCCCAGTTGATTGCACTGACAGGTACTCGTCCAGGGGAAATCGTCAAAGTTTGCGCCTCACGCGCAAAAGGTTGGGCTCGGTCACCTCGTGCATGACGAAGACGTAGTTTCGAGTATGTCTTTTGATTCATAGCATTCTGAATACCTTTTTACCACTGATTCTCCTCCTCCTGCAGTATTCACCAAGTAGTCTATAACGTCCGATAAGAACGGACTAGGTGTCTGGGTGGCGCATTCCCCGGCGGCCTCTTCTGCCTATTAACCATGGCAACCTGGAAGCCGAGGATTGTAGTACTCGTAGATGTTCTAATGGAGAATATGTGTACTGTTATGTGGAGTAATATGTACACTATTAAATCGTGGATGCCGCCGTGATTTGATGCTATCAATTGGAGGCGCGAGGCGCTCGAAGCGTGCCGCACTAACGGTCAACTAAAACTGATTGGCAGCTGTTGCTCTGAGTGCCCTTTAATAATAAGAGGAACGAAAGAGCCGCACAAGGCATCAGCCAAAAATAAGACTCGGCCGAAAGTGGCCGTGAGGGGCTGGCTCAGGAACTGCGGACAGCTGTACCACTTTCTCGACCAAGACTGAGTGTCGACTGAGCCGCGGTTTCTTGAGACTCGCGAGCGCGAGTGCTCAGAAAAAAGAAAGGGTGATGTTTGTTCGAAGAGATTAGGCCGCGGCCTCGATCACACGCCGCCACCTCAGGTCCTCCGGGAACCGCGATCACACAGGCGCTTGGGCTGGCGTTTCAAGAACCATGCGAGAGTAGGTCAAAACCCCGGGCCTTGCAGTTGTGGCACCCCCTCATTTAAAACCAACTCGAAAGTTTGAATGTGACTGCCAGCAGCAGACCATGATCCCCCATACGCCTACGGAGCGGCCCGCCACCTCGGCCCCAGCAATGGAATTCATTTTTTTGGGCACGGGCACATCAGGTAGCTTGCCCAATGTATCCTGCCTCACCGCTCCAGAAAGTGAATCCCCTTGCAAGACATGTCTTTCTACCCTAAGGCCGGAAGGAAAGAAGAATATAAGGCGGAATACATCGGCTGTTGTATGTATCGACGGAAACGACGGGAAGAAGAGGTACGTTCTCCAGCCACAATGGCCTAATGCGTCATTCAGCAACGCCGTACCTCAGGACTATCGTCATCGATGTCGGCAAGAACTTCCAAGCAGCGGCAGTCGAGTGGTTCCCAAAGTATGGGCTACGACGAATTGATGCCGTGTTGATTACGCATGCACATGCTGATGGTACGTAGCCGCCCTTCTTGCCTGAGCGCGCTATGATTTTAATAAATTGTGGGGACTCGGAACCGCTAGCCATGAATGGACTGGATGATCTCCGCGGTAAGTGCGGCGCAGTACCATGACGTAGTATATTGTCATTCACGCTCACGCATCCTGCTGTTAGGATGGACCTTGAGGGGTCAGATACAACAGTTTATCGATGTCTACGTGTCTCGGGCAACCTTTGTCGAAGTCGAGCGCGCCTTCCCCTACATGGTTTCTAGAGAGTTCGCTTCGGGAGGTGGCGATGTAAGGGAACCCCAACGACCTTGACACTATCTCCTCACCCTTCGTATCCTCAGATTCCAGAATTTAAGTGGCACATCTTCGAAGACAAGGTTCCTATTGACGTCGCAGATTCTGGGATTTTGATCACGCCGTTCGAAGGTGGGACCGCCTGCTATCTGACCGATTTAGGTTTTGACATGGGATACAGTTCATCACGGGCGTCTATGGTCAACGAGTCCGCTACCTGCGTTCGTTCCTACACCAGTCACAACGCCATCGACGCCTGCGCGGCCTTCTACGCCGAAAACTAGCCCCTCTTCCTCCCTGGCACAACAAGGGACACCAATCGAACTACCACATCAGCCGCTCGCAAGTTCCAAATGCAACCAAGACGTGCCAGCAATTCCATACCTATGTCATGGATTCAAGATTCAGGATTCTGTGGTTTACATCTCTGACGTGTCGTGGATCTCCGAGGAGTCATGGGCAGTGTTGGACCAACCTTCGGTTAGCGACCCATCGCATCAATACGCTGTCGCCGTCGTCGATTGCCTGCGACCGCTGGCCCATATCTCACACTATGGGATCAAGGAATCTGTCAACGTTGCAAGGAGGATAAATGCGAAGCGCACATACCTGACGGGGTTTGGACACGAGGTGTCACACGACGAGTATGTCACCGTTGGCGAATACGTCGGCGGAAAGGTCGTCGAGAACCCCACTGATAAGGAGAAGGATTATATCGACCTCGTGGACGAAGGAAAGAGTATATGGTTGCGTCCTTCGCACGATGGTTTGCGGATTGAAGTATCTTGTGAAGGAGTTGTGAAGGACAACAGTTACAGTTACGAAGAGTAGATACACTAATGGTACTACAGTAGATTGCGTCTATCAATAATCTAATCTTATCTTGGAGCGTGGAATTTCATTTCCTTTCCCAAAACGACCCGTCTCGCACTCCTAATCACACCCACTCTTCGTTCTTTCCAGCTGGGGTCGTTGTTTTCAATGAGGTTCTTTTCCCAATCCTTTTTGTACGAGTGCGTGTCCGCTCCCTTTTACTTGTCGTCCCAGCCTGATCCCTTTCAGCGATCCCTGGCCAATTGTATCCCTCGCTTTCTTCCTGCGCTATCCGAACCCATATGCATCACACATCATCTCGTGTGATGTGATCTCTCGCGAGTTCACTGCCTCGGGCTCTCTCTTGACTACCCGTCTCATTCTAAAGACGGCCACGTTGCCAAGATGGGCGCCAAAGGGCATCATCTCTCGGGCAGAAAGTTGGATCATCGAAGAGAGCGAGGTGGACCCACATGGCAAGGTGGTACGCTGCCTCACACGGAACCTCGAGCACGTCAAGGCCATGCAAGTACATGAGACCCAGACCTTCAGTCAAGTGGGAGAGGGGTGTGTGGACTATTTCAGTTTCGCCTACCCCAGCCTCAACGGATTTATTTCAAAGGAAAACCCTACAGACTACAGAAGCCCGGATTGTTTCAGGGTTTGGATGGGGTCTCACGAAACAGATCGAGAACTATGGCCTTGCTCGCTTCAGAAAGAATGTGCAGAGAGTACGTCTTTTTCACAGGACTCAATACCCGTCTCTCAGGTCTTCCTTGCAGTCGCGTGAAGGTGTTGCTCTCATTCTGGACCTCATCCGGCAGGGTCGACGACAGCACATGGCAGTAGGTTCATCGTATCTCAGCCCCACCAGCGCTAGTCGTTTCACGACCGCTCGTCGCTCGTTTGACCATCATGGATCCGAGCCCCACAAATTCCCCGGACCGGACGATTCCTCCCGCTAAGGCTAGTAGTAGATGTATTGGGTGGGGCTCACAGGTTGGAACGATTCTCTTAACATTATCATTAGCCCTTAGCCCGAAGTGGTCTGCTCGCTGCATATCCTCATGGCACATATCCCTCCTCCATTGCGCATTTTTAGGTACCTTGTCGTGTTATATTGTATTAGTATCCTTAGTTGCGAGTATTAAGTCTGGCTGATGGAGACCCTTGCGAGAAACCGTTCCCACACATGAACGATCCATATCTGCGGTTAAAGCGCTTTCGCTGAGGCCTTCATGGTACCCGACGTACGGTACCCTTTGTATTGTCTACTACGCATTGCCGAGCTGCTCTGACACGACAGTTGATCAACACGCCACGCCAGTCCCTGGTGACCTGGAATTGACAAATTATGTATTTCCCCACCTCCGTTGCCCGCCAATTCTGCACTGTTCCGTCATTGCCTAATGCTTCCCCGGAATCGGCGCTTGGCATAACATCAAGTCCTCACAAGTCACTATTTTGTTCGCTAACAAGAGACGGTATTGCGATTTGGCGCGTCAGGGTGCGTTTCGCTTTGCAATGCTGGGACCAAATGGGCTCAGCGCGCGTCTTGTCGGCCGTTGTTTAGCCCTTGGCCATCCTCACGTATCTTTCAAGAACATCGACGAGCGTGAAAGAGCACGGAGAAAATCAGTCCGCGCACTGGTCTATTGATGGAACGCGAATCGTCATTCGGGTGCGTGGTCCAGTATACCAAGTATTGCGAGCCGCAGATGAAGAGTCCCACTTCAGACTACAAAGTCATATCTAATCCTCGCCTCACTGCATCAGAAGCCCGATGAAACACCTTACGGTACTCCCCGATTGGGATCCAGTTCCTTGCGCACATTTCTTTCTGGACCAGGGGAAGCTCTACCGTTGCAGGCGCTAGTAATACGTTTTGAGGGTGTGGTTCGGATCGAAGGGAACCTCCTCAGGTGAGTATTATCCACTGACATCTCCGCCAACTCGTTCACAATAGACTAGCGTATCTCCACGAAAGCGTTGTATCTTCTTTTCTACGAGGAACCCGTCATCCGTCCAACGCATACCCTGGCCTATGGCTGATGCGCAAGAGCCAGGTGGTGGCGATGAAGACACGGGGTATCACTACGACAGTTGGGCACTTACCGATGGAAACTTCGAGTGGCTCGTTGACACGGACGGTCAGTGTGCACGGCCAATAAGTTGGCAACCTTCATATTCTAATGTGAACTCAGTTACGATTTCGAGCATTACGTCGTTCCGTGGCACGGATGTCGAATCCTGGATCACGTCAGACGGCCGCGCGTATCTCGTGCAGCTAATTGAGAGCGACGAGTCCGAGATCGTAGCCTCGCACTGGGAAAAGACACAAACGGACGAGAACGTGCGTTTCTTCCGCCGATGCAGATCTCGTGACGAAGCTAATGCTCAGCTTTGCGTCCAGAGCCTGGCAGGTGAAACCTGGCACGCAAGAAGGTCCAATGACAGTGCCAACTCTCGTTCTAACCCCCGATGGCAGGGCTCGTGCATACATGACGTGCAGGTGCCCAAATGGGTGCAAAAGCGGAAGCAAGTTCATCCTGACGAGGAAACAGGCACAGACCATTATGAACAGCCTCGTCGAGCTGTCAAAGTTGTTGTCAATATGAAGTTTTCTCTTGTTGCGGTTGGCACACAGTGGTCTGTCATTTTTTGGCACAACTTACCTATGCTTTGACACACATTCCTCTAGTGGCAATGTCGAGTACACGAGCTTTCCTTCGAAGCTCGGTGTATCGCCAAAACCTCAAGTATTGAAAACTCCGCAATGTTACTATATCAAGGACAGAGGACCTGTATGCGACATGGAATGGAGTTCGGACGGATATGTCCTCGCTGTTGGTTGGGAAAGGGGGTGGGCTGTTTGGAGTGTGGCCGGACGATGTCTGGCATGGAGTTTTGGGTCGGAGAATCAGATCGACGAGAGCAAGTACGAGAAAAGGTCATTTGAAGTGTGACTAGCGGCACTGAATTGAGTTTGCCCAGATTCAAAGATTCGTTCATGAATGGCATCCGGGATCTTGTGGGTTACTCCGTTTGTTTCGAAGTCTACTTTCTCTGACGCTGGACAGTTTTGGGCCCCCGGTAATTTTGAGCTCATCGTCCTTGCTCACCCCCACGAACGACGTGAG
>Ga0137390_10004104_pt1 | contig 12057 bp, 9 predicted proteins | sample 15con2h24AmetaG_FD_104937 | JGI IMG/M metagenome (GOLD analysis project Ga0137390, IMG submission 104937) | Vadose zone soil microbial communities from Angelo Coast Range Reserve, California, USA - 15con2h2.4A metaG | ecosystem: Environmental > Terrestrial > Soil > Vadose zone > Saprolite... | reverse complement strand
GGCTTGCCGTCCACAGCCAATCGCTGCAGCAGATCCTCGTCCTGGACGAGTACGGCTGAGCCGTTGACGCGCAGCGTCTCGTCCATGCCCGGGATCAGAAAGAGCAGCCCGACGTGCGGATTCTGGAGAATGTTCTGCAACGAGTCGACGCGCTTGTTGCCCGGCCGATCCGGAATCACGACCGTCGTGTCGTCCTCGACCAGGACGAAGCCCGGCTGATCGCCCTTGGGCGAGACGTCGCACCGGCCGTCGGGCGCCGCGGTCCCGAGCAGCATGAATGGCGAGTGTGCGATGAACGCCCGACAATGCGCATCGAGCGCCGCGAGCTGCTTGCGAACCGCGCGTTCGGTAGGGCTGCCGACCATCTCGCGCAGCTCCGAGATGCTGGTCAGGCGTCGCCGGCCGACAGTCTGGGTCATCGCGCGAGTATAAACGCCGGCGGTTTAGCCCGTGGACCGCGCGGGGTAGATCACCGCGGGTTCGAGATCGCGCAGCTCGGGGACGCGTAGCGCGGCGGCTTGAGCCTGGAGGGCGGGGTAGAGACTGAGCAGGCGGACGTAGTCTTCGGGCGTCACGGGGAGCGCGGCGCGGGCGAGGACTGCGTCCACGGCGGCTTTGATGTCGGCGGGATCAACCGGCGTCATGCGAGCTGGCCTGCCCTGGCCAGTTCGGGCAGGCGGGTGTGCCAGTCCGTGAGCTGCTGGTAGGCATCGCCGACCCTGAGCACCGTCGGCTCATCAAAGGGCCGGCCGACGATCTGCATGCCAATGGGCATGCCGACCTCGGAGAAACCACAGCAGACGCTCATGGCCGGCAGGCCAGTCAGATTCCAGATGCCGGTAAACGTGGGTTGGCGGCGCAGCACGTCCGGATCGTAGCCCTCAAAGGTCGGCGCGAACGTCAACATCGTGGGCGTGATCAGCACGTCGACATTGGCCAGGGCACGCTGCGCATCTTCCTTAATTAAGGATCGAACGCGCTGAGCCTGGACGTAGTCGGTGGCCGTAAAGAAGGCCCCCTGCTGGATTTGTTGGCGCGTGTACTTGCCGTACTGGTCGGACCGCTCCTGGAGATCACGCTCGTGATAGGCATACGCCTCGCTGAACATGATCACGCGTTGGGCGTCGCACGCCACTGCCCCGTGCGGGAAGGGCACGTCGATCACATTGGCGCCTGCCGCGGTCAAGCAATCAATCGCTGAGAGGACGGCCTGGCGGACCTCGGCGTTGAGCTCGGGTGCGTCGAAGAAGTACGCCTTGTTCAGCCCGATGCGCACGCCGGCGACCGACCCGTCGAGGGTGGCCAGCATGTCGGGCACCGGCTCTCGGACGCTGCACGGATCGAGCGGATCGAAGCCGGCCAGCACCTGGAGCAGCAGCGCACAGTCGCGCGCGGTGCGCGCCATCGGCCCGATGTTGTCGAGGTTAAAACCGAGGGGAACGCAGCCCTCTTTGCTCACTCGGCCGAAGGTTGGCTTGAGGCCGCTGATACCGCAGTGCGCGGCTGGGCCGCGAATCGAGCCGCCGGTATCGGTGCCGAGGCCGCCCAGGACCAGTCCGGCGGCGATCGCCGCGCCAGTCCCGGAGCTCGAGCCGCCCGGCGTGCGCGCCAGGTCCCACGGATTCTTGGGGATGCGGAAGCCAGTCGAGGGATCGGGCCAACCGATGGCAAACTCGTGCAGCCCCAGTTTGCCGAGCACGACCGCACCGGCCTGGCGCAGCTTGCGCACGACGGTCGCGTCGGCGCGGTTGCCCCAGGCGGGATCGAGCACCCGACTATTGGCGGTGGTCGGCGCATCGCTGGTGGCGATGATGTCCTTGATGCCGAGCGGAATCCCGTGGAGTGGACCACGATCGGTTCCGTTGCGCAGCTCGGTATCGGCAACCTGTGCCGCCGTGAGTGCGGATTCTTCGGTGATAGTGATAAACGCGGCGATGCTGTCCTGGGTCGCCTTCGCTCGGCCGAGCAGCTCCTGCGTCAAGGCAACGGCAGATAGACGGCCGCTGCGCAGCGCCGCGCCGGCCTCGGCGATGGTTGATGGATAGGCCGCCACGCGATCAGCCGGCCACGGTCGTTGCCGCCGGGCGATTCGCGCCGCCAAGCGATTGGAGCGCGGAGATGCGGTCGCCGACTCTGAGCACCCCGCCGACGATAACCCGCGCACGCAAACCGCCACGGTTGACCAGCGGCTGCAACACTGGCTTGCCGACCAGCCCTTCCAGGTGTTCGCACGGCGGGCAATCCTTGACGCCTTCGAGCACCACGTCGCCAACGCGGAAGCGCTGCCCGAGCAGATCCCCCAGGCGCACGCCGCGGGTCGTCAGATTGCGGCGGTGTTCGCCAGCACCCAGCGCAATCTGGTGCTCGGTTGCGAGCACGTCCAGCACTTCCGCCTCGAACAGCGTCACTTCGCGCGCGCCTGGATCGGTTGGTCGCGCCGAGTAGAAGCCGACGCCCTCGAAATACCGATCGCCAGCGAGTCCGCTGCCCACGACCGCTTCGACCTCGCCTAGCGACTGCATCGGGGCGCTGGCCCCGGGCGCGATGTGGATCGCCTCGACCTGTCCCATGAATGCCGCAGCATAGCAAACTACGGCAGCCAGGTCAGCCGTGTTGGCACTCCGGGCACGCCCAGATCGGCCACATTGGGGTGGCTGTGGACGAGCGTATTGATCTCGTCAAGCGTCGGCCGGGCTGCGCCCGGATGAGTCGCCCAGAAGTTGGCGGCGACGCCGGCCATGATCGGTGTGGCAAACGAAGTACCCGCCCACTCGGCCCAGCCGGTCTCGTTGAGCGCGGGCACCGCGGGTGGCAGGAGCGGCGGAAACTGCTCGGCCGAGTAGACCCCGATGACCCCGCCGCTGGGGCTCAGACCGTCGGCCGCCAGATCGCCGCCGAGCGTCGCGACGGCATCGCGGGCCGGCGCCGCTGGAACCTCGCCGCGGTTGGAGTACCTGGCCGGCGAGCCGGGCCGCACCGTGTCCGCGGCGACACCCAGGACCTGGTCGTACAACGCTGGCAGGCGCGGACCCCAGCGCGGGTGGCGCTGGATCCCGCGATAGACGGAGTCGTTGCCGGCAGCGGCGACAACCAGACAATTGTGGGCCAACAGCGTGGCCATCAACTGACGCAGTGGCTCGTGCAGCAAGTCGAGGTTGACGGTGACGGCCGGGTCCTTCTGGGCGATCAACTGGTGCAAATCAGCCCGACTCAGCGGCCGTCCGCCAGGCAGGAACTGCAGGTCGCGGTCCTCCGGACAGCCTGGTAGTCCGTCGATGGCAAAGCCGAACCAGATGTCGCGCAACTGCTCGAGAGGTGGCAGCATGCCCAGGCTGAGATTGATCACCAGCGGCTCGTCTGAACGCTTGGACTGAATGAGCGCTGTCAATGCAATGACCAACGCGTGTAGCGAGCCGACGCCAAAGTTGTTCAGGACGCGCGTCAGCCGGATGCGCGCCCACGGTGCGGTCGCGTGGACCACGCTGGCGACAAACAGGCCGTGGTCGCGTACGTCGTACGCCTCGGCCGGCTCGATCGGGCGGAAGCCGCCGTTCTGCTCGAGGTCGGCGACGGCGCGTTCAAGCGCCGCGTCCAGTTGAGGAGATCCACTACCAGTGACCAATCTGGAGAGCAGCTCGCCCAGGTGCCGGTTCTGGGGAAACCGCTGGTGTGCCCAGGCCAGATCCTCCCGCGTTGGTGACGTATCGAGCACCGCGACGTGGAGTCGGTCGTCGCCACTGCCCGTCGCCGCCCATGCCGAGTCCTCCGCGTCCGCGGCGACGTCGAGCGCTTCGAGCTGGGGCGCATAACGAATCCGGCCACCGTACGGATCGACCGGCACTGGCAGGCTGGCCGGACTGCCGCCGTCGCAATTCTGGGCCGCGCCGAACCAGTTCGGAGTAGCCGCCACCGGCTGCAGTCCGGCACCCTCAAATCGCCTCCGCCCGTCGCTGCTGTTGAGCCGCGAGATCGCGTCGCGCATTGTGCGCGGCTCGTGTGAACCGAGCCTGACCGGCGCAAAGAACAGTTGGCCCTGGCCTTTGAGGGTCGGTATCAGCAACGGCGGATCGCGCGGTGGTGTGTCGATCTGCACGTCGCCCAGGATCTCAGCGACGACTTTGCCTATGACGGCCACGACGCTGTCTGGCGGGCTGTCACCGGACACATCCGCCTGCACACTTACCAGCATCTCGCCGGGCACCCATGGAATCGGGCGGACGTGCACCCGCTGCGGAAGCCGGCGCGGCGCATAGTGACGTGTCGAGATGTCGTCGCTCATCGCTGTACTCCCTCGTCCGGTGGATCTGGGCGCAAGCAGTCTAGCGGCCCCGCCGCCTGGCACGATGCGCTAGCGCAGGTAACGGCGCCCAATCGCCGACCAGACTGAACGACGCCCAAAACGCCGGGTGCGCGCGGCGGGGTGCGGTACCGCCATCGGTTGTATCGGTGAGGAACGCGCGTTGCGCCGCCCGCAGCGCCTGCGCCCGGCCGGCGCCACTCCGCAAACGCGCATACATGTCCGACATCAAGCGCCGCGTCGCGTCGTCGTCCACGCGCCACAGACTCTGGATCACGGATCGGGCACCCGCGTACAGCAACGAGCGGGTCAAGCCAATTGGCTCATCACCGGCCGCCACGACTGCGTGGCCGGTTTCGCACCCGCTCAACGTGACGAGCTCGCAGTTCAGGTCCAGGTCCAGGCAATCCAGCGCAGTCAACTGACCATCGGCGAGGCGTAAATGCGAGAAGAGCGGAGCATCCGGTCGCGCGTGGCCATGTGCCGCCACGTGGACCACGTCGGCGTCACGGACGTGCTGCCGCACACTGGCGACGGTGGCGTCACTTTCGAACAGATGGGTGCCGCCAAACAGCCGGGCTACGGTCTCGCCTTCCGCCAGCGCGCCTGGCAGCAGCCCGTCGCCACTGTGCGCGATAACCAGGTACTGACTGCTGGCTGCAGGCGCTGTGCGACGTGCGCGTGGCTGACGACAGAAGCTCACCGCACTGGCCGAGGGCGCCAGCACCACCTCGCATCGTTCGACAAGAAACCGCGCCCCATCGTGCAAAGCCGCGAAGGGGATGCCGTGCAGCACCCCCTGGGGCACGATGACCAGTCGCCGACAATCACCGACGAGGTCGTCCACTGGCTTGATCAGCAGCTCGTGCAGACGCTGGAGCAGAACTCGGGCGTGCGCCTCGAAAGCTTCGAGGTGACGCGGTTGGTCGCGCATGCTGACCGCGGCCGCGAGATTGAGCTCCAATTGTCGGCGCAGCCGTCCAACCCGTGTCGCGGTTGTCGAGCCGGGCACCGTGCGGACCTCCACTGGGTGACCGCGCTGCACGACGAAGATCAGCAGGTCCTGGCCGACGAACGCGTACTGCACGAGCGCGGTCGCGGTGCCCAGATAGCGACGTGGCGAATAGACTTGCCCTTGCAGCAGCGCCAGTCGCTCCACGTCGGCCGCGCCACCGAGTCGGAGCTGGTCCAACACGACGCCGATGCGCGTTTCGCAGTGCGCCAGCTCGCGGCGTAAGACCTGGTCGTTGCCGGCGACTGATGACGCCGCGAGGTCGTCTTGCGGCTGCGGATCGAACAGAGTCGAGCTGAGCCGGTCATAACGCCGGCGCAGCGCCGTCACGTCGTCGGTCAGCGCTCTGGCGCGCGGCGTGTTCGGCCGCAGTGGAACGCCTGAAGCCCGCAGCGCGAGGGCATCGACGAGCGCCCGCGTCTTACTCCGCTCGGCGAAGGCAAATGCGCGGGCCGTGTTACCGGTCTTGACACTCAGGCCAATCGCCGCCTCGTACACGGCGAGCTTGTCCTCGAGAAAGGGTGCACGTTGTTCGGTCAGGATGCGGCCCTGGCTCTTTTCCAACGCGCCGACGGCATGCGCAAATGCGCGCAATGCGGCCTTGTCGGCGTGTGCGTCCAGAGCCAGCTCGCCGAGGAGTCGCCAGGCCTGGTAGTCCAGGAGCGGCACGCCGAGTCGCCGGGCAACCACCTGAGCCGCGCGGGCCGCGCCTTCAGCCGATGAGCGATGGCCGAGCTTGCGTAGGACGGAAGCACCGATCAGATCCGCCCGTGCACCGGCCACCACCTGGTGCCGCTGGCGGAGCTCGTAGCTCGCCGCGCGCGACTCCGCCAGCGCCTCGACCAGGGCGCCAGTGCGCTCCAGCACAGCCGCGTGCTGCACCTGCGCGACCGCTGCCCAGCCCGCGCACCCACCGCTTCGGAACAGTTTTTTGGCCCCCGCGAGATCAGTGGCGGCCTCGTCGTAGCGCTCGAGTCGCTCGAGCGCCGCGGCGCGCTGGAGCAGAATCTTGGCCAGGTCCATCTCGGCCTCGCTGGCCTGCAATTGCGCACAGATCTCGTCGGCCAGGACGACCGCGTCTGACGGCCGGTTCAACTCGAGCAAACAGTCCACCGCGACCTGGCCGAAGATGGCCGCGTGCGAGGTCCGGCCCAGCGACAACATGACCCGGCGCACCTCACCGGCCAGCGCGAGCGCGCGGCTGGTGTGGCCGCGGGCGGCCAATGCTCGGGCGAGGTTGCCTTCGGCGAGGGCAACTGCGCCCGGGCGGTCATGGTTGCGGAAGATATCGGCCGCCGCGTGCAAAAGCTGCTCGGCGCGCGGGTAGTCGTCGAGGCGGTGGTACGTGATCGCCTCGTTGATGTGCAGCTCGGCGCCGACGAGCTCTCTGTCTGTGCGGTCGAGCACTCGCGCGGCGGCTTCGATCGCCCGAGCGTAGGCCTGCAGGGCTTCGTCCATACGCCCAAGCTCGCGCAGCACATTGCCGATGGCGCTTTCGAGCCTGGCCAACCGAATCCAGAGCTTGTGCCTGCGCAGAATGGTGCGCGCCCGCTCGGCTTCGTCGAGTGCCGGACCCAGGTCGACGGTATAGGCGCGCGTTGACACACTGCCCAGGCGCGTGCGCGCCCAACCAACGTCGTCCATTACTGACAGATACAGGGCTCCGGCACGGTCGTACTCGCGCAGCGCGTCGGGGTAACGGCCCTGGTCGCGCAAGGCATCGGCGGCGGCCAGTGCACCGAGCGCGGTGATGCCTGGGTCGCCGACGAGTGCGCCGAGCCGTTCGATGGTGGCGGCGATGGGCATCGCGCGGCGCGGAACGATGAAGTTTTGTCGCTCGGCCTCGGCCTTGAGCGCGTCGGCTAATTGCCGTGGATTAGCGCCCGCGCTGACGAAGTCGTGGGTGGCGGTTGGCACGTCCACCCGGAATGAACGCTGCCAAAAGCGGTATTCGCGCAGCGCCCCCACAATAGGCTCATGAGCCCCGCGGCACCGCGAGATAGCACGTCTTTCGAAGTGCGCGAGGCACTCGCGCGTGGCGGGTGCCCGGTGTGCCGACTGGCGCTGCGGTCGGTCGGACGGTGGCTAGCGTCGGTCGCCTATGACCAGATCAACGACATCGAGCTGCGCGATCGGCTGCGCGCGGCGCGCGGGTTCTGCAACACGCACTCGCATCGTTGGCTGCGCGAGGTGGGCAACGTGCTCGGCACGGCGATCGTGTACCAGGATCTGCTGACGGCAGCGCTGCGCGAGCTCGACGGAGAAAACGTTCAGCGTGGTCAACGTTGGCGGGCGATCCTGGGCGGGCAGGGTGCAATCGGAGACTGTCCGGCATGCGCCGCCCAAAGCGAGGCCGAGCAGCGCTACCTGACGGCCTTGCTGGCGACCGCGGCGGCCGACCCGCACGCGCTGGACGGCTCAGAGGGCCTGTGTCTGCGGCATACCCGCGCGGCGCAGCGGCGCGGCGGTCCAGGTGCCGAGCGCGCGGTCCAGTTGACGCGCTCGGCCATCGAACAGCTGTTGGCCGAGCTCGGCGAGGTCATCCGTAAAGAGGACTACCGTTTTCGCCACGAGCCGCGGACCGACGCCGAACGCACCGCGCCCAGCCGCGCCGTTGCGCGCGCCGCCGGCGCGGACGGACTCGTCGACACGGGCGGCCCGTAACACGAACCGCCCGCGGAGGTGCAGTCCCGCTACACTCGGTCGGAACTGATGCGGCTCCGAGTTGGCCTGATTGGAACGGGATACTGGGCGAAGGCGGTGCACGCGGCGAGCGTGCAGCATCATCCCGATGCCGACCTTGTCGGGGTCTGGGGCCGCGACGCCAGCAAGGCCGCGGACCTGGCTGCAGAGTTCGGAACCCAATCGTATGCGGACGTCGAGGCACTCCTTGGAGATGTCGACGCGCTGACATTCGCGGTCCCACCGGAGGTGCAATGCGACCTGGCGATACGCGCCGCCGAGGCTGGCCGACATCTGCTCCTCGAGAAGCCGATCGCCACTGACGTCGCCAGTGCTGAGCGCCTCGAGGACGCGGCCGCGCGCGCCCAGGTCGCCTCAATCGTCTTCTTCACCAGGCGTTTCGTCCCAGAAACAAGCGCGTGGTTGCAGCGTGTCGAAGACCTGGCTGGCTGGGACTGCGGCCGCGCCGAATTCGCCTCGTCGGCGCTGGTGGACGGCGGCGTGTTTTCCGCGTCGCCCTGGCGCTACGACAAGGGCGCACTGTGGGACGTTGGCCCGCACGCGTTGTCGCTGCTGTTGCCGGCACTCGGCGACGTGACGTCGGTCGTCGCAGGTGGCGGGCGGGGTGACCAGGTGCACCTGATCATGCGCCATGTGGACGGCGCTTCGAGCACCGCGTCGCTGAGCATGACGGTGCCACCGGCCGCGAGCGGCAACACGCTCTACGTGTATGGCCAATCCGGGCGACTGCCTGCGCCGACTTCAGGCCTGGAGCGAGCGCGCATTATCGAAGCGCACGGGGCCGCGCTCGACGCGCTGATCAACCAGATCGAAAAGCCCGGCACGGGCCACGCGTGCGATGTGCGTTTTGGCCTACGCGTCGTTCAGATCCTGGCCGCCGCCGAGCGCTCGCTGTCCAGCGGAGGCATGCTCGAGGTGCTCACAGGCGAATGACGCGGTAAGCCACGGTCTGCGTTCTGAGCAGCCACGAATCATCAGCCTCGACTGTCCATTCGCCGTCCGCCTGGATGATTCGGGCATGGCGATTGGCAAATTCGCGGGCTTGCTCCGGCGAGTCGAACGTGGCGGATGCCCGGCCGCCAGACTGCGCCTGGAAGTCACAACTCCACCGTTTCTCAATCATCGCGCCGCGAGTGTAGATGGAGATGGGCCGCTTGTCACGAGGCCGCGTCAGGCACTCCGGGAGCTGCTCACAAATTCCTAACATTTTGTTAAAGCCCGGCCGCCCGGTGTCGGGGTTGTACCCTGGGCTTGACCGCACCGCACCGGTTCGCGACGGGACAGGGGGTTCCAACGATGCGACGCGGGGTTCGCATGCTGGAAAGGGGATCCCTCATGGCAGCTTCCGGGATGTTGTCCAGGCGGATGTTCTTGGCGGGCGCCTGCGGGACGGTCGCCGTCACGCTGCTCGCGGCGTGTGGTGGACCGCAGACGCCGACAACGACTAGCGCTGGGCCAACGGCGGCGCCGGCCGCGGCCAGTGGTGCGCGTAAGCAGCTTCTGTTCTGGGGTCGGCAGCAGTTCTTGCCCGAATCGAACGACTACCTGACCGAATCGGTGAAGCTCGCCGGCCAGAAAGGTGGGTTCGATGTCAACGTTCAGCTCTTCAGCAATGATGAGCACGCCCAGAAGGAGGTCGTGGCGATGGAGTCCGGCGTGGTGCCGGACATCACCTACACCTACGCGCCGGCCCTGTGGAATCAGAATGGCTACGCGCTGGACGTGCAGGCGTTGTACGACGAGATTGGTAAGGCCGGCGGTGGCTGGCTTGCTCTGGCCGAGGGCAGCTCGCGTACGGCGGCCGGCAAGCGCATCGCGGTGCCGATGAACAACGAGCCGTGGTTCCTGCACCTGCGCAAGGACAAGTTCGCCGAGGCGGGCTTCTCGATGCCACTCAAGACGTGGGACGAGATGATGTCGGCGTTCCAGAAGGTCAACAAGCCCGCGGAGAACTTCTACGCGTTCGATGGCCAGATGACCGCGGCCGACTGGGGCGGTAACTGCCTTCAGTTCATGTGGGCCTTCGGCGGCCGCCTCTTTGACAAAGAGGGTACGCCGACGATCAACACGCCCCAGAACATCGCCGGGGTGAAGGCCTATACCGACCTGTTCAAGAACAAGATGATGCCACCGGGTGTGGTCAGCCAGAACGCCGCGGGCAACAACGAGGCCTGGCTCTCGAAGCAGACGGCGGCGGTCTCGAACCCGGGCAGCATCGTGCTGGCGATGCGTAAAGACGATCCGGATCTGCTCGCCAACACGTATCTCCAGGCATTCCCCTCACAGGTCAAGCCTGGCACGTTCGTCCAGACCGCCGGCAGCGCGGCGCTCGTGATCAACCAGAAGAGCAAGGTCATCGACGAGGCAATGCAGGTGGCGCGCCAGATCCTGGCCCCGGATCGCTACCCGACACAGCTCGAAAAGGCGGGCTCGTACTGGTTCCCGATCATGAAGAACTATCTGACCCTGCCGTTCTTCACCCAGGACGAGTGGAACAAGGAAGTTGCCGACAACATCGTGCCGTGGACCCTGGCAGCCAGTGCCGACACGGGCCTGACGCCGATCTACGACGACATCACGATCAACGCCACCAATGACATGCTGCAGGCGATCGTCGTCTCGGGCAAGTCCGTCGAAGAGGGCGTGAAGATCCTGGCTGACGCCGCGGACGCAGCCAAAGCCAAGTTCAAGATGTAACGCATGGCTTTGCGTGTCGGCGCGAGGATGCAACGCCTTGCGCCAGCCTGGCGGTCGCGGCACACCCTGGCGCGCGACGAGGCGGTCTTTGGCTATGGGCTACTGCTGCCAGCCGCGGCGCTGATCGTGGTGCTGGTCGGCATCCCGTTCCTGCGCGCGCTATGGCTCAGCTTTCACCGCAAATTGCTTGGGTCCGAGGACGCGCCCTGGATCGGCCTGCAGAACTACGCCACCCTTCTGGCGGACGCGGTGTTCTGGCAGGCTGTGAAGAACACGTTCGTGTTCACGGTTGGTTCGATCGGCATCAAACTGGCTATCGGACTGGCAATCGCACTCATTTTGAACGAGGCGCTGCCGCTACGGGGACTGTGGCGTTCGATCGTCATGCTGCCGTATGCCATGCCGACCCTGGTATCGGTGCTGGTCTGGAAGTGGATGTACAACGACGTCGCCGGCGTCTTCGACTACCTGGCGCTGCAGACGAAGCTCGCCGATCACCCCATCTTGTGGTTGGGCGACCCGGCGATTGCCATGCCCGCGGTGATCGCCGTCAACGTGTGGCGCGGCTTTCCGTTCTTTGTCATCACGATCCTGGCCGGGCTACAGACGGTGCCCCTGGAGTTGTATGACGCCGCCAAAGTGGACGGCGCGGGGGTGTGGGCGCGCTTCAGCCAGGTAACGCTGCCGGGCATTTTGCCCGTCGTGGCGGTGACGACGCTGTTCTCGGCCATCCTGACGTTCAACGATTTTTCGATCATCTGGATCCTGACCCAGGGCGGCCCGGGCAACGCCACCCAGGTCCTGTCGACACTGACCTACCGCATCTCGATTCCGGGCCTCGAGCTCGGTAAAGGCGTCGCCGTTTCGGTGCTGATGCTGCCCATCATGGTCGGGCTGATCGTGCTCCTGAATCGCTTCATCAGCCGCCGCGAGGAGCTGGCATGAGTGCCCAGCGCGTTCAGCATCTGGGCTTGCGCGCGTTCGGCTGGCTCCTGCTCGGCGCGGTACTGGCAGTCGCACTGTTCCCGCCGTATTTCATGGCGATCACCGCCTTCCATCCGCCGAGCCTCAGCTTCAGTCGCACGCCGACGCTGTTTTCGACCGACCTGTCGCTGCGCGCGTTTACCGAGCTGTTCAGCAAATACCCGTACCTGACCTGGATGGGCAACACCACACTGGTGGCGGTCTCCAGCACGATTTTCTCGGTGACCGTGGCGACCCTGGCGGCGTACAGCCTGTCGCGCCTGCGTTATCCGGGCCGCAACGGGCTGTCCAGCGCGGTGTTCTTCGTCTACCTGTTCCCATCCACGCTGCTGTTCATCCCGATCTTCATCGTGCTGAACAGCTT
>Ga0137390_10004101_pt1 | contig 12059 bp, 10 predicted proteins | sample 15con2h24AmetaG_FD_104937 | JGI IMG/M metagenome (GOLD analysis project Ga0137390, IMG submission 104937) | Vadose zone soil microbial communities from Angelo Coast Range Reserve, California, USA - 15con2h2.4A metaG | ecosystem: Environmental > Terrestrial > Soil > Vadose zone > Saprolite... | reverse complement strand
GTCAGCTCGAGCTGAGACTCCAGAGACGCCTGTCTCGTCCGGTCCTTTGTGCCTGAGAGGTTCCGGGGAGGTTGCCCCTTCGGCGCCCCGCGCTGGGTTGCGCGAGGACTCTCCCGAACGATGTAGTCGGCTCCTGCGATCTTACCCGAGGGTCGGCCAGGCCGGCTGGCGCCGCGCCCGCGGGCGGCTCAGATCTCGTCCCACCGGAACACCCGCACCGCGATCCCCGTCAGCACTGCAGTGAAGCCGAGCAGGATGGCGATCGCGGGCAGTGCTGACGCCGGGCCCAGGCCGCGGGCCATCACGTTCTGCACCCCGACCACCAGGTACCGCAGTGGCATCACGTAGGAGACTTTCTGGATCCAGCTCGGCGCGAAGTCCAGCGGGATGAAGGCGCCGCCGAGAAAGGCCATCGGCAAGATGATCAGGTTCGCTATTGACGTGGCTGCCTGCTGCGTCTTGGACACCGCCCCCACGAGGAGGCCGATCGACATGAACGCGAGCGTCCCGATGATCACCACCGGAATCGCCATCCACCAGTAGGCGGTGAGCTTCAGCCCGAAATAGGGCGTGATGGCGATGGCGAGAAACACGAACATCTGCACGATCGCGATCGCCACGCTCATCCCGATGCGGGCCGTCACCACCGACGACGTGCTCACCGGCGCCAACCTCAGCCTGCGCAGCAGCTTGTCCTTCCGCCAGCCAACGAGGGTGATCGATGCGCCGAACGCGGCACCGGATGCGATCGCCCAGCCGAGCAGGCCCGGCGCCAGGTACTGGATTGGCTTGAGCGACTTGTCCTCGACCTGCGCCGCGGTCAACTGGTACGTGGGGGGCCGCCCGGTGGCGGCCAGGTTGGCCTGCTGCACGATCGAGGAGAACACCGCGTTCGCGATGGCGGCCTTGGTCGGGTCAGCGACCGAGTAGTGCGCGATGAGCCGGGTGCCCTGCTGCTGGACCGCTGCGCCGTCGGTGCCCTTGCGCACGTCGGCCAGGGCGACAGCCAGATTGCTGGTCCTGGTCACCGTCATCACCTGGCCCAGCGAGCGGGGGCTGGCCGCCTGCGCCTGGTCGAGCATGCTGACCTTGCCGACCTCCAGCACGGTGACCTTCGGCGTTGCCGAGCTCTTGTAGATGGAACCAAGGAGGACGAGGAACAGGACCGGGATCAAGATGGTGAAGATCAGGGCCGCCCGGTCCCTGATGAAGCCCAGGAACATCGCCCGGGACAGACTGCGGAAGGCTCTCATGTTTACCTGGGATCCTGCCGTGTACGCCGTGTGCTGGCCGTCAAGCCCGGTACTCCCGTCCGGTGAGGTGCAGGAACACGTCTTCCAGGGTGCCGCCCCGCACCTGCAGGCCGGCCAGTGCCTGCCGGTCGGCCAGCGCGGCCAGGACAGTGGCGGGCTCGCTGGTGACGATGGTCAGGGAAACTCCGTCGTCGGCGACCATTGCCCCGTCACCCACGGCCCCGTCTCCTGAAACGCTGTCCCCGGTGCGGCCCGCGGCCGCCACGAGAGCGCGAGCTTCATCGAGGCTGAGCTGACCGGCTTCAACGCTGATCCGGACCGGCTGATCCAGCTCACGGACCAGGGCGGCCGGCGAACCGATCTTGAGGATCTGGCCATGGTCCATGATGGCCACCCGGTCGCAGAGCGTCTCCGCCTCGTCCATGTGGTGCGTGGTGAGCACGACCGTGTGGCCTTCCGCGCTGATGGCCCGGAGCAGGTCCCACAGGTTCCGCCTGGCCTGCGGGTCCAGCGCCCCCGTCGGCTCGTCAAGGAACAGCACGTCCGGGCCGTGCACGAGAGCGCAGGCGATGGACAGCCGCTGCGCTTGCCCGCCGGAGAGCTTCTCGGTCCGGGTGGCGGCCATGTCGGTCAGGCCCACCACCTCCAGCATGGCGTCGGCCCGCTCCGCGGGGATCCCGTAGAGGGCAGCGAACGTGCGCAACTGCTCACGCGCAGTGAGGTGCTCAAAGAAGGACGATGCCTGGAGTTGGACGCCCATCCGGGGCAGCAGTGCCGGGTTGCGCGGCCACGGGGTCATGCCCAGCACGCTCACCTCGCCGCCGTCAGGCCGGCGCAGGCCCTCGATGATCTCCAGCGTGGTGGTCTTGCCTGCCCCGTTGGGCCCGAGGATGCCGAAAAACTCGCCCCGCTCGACCTCGAATGTCACCCCGTCAACCGCGCGCAAATCTCCGTAGGACTTGCTCAGGTCCCGCACCGAGATCGTCGCTGACACGCCCGAAACCATAACATTGCCTAACGACCGCGCCGCCGGGCACACCACCGCGCCCCGGAGCGCTACGGGGCTGGTCGGCTCGTCTTCCGCCACCGGCGCCGGTGAGCTGCGGGGCTGGTCAGCCGGTCTTCCGCGAGCGGCGCCGGGCGAGTTCGTCCGCGGTCTCGCTGACTCCGCTGGGCGCGGCGCCGCCCCGCCCGTGATCCTTGTCCGGTTCGGAGTCGTCGGCGCGCTCGGCGGGCAGTTCCGCGAGAGTCCCGTCCACCTCCTGCCAGACGCGGCCAAGAGCGATGCCGAACACGCCCTGGCCGCCTTGGAGCAGGTCCACCACCTCGTCGGAGGAGGTGCACTCGTAGACGCTCACCCCGTCGCTCATCAGCGTGACCCGGGCGAGATCGTCCGTCCCCCGGTCGCGCAGGTGGTTCACGGCGGCGCGGATCTGCTGCAAGGAGATACCGGTGTCAAGGAGGCGCTTCACGACTTTGAGGACGAGGATGTCCCGGAATCCGTACAGGCGCAACGACCCTGATCCGTGGGCGGCCCGGACGCTGGGCTGCACGAGCCCGGTCCGTGCCCAGTAGTCGAGCTGGCGGTAGGTGATCCCGGCCGCCGCGCAGGCGGTGGGCCCGCGATAGCCGACTCCCTCCGGCCGGGCGGTGAGATCCTCGCCGAACAGGAGTCCCTGCTCGCCAGCGTGCTGGATCGCCGCGCCGCGAATGCCCGACGTCCCGCTCTCGCCTTTGGTTACCGCCACCACGCCTGCCTCCGCCCCGGGAACTGACCACCCTGGGTACTCGTTTCGCACGTTAGGCCGACAGTGGTGACTACGTCAACGATCGCCGACGGCGCGTCGCCGACCGGCTACATCCCTCGGCCCCCCCGGGACTCACGTAGCGCGACCGAAGTCTTCGGGGGTGATCGTGTCGAGGAATTCGCGGAATTTCTCGACTTCGTCTTCTTGCTCGTCCGGGATCGCGACCCCGGCCTCGTCGAGGACTTCGTCGCTGGCGAAGATGGCCGCGCCGGTCCGCAGCGCCAGGGCGATGGAGTCCGACGGCCTGGCGCTGACCTCTTTCCCATTGGAAAAGATGAGGTCAGCGAAGAAGATCCCATCCCGGAGCGCCGTGATGTTCACGGTCTTCAACTGCACGTCCATCGCCTCAAGCACGTCACGGAAGAGGTCGTGGGTGAGCGGGCGCGCCGGGACCATGCCCTGCTGCGCGAACGCGATCGCGGTTGCTTCCACCGGGCCGATCCAGATCGGCAGATACCTGTCCCCCTGCGTCTCCTTCAGCAGGACGATGGGCTGGTTCGTGGGCATCTCGACCCGGACGCCGACGACCTCCATCTTCCTCACGGTGGCTCCGTCCTCACGCGCGGCTGAGGCGGTGCCTCAGTCCTGGACCCTGCTTAGGCGCTTCCTTGTCAACGTACACCCCGCTGCGGTGAGCGCTATGCTCACGCCCCGGCCCTCCTCACTCCTTGCTCGCCGAAACGGACCTCGTCCCGGCGGCTGTCGGCGCGGCCCGCATCGGCCCGGTCCGGCTCCGCGAAACCAGTCTCCGCGAATCCAGTCATGCCGGTCTCGGCGAAGCCGGCCTCGGCCAGCGCCGCCCCAACCAGGGCGGCGTGCAATTGCAGCGACAAGGCCGCGATCTCGCGTGCCATCTGGCCGGCTCGGTCCCGCGACCCGGCGCTGCGCTGCTGGAGCATGGGCGCCACCACCTGCTCGATCAGTGAGGTCTCCCGCTCCGCGGAGGCACGGACGACCCGCAGGTGCCGGGGCTGGACCCCGTACCGGTCGAGGGCGACGATCATCCGGGCCGCGTTCAGGGCGTCCGGCCCGTACTGCCTGCCTGACCTGCGGACGAGGCCGTAGTCTTCAAGTTCTGCCAGGTACTTGTCGTCGATGCCGACGGCATCGAGCAGTTCCCGCCGGCTCAGCAATGGGCGGCTGGGCGGCCTGGCCGACTCGCTGGCCAGGCCTCGCGGCCCCGGGCGCTCCTTGGCCTCGAGCTGATCCTTGATCACTCTCAGCGGCAGGTACTGATCACGCTGGGCAGTGAGGATGAAGCGGAGCCGCTCGACGTCCCCCGGGCCGAACTGGCGGTATCCGGATGGCGAGCGTGCTGGCTGGATCAGGCCCTCGGACTCCAGGAAGCGGATCTTCGACACGCTGATGTCGGGGAACTCGCCTTGTAGCTGCGCGAGTACCTCGCCGATACCGAAGTATGCCCGGGCGCTCACGTGGTGTCTCCCGCTCGCCTCCGGGGCGCTATAAGGCGCCTCCTTCCCTCGTCGCTCGTGCTCTGCTGCCCGCTCGCCTGCTCAGTCCGGGCGCCGCGCCCCTCCGGCTCGCTAGTCACGCGCCGACCTGCGCGCCTCCGCCACCGCGCTCGGCCTGGGAACGACGGCCGGTGAGGAAGACCAGGCGGAATTTGCCCACCTGGACTTCATCCCCGCCGCTCAGCGCCGCTTCCTCGATGCGTTCCCGGTTGACGTACGTGCCGTTGAGACTGCCCACGTCGCGGACCGTGAAGCGATCCCCGCGCCGGTAGAACTCGGCGTGCCGACGGGACACTGTCACATCATCGAGGAAGATGTCGCTCTCCGGATGACGGCCGGCCGTGGTCAGGTCGCTGTCGAGCAGGAACCGGCTGCCCGCGTTGGGCCCGCGCCTGACCACGAGCAGGGCCGTGCCTGCGGGCAGCGTCTCCGGGGCCGAGGAGTCAGTAAGAGACTCGTCTCCGTACTCGGTCTCACCGAGGTCCACCCCGCCAAGGGAGATCGTGGACGTGGTCTCGCCGGGGCGGTCGCCGCCCATCCGCGCCAGCATTGTGCCGCAATGCGAACAAAAACGGGCACCGTCGGGGTTGGCCTGCCCGCAACGGGTGCAGTAGACGCTCGGCATGTCTGGGCCCAGCCTCTCCTCCGCTGGCCATGGGCTCGGGGCGGGAACCACATCTGCGGGGGTCGCCCGTGGCGTGAACTCGTCTCGTGCTGCTGTCCACGCTACCCGCGCTACGGGTGACCGGTCTATGCGCCACGCTCGGCGACCAGCCGGGGTGAACCGGCTGCCCCAGCCACGGCGGCGCCCGCCACCGCCCGGGGATGGCTCCGCTCCTCGGGAGCCACCCGGGGAATTGTCGCGCCGCCTCCGCCACATCTGGTCGCACCTCCGACGCATGCCCGCTACGATGTCCCGGATTCTCTCACGCATCACGATGTTGGTGCGCGGCGCTCGGCAGGTCGGGCCCGCGTGAGCGGGTCAGCTTCCGGCCTGCTCCACGACATCGGCCCACTCGTCCAGCAGTACCTGGGCTGCGTCGGCGTCGGATCCCTCCGCCCAGAGGTGCGTCACGGCGTCTGCCGGATCGGGCAGGACAAGCACCCAGCCGCCGTCCGGCTCGATGATCCGCACCCCGTCCGTGATGTCAACCTCGCGGTCCCCAGCGGCCTCGACGACCGTCCGCATCACGCTCCCTTTGGCCGCCCACGGCGTGGGCATGGAGCGCTTGAGCAGGTGCGCACTAGGAATCCTGGCATCGATCTGGCTCAGCGTCAGCCGCGTACGCGCGACCAGGCCGAGCAGCCTGGCGAAGACGGCGATGCCGTCCACCGTGCGGCTGAATTCTGGCACCACGAACCCGCCCCGGCCGTCCGCACCGAAGATCACGTCCTCGGCCATGGCGGCCTCCGTGAGGCCGTGTGGCGAGGTGGGCGTCCAGTCCACCTGGACACCGTGGAAACGGCTGACCTGCTCAGCGACCCTGGTGGTGGTCACTGGCAGGGCGACCCGGCCCGTTTGCCGCTCCGCGGCGATCAGGTCGAGGACAACGAGCAGCGCCCGGTCATCGCTGACCATCGCGCCCTTGTCGTCGACGAGCAGGATTCGCTCGCCGACCTGGTCGAACCGGATGCCGAAGTCGGCCCGGGAAGAAGCCACCAGCTCGGACAGGCGCTGCATGCCGGCCCGGAGCTGCGCCAGGCTCTGCGTGGGAGTGGCCTCGTCGAGCCCGTTGTTGACGGTGAGCGCCTCCACGCCGATCCTGCCGAGCAGCGCGGGCATCACCAGTGACGCGGTACCGCCCGCGCAGTCCACCACGACTTTGAGGCCCGCCTCGCGCACGCCTTTCAGGTCCACGGAGCGGACAAGCTCCTGCGCGTAGGCCTCCACGACGCGGGGTGGGTACGACAGCTCGGCGATCTCGCCCGGAAATGCGCGCCTGAATTCCTGCCGGGAGACGATCCGCTCAAGCCTGCGGGCCGCCGCCTGGGAAAGGTCGGCGCCGCGCTCGTCGAAGAAGATGATGTCCAGTGACTGCGGGTCGCCGGGCGTGGTGCGCAGCGCGATACCGCCGCCGGTGGTGGACCGCGCGGTCTCGAACCTGGCTACCGGCAGGGGCTGGGCCTCCAGGTCGACCACGTTGATGGCACTGGCGTTGAGCGCGCTGTGCACGGCCCGCTTGAACGCCCGCGCCGCGCGCGAGACATCACGCGATGTGGTGACGACCGCCCCCTTCTTCAGCGTCGTGGCGTACGCGCTGGCGAGCCGGACGCAAAGTTCCGGGGTGATCTCGACGTTGATCAGGCCGGACACGCCGCGCGGCCCGAACAGGGTGCGGTGGCCGCGAGACTCCCAGATGACGCTGTTGTTGACGACCGCGCCGGCCTCGATGGTCTTGAACGGGTAGACCTTCACCCCGGCGGACAGGTAAGCCTCGGGCTCGATCACGCACTCGTCCCCGACGACGGCGGACTCCTCGATCCGGGCCCCGCCCATCACGTCGGTGTTCTTGCCGATCACGCATCCGCGCAAGGTCACGCCCTGGCCGATGTAGACGTTGTTGTGCACCACGGCACGGTGCAAGAACGCCCCTTCCTTGATCACCACGTTGCTGCCGACCACGGTGAACTCGCGCAGCTGGGCGCCGGCCTCGACCTTGGCGTAGCCGCCTATCACGAGTGGCCCGGACAGCAATGCCTCGGGATCCACCTCCGCGCCCTCAGCCACCCACACCCCGGGTGACATCTCGAAGCCTTCGATCTCGGTGTCCACCCGGCCCGACAGCACGTCCGCCTGTGCTTTCAGGTAGCTTTCGTGCGTCCCCACGTCCTCCCAGTAGCCGTCTGCCACCCAGCCGAACAGCGCGGCGCCGGACTCGAGCAGCTGCGGGAAGACATCGCCCGACCAGTCCACGGCCTCGCCGGCTGGCACCTTGGCCAGCACTTCGGGTTCCATGACGTAGATACCGGTGTTGACGGTGTCCGAGAACACCTGGCCCCAGGTGGGCTTCTCGAGGAAGCGCTGGATGCGGCCGTCGTCGCCGGCGATCACGATGCCGAACTCAAGGGGGTTCGGCACCCGGGTGAGGGCTACCGTGACGAGCGCGCCATTCTCCTTGTGCGCCTGCACAAGCGCGGAGAGATCGATATCGGTCAGCGCGTCTCCCGAGATCACCAGGAACGGCGTGTCCCGCAGGGCGTCCTCCGCGTTCTTCACGCTGCCCGCAGTGCCAAGCGGCGTTTCCTCTGTGGCGTATTGCAGGCTCATGCCCACGTCCTCGCCATCGCCGAAGTAGTTGCGTACCAGCGAGGCCAGGAACTGGACCGTGACCACGGTCTCCGTGAATCCGTGCCGCTTGAGCAGCCGCAGAACATGCTCCATGATCGGCTTGTTGGCCACAGGGAGCAGCGGCTTGGGCTGATTGGCGGTCATCGGGCGCAGCCGGGTACCCTCCCCGCCCGCCATGACCACGGCCTTCACCGGTGACAACTCTCCCTTCGCCCGTTCATTGTCATGTTGTGTCCCATCATCGCGGGCCGGCCGCGCGGGGACTATCGCCGGGTGGGCCAGAGCCGCCGGCCGAATCGGCTATTGCCTCGCTCCGTGCCCGTGAGACCAGGGCCCGTGCCTGGGCGAGGTAGAGTCCCGCCGCCCACCAGTAGAGGGCCGTCCCCCAGATCGCGAAAGCCCAGCCGACGATTCTCGCGATCATGGCCGGTGTTCCGGCGTGCGCGCCGAGGAAGAGCAGCGGGAACGCGTACAGCAGGCAAAGCGTGGCGGCCTTGCCGACGAGGCTGACCTGGAGCGGCGGGTAGCCATAGCGCCGCAGCACGAGCAGCGCTGCACCCAGGACCAACTCGCGGGCCAGCAGCAGCCCCACCAGCCACCAGGGGATGATGGCGCGCACCGCCAAGCCGAAGAGGGTGGCGGCGATGTAGAGGCGGTCGGCCGCGGGATCGAGCACCTGCCCGAGACGGGTCTGCTGGTTCCACGCGCGGGCTATCTTGCCGTCCAGCCAGTCGGAGATTGCGGCCGCAATGAGCAGGCCGACAGCCCAGCCGTCGGCCTTGGGCCCGAGTACCAGCCACAGGAATACCGGTACGCCTGCTAGACGGGCCAGGCTGATTCCGTTTGGCACGGTCCAGATCCGTGCCTGGCCGGGCAGTTCATCAGGGTGCGCAACGGCACTGGCTGCCGCAGGCTCCTCCGTCGCCGCAGGCTCCGCCCGTGCCGCCTCCCCCGCGGCGCCCTGGCCGTTCGTGCCTCGGTTCACGGTGCGGCCCCCTCGCTCGTGGTGCACACCCGCGGCCGACCCTACCCGGCGGGCGCGCATGGGCCCCGGGCGCGCCGTCCCCCGCGTGGTTCCCCCCGGGCACGCGGGCCCGTGCGGGAGGTGGTCTTCGCGATGGGCGAGGCGGCCGGCCGGCCCGCCGTCGGCCCGGTACCCGGCCGCGGCCACGTCACCTCCCCAAAATCGGCGCGACGCTCATCACCTGGCCCAGCGCCGCGATGCTCAGTTTCGTCACGCTCAGGAGCATCTGGGCTACCCAACCCTGAGGAGGTCAAACATTGCAGAAGAATGCACGCCCCTGTACCGATTATTATTAAGGTTGAGAAAGCCGAGAATATAAAAACGCCGCCAGATTATAACATGGGAGAGGATAATTGTCGAACGGAGAAATGGCGCAGGAGCAGGAATACGTCTCCATGCTCTACGGCCGGCTCGACAGTATCCGGGAGCGAGCCTCGGCCCGGCTGGCCAGGGTGATGAGGGAGACGGGCGGGACCCATCAGGCTCGGTCCGAGCGCGACGCGCTGACCGGCCTGTACTACCGCCAGATCGCCCAATTCGACGCAGCGGAGAACGGACTGTGCTTCGGGCGGCTCGATTTCGATGGCGGCGAAGCGCACCATATCGGGCGGATCGGCCTCCGGGACGAATCAGCTGACTACGAGCCGCTGCTAATGGACTGGCGGGCTCCTGCCGCGCGCCCGTTCTACCTGGCCACGGCGGCCTCGCCCGACGGCGTACGGCGGCGCCGGTACATCAAGACCAGGCAGCGGACGGTGGTCAGCCTGGACGACGAGGTGCTCGACCTGGCCACCGCCGACCCGGGCCAGCACCAGGGCCTGACCGGTGAGGCGGCCTTGCTCGCGGCGGTCACGGCTGGACGTACCGGCAGGATGAGCGACATCGTCGAAACCATCCAGGCCGAGCAGGACGCGATCATCCGCTCCGGCCTCAGCGGCGTGCTCGTCGTTCAGGGCGGCCCGGGCACCGGCAAGACCGCTGTGGCGCTGCATCGCGCGGCCTTCCTCCTGTACACGCACCGGGACCAGCTGTCCAAGCGCGGTGTGCTGATCGTCGGCCCCAATACGACGTTCCTGCGCTACATCGGGCAGGTGCTGCCCTCACTGGGCGAGACCGGCGTGCTGATGTCCACCATCGGCGACCTCTTCCCCGGAATCAGCGCGCGCCGGGCCGAGCCGCCAGCGGCCGCCGAGGTCAAGGGCAGGCTGGCCATGGCCGACGTGGTGGCCGCCGCCGTACGGGACCGGGAGTCGGTGCCGGGCGACGTGCTGGAGATCGTGGTGGACCGGGAGACCCTGCGGCTGGACCGGCGCACCTGCGCGGCGGCACGGACCCGGGCCCGCCGATCCCGCAGGCCGCACAACGCGGCCAGGCCGATCTTCGCCCGGGAAATCATCGGCGCGCTCACCCAGCAACTGGCCGACCGGCTCGGCGCGGATGTGCTCGGCGGGGAGAACCTGCTCGGCGCCGAGGAGATCGGGGATCTTCGCCGGGAAATTGCCGCAGATGCGGGAGTACGGGCGGCGGTGGAGGAACTCTGGCCCACCCTGACTCCGCAACGGCTGCTTGATGACCTGTTCTCCTCGGCTGAGCGGCTGTCTTCGGCCGCTCCGGACCTGAGCGACGCGGAACGGGATCTCCTGCGGCGGGACCCGGGCGGCGAGTGGACCCCCGCGGACGTGCCGCTGCTTGACGAGGCGGCCGAACTGCTTGGTGAGGACGACCGGGCCGCCCGCGCGGCGCGGGAGCGGGACCGGCGCCAGCGCGTCGCCTACGCGCAGGGAGTGCTGGACATCCTGGCCCGGGACGTGGCCGACGACCCGGATCCAGAGATCCTGACCGGTTACGACATGATCGACGCGACCAGGCTGGCGGAGCGGAACTACGACGAGGCCGCCCTGACCGCAGCGGAGCGCGCGGCCGCGGACCGGACGTGGGCCTTCGGGCATGTCATCGTGGACGAGGCGCAGGAACTGTCCGAGATGGCCTGGCGGATGCTGATGCGCCGCTGCCCGGCCCGGTCGATGACGCTGGTCGGGGATGTCGCGCAGACTGGCGACCTGGCGGGCACCTCATCGTGGCAGCGGGTGCTCGGGCCGCACCTGGAGCAGCGGTGGCGGCTGGAGCGGCTGACCATCAACTACCGGGCGCCGGCCGAGATCATGGCCGTCGCCGCCGACGTGCTGGCCGGGATCGACCCGACGCTGGAGCCTCCGCGCTCGGTGCGCGAGGCCGGGGTGGAGCCGTGGCGGGAGCAAGTGCCACCGGCAGAACTGCCCGCCCGCCTGGCCGACCTGGTGGCCAGCGAGGCGGCCCAGATGAGCGATGGGCGGCTCGCCGTGATCGTGCCCGCGACTCGCCTGGGTGAGCTGGGCCAGGCGATTCGCGGTGCGGTGCCCGACGCCGCGGTCGGCGAGGATCCCGAACTCACCACCCCGGTCGTCGTGCTCAGCGTCGCTCAGGCCAAGGGGCTTGAGTTCGACTCAGTGCTGGTCGCCGACCCTGACCGGATCCTGGCCGATTCCACCCGCGGCGGCGGTGACCTCTATGTGGCGCTGACGCGTGCCACCCAGCGCCTGGGCGTCGTGCACAGCGGTGAGCCCCCCTCCGTTCTCGCGCGGCTACGCCCCAGGAAAGAGACGGCAGGCACCATGTCCTCCAGAACTGGACAAACTACCTCATAGGGTGTCCAGATCGCGGGGATGCGGAATGAGCCAGCCCTGAGTGGGTAGTGGGGGCGAATCTGCCCAACACAGACGAGTGGAGGAAATACGCAATGCTGACGCTCACCGACAGCGCCGTCACGGCGATTCGGAGCCTGACCGATCAGCCCGAGCTACCGGAAGAGACCGGCCTGCGCATCATGGCGCAGGATGCCGAGGCACCGTCGTTCCAGGTGACGCTGGCCGAAAACCCGGTCGCCGGGGACCAGATCATCGAGGCCAACGGCGCTCGCGTGTTCCTGGAGGCCAACGCCGCGGTCGCGCTTGACGACAAGGCGCTCGACGCACAGGTCGACGACGAGGGCACGGTCGCCTTCACTGTCGCCCAGCAGATGCGCTGACCCCGCAGTTGCCCTGACCCCGCAGTTGCCCTGACCCCGGCGGATGCCGTGACCCCGCAGACGCCGTGGCGCGGGCCTTAAGGGGCCTGCCATAGGGTCGCTATGCCCTGGCCGACACCGATGCACATGGTGGCGGCGGCCCGGCTGGC
>Ga0137390_10004099_pt1 | contig 12061 bp, 8 predicted proteins | sample 15con2h24AmetaG_FD_104937 | JGI IMG/M metagenome (GOLD analysis project Ga0137390, IMG submission 104937) | Vadose zone soil microbial communities from Angelo Coast Range Reserve, California, USA - 15con2h2.4A metaG | ecosystem: Environmental > Terrestrial > Soil > Vadose zone > Saprolite... | reverse complement strand
GCGGGCAGGGCCGAGGCGCCGCTGCCGCAGCAGACATCGAGCACCGTGGCGCCCACCGCGAGGTCGAGTCGCTCGACGGTTGCCCGGCCGAAGCGGTCCCAGAAGCTCAGGGCCGGGTGGTCGAACGAGTCCGAGGCAAGGTTGTAGGCGGCGGCTGCCCGCCGCTGGGCCTCCCCTACGTCGGAGTCACTCAGGGTTGGCTATCCGCAGGCGTCCCACCAGTCGAAGCCTACGAGAAAGACCACCCGGATGCCGCCGACGACCGTACCGTCGGGCAACGTCTCGACCACATCCACCTCGTGAACGGCACCCGGCCCTTCCTCGGGGATCTGGCCCTCGAGCCGCAGCGGGATCGAGGCGTCCGGGCGGAGGATGAGCCTGCCATCGTCGAACACTTCCTCCTCCCCGACGATCCGGAGTTCTTCGAAGGGTTCCCGCGCGGGGTGAAGCTCGGCCCTGCCGTCGCTGTGGGCCAGGACCAGCCTCCCCCCTCCCCGCAGTCGGATCCGCTCCAGCGGCTCGGTGAGGCAGCAGTCGGGGTCGACGCCGCCAGCCATCTCCTCTCCACCGACCAGATCGACGAAGGCATTGCGCAGCAGGTGTTCCTGGATGACCGGCGACATGCGGAGCTCCTCGGGCACCGGTACGGCGCGGACCAGTGTCTCCTCCGTGGTGACTCTGGCATCGGGGCCGGGGACGAAGAAGTTGAACCGCCCAGGGAACGGCTGGCGCTTCATCATCCCCACGGGAATGACATTGACGTTGGCTTGGGCGTGGTGCTGGTCGGCGCACGGGTTGACCGCATCCGGCTTGAGGAGTGCCACTCCCTCGGGAGTCTCACTCCACACGTTGGCCATGATGCAGAGGTGCCCCGTTGCAATGTCGGCCGCGCTCGGATGCCAGTTGAACTCTGCCTTGACCCAGTCCTCTCCCGCGTTCGCAGGCTGGGTGGTCAGCGTCTGGCGTTTGTTCGCCGGGTTCTCGCTGTTGAACTGGGTGCTCTGGTGCAGGCCACTGGCGGACGCCCTGGTGGTGGGATCGACCACCCAGGCCTGCACCCAGATCCGGTCGCCCGGCCACACCTGCGTGATGTTGGAAACCTGGACCCCCACCTTCGTCGATCCCGAGCCGAAGTTGTGGCTCGTGGCAGTGGCCGGCGCGTCCACCCAGAGCGAGGGGCTCACCCAGGACGGGTAGAGGGCGCAGCCAAAACCCGCCGCCCGGGACCCTGTGTCGCTCGGATCCATCTTGATGAATAGGTCTCCCATCTGTGGCCTCCTCGTGTTTGTGGATCATTACCAGCTTGGAGTGAAATCGTTGACCGGGCCGCCGGTCCAGCCCGGCCGCCCAGCGGTGCTGAGATTGACCGCCCCGCTACCATCCAGATTCACCTCGTAGATCCCGTAGGCACCGCCACGGTCGCTTGCTATCACGATGTGCTGCCCATCGGGCCACCACCCTGGGGTCGTGTCCACGGAGGCGGAGTTGGTGATCCTCGTCTCCGACCCGTCGGCGTTGCGGACGTAGATCTCGTTGTTGCCGTCGCGATCGTTGACGAAGGCGATCCTCTTGCTATCGGGCGACCATGCCGGGAGGGAATCGACGGCGGGGTTGTGGGTCACCCGAGCCTGCGACAGACCGTTGGTGGCCATGGTGTAGATCTCGCTGTTGCCGTCGCGGGTGGTGACGAAGGCGATCGTCTGCCCGTCGGGCGACCAGCTTGGGTGGCTGTCATCGAATGAGTTGTTGCTGATGCGGACCTGCCCGGTGCCGTTGGCGTTCATGACGTAGATCTGCGAGTTCCCGTCTCGGTAGGAGACGAAGGCGATGCGCTGACCGTCCGGCGACCACGTGGGGTAGTCGTCAATGGCAGGGTTGGTGGTGAGGCGAGCCAGCCCCGACCCATCGGTGTTCACGACGTAGATCTCGCTGTTGCCGTCACGGTCGCTCGAGAACGCGACACGCCGGCCGTCCGGTGACATTGCGGGTGAGCTGTCGTTCGCGCCGCTGGGGGTCGGCCGGGCCTGCCCCGACCCGTCGGCGTTCATGGTGTAGATCTGGTTGTGGCCGTCGCGGGTGCTCCGGAAGGCGATCTTGCCGAGGGACAGGTAGAGCGTCACGGACGAGCCCTTGGCCGCCGAGGAGCCGGCGGGGGGGTCTGTGCGCGTGACCTGGCCCTTGGGCAGCGAGCCGTTGGCCTCCCACGCCACCGTGGCCGGGAAGCCGGCGGCCGCCAGCTTGGACGCGGCGGTGTTCAGGTCGGAGCCGGCCACACCAGGGACCGGAATGCCCGAGGGTCCGCCGCCGCCCGGCGGGGGAGGCCCGGCGGAGATGACCAGCGTCACCGTCGATCCCTTGGCCGCCTGGGTACCGCCCGCGGGGTTGGTGCGGATCACCGTGCCCGGCCCGGCGGGATTGGGTTCCGTCGCCGTGGCGACCTGGAATCCGGCCGCGGACACCTTGCCCAACGCCGTCGCCTGGTCCTGCCCTGCGACGCTGGGGACGGTGATCGTCCCGGGGCCGCCGCCACCTCCGCCACCGTTGCCCGCTCCCGGCCCGGTCGAGACGTACATGTTGACGATGGAGCCCTTCTGGGCCGACGACCCGCCGGCAGGGTCGGTCCGCGTCACGTTGCCGGAGCGCACCGAGCTTGCCTCGGTCAGCGGGGTGACGGCGAAACCCGCCGCCCGCAGCTTGGCAGTCGCGGCTACCGGTCCCAGGCCGGCCACGACCGGGATCGGCACAGGGGGAGGACCGGTGGAGATATGGAGTTGCACGGCCGACCCCCTCTTGACGGGAGTGTTCGCCGGCGGATCAGTTCCAATCACTGTTCCGGCCGGCACGGTGTCGTTCGGCTCGGAGACCTCGTTGACCACCAGCCCCGCCTGGCCGAGTTGGAGCTTGGCGGTCGCCACGTCGAGGTTGGCGAGGCCGGGGATGGAAACCAGCTTCGGGCCGGCAGAGATCCACACCGTCACCCCCGTGTGGGTCTTGCGGAGCGATCCGGCGTTGGGGTCGGTGCGGATCACCTGGCCGGGGGCCACGGTGTCGCTGTCCTCGCTCTGGCGTGTCACCACGAAGCTCGACTTCTGCAGCCGGGCGACCGCGGCGTCGACCGGGCGGCCGACGACGTTGGGCACCGTGGTCGTCAGCAGGAGGAAGGCGATGAGCATGGCGAGCAACGGCACGAGCGCCATGAGGATCCGGGGGACCACCTTCGGCACAAGGGCGAGCTGCGTCATGCCCCCGGGAAGGGCCACGTCCGGCGATCCGGCCGCGGTACCGCTGACCTGGAAGGGGTTGTCCAGGGGCGGGCTGGACAGGTTCCAGCCCCTGGCGACAGCGACGAGTTGGGCAGTCCCGCTCTGGCCCGGATCGAGAGCGAGCACCGCCGGCGCGGCGTCGCGGTGGCGACCGAGGGCCCAGGTGACGAACCTGCTCCAGAGGGACCGGTGCTGGCCGGCGCCCAGGATGCGCAGCGACAGGGCTTCCCCGGGGTCTTCTGCTTCCAGGTGCACGGAGACCGGGGCGTTGCCCAGGTTCTCCACGGTCACCTGCTGGAGCGCAGCACGCCGCCCCTGGAGCTTCGGGGGATGAAGGTGGCCGGTCAGGATGGAGAACGGGGCGACATCCACCGCCACCTCCGCCCGGTCCGTGACCGCCGGGTCCTCCTTCGATGTGGCGATGACCTCGAACGTCGTGACGCCCGCTCGGGTCTCGGGCGTGCGGGGAGGCCGGAACGTGAGCTGCGCGCTGGCGGTCTCTCCCGGGTAGATGTTGAGGGCCTCCGGGTCGGCCGAGGCCCAGGACCCTGGACCCACCACGCTCAGCACGACCCGGTCGACGATGCTGCCCGCGTTGCGGACCCGGATCTCGCAGCGGCCCTCGCCGCCGGGATCCACGGCGAGCTGACCGGGCGAGACGACGATCGACAGGGCAACCGTCCTCCCGGAGACCTCGTGCTCAGGAACGGCCGCAGGAGGTTCCGGAATCGCTACCGGCGCCGGTGGTGCCGGCGGGTCCGGCTCGGGGGCTGGCTTGGTCGTGACCGGGGCCGTGGCGGACGTGCCCTCCCACTCGAGGAAGCTCCCGCAGCTTCCGCAGAAGGCGGCCCCCTCCTCGTTGGAGCCCCCGCACTGGGCGCACGTGCTGCCTTGCCCCGGAGCCCTGAGCGGACCCGGGCGGACCTCCTCCACCTTGCCGTTCAGCATCACGCGCCTCCCAGCCTTAAGAGCGCGAGGGTTCTCCCGCACGGGAGTGAGAGCATCGGGCGTCGCTCCTGATACAGCGGACGCTCAGGAGATTCCGGGCGAGAGCCCGGCGGCTATGGGGTTGTTGTCTTCAGGAAGCCCGAGAACAGCACAGAGGGCGAGCAGGCCCGGCCCGCGGCGGGGGGTGTGGCCTGGGACCCGTTGTTGGCCGGGCAGGCCACCCGTAGCTGGAGCCTCTGGTTGCCGGTGAGCACCGGCGGCGACACGAAATGGTAGTCGAGGTCCCGGAAGTTGTCCAGGTTCTCGACGAGCAGGGTCGTGGTCGTGGAGCCATCGACCACCTCGACGGACATGGTGCCGCTGTCTCCCAGGGGATTCTCCAGCAGGATGTCGGCCACCGAGAGCGTGTCGTTCGGCCCAACGGTGTAGCTGTCGGTCTTGGTCTGGTTGGCTGGGAGCGCCACGCCCGGGTTCGGGAGGCGCCGGTGGAACGGGTCGCCGGCTGCGGTCGCACCCACGACGGACGCGGCCACCGAGGGGGTGGCGACCGGGTGGCCGACCAGCGGTGTGATGGCGTCGTTGAGTGCCTTCTGGCCCCCGGCGAGATTGGCGATCTTGGCGTCCTGCGCCGCGAGCGGTGCCTTCACGGCGTCCTTGGCAGCGGACTTGATCGCCGGCTTCAGCAGGGTCAGCCACAGGATGGCGGCGAGTGCCAGGAGCGCCAGCAGCGCGAGCAGGGCCTTCATCAGCCACGGGGGCAGGATGGCTTCCTGCAGCATCACGCCGTCGACGGCCAGCGGGGGAGCGGACTGCGGCTTCACGAGCACCTGGAAGGGGTGCGTCTTGGGCGGGCCCTTCAGGAAGCGCTTCGCCGGGCGCACCGAGAGCTTCGCGAAGGTGGCGGTGTTGGGCTCGGTCACCAACGCCGGCGTCGAGAAACGGAATCGCAGGGCGTCGTTCGGGTCGACGGCGTCGAGGTCGGCGTTCAGGGCCAGGTTGCCCCGGTTGTCGACTGCAAGTTCGTGGCGGCCCTCGCGGCTGCCGCGTGACGTGCGGGGGATCAACTCGCCGAAGAGGTCTTTGAAGACCCCGACCTCGAGCGAGCCCTCCTCGGTGACCGACCCGGCAGGATCCTCCTTCGACGTGACCCGCACGCCGAACGGGAAGGCCCCGGCCGCGACGTCGGACGAGCGCGGCGGGCGGAAGGTCACGGTCGCCGTGCCCTCGCTGCCGGGCAGCAGGGACAGCGTCGGCGGGTTGACGGAGCTCCAGGCCGCGGGGTCCCCCACGACGTCGAGCGTGAACTGGTCGACGACCTTGCCGGTGTTGCGGACCTTGATTTCGGTGGTGGCCTCTGCCCCCGGCTCGACCGACACGGTCGTGGGATTCAGGCTCGCGGCAGCACCCATAGGCGGGACCCTACCTCGCCCGCTGCCACATGGGCACGGTCCAACGGCCAGAAAAAAGGGCAGTGACCCGTGCCCGTTAAGCCCAGGTTAAGTCCCCGCAAACTCCCGGGGCGCATTCTTGCGCCTCGAGCTTCTCGGGTGGGCCGGGAGGGCGAAGTCTCCGGGGGGAGAGGGAGGATGACATGCCAGGGATTCCTGTGTTCGTGTATGCGTGTGACCCCATCTCGCAGGCGGGCATGGCGAGCCAGCTCCGGGGGCGCCCCGAGCTCCGGGTCGTGGAGGACCAGGACCTGGACGCCGCCGCAGTCGCTGTCGTCGTGGCCGACGACGTGAACGACGAGACCGCCCGCAGCATCAAGGCGCTGCAGCGCAACGGTTGCCCCCGGGTCGTGGTCGTCGCAACCCAGCTCGACGACGGGGGCCTGCTGCTGGCGGTCGAAGCCGGGGCATGCGGCCTGCTGCGACGGGCCGAGGCGACGCCCGATCAACTCGCCGGTGCCGTCGTCCGGGCGGCGGCGGGTGACGGCGCCCTGCCGCCGGACCTACTCGGGCGGCTGCTGGAGCAGGTCGGCAACATCCAGCGCCAGATCCTGGAGCCGCGGGGATTCCGTGTCTCGGGCCTCACCGAACGTGAGGTCCAAGTGCTGCGCCTTGTGGCGGACGGCCACAACACCGCCGAGATCGCCCGCCAGCTCGCCTACTCCGAGCGGACCATCAAGAACGTCATCCAGGACGTGATCACGCGCTTCCAGCTCCGCAATCGCTCCCACGCCGTGGCCTACGCTGTCCGTCAGGGCTTCATCTAAAGGGGGGCGCAGCAGGGCCCGAGCAGGGGCCGAGCCGGGTCCGAGCCGGGTCCGAGCAGGGGCCTCAGCGCCGGAACAGCAACACCAGGTCGGCGCCGTGGCCCCCGGGGGAGATGGACGGCGGGACGACGAGGAACGTCGCCGTCGCACCAAAGGTCTGGGCAACCATCAGGCGGTCGCCGAGCTGGTCCTTGGGGAGGATGAGGACCAGCCGGTTGGTGAAGGTCCCGGCGGGGCTGGTTGTGACGCCAGCCGTGCCGATGCCAGGTTTCCAGCCCAGCGTCACCGGCGCGTTGGCCGGGAAGCCCGAGCCACTGACGGCGACGACCGTTCCCGGAGGACCGACCTTCGGGAGCAGGCTGATCTTCGGCGTGGGGGATCCCGGTGACGCCGTCGGGGTAGGTGTCGGTGTCACCGGGGACGGCGATACCGAGGTCGGCGTGTTCGGAATCGTGACCCGGCGGGTGGTCTTCGCCTCGGGGCCCCCGCGCCGGGTCATTGTGTGGCCGGTGAAGATCGTGCTCGGCGGCGAGGTCGACACCGAGGTGCCGGCCCAGTCCGTCTCGGTCAGCGAGATCGAGTAGGCCCCGGCGGTCGCGTAGGTATGCGTGGTCGTTGGGCCGGTGGTGTCCTGGGTCGCGCCGTCGCCGAAGTCCCAGTGGTAGTTGGCGATGGTCCCGTAGGCGATGGTGGAGGCCGAGGCGTCGAAGCCCGTCGGCTGGCCAGGTCCGGCAGGGGTTACGGCGAAAGACGCCACCGGCCGCTGGTCGGGGGTGATGGCGAGGGGTCCGTCCCCGAGAGGGCAGGAAGACACGGCCGCGGCGGCGCAGCCCGTCAGGGCCTTCTTGGCGGTGTCCAGGGTGAGCGCCCAGGATCTGCTCGTGGCGTCGTCGAAGGCGGTGACCTCGACACGCGCTCCATCCGGCGTCGCCGCAAGCGCGCTCGGGAACGTGCCGCCGACGCCGATCGCCGGTGTCGGGGCGCCGGTGGCCGGCAGCGGGATCGGGTCCAATTGTTGGTTGTTGGTGTCCGCCGCATAAAGGGTGCTGGATCCCACTGGGGTCGTTGCGATCGCCAACGCCACGGGGTCTGGGATGCTCGGGAGTGTTGAAAGGAGCTGAGCAGGGAGCGGTGTCTTGGTTCCTTCATGCGGCGTCGTTCCCAACACGATCTGGTCCACGTAGCCTGCTCCGCCGAACGGAGGGGGAGGAACCCCGGGAAGGGGGGTTCCGACGAAGCGGCCGACTGCCACGTACGCGTCGGCGCCATCCGGTGAGACGACGAGGGCACGAGGCGGGCCTCCTGGCACGGGGACCGGAGGTGCCGCCTGGGTGCCGTCCGAAACCTTGAGCGACAAGAGGCCCGTGATGTCCAGGACGTACAACCGCTGGCCGTCGGGGCTGACGGCAACGTCCACAGCTGACTGACCGGGGGAGATCCGGGCGCCCGCGGTCAGGCTCGGGCCGGTCCCAATGGCGACGGGGAGGATCGTGCCGGTGCCGCCGGTAGGCAACGTGTCCACGACGAACGCCTTCGAACCGTCAGGGGTGATCGCAATCGCCCGCGGTTGGAACCCCACGCTGGCCGTGACGCCGCCCACCACCTGATTGGTTGACGTCCGGATCAAAGCAAGCTCCGGGGACGTGATCGTCAACTGCACCGGCGCCCTGTCGAACAACGCTGTGCCTCTGAATGGCACCAAGGTCACGAGGACGAACTGGGCATCGGGCGTGACGGCGATGGCGGTCGGGATTCCGTGCAGGGTCGTGATTACCGTTACCGTGGTGTTGGTGAACGCGTTCAGCACCGCGACATTCGTGCCCGAGATCACATAGGCGAGCGGCGGTCCCCCCGAGGGCGCACTGGCCGCGGCAGGCCGTTGCCTCACCCAGGTGATTCCGGAGGTGATGAGCAGCGCGACGACAAGAGCCAGCACGGCCCGCCTCCGGGATGCACCTCCGGATGGGTTCATTGGAACGGCGATTGTAACGGCGTGCTGGGCGCGGGCAGGGGCCAGGAGCCGCCGAGGAGGGAGGTCCGCCTCGAAGGGTCGATCCCTGTTCCCTTTGGGGCAGGGACCTTCTCCCCAAGGGCTGGCCACGCGCCGGTGTCACTCTTCCTCTCCGCGGTCTACGTTAGACCTGTGCCGACATCTGAACCATCGAGCTGGGTCGGGTGGGCAACGGATGACGCCCCGGTCACGCTCCAGACGCCGCCTGGGGTGGCGTTCACGCGCGTCGAAGGACTGTCGGACACCTACCTGACCTGGGACGGCCCCGGCGGGGCCGTCTTCAGCATCCTCGCGACGGACCGCCCCCTCGCTCCCGGTGAGTTGGCGGAGGGGGAACGGGGCCGAGGCGTCGACGTCCAGGTGATCCGAGACGAGGTGTGCCGGGACGATGCAGGGGCCCGGTGCGTCGAGCTGCGACTTGCCCGGGACCAACCCTGGGAGTTCAGGGCGACCCCGGACGGCGGGATGATCGACGCCCCGCCCGAGCACGTGGTCGAGATCGCCTCGCACCGGTATTGGTGCCAGGCCCACGGGGGGATCCGGGTTGGCTACCGCGTCCGCGAGGATGCCTCGAGTGACCTCAAGGCCATGCTCCAGGCCATGCTCGAGAGCGCCCGGCTGAGTTCGTGACGAGGTAGGGTGCCGCCCGCGCTGGCGCCACGGCCTTCCGACCCCGTCGCCGACCGGGTTCGAAGCCCGCGGGGAGTCGGGCCGCACCAGACGGACGCTGACCCCAGCATGCTGGCGCCGGACGCCCTCGCCCATCTGAAACGATCCGACGCCGGCTGGAGGGCCATGGCGATGGTCGCCCTGCAGCGCCGGGCGGGGAACGCCGCGCTCCAGAGCGTGCTGCAACGGGAGGATGACAGCGACACCCGCGCACCCGATGCCGTACCGCCCGAGCAGGTGCCCCCGGGGGCCGGGGGTCCGGCTGCTGCCGCCCAGGCTGCCCTTGCCGCCCAGCAAGCCGAGGCTGCGGCAACCCTGACGCGCCTGGGGACCATCGTCACCCAGCTCAACGCGAGTCCCGATCCCACGTTCCGGCACACGGGGGCGCTGTTCTCCGGTGCCGCGTCGCGCCTGCACTACGACGCATTTACGCCTCGCAGCGACAGTGCTCAGCTCAACCTCGCTGCCGGCACCAGCGCCGCGACGACCGCGTACTTCTTCCGCGGTGCGACCCAGAACAACCAGCACCAGTCGGTGCCGAACACGATGGGGACCATCGACTTCGCCTCCAGCACGGTGCTGGTCCGGGGCAAGTATGCGGATGGGACGGCGCCCACCGACACGTACCTCATGAATGTCTTCGTGCACGAGGCCAGCCACATGCTCGTTGCCTCCTACGGCGAGCACCCGGCCACCAGGACCGACGCCGGCAGCTTCGACCGGTACCGGGACGAGTTCCGGGCCTACTACGTCGAGCCAACCGGCCCGTACTCCGGCAAGGTGGGCGACGATCGTGCCGCCGCGATCAAGACGCACATCGTGGGCACGAGCGCCGCGCCGCCGACCGGCTACCCGGACATCCAGCAGGCCTACTGGAATCCGGCCAACGCCGCCACGTTCCGGGCGCAGGTGGACGCCCACAAGCGTCCCGACGGGTTCAACCTGACCAACCGCCTGGACCTCGACCAGCTCTTCACCGGTCTCGTCGGCATCCCCGCGGGCACCAGCACGATCGGCCAGGTCCTCGTCTTGATCAGCCGGCTCGACCCGGGTGGCCGGGATGAAGCCAGGACGAGCAGCCTGATCACCCAGAAGATCGCCCTGCTCCCCGCCGACGCCGGCGCGCGAGTGACCCGCGCCTTCACGTTCACGGCCGCGGCAGCAACCTCGCCGTCCATGTCCGTCGCCGCCAACCCGGCGGTGCGCGCCGTGCTCGACGCCGTGGCATCCGGCGACCCCGCGGCGATCAGGCTCTCGTACGGCGCCCTGCCGGTCGAGCAACGGGGCAACCTGCAACTCAATCCCGCGATCGCAGTCTTCATCGACCGCTATGCCGCCGACGACCAGCAGCGGGCGGGCACCTACGCCATGGTGGAGGGGATGTCGGTCGGGCAGTACCAGGCTGCCGTCGCGTTCCTCGCGGCATGTGACCGGGCTCGCGGGGAACTCGTAGCCAGCCCGCCGCCGGAGATGCCCGACTACCTGCGAACCGCGCTTTCCGCGCTCAGGTTCACGGTCCGGCTCACCCTCTTCCGATTGACCGAGGACATCCGGCAACGCCATGTCGATGTGTTGCCCGAGCCGGTCCGGACCCAGGTCCGGAACATCCTCCGTGGTGACGCGGAGCCTTGACCGTCGGGCACTGCCCTTTGGGGCAGCCAACGCGTCCCCAAGGTCTGGCCCCGCGCCGCTGCCGGGGGCGTACCCCGCGGGGCTAGCGTTGGGGTCGGATGATCCACGACGTCGACGAATCGCTCCGGACCCTTGTGCGCCGGGATGTGCTCAACGGCGCCAACGTCGATATCTCCTTCGAGGCCCCCTCGAAGGAGTGGTCGACGCGCCGGAGCGGGCCGGCGCTCAACCTCTACCTGTACGACATCCACGAGGACCTCCAGCGCCGCGGGGTGCAGTTCGAGGAGATCCGCAACGAGCGGGGACTCGTCGTCGAGCGCCGGCCGCCACCACGGGAGTTCAAGCTCTCCTACCTGGTGACGGCCTGGACGCAGCGCCCCGAGGACGAGCACCGCCTCCTCTCCGCGGTGCTGTCGTGCTTCCTGCCCATCGACGCGATGCCCGCCGACGTGCTGAAGGGCGAGGTCGCCGACCAGCCCTACCCCCTGCGGGTGACGATCGGCCTCCCGCTGCCGGCGGACCGGGCGATCTCCGATGTCTGGTCGGCCCTGGGCGGCGAGCTGAAGGCGTCGCTCGACCTCGTGGTGACCGCCCCGTTCGACACCCGGCGCCGCCGCGACTACGGGCCCCTGGTTCTCGAAGAGCGCATCGTCATGGCCCAGCTCCAGGAGGAACCGATGGAGCCCACGTTCGTGGGTGTCCCTTCGCCGCTGCCGGGCGTTCCGCCCCCTTCCCCCGTCTACCGGAGGGTGGCGGAGGAGACGCGGGAGTCGGTCGGCGACCCCGAAACGCAGACGGTCACGGTGCGCCGGCTGAGGCCGAAGGGAAGCTGATGAGCACGGAGCCGCCCCCCTCCCTCGCGTACCTGCGCGGCCGCATCGCCCTCGTCGAGTCGCTGGTCCGCCGGGGCGTCGCCCGGCGGCGGGAGCATGACGCCGAGCCAGACGACCGCTTCCGCGGCCTCTACATCTCGGAGGGCCGCGTGGACGAGCTGATGGGCGGCCCGGTCCTGTCCGAGGCCGATTGGGTCCCCGACGAGGAGGCGCAGGCGTTCTCCGCTGCCCTTGAGCGGCAGGCCGACGCCGTGGAGGCGGCGGGGGCCGACCTCCGGCTGCGGCGCCTGGTCCGGTCGTTCGGGCTGGACGGGCTCGACCTCGAGCTCCTGCTGATCGCCCTTGCCCCCGACCTCGACCCGCGTTTCGAGCAGCTCTACGCCTACCTGCAGGACGACGTGTCCCGCCGCCGGGCCAGCACGGGGCTGGCGCTCGAGATGTGCCGGGCCAACCTCGGGGGAGGGGCAGAGCGGAGCCGCTTCCATCACAG
>Ga0137390_10004096_pt1 | contig 12064 bp, 10 predicted proteins | sample 15con2h24AmetaG_FD_104937 | JGI IMG/M metagenome (GOLD analysis project Ga0137390, IMG submission 104937) | Vadose zone soil microbial communities from Angelo Coast Range Reserve, California, USA - 15con2h2.4A metaG | ecosystem: Environmental > Terrestrial > Soil > Vadose zone > Saprolite... | reverse complement strand
GTCACTCCGGCCGCGTGGCGAAGTATTCAGCGCTGATCGGACAGGAACTCGGCCTCACCACGGAAGAGCTGGACAAGCTGCGCATTGCGGCACTGCTGCACGACGTGGGAAAAATCGGCGTCGAAGACCGCGTGCTGAAAAAGCCCGGCTCGCTGACGCCCGAGGAATTTGGCTTGATGAAGCAGCACACGGTGAAAGGCGCGAACATCATGCGCCCGGTTTCGCAGTTGAAGGAGATGCTCCCGGGCATCGAGCTGCACCACGAGCACATGGACGGCCGCGGTTATCCCTATGGTTTGCAGGGCCAGCAGATTCCGCTGATGGCGCGCATCATCGGCGTCGCTGATACTCTCGATGCCATGACCACCAACCGTCCCTACCAGACGGCCATGGAACTGGATTACGCAATGGACCGCATTCGTGCCCTGACCGGTTCAAAGTTTGATGCGATAGTTGTGACCGCTCTCGAGTCCGCCGTGAACGCCGGCAAGCTCCGCCTCAGCGCCGTCGAAGTCCACGTTTGAACTAAAGGTTGGTATCCTTTGTCTACCTCTTAATTGAGATCCGTGAAAATGACATGAGGAAGAACTGGCTTGAGAGTTCGTCGGGGATAACGTTATTTGCAGTGGGGATCACGGCGACTATCCTATCTCTCGCGGTCTTCGCACTCCAAGATCTGTCGATTCTAATTACAGGAAAATTCCTTAGATGGAGTCCATTAAGAGATGTGTCGTATGTCATATGCGCGGGGATCGCCGCACTTTTTTGCATATTTACTGCCTTCATTTGGAAATCAGGATTCCCGAAAACCCTGGCTGCTCTGATGTCCGTTTCAATGGCGTCTCATGTCCTAGAGCGATTCTTTGCTACCCCAACGCTATGGTTGAGACCAGTCGCACTGTGTAGAGTCCTCCTGTCTTTGGGCACATTTCTTCTCTTTCTGCGTTTCAGGTCAATCGCGTCCGACTAGCAACACTGCTGCCTCAAAGCTCCAATCTCGCGGTTCTGTTACAATTTTGTTGTGCCGCGCCGATAGTGCGCGTAGCCTTATGATTTCACTTTTTGGCAAGAACGAACCGGAGCCGACACTTCTCGAGCGGCTGAAGAAGTCCGTCAGCAAAACCAAAGCGGCGCTTTCCGAGACTGTTGACACCATTTTTCTCGGCGAGCGGAAGATCGATCCTTCGATCCTGAAGGATCTCGAGACGGCGCTGCTCTCCGCCGACCTCGGTGTGAAGCCGACGCGCGAGATTCTGGACGCGGTGCGCGAAAAAATGGACCGCAACGCGCTGGCCGATGCCACGCAACTCAAGCGCGAGATCAAGTCGCATATCATTCGAATTCTGAACACGCCCGTTCGGCCCGACGTGGCGAGTACGAGTGGAATTTCTGCTTCTCAGAATGGCAGTGGAACACGCGTGATCTTCATTGTCGGCGTCAACGGGGCGGGCAAGACCACCAGCATCGGGAAGCTCGCCAACCGGCTTCGCCAAGAAGGCCGCAGCGTCGTGCTCTGCGCCGCGGACACGTTTCGCGCCGCCGCTGTGGAGCAACTGGAAATCTGGGCGCAGCGCAACGGCATCGATGTCATCAAGCAGAAATCCGGCGCCGATCCCGCCGCGGTTGTTTATGATGCCGTCGCGGCCGCCAAAGCGCGCTCCTCCGATGTCGTCATCGTGGATACCGCCGGGCGCTTACACACGAAATCTAACTTGATGGCCGAGCTTGAAAAAATGAAGCGCACCGCCGCGAAGGTGATTCCCGGCGCGCCACATGATGTTTTGCTGGTTCTTGACGCCACCACCGGGCAAAACGGTCTTGCTCAGGCACGCGAATTCACCTCCACCGTGGGCGTCACGGGAATCATTCTCACAAAACTTGATGGCACGGCCAAGGGCGGCATCGTTGTGGCGATTTCGCGCGAGCTAGGCCTGCCCATCCGCTTCGTGGGCACTGGCGAGCAGATTAACGACATGGTTCCGTTCGACGCGGAAACCTACGCCAACTCTCTTTTCGATTAATCGTGGACGCTCACGACATTCGTTTCATGCAACATGCGCTGGCGCTGGCCCGCAAAGGCATCGGCCTCGCCAGTCCGAATCCCATGGTCGGCTGCGTCATTGTGCGCGAAGGCCAGATCGTTGGCGAAGGTTTTCATCAATACGACTGGCGCGATCACGCGGAAATCGTCGCCCTAAAGTCCGCCGGCGATAAGGCGCGCGGCGCGACGCTCTACGTCAATCTAGATCCCTGCAATCACACGGGCCGCACGGGGCCCTGCACCGAGGCGATTATCGCTGCGGGCATTCAACGCGTCGTCGCGGCGATGGATGACCCGAATCCAGTCAACTCTGGCCGCGGATTCGAACGCCTTCGTGCGGCCGGCATCGAAGTTTTCACAGGCGTCTGCGAAGAAGAGGCCCGGCCGCTCAATGAGGCATTCGCTTGCTGGATTCGCACCAAGAAACCGTTCGTCACGCTGAAGTCGGCATTAACACTGGACGGGCAACTGGCGCTTCCCGGTGAACGCACGAAATTCCACAGCAAATCCCTTATGAAGCGCCGTTCAAATTGGATTTCCTCTGAAGAATCCCGCGCCGAGGTTCATCGCATGCGCCATGCCTCCGATTCGCTTCTGACGGGCATTGGCACGATACAAGTCGATGATCCTCTTCTTACGGATCGCAGCGGTCTCCCGCGCCGCCGCCGTTTGCTGCGCGTCATCCTCGACTCCAGGCTGTCGATATCTCTCCACTCCCGCATCGTGGAAACAGCAGATGAAGACCTCTTGGTCTTCACGAATCAACGCGAGGGTTCGCAAAGGACGCGCCTTCTTCGGAAAGAGGACGTTGAAGTCGTGTTCGTAAGATCGGTGAGCGGCAGGCTTGATTTAGAAGAGGTTCTTAGCGAACTCGGCCGGCGCGAAATTCTCAGCGTGCTCCTCGAAGCAGGCCCGACGCTGAATGGGGCGGCGCTCGCTGCGGGCGTCGTCCACAAGCTATTTCTCTTCTACGCGCCGAAGATCGCCGGCGAAAATCGCGTTCCCTTCGTGCTCGCTCCGAAGCTGAGTCTTCCGCCAATAAACATCGTTCGCACCCAGCAGTTCGGCCCTGATATCGCTATCGAAGCTTATCTGCAAGACGTTTACAAGAAATAGACCGGTCTACTCGGCGACGCGGAGGACCGCGGCGCCAGGGATGGCATCGTTCTTCAGCGCATTGAGCGCACGGTTCGCTTCGTGCAGTGGAAAAATCTGTACGCGCGTTCGAATCGGAATTTCAGCGGCAACGCGCAGGAAGTCTTCGCCGTCTTGCCGCGTATTGTTCGCTACACTGCGAATCATGCGCTCCTGATAGAGCAAATCGTAGCTGAACGATGGGATCGGGCTCATATGGATTCCGCCGAGAACCAACACACCGCCTTTTTTCAACGCCTTGAGCGCTGCGGGAATGATCTCTCCGGCCGGTGCAAAAACAATCGCGGCGTCGAGTTTCTTTGGCGGCTCATCGAACGTTCCGCCTGCCCACGCCGCGCCCAGTTCCATCGCCAGTTTCTGATGACGCGCGTCTCGCGTGGAAGCAAACACTTCCACGCCCCAGTGCCGTGCCACTTGAATTGCCACGTGCGCCGCCGCGCCGAAACCGTAGAAGCCCAGCTGTCCGCCGGCTTTAATCCCAGAGAGCCGCAGCGAACGGAATCCGATGATTCCCGCACAGAGCAACGGCGCGGTCTGCTCATCAGGGGATCCTGCCGGAATGGCGTAAATGAAATCTTCCGGCGCAACGATGTATTCCGCATAACCGCCATCCACGCTGTAGCCCGTGAACATCGGGTTGTCGCAGAGATTCTCCGCGCCAGAGCGGCAATACTCACAGGTTCCGTCAGTCCGATGAAGCCAGGCGATGCCAACGCGATCGCCGATCCCGAAGCGCCGCGTGTTCTCTCCTCGCTTCTCGACAATGCCCACGACCTGGTGCCCAGGAATCACCGGCGATTTGCGCGGCGGCAATTCTCCTTCGATCACATGCAAATCGGTTCTGCACACGCCGCAGGTGCGTACACGCACGAGCACTTCTCCGCTCTTTGGCTCCGGCGTCGCGGCTTCCGCATATTCCAGTGGATTCGTCTCAATCGCAGCCGGCGCCCGCAAAAAACATGCTTTCATCGTGAGACCTCGGCGTTATCTCTGCCTGTCCGATGCAGCCTAGTCTAGTGCTTTCTACCGCAGGCCCGAAATACTGTAGACTCGGATTCGAAAGCGTTCGGAAATACTATGTTCACCGGAATCATTGAGCACACCGGCACGATCGAAGCGCTTGCCCTAAACGACGACGGCGGGCGCGTCACGATCCATGCGCCGTCGGTCGCGCCTTCGCTCGCCGTTTCGAACAGCATCGCCGTAAACGGTTGCTGTCTCACGATCGTTGATCTCCACAACGGCCGGCTCTCCGCGGATCTATCCGGTGAAACCATCCGCAAAACTTCGTTCGGCGCAAATGGCGGCGAGCTGAAAAAAGGCGCGCGCGTCAATCTGGAACAGCCGCTCACGGCAGGCAAGGAATTCGGCGGACACTTTGTCCTCGGCCACGTGGACACCATCGGCCGCGTATCGCATCTCACGCCCGAAGGAGAGAATTGGTGGTTTGGCGTGGAAGTTCCGGAAGAATTTGCACGATACGTCGTGCCGAAAGGCTCGATCACGATTGACGGCATCAGCCTCACCGTCGCCCGCTGGCACGACAACACCGCCGAAGTTGCCGTCATCCCCTACACCTACGCGCATACCAACATACGTAACCGCAAGCCCGGCGACGCCGTCAACCTCGAAGGCGATATTTTAGGAAAATACGTGGAGCGCTATCTACAAGCGCGCGACGTCGGGGCGCCTGCGGATTCGCCGCTCACCGTCGCGCGCCTCGTAGAAGAGGGCTTCTAAACTTCTGGCAGTTCGACGCTCTTCTGGCGCGCCCCGCGCCAGTACAAGCTCAGCCCTAAGGCAATCGCCGCAACGGTTCCGCCGACAAGTCTCAATTCGAATCCGAGCTTGTCCGAGGACTCTCCTGGCGGAACGAGCGACACAATAATTCCGATCAGCACAATCGCAAAACCGAGAACGCTGACGATCCAGACGCCGGCTTTGCCGCCCGGAATCAGCACGGCCTTTTTGTTCTCCGTGCGGTCGCGTCTCCCGAACAACTTGATCGCTGCCGCAAACATATACAAAAACGGAATAAAGTAGAGAATGATCGCGGCATCTATCAAAATCTGATAGGCCGCCTGAACTGTCGGGCTCTTGATCTGGCTCAAAAATAGAATCAAGCCAGAAACAACAGCCTGCACGATAATGGATACGTACGGCGTCTTCCATCGCGGATGAATTTTTCCAAAGGCTTCAGGCAGATACCGGTCAATGCCAACCACAAACGGAACGCGCGCGATACCGGCTACGGTGCTTCCCACTCCCCCGGCATTTCCCACGGTGACGAGCAGCGCCGCGAGTATCCCCAGGAATCCTATCTTCAGCGCGAGCGAACCAACGGTGATGGCATGGAACACGCCACTTGTCGTGGAGACTTCGGCTGGGGGAACGAGAGCCATGACAGCCATCGTCCCGACGACGTACATCGCGGCGATAAGCGCTCCCGCGGCATACACGGCGCGAGGCAGCGTGCGTTGCGGATCGCGCACTTCCTGACTCATGGCGGAGACAAGTTCAAGCCCGGTGAAAGCAAAAGCGATCTGCGACCAGAAATTCACGGTGTCCCAGTTCCAAACCGGCAAAATGTTCGTCCATGTCAGGTGCGTCACTGAACCGTGCCGCAGCCACAAGAACCCTCCAAGGGCGACGAGCATGAGCAACGGCGCGTAAGTCGAGACGCCACCAGCGTTCTGCAGCCACTTCCCGATGTTCAGGCCGGTGATGTTTAAAGCGACAGCAACAAGCAAGTATCCCAGCGAAACAAGAAGCAGAAACTGGCGGTTGTGCTCCAGGCTTGCGCCGCCTTCACCGATGATGTACGCGCTCATGGCCGCGCTCGCGAGCAACAAGCCGGGAAAATAGAAGACCGTATAGATCCAGTAAGTCCAGCCGGCAACGAACCCGTGGAAATCACCAAAGGCTTCTTTCGCCCAGACGTACAAACCACCTTCATTTGGAAAACGTGAAGAGAGTTCGTTGATCACCAGCGCCGAGGGAAGGAAGAAAAACACGGCAGCTATGATCCACAAGCTGATGGAGGAAGTCCCGCTGTGCGCCGCAGCCGCCACCCAGCGCGGACCCAGCACCGTGGCAATGTTGAATAGCAGAACGTCCCAGAAGCCCATTTCCTTGCGCAGTTGTTTTATTGGGTCTGAAGAGCCGTTTTCGGGTTGGCTCACAGAGTCACGTCCAGCGCGGGAATCAACTCATCCTGCATGCGGAAATTTTTGAGGAAGGGATCGTCTGAATTTTCAAATTCGTCCCAGGGCCCGAAGAGGGTTACTCGGCCTTCCTGAAGAAAGACGACCACATCCGCAAGCTTCTTTGCCAAGTGCGTATCATGTGTCACGACGATCGATGTCTTTTGAAACGCTTTCTTGAGCCGCAGGATCAAATCGCCCATGTGCCCGGCCATGATCGGATCCACCATCGTGGTGGGCTCATCGAACAGGATCGCTTCCGGATTCTGCGCCAGCGCGCGCCCGATGGCCACCGCGCGCTTCATCCCGGTGGAAAGTTCGCTCGGTAATTTGTCGAAGACGCTTTCCAGTTCCAGCATGTGCGCGATTTTCAGAACGTACTCGTCCACGTCCTCCGCGGTCAGGCCCGGCTGCCCTTCCAGCGGGAACGCGATGTTCTCGCCAACCGTGAGCGAGTCGAACAACGCGCCGGACTGAAAGACCATGGTCACCTTGCGCCGCACCTCTTCGAAGTCCGCCTCCTTGAAATCGGTGACGTCCTCGCCATCGATGAAAATCTTTCCCGAGTCCGCTTTCAGGAAACCCATAATGTGCTTCAGCGAAACCGACTTGCCCACGCCGCTGCGCCCCATGATCACGCACGTCTCCCCGCGCTTCACCGTGAAGCTGACGTGATCGAGCACCAGGCGTTCGTCGAAGCTCTTGCACACGCCGCGAAATTCGAAATAGTTGATCGGCTTCTCCTCGTTCACTTTCGCTCCGCTTCCAGAATCCGCCGCACTTCTTCGTAATCCGCCGCCGTATTCATGTTCCAGAACAATCGCCCTGCGCTATCAAATCGCTTCCAGTCCGCCTGGTCAAGCACTTCCGTGCGGAGCATTGCGATTCCCTCAGTCACCTTGCGCACGCCGCGTTCGAATGCGGAGCGCAACTTCGCCGCGGCAGCCGTTTGCCAGCAGGCGCAGAGCGGTTCGGGTCCAGACGCTGAGTACGGAAAAACAACCTGCGCTTTACTTTTTGCGGCGCGCTCGCAAAGAAAGTCCAGCCATTCGCGCGTCAGGAAGGGCATGTCGCAGCTCACGATCAGATTCCATTCGCCATTCGCAGGACTCTTCGCGGCATCTTGAAGTGCAGTAATGATTCCGCCGAGCGGCCCTTCTCCTGGCCAACGGTCTTCGACAATTTCCGCTCCGAATCCAGCGTAATTGCTCGGCGCAGCAACTATTTTCACTTGTTTCGTGACGCGCCGCAGCATTTCAATCATGCGTTCCAGCATCGGCGTCCCGGCAACTTCCACGAGCGCCTTGTCTCGCCCAAATCGAGTACTCCCGCCTCCCGCCAGAATATATCCACCGACTTCCGTCTCGCTTTTCCCCGCAGTCATCCTTGGACTCTCTGTTTCATTTCTCTTCTCTGTGCACTCTGCGTTCTCTGTGGTCTCTGTGTTAATTCCTAATTCCTACTCTTCTTCTAGCGGTTCGCGACCCGGCCGCCGGATACCCAGCTCGCGCAGTTTCTCCTGCAGACTCTGCCGGTGCAGCCCGATCGTCGCCGCGGTTCGTGAAACGTTCCAACGATGCTGCGCCAATTGCCGGGTCAGGTAGGCCACCTCGAATTTTCGTTTGGCCTCACGGAAATCCCGTTCGCCAATGCCATTATCCTGCTCCTCGCCGCTGCGTTTGTGCGAGATGGCCTCGCCGTGCAGAACTTCGCCGGGCAAATCCTCGACGCCGATCTCATCACCTCGTGAAAGCACCACGCTTCGCTCCAGGGCGTTCTTCAACTCGCGCACATTGCCCGGCCAATCGTATTTTTCGACAGCCACCATTGCCTCGCGCTTCAGCCGCGCCGTCCGCCCCAGGCGCGCTCCATGCAATTGCAAAAAGCTTCCCGCCAGCAGCGCGATGTCTTCTTTGTGCGCGCGCAACGGCGGCAGCTCAATGGTCACCACGCGAAGCCTGTAGAACAAATCCTCGCGAAACTTCCCTGCGCGAATCTCCGCCTGCAAATTGCGATGCGTGGCGCTAATCACCCGCACATCCACGGGAATCGGCTGCGTCCCGCCGAGCCTTTCGATCGTGCGATTCTCCAGCACGCGCAATACTTTCGCTTGCGTCACCGGATTCATGTCGCCGATTTCATCCAGGAAAATCGTGCCGCCCGAAGCCAGTTCGAATTTCCCTTTTTTCTGCTGCGCTGCGCCGGTAAACGCTCCGCGCTCGTAGCCAAATAATTCCGACTCGATCAGCGTTTCCGGGAGCGCCGCGCAATTTACCGCAACGTACGCTTTGCCGCTGCGCGGCGAGCGCGCGTGAATTTCCTGCGCCAGCAAATCTTTTCCTGTGCCGCTCTCTCCTAGAATCAGCACTGTCGAATCCGTCGCGGCCACGCGGTCTGCCATTTCGAAAGCCCGGCGCATTTCCGCCGAGCGCCCGATCATCTGGCCGAATTGTCCTTCGGTCGTCAAGCGCCGCCGCAGCGCGTCGTTCTCTTTTTCAAGCGTGGCCACCTTCAATAAAGTCGCGACGCGCTGGCGTAATTCTTCCAGCTCGAATCCTTTCACCAGGTAATCCGCCGCGCCAAGCTGCAGCGCTTCGACCGCCGTTTTCGCCGTGTCCAGCGCCGAAACCATCAGCACCGGCACTTCGCTTCCCTGCTCGCGCATCCATCGCAAAAATGCGAGGCCGTTCTCTCCCGGCAAAACCAAGTCGAGCAGAACCAGGTCCGGATGCTCGCGATGCAGCGCCTCTCGCGCCGCCTCCGCGGAATCGGCTTCCGCGATGCGGTACTTGGCCTCGAGTGCCCTCCGCAACCCGTAACGCGCGGCCGGCTCGTCGTCCACGATCAATATCGTTTTCATTTGTTTCCTTCTTTCCCCTTCCCAAGCGGCCGCGCCCGCTCCAACGCCACCTCAAATCGCGTCCCTTTTCCGCCGCTAGCGGGACTGACCCAATTCAGCTTTCCACTAAACTCCGCGATACGCCTCGCCACGATCGCAAGTCCCAGCCCAGTTCCCTGCGGCTTAGTGGTAAAAAACGGTTGCAATATTTTTTCTCGCAGCAGATCAGGTATTCCCGGACCATCGTCCTCCACGGAAATTACGCATCCATTTCCGCGCCACGAGACTCGCACGTTCACTTGCCCGCCCTGCGAAGAGGCTTCCAATGCGTTCACGACCAGGTTGCTGAGCACATCATTGAGCGCTTCGGCGCTCGCCTCCACTCTCGACTCACCATCAGAGATCCTCGTCCCCAGACCCACACCGCGCCGCTCCGCTTCGTGCCGCAACATACCGAGCACATCCTCCACAATGGACCGTACGTCGCAACTCCCGATCGCGCTCCCTCCTCGCACCGCCGGACGGCTGAATTGCAGCAACTGATTTAGTTTCGTCGAAAGTCTGCCCACTTCCTCCAGCACCATCTTCGTTTCTCCGCGTATCGACTCCGGCAGTTCCGGATTCTCCAATTGCACCTGCAAGATAGTTTTCATCGATCCCAGTGGATTTTTCAAGTTGTGCGAAATGCTAGCCGCCATCTGCCCCACCAGCGCCAGCCGTTCGCGTTCCGCCAATTCCCTCTCCAGCCTCAGCTTTTCCTCGATCAGGCGGCACAGATCCAGCGCCCCGGGTAATTGCTCGCACAAAAACTCCAGCGCCGCCCGCGTGTCGCCGGAAATGGCTGCCCCGTGTGGATCTGCGCGCAGCACGCCGACCAGTTTCCCCCCTTGCCGGAGCGGAAAGTGGTCCTCTAGAGAGAGCCTTACGGCTCCGCGCCTTTCTTCTTCGGAAAAAGGCCGAAGGATTGCTTTGCTTTGATCGAGGAAACGAAGTTGCGTCGATGCCAGTTCGAATTCTTCTTTTGTTCGGCGCTCTATGAAACACCGCAGGCTCTCGAGGTTTCCTTGCCGCGCTTCCTGCTGAATCTCCGCCGTCAGCCGCTGTACGCGGTCCATCTCCCGGTGGGCCGTCTCCTGCAGCCGGCGCCCGAGCACGCGCTGCAACGGTTCGATAAAAATCACCAGCACAAATAGCAGAATGGACGCCGATGCTTCCGGCGGAAGAAGCGGCTCCAGCCAGGTGCCAACTCGGCGGACCAGACTCAGGTAAAGCAGCGCTAGAAACGTCGCGGAAACTGCGTAGAGCAAATTCTTTTGCCGGCCAATCTGCAAAAAATTATGCCGTTGTACGAGGTAGATGAGCGCGGTGAATGGAAGGATGGGCAGGAGGACAAAAGCAGTTGCGAACGACTCAGCGGTCCGTGCTTCGAGATGAAACGGTCCCAAGTGCAAGCCGGTGACGGCTAAAAACGACATCGTGAAAAACAGCAACAAGGTTGCGTGAAAAAAACGTTGGGGCCGGTCGGGAGCGCTCACCGTGAAGCGCCACTGCCAAATCGCGCACCACGCTAGCGCGACGCCAAGCACCATAGCAAAGCCCTCTCCCAGAGAACTTCCCGGCACGACAAAATTAAAATGTAGCTCTTGCAGGAGAAGGGGAATCCGATGGTAAGCTAGATGAAATGACAGGGCATAAAAAAGGAACAACACCGCCCACTTCCACCGCTTTACTCTGAGCATCCCCCGTGTCTCAGCGTATTCCATGTGCAGATGCAGGAGAAGCGCAGGCAACATGCACAGCCCCGCGGAAATGATGAAGATCCCAAACTGATTGAGCCCAATTGGAGGTTGCAGGTAATGAATCTGCGAGTTCAGCGCAAGCAGCGATCCAGCATAGAAAAGGAATAACGCCAGACACAGAAAAAAGAATACTCGCTCAAAATTGCGTTGGCGGCGGTAGCCAAGAATCACCACCATCCAGAAGAGTTGCAGCAGCGTCCCTGCCGTATAGCCGATGAGGCGAATGTAGAGCAGAGGCCCCATATCACTCCCGCGCGTCGGATTCTACGCCCGGGTCAATTGCAGTACAATCTCCAAGTGCCATATTTTTCTTGCACCACCTAAACTGTTCTAACTAAATAGCTTAAACCAAATTGAATTCCACAGGTAATCAGGCGAGATGTCTGGGAAATGCTTGACATGACAGGGGTTTCTGCTATATTAGCAGTCGGTTGCGAGGAGTGCTAATTCCCTTTTCCTTGCAGCCATACTACAAACCACTAGTTCACCTATGGAGGTTTTTCAAGATGGCAGTGCAACTGACCCCGCTCCACGACCGTGTCATCGTGAAGCGCATAGAAGAGAAGGAAACCGTCAAGGGTGGCATCATCATCCCTGACTCCGCAAAAGAAAAGCCGATGGAAGGCGAAATCATCGCCGTCGGCGCTGGCAAGCGCGAGAAGGGCGAATTGATCCCGCTGGACGTCAAGCCCGGTGATCGTGTCCTCTTCGGCAAGTACAGCGGTACGGAAATCAAGATCGAGGACGAGGAATATCTCATCCTTCGCGAAGAAGAAATTCTGGCGAAGCTGAGCGGTGCGGCGAAAGCAGCCCGCAAGTAGTTTCGTCTTCCGCTGTAACCCGGGCGCCACTTTTTCCGGCTCCGCCGGGAGCCCGGTAGTAGTGGCCGGTCTTTAGACCGGTACTTTTCTCATCAGAATTTCGCAGTTCGCAAAGAGAATATCAGGAGGAATGACCAGTATGGCGAAGCAGATTGTAACAGGTGAGAATTCCCGCCAGGCGATTTTGCGCGGCGTGAATGCCCTCG